>Ga0209628_10000015_pt1 | contig 80748 bp, 68 predicted proteins | sample TergutCu122P4_FD_187285 | JGI IMG/M metagenome (GOLD analysis project Ga0209628, IMG submission 187285) | Cubitermes ugandensis P4 segment gut microbial communities from Kakamega Forest, Kenya - Cu122 P4 (SPAdes) (version 2) | ecosystem: Host-associated > Arthropoda: Insects > Digestive system... | reverse complement strand
TGCCAAGTGGCCTGTCCTTGAGGCCGGGGAGAATTTCACGACGGACATTATGAAAAACGGCTTGCAGACGGTGGAATCCGGCATGTACGGCATGAAGTTCGTGCAGACGATCAAACGCGGACTGGTTCGCGACGGTGAAGTGTATCACTTCGGCGATCCCGATTTTATTGGACGCAGCTACGTCTGGGTCGAACCGACCATGATTATCAAGCAGCACGATCACACGGTCGAATTTTCGGTCTTTACCGAACGCGGCGGCGGGGTCTTCGTGTTCATCGGCCTGGCAAAAGTCGAGTACGCGGGCGTGAAAGAATCGTTGAATTGAGAAACGGAGGAAACGTGATTACTCAGGATATGATAAAGGTCGCACAGGCTGTCATTGCGGATGCCCAGGCGGAAGTATTTTTTCATAAACTCGCAGGGCTGGGGTTCATCCCGGAAGACGACCAACAAGCGGAGACCTTGTGGCAGATGGCGGACACCGTACTCAAGGAACGTCCGCGTCTTTCCGATGCCGGTCGCCGGATCAAACAGGCGAGTTGCAATACGTTCGGCGATCGTGCCTCGCAACCAGGTGAAGACGGCTGTTCGCGCGACGCCCATGCAATTGCCGAAGAATTTTGCCGGGATCAAAGGATTGTCAAGGCGGCGCATCTCCTGCTCGCCTTGCAAAACGCCGTCCAGAACAATTAAAGGGGGACAACCATGAGCATTGCACTTGTACCCGAACGTGTCATTCCCGATACGTTTTTTGGAAGCTGGTTCCGTAACATGACGGACCATCCGGTTTATGTTCCCTGGGCCGGGGAACAGGGGATGAACGTCGGACCGGGAGAGCGTTTTTATATTTTGGGTGATCCCCGCGTCCCGTCCTGCATTCCGCGAGCGTTCGGACTCGTCGAGAGTATGAGGATGATGATGCTGGCCGGGATCATCGAGTTCTGCTCCAGCCCGGCAGTGGTGATCGACAACAGCGCGCCGGACGGTCAGTCCATGGCCATGTTCAGCAAGGACGGCGATCCCTATCTGGACAAAGTACCCCTGATGAAGGAGGAACTGGAACCCAGGATATTACCGGTCATTGAGCCGACTTGTACCTGGGACGCGGTGAAAAACGAAATTCTCGTGGACTGGTTTGGTTTCGCCGGTCTGGAAGTTCACGACAAGTTCGAGGTCACGATCACACCACCTGCGATCCCGCCGAAATCGCGAACGGTCAAAACCGGTGTGGACAAGCAATATACCTATCCGGTGAAGGCCGGACCAGGTGTCTATAAGTTCTTTGTCACGCTGATTGCGGTTGATGGCCGGAAGCAGGAAGGGACAGAAGTGGAAGTTTTTGTATAGCCCATTGATATTTCCGGTCAGTACGTCCGTTTACCCTTTGGGAAAACGGACTCCCGTGCTCCATTGTGTGGGTATTTTCAACCGGCTTCGGTGTACTGTTCCGACATCGTAACAGGAATCACCGCATGTTGTGGTGAACCGTGGAATCCCCGGCGGATGCCTTATCCCGCTGGGGATTTTTTCAGGGAGACAAAACCATGTCCCATGGCAATACCGAACCCGGCGTTGTAACCCAGAACAACGAGACCTATTACGGTTGCGTCCCACTGGAGAAATCGAACGCCGTTATTGTCGGGGGAGGTGCCCCGTCCACGGTCGAGTATCAGATACGTGATGCGAACGGCACACCGGTCGATCTTTCCACGTTCTTTGATCTGGACGATCCAGGTGGAGAGGACGATCACAACGGCCTGTTTATCCGGTTCGCCGTTGCGGATAACACGATGATTGCCAAGCGTTCGGAACGTGGCAATATCATTGACGCCAGGCTGGGCAAGGTGCAGTTTCCGCTGCCGGACTATGTTTATGACATCCCATGTATCTACACGTTCCACTTTGCCGTCGGCGACAAGGAAACCTATCCCATAAGCGGCAAGCCAGTCTGGGTCGCTCCCGGTCGCGGCGTACTTTTGGTGGAATGGACGCCGTTCGTGACGCATAACGACCGTTGCCCGATGAAGCACCGCGTCGTTCCCGCCGTCGAGGACATCCGCCGGAAACTCGATGATTTCATTGGCAAGAACGATCTCATGGCCCAGGTGGAATACTCCACGGACGATATTGTCAACGCCATGATCTGGCCGGTGGCCAAGTTCAACGAACTGCCGCCGCAGTTGCGCCGGTACAGGTTTACGCTGATGAACTTTCCTTATTACGAAAACTGGCTGATCGGGACGGCCTCGGAATTACTGCGTCTGTCCGTGATTCATCTCACCCGGAACAAACTTCTCAGCACACACGGTGGGATGCAGGGCGACGAGAAAAACCGCGACCAGGAATACATTCGCATTGCGGCACAGTATCGCGAGGAGTTTTTGCTGTGGGCGAGGTTGACCAAAACCTCTCTCAATCTCCGTCAGGTCGAAGGCATCCTCTACAGCGATTATTTCTTTCGGCAGCACTGGAGATGACAGTGAACGATAAGACCGAAAATATTCGCTGTGATTTCCATCGAAAGTGTCCGACGGGTGTCTTGTTCGATTGCGATTACGTGTTCCGTGACATCAACGTTCTGCCCGTCCGTGAAGGCGGTACGATGGTCCAGTGGACACTGCATCCGCAGGTGCGCGATCTCGGCGAATACAGATACACACTGCAAGTCGGAAACGCCGGTGTTCACGATCCGCGAGCCTGGCGAAATGTTGTCTCGGAACCTGATACCTGGTTTTTGATTGATCCGGTACAGCGATTGCGCGGCAACTACAGTTACACGCATTACCGTATTCGCCTTGATACGGGGGAACGTAGCTATCATTCCGTGCCGTTGCACACGATGGGACGGCTCCAATACGAGGACTGGCGGGTTTATGTGTCCGTCATGCGGACCGAACATGTCCAGTTAAGCCGGAAAACAGGCATCCAGGGCTTGCTCTTCAAACGCAGAATCAGCGGTATTCCCTGTAAGAAATGCCGCGATTTCAATACGAACGAAGTGCGGGATTCCCATTGCCCCGTATGTTTCGGGACGGGCTGGAGCGGCGGTTATTACAGGCCGATGCCCTGTGCCTGGTTCAATGTCGATCCCGCTGACGCTTCGATTCGCTACGATGTCAATACACAAGGACCGGTTACCAACACGCAATACGAGGCACGAACGATTGCCTCGCCGCTGTTGATCACAGGCGATGTCTGGCTCAACCAACAGAGTAACGAACGGTTCCGTATCATGCAGGTTGTTCCGATTGTTGAGCAGAAGGGCATCCCGGTCGTGTATAAACTGGCAATTGAGCGGCTGCCGTTTTCCGATGTGGTTTACAAATTGCCGAGGACCGTATCGTGAGCAATATCCCGCCTGAACTGTTGCAACTCTGGGCCGAGTGTGATCGCGGTACGGTGTCTCAGGAACAACAGGAACAACAGGAATTCGATGACGATGATTCACCGCTACTCTTTTTCCGGGATGAATTTGATGAGGAATCGCCACAACCGAAGCCGTTGCCACCAAAACCCGTGCTCAGTGAAGTTACACCGATGCCATCTATGAATCTGTTTCCCGTGTATTCCCTGAAACCGCCGACCATCCATCCTGGTACATATCATGGCCGACCTCCCGGAAACTCTTAACACATTCCAGTCACCGACGCACACGGAAACAGAGGCGGACCGGTTCGTCGATCCCCGCACGTTCTGCCGGTTGCGGTTTTCGCCGATGCTGGCCACGGGTGTGATCCTCGGCCTGATTCGCGAGCATTTTGGCAATCCGACGGCCATCATGGACCCACTCTTGCAATCCTGCGTTTGGAGAAGTGACGACCACACGGGTATCCTTATAGAGACATGCACGAACGATGCCCTGTCGCGCATCCAGTTACGACCGGCCATCCTGGTACGCCGGAACGCGATCAAGCCGAACCGGGAAGGGATGAACGATGAAATCATGTCGCTCGGCCCGGAACGCGGGAAAGATTACACGCTTACATTGCACGGCTCGCACACGGTGTTTTGCCTTTCCGGGAAACCCGGCCACGTTGAATCGCTGGCGAACGAAACCGCAATTTACCTGATGCAATCGGCTCCGTCGATACGCGGGTCGCTGTGTTTCCGGGGAGATTTCAAGCTGGAAGAGATCGGCGCAATCGGGATGCTGGAGGGCGGCGGCGGGCAATATGTCGTACCGGTCACGTTTTCCTACGTCACGGATTTCACCTGGTCGATTGCGCCGGATGCCCCGGTGTTGCGGCATATCAATGTGCAAATGTTGCTGTATCCCGATCAGCCGTTGTAAAAAATAACCGAAGGATTTGAAATGGCGAAAAAGCGAAATTACAAGCCGCCTGTCATGCTCGTGCGGCAGCATTTTACGGACGATGAAACCCGCCAGGCGGTTCCGGCTCTTGTGCATATTTCCGGACCGCACGCGAATTTTGTGTCGTCGAAAGACGCCACGGCGGAACTGGGCCGACTCGGAACCTACACGGCACACGGCGGACTACACGTCGAACTTCCCCGTTGTCTCGTCGGGAACACACTGGATCGTGATTCCGTTGTAATCACGCTCAAAAACGCCTACCTCCGCTATTTCAAAACGACTTCGGAAACCTTCCTGCTACCGAAAGGCAACCGGAACGCGATTGTCTGCTCGCCCGCGATGCAGGCTTCCGGGTTTTCGTTCAAGGCCAACGGTCCGGTCGAACGTGCCCTGGTCTTTCAGGATCGGGATGTTCAGGTCGGCGACGCGATTCGCGTGACGGCCAATGTCGGTGGCGAAGCACAGGAGTTCGTAACGACCGTGGCCGCCATCAAAGCGAGATATACGCCGGGTATCGTGCTTCCAACCGTGACAACCGGGACACAAAACACGGTGGCGGGAACGGACAATATTGATATCGTCAGTTTTTCGGAAGCGACACAGGGCGTAACCGTTCTCCTGGAACAGTCCGTCGATTGGTACGAACCGATGCTCAAACGCGGGATCGCCGAAGACACCTATTTGATTGAGGTGCTGATCGGCGGTAATGCCAATTCCGCCAGGTTCCGCGTGACTTCTGCAAGTGGCGATAACCTCAATTCGCTCCGTGCCGTGGAAACCGGAAGCTTGATAACACCGGAATTCAGGCTCCCGATCGGGAGTACCGGGGCGTACCTGCTGCTTACGGATACCGACATGTTCACAACGGACATGCAGTGGACGGTCAAGGCCGAGGCACGGGTCACTTCCAATATCCCGGTGCCTTCGGGTGTTTACCTGGGACCGTCGGCGGAAATGCAACCGCGCGAAGTGACCTACATTGTGACCGTTTCCAAAGGCGGCGAAATCCCAACGACAGAACCGACGACCGATGCCGGGAAATACGCCTGCCCGACACTTTCTGTCACAACGACCGATGGTTCCGACAAAATGCCCGTGGTGCGTGTATTGGAACAAGGCAAGCCGGTTCTCATCAGCCGCTTCGGGGTTGAACTCACGTTTAACGGCGATTATCTCATCCAGGGCGATAAATTTCTTGTCACCTGTCGGTCGGCCTACTCGGATATTTTTCCGACGATTGTGCTTAATCGCAACGTCCCGAACGACTGGATTGACCCCGATAACGATACCGACGTTTCGCTGGAACTGTTCATTGTGAATCGCGAAATTGAAGTACCCGAATACTCCATGACCACGATGGGACGTGTGGAAAACTGGACGCTTGAAATGAACGGAATTTGGTTCAGAGAAGACCTGACGCTCTACACACCGGGCTGGACAATCGGCGGCGTCCTGAGCGAGCTCCCCGTCTATGGGATCGATGAGGTCAAGTCGAGCCAAGCGTACATGTCGATGCGGTATTTTGTGCCCGATCTCGCCCACCAGATCGTGACGATTCGTTCCCGGCAAGACCTCAACGATCTGGTGTCCGGCCCGATTGCCCCGGAAAACCCGCTCAAATATGCCGCCTATTGGGCCATGAATAACGGGGCCGGATCGCAGGTACTTCTGACAGGTGTGGCTGATCCAAACGACTTGGACGAATGGGAGAAGATCACGGACATTATTTCCGAACGGGACGATGTATTCCATGTTTTTCCGCTGACCGGCGGCGACAAGGACGTGAATGAGTTGTTCTACAAGCACGTCAAGGAAATGAACCAGACCGAGGTGGCGAAGGAACGAGTGCTTTATCTCGTGGCACACGATCCCGAAACTGTGGATGTTTTGCGGAGTTATCAGGGGCAACCCGTCGTTGGCAAAATCAGCGTGGAAACTTCCGTCGGTTCGTCGCAATACACTGCCTATACTGTGGAAACGCCCGGCGTGGACTTCCTGGCTGCCGGTGTGAAAGCAGGCGATACGCTTCGGACACGGTTTGATTTTGATTTTTCCGGGCGGGAAGTCTGGACGGAGTACAAAGTAACCGAAGTGGTCAATGCCGCAACGCTGCGTTTGGATGCCGATCCCCTTGCGATTGTTCCCGATCAGGTGGCCATGTCCTTTGAGATATGGCGAACACAGAATAACAACGATTATGCCGATTCGATTGCCGAAACAGGCGGCTTCAACGATATGCTCGTGCGTTACATTTACACAGACAACGCCGATCCGAATTTCAGTCCTATCGGACCAGCGGCGGCACTGGTTGGCTTGATCGGTTCCGTCGTGCCACACCAGGGCGTGACCTGGTATCCCCTGGAAGGATTTGATACGGAAGGCTGGACGAATCGCTTCTCGAATTCGCAACTCAATCACATGGCAGGGAACGGCGTACTTTTGATTACGAAGCACGCGGACGGTTATATCTGTGCCCGCCACGCTGTGACAACGTTCAAGAGTCCGTTGGATTCCAATCCGCGCACCGCGCTGACGATGAAGATGACCGAGGAAATGTTCGTGCGAAACGGGTTGCTCGTCAAGAAAGAGTATCGCAGTGCCTTGCGGGGGTTCGTCGGGATTGCCAACAACTCGCCGGGAACCCGGCTGGCCATCCTCGCCAATATCAACATGAAGTCCGACCAGTTGAAAAACGACACGGAGTACCCGACGCTCGGTGGTCGAATCACGGCAGGGCCGTTTGATCTGGACATTCGGACGCACTCGCTGTTCCGGGATCATGTCCTGGTCTGGCTCCGTGTCGAAGGGCCGGTGCCGCTCAATTCGCTCGAATGTGATCTTTTCATTTAATCCGTCCGCCGCTTACCTTCAGCAATAAGGATTGAAAACACAAAATGGCAGAAAAATTATTTCGCGATGTTGAGACCCAGTACGGTGGCGGTATGAAGTTTGCCAAAGGGTTTGTGCTAAAAATCTCCGGTGACGGTGGGAGCAGTGCGATCGAAGGCTTGATCGTGCAGACTCTCGGTATCCGTGTCAATCGCCCGGTCACGACGCTCTACGACCTGACCAGTAACAAAGTCTATTACGTATCGGCACGGTGCAGTACCCAGGTTGACCTGCAACGTGTCTGCGGCCCCAAGGGGATTGTCGGGCTGTTTTATGCCCAACTCGGCAACGTGTGTAACGCGGGGAAGAACAATATGTCGTTTGCGTTCCCGCCGGGCTGTGCGGACGATCAAACGGGAACGGATCGGGTTACCGACAAGGACTTCAATGTCCTGACCGCAAAGAACTGTATTCTCACCGATGTCCAGTTCGGCTGCAATGTCCAGAATTACGTCATTTCGGAAAACTGCCAGTTGATGGGAACCGAACTGGAAGTGGATCGGATTAATAATTGACGGAAGCTGTTCGTCGCCGATGCAAAACCACAACGTCTCCTACGGCCACCCGCACCTGACCCGAACATTGAGTCAGCCGGTTCGGGATATTGACGGACTGATCCGGGAATCGCAAAGTCGGGGCGGTGTGCCCGGCTCTTCGCAGGCCGGGCCGCTCTCCGATCCGCATGGCACGATGGCTGCACAGAACCAGGCTGTTACGACTGCCGCGACGATCCTGGAAGGTATTGTGAACTATGTGATCCCCGGCAGCTATACCTACCGCGTCGTCTTGAACAGTGGTCTCGGTGTCCTGATCTGCAATGACATTCACAATACATCCTTCACACGATCTGTTCGTATCTCGAAGCTTTACCCGGTTGGTTCGCGGGTCATCGTCTTGAGACAGAGTCACACGCGCGGCGTCATTCTTGGTTCACCCGCCCGTGACGTATTGGATCGGCAGTACGGATTGCCCGTTCTTTGGTCCGGGATTGGTTCGTTCCATGCCGTGAATCGCGGTTATGTCCGGAACGCGGCCATGTCGCCGGATTTGAGCCGCAGTGTCCCGGATTTTGTGCAAGGACGTGCCGTCGATGTCTGTGAGGGCGATTACATCATTTCCAATATGTTCGAAGGCGGGTTTATGACCAGCCCGCATGAAACCAGCATCCGGCAGTCCCACGATTGCGGAGTCTGGATGTTCACGATGGACAGGCTATTGCGTATCGTCGGGCGGTCCGTCCAGGAGTATTCTTTTGCCCACGAGCGATACACGGGCATGGACGAGCATGAGACCTACGGCTTTACCGGGATGGCGGCTTATCCCTGGGAAGCGATGGGTTATTATCACAAACCGGGAACGCCGCTCAAGAAAAATAAAAGTCACGAAGTCATCCATGGCAAGGGCATCAGCTTCGTTGAGCCTGCGGAACCGAAGGCGGAACCCTTTTATCGGCACCAGGTTTTCACGGGGTATCTCGGCCAGGGCGTCACCCATGAAATCCGTATTCCACCCAAGGGTATCCATGAATCCGAACAGCCTGTCCCCTGTCTCCCGGACGATGACAAAGTCCCGATTTGCGTTGCAAGACAGCAGATGCTGCTGGACGGAACAATTCTCCAGGAATCAGCCAAAGCGATTTATTCCGTCAAGCACGTCAATCTCCGGTCGTTCAAACGCAAGTACGCTATCGACGATCCACGTGGCGATGACATGGCGGCGGAAGGTTCGGACAACTACCAGTTCTCCGGTGCAAAATCACCGGGAACACCGCCACACGGCACCACCGATCAAATCCTCTGGACCTTGCGAAAACAATCGCCTGTGTTATTCCGGGCACACAAGGGCGACTTTCAGGAGATCGACAAAGACGGACAGGCGTTCGAGAAAGACGTGAACCTTGCACAAGACCTGGCGACGTTGCGCTACACGGATTCCGTGGCTGAGCCGCCCAAAATTCCACTGCATGTCGATGACCGATACGGTGAGGTGGACTACGGCGGCGGCAGATCGGTCATTGCACAACTACCCAACGGCGACATTATCCTGCGAAATGCCTGCGGTGCGGAGATCGCATTACGAGGCTCCAATATCGAAATTTCAGCCCCCGGCGATCTGCGGATCAATATGGGCCGGTCGCTTATCACCCTGGCAGGTGACGATGTGGTTTTGCGAGCAAAGAACTCGGCGGACATTACCGCGACCGATAACGACGTGCGAATCAAGGCCGAACGCAATCTCGATATGGTCGGCGGTGTGAGCGGGGCGGGCAGGACGCTTTTGGAAAACCAGGCATCGGGCAGTCCGCGCAATCAGGACATTGCCGGGCTGGAAGGGGAACGGATCAATGGCCGGGGCTTGATCCTGAAAGCATCTCATTCGATGGTGGAAACGCTGGGGCGTTCGCTCTATCTGCGTTCCCTGGAATCCGGCCCCATTGTCCTTGATGCGGACGAGGGGCAGGGATTTGTGCAGATCAACAGTCGGACAACACGGATTCATGGCACTGCGTCGGTCACCATCGCTTCGGCGGCGAACGGCGGTACGCCGAACTTGCTTGTTGTTGCACCCTCGCGCACAATTTCTCGTGCCATGTTCGAATGCCACGCACAGATCATCGCTCAGGGTGCGATCATGTCCGACAGTGGTGTATCGACCACTCCGGCAGACAATTTTTCGCAACCGGCGGAATATCCGCGAGCCCGGCAGATGGACGACCAGGTACAGAATTTCATTGAAGCGATGCCCGAATGGTTCGCTACGACGTTTTGGGATGAGGATATGCCCGGTCATGCGGACACGATCAGGAACTCCACATTTTCCTATCGGACAACGGATCAATACGGTGCGGAACGGTACAGGTTCGAGCAGCCGTATTGGATGGAACTGTACGGCCAGGATGCCTGTTCGTCGCTGGCCACCTGGTCGGAGCCGGTTTACGCCTACCAGGGCACGATCAATCAGCAGCCCTGGCCCGGCTATGAAACCTGGTCGGTGGAATCGTCGCTGGAAACAGGAACTACGCGCATGTATGATGCCGAACAAGGTCTTGACCTGGACGAACCCACAGAAGCACAAGCGGAACAGGTAGTCCCCGACCGGTTTTTACGAATCATCGACCCCGTGTAACATTTACACGGCGTGTAAAACTGCCCAATCATTTTATGAAGGATTCTTCTCATGCCAGACGAATTTCGCACACGGATGCGTAACCATCCGCTTGCCCCCCAACGACCGGCAACAATGGCTATTTCACAATCCGATTCGCCGACTGCACCCAACGTAACTAAACCGGCCCCGCAACCCCGTCAGCCCACATTTACCGTTCCTGTACAAACCGATGAGGATGCTCGGCTGACACTGGACGATCTGGTGGCTTTGTCGAAAGGCGGCGACGAGGTGCCGATGCCGGTAGCCCGCGAGATGACATCCGGGGAACGGGAGGCAATCATCGCCGGGCAATCGCCGTCCCAGCGAATGACCAAACTGGAACGCGATACGTTGACCCAACTTGGCTGGCAAGAAGGCGAGCCGGTGCCGCCGGACTTTGCCGCAGAGTTGCAGGAGGTCTTTACGAGATACGTGGCCAGGAAGCAGGCGGAAGGCATCGATCCTGCGAAAATCCCGATGCGGAACATCGAAGACCTGCCGCCCGAAGAACAGGCCAGATTGCGGGAATCCATGCGAAACATGATCGCCGGTATGAAAACATCGCCAGTACCGCAGGCGATACCACCAGCGCAGACAAACAGTACCACGCTATCAGAGTACCCCGATTCCGTCCGAACCGCTCTTGCAGGTGTCGATCTTTCGCCGATTGACTCGAAACCGACAGCGGAATCGTCTCAATTATCATCCCAATCGCCAACACAGCCACAGCCGCCAAGCAAATGGACAAGTACATTCGAGATAACCCCGGTCTCGGTAACCCAGGAAGTACAGCCGCAACCTGCCCACACACCAACCCTCTGCAAGACCTGCGGACACGATCCCAATGCCGAAAAGAAACGGATGACGTGTTTTCATTGCGGCGGCGATCCGCTGGAGGACCCGGACAAGGTTCCGATTTCACTGGAAGACAAACGGGCGTTTTTGCTCTCGCTCGGAACACGCCGACCATTTGTGAAAGAATACCGGCTCTTTGCCGACACGATCACCGTGCGTTTCCGTGCCTTGCGTTCCAATGAAATTGAGCCGCTGACGATCTGGTCGGTTCGGGTTGCTGCAAAAGAGTTCAAAGAGGCCAACCCGGATATGATCCTGACACAAGAGGATTTACGGGATCGGGCCGGGTACAAGGAATTGCTCGGCAGCGTGGTTCTCCAGACCGTTTTGCTACACAGCCGGATCGAAGGGAGCGACCTGTTTTGGGCATCGCCGCAGGAGGTTCCCTACCCGACGCTCCAGGACTGGGAACGCGAATACGGCATTGCGAACATGGACGACCTGGTGCAGAAATTCCTGGAAGAAGTTCCATCGGAACCTGTCTTGTTGGCCATCCAGTACCAATTGGAGCAGTTCAACCTGCTGCAAGCCCGCTTGAGTCGGGAGGCGGTGAATACCCAAAATTTTTGGAAGGGGACCTGAAGCTCCGACTGCTTTACGAAGCCTGTGCGTCGGGTCTCCTCGCCAGCTTGAATTTCGATCCTTTCGAGATACGGGACAGGATTCACCTGCATCTTGTCCTGCGCCGGTTGCGCGACCGACTGTACCATCAATACACACAGCGCGAACTCATGGTCTCGCTGGTACGGCAGATTTGTATGGCCATCGGCAATCGGGAATCCTACGAAACGGTACGCAACGAGTCGCTGGAATTCTTGCAATACCTGCGAAATCTTGACCTTCCCGACGACCGGAAAGACACAGCGAAAACCGCCAATAACGATATTATTGATCTTTGGGTTAGCGTCTTCGGTGATCCGGCGGAAATGGAACGCAAGGTCTTCAGCCGATTGGCGCAGGAAGGTCTCGGCGAAAGCGAAGACGCCAGGGTGGTGCGCGAGCGGAATGCGTTTGTGCAGTCGAATTATTTGAGGGGATAAAACAGTTCCATGAGTAGCCCGCCGCCGTTTAACCCGGTCACCGATATCTACGCCAATTCCGACTATGCCCGGCAAGTGGCCGGTCGCTACATGGGCTACGAACCCCCTACCTACGGGTTCAATCCGCAGGACGCTTCCTCGAATTTTGCGCGGAATTATGGGCGGGGCTATTATCGCTACGAAGACAACCGGTCGATGACGGAAATGATCGCCGCAACCGTCACGGCCATGCTGACCGACCGGACGGCCATGCCGGGTAACCGGCGTTCGCTCGCGCACAATCTGGATGTTTATGAAAACAGCCGTGCCTATTCCAGGGCACGAATCGAGATGCTCCAGCAGCGGGTCCTCGACCGGATGTTGGAACGTGGTCGCAATGTGGCCCCGCAGCGGAGTTATCATTTCAGCACGGCGAGGCAGGAACAGCTTCGGAACATGATCGAAAGCCCGGTCACTGGTATGGCACTCTGGACGGCCCAGGCCGTGGCTCCGGAATTGTTTGAACGCGGCTTCGGTCGTGCCGGTTCCGGGCTGGGGATATTCGATGCGACCTGGGCTTCGTCCACCTATCGGGTCAGAGACGATGGCATGCGCTGGTCGGTGCAGGACCGGCAGCAGTATGCGACCCGTGCGATGAGTTCGCTGTATCTTGATCCGGCAGAACGAGCCAGGCGGCGGTTCGATTCCTTGCAGGGCGGCCATCTCTGGACAAACCTGGAAGCGATGGGATTGCTCGGCGGCAACGATGCCGAATGGACGGACATGAGCCATGACGAAATTCGCAAAGCCGCGACCACGTTTTTTGGCGAGAACAATATTTCGCCGCATCTTGGCGATCGCACGCGCAGGCAGCATGAGCAAGTGCAAAAAGTCATGGCGGTCAACACGAAACGCGGGAATATCAAAAGCCTGCAAGCGCAACTGGCTGGGGTGGTGACGCCCGAACAAAAAACAGCCATTGCGGACGAACTGCGCAAGGAAGTCGGGGAACTGGGTACCCTCGAAGAAAGTGCCGGATTGAAACCGCAGGGGATACGTTTAATTGCGGATTTGGGCAAGGCCGAAAGTGCGATGCGGACGTTGCAAGCTCACTCCCTCAAACGACCATTGCTTTACGGCCAGGAACAGCACGATGCCGAAACACAACGCCTGGCCAAAGAAGCCCGTGACGCACTGCTTGACGCGGGACTTGTCTCGGCGAGCGGAAAACCCATTGATCTGGCCGGCTTCCAAAGTCACGAGGAGTTGCAGAATCTTACCTCGTCCCTGGAACGGGCAAACACGCTCCGCCAGGAACATCAAAAACTCTCACGGCAAGTGGACGACGTGGTTTCGGTCAATGCTCTACAAACAATGCTTGACAAATACATCCAGGGCAAAGGGGTAACAAGTCTTGAGCAGCGTCGCGCGAGTTTGGCCGGATCGGGAGACATGCCGTCCATGGAACGGGCTGTGGCCGCGATCATTCAAGCGGAGAAGAGCAAGGATACAACGGCAGTCGAATCGGCGCGTCAGACGGCCATCAAGATTGCCGGGGGAGATGTCCAGGCGGCGTTACTGGTTCGTTCGGAAGAACGGAGGCAACGTGGAATCAGCAGTGACCTTGACCTGATTGACACTGCGGATCGTGAGTTGGTTCGCGGCGTCGTTCGGGCAGAACGTGTTGCTGCGCGGGATACAGCACAACGTGACATTGACATGGAACTGGCACGCAGTGGATTGCAACAGGACACAGGGAAGCTTGATCTTTCGGAACTTCCACTGGACGAGATCGTAAAAATTTCCGACGCGATTCTCGGTATGTCGGAAGACCCGCGACTGGCCCAGTGGATGAAAAACTCGGCCATGATCAACAGCAAGAAGCATCGTTTCGCCGAATATGAATATGCGATCCGGGCTTTGCAGGAATCCATGACCGATCAGAACGCTTCGCCGGATAAACTCTTCCGAACACTGGTCGATTTTGCGGGTGGCAATTTGCACCAGATGGACACGACCCAGTTGCGACATAGTGTGCGGCAGACGTATGCCTTAGCGCGGCAGATGGGACAGGGGGACGAATATGTCGCCGCGACACTGTCCCAGAGCCAAAACATGTTGGCAAGTCTCGGCGTGAACCGTGCTTTTTCGGGTTGGCATGGGATGCAGTCGCTCATGCACCAGGCCGCCGCGACCGCCAACCCGAATTATTACGGCATCTGGGGATCGCAAACCATGCAAGAGGTTGCGGACAATCAAAACAAACGGCTGGCCGCCTGGCTTGCGAGCGATTCCGCGAACCAGTTCGGCGCGGCACTGCGTCTCCAGGAAACTTATGGCCGGTTCCAGGAAGGAACGAACGCGAGCAACTATGTCAAGGCATTGTCCGAGGGAAAAACCACCTTCGAAGAAAACTTCCGTACTCCCGACGGAAACCTGGCCGTACGGCAACGCTCCGTGCGCATGAGTGAGAACGAATTCCGGGCGTTGATGGCCGAAAGCATCGGCAGCGGCAACGCGGACTTACAACGGGATGTCATGGACACACTGACGCCGGTTTTGAAAGACCGGAGTGCCAATCAACATGCGCTCCATAAAAACCAGCAAACGCTGGACGATGTCGCCCGTGCCCAGCAGTCGGCGAGCTTTGTGACATCGTCGGCAAGGGCGATGGCCCACTCGCTCATCCATCGCGGGAGTATCGGTACAGGTCTCCAGGCGGCACTGGAAGGATCGGGTGTGACCGAGAGCCAGCGTGACGAGGTGATTACCGGCTTGTCACTCAAGGTCATGGACCGGATGCTGGACTCCCAGGAGCAGGAACGTATTGCGAAAAAACACGGCATCGACCGGAACGATACGAACTTTCATGCCAAGGTTGCGATGGCTCTGCTGGGCGAACAAACGGATACCCTGCTACAAAACAAGAATCTGAACCAGGAGCAAAGGCAGGTTGTTGAAGCGTTTCAAAAGCAACTGTCCGATCCTTCGGCGCGGGACAGTGGCGTGTTCATGCGCATCGGGAGTGTCTTTTCACAGGTGGCCGGGCGGTACAACATGACAGATACCCAGGCGTTCCAGGAGTTCGACGTGAACCTTGCCCGCAAAAGCAAACTTCATGGTGTTTCGGCCCGTGCCGAGGCCAGGGAGCAAGAGGCGTATAGTGAGGGAATTTCCGACAGCATGATGGCTGCGCTCGCGGATGCCTGGGGAGACGGGGCTTCGTTAAGCGATATGGTGACCGCCGCCATGCGGGTGTATAACCTGAAAGACGATGCGCCACTGATGGTCGCGCACAGGGCATTTCAGCAGGCCAACGACCGGCTGACCCGTCTGGAAGCCGAAAGGGAACGTATCAGGGGTTTGCCGGACTCTGCGGAGAAAACCAAACTGCTCCAGGAAAACGAGCGGCAACTCAAGATCGCGAATGAGAATCTCACTTATACACACAACGAATTGCAGCCGCATCTGACGATCATGCGAACCCAGGCGGAACACAAGTATTCCAGCAAGGAATGGGAGCATAAAATCGGTGTTGACTACGATCTCATGCACCAGTATGCGACAGTCCAAGACAAAGACGGCAAGTTTCGATTGCAGTTGCTCCAGCGCGACCAGGTACGGCAGGATGCCGATGGTTCGGGACGGTTGCAAATCAAAAACGAGAAGGGGGACTGGGAGGACAAACGCGATGCAGTATATCTCGGCCAGTTTTCGACAAAGGACGCTGAGGGGAATGAGATATTCCAGTACCGCAAGCTCACTTGGTCGAACAAGCAGTGGAAGTATCAGGATGAACAAGGGCAAGTCCAGGTCTTCGACCAGAATCAAGACAACCAGAAACTCGTGACCGGCAACAGGATCAAGACAATTAAACACACAAGTGCTGATGGTAGCTACGTGGAATATGACGACAACGCACCGTTTCTCTGGTCGTCGGACAACTATCTCATGCGAGCGGACGACGATGGCACGACCACGACGGTCATCGGTTCCGATGGTACGCCAATTCATGTCAGTTCGGATTTCGGCCAGAAGGTTATGTCAGGACAGGTCACAACGCAGGAACTTGCGGGAATGCAATCCGGCCAGTTCGTCTCGAAAGATCAAATCACAACGGCCAAACAAAAGAACGAAGAAGTATTCAAAAATCCCAAAGACGAGTTCGAGAAAAAACTGCTCCACGAGGCAAACAAAGACCTGCGAGCTTCGGGACATATTACGCAAATCAACCTGACCGAGATTCAGAAAACCGGCGATGACGGGACGGATTATTCGTTTTACATGATTCGCGGTGCCAACGACGATCAGAAAGTCGAAGAGGCCGACGCCCGTTACCGGGCATTCTATGCCGAAGAACAAAGGAACCTGGAGGCGTTTTTCAACACAAAAGACGAAGACACCGCCAAGACCTACACAGAACTTTGGGCCGATGAGGACACGAAAAAGGCATGGCAAACCTGGCAATTCACCGAGGTCGCAGAGCGAATTCTCGAAGAAGACATGAGTACCATTACAGCAAGCCGTGACAGGTATGCCAAAGGATCGGAGGAGTGGCAAATGCGAGATCAATTGCTCCGGGAAAAGGAACAGGAACGTATCGGAAGCAGGATTGTCAGGGAGACGATTAAAACGAGGCTGGCGACCGAACGTGCCCAGTTGCGCCAGGTTCGCGACGAAGCGGCTCCGATCCGGGAAATTGCCGATTCCGCCGCAAACATCCAGGTGAGTGATCCCGCAATCTTGGACGCGATCACGGCGTTGGGCGATAAAGATTATATTGACAAAACAGAATTCACACTGGATGAAGCCCGGCATATCGCAAACAAATTACAGGCAAAAGGCAGTTGGACGGCGGGGATTCTCACCGATGACATCAAAAACGCCGAAAAGGGAGTGACACAAAGAGTCGCACAAGCCATCGGCGAAGAGAACACGGTTGCTGATTCCGGAAGGCCGCCCATCGTTCTCCGGCAGTCGCCGGAAGCTGAAGCCGGGGATGCAGGTGTCAAAAATCTTGCAACATGGGATGTCGAAGGCGATACCGCCGATACGCAGTCATCGGACAGTTACGTCTGGGGAGCCACGAAAAAAACTGCCGCCGCGCTTGCTTATGTGAACATCGGTGGCCGGGCTGCGGACTATGTGCTGGATAAGACCTTTGGGCCGCTGGAAGAGCAGAAAAACTGGAAAGGCTTGCGTCGTGCCGCTTCGTGGGGGTTGAATTTTACGGGAAATGTTTCCAGGTTGCTGAATGGCAATATGGACGAAACAGCAAAGCCAAACGATCTTGTAGCGGCGCGACCTGAAGTCCAGGAAATCCCGGCTTTCGGGGATCGCATGGCCAAACAGTCCATGCAGGATTGTACGCTCCAGGCGGCTACGGTTCACCTCAAAGTCGATTCCATGCAGGTGACCAACGGCAATCTTTCCATTACTGGCGAGGGCAAAGGCGGGTTCGGGCATAACGGACTTCCCACAGCGTAACACGAGGTACTGAGATGTCAGTCACGATTTTTCAGAACAACGGCGGCATGGCGGAGGGTTTTCATACGGTGTCGCCGGGCGGCATTCTTTCGGTGATTTCCATTGGGGACTTTTCAACACACCGTGTGGGTGCGTCCCGGTTTCGGGCGATTGTCACCGATCACCCGATCGAAGAAGCCTCGAACGCCAACGTCATGTACGCGGCGGACGGGCATATTTACATGCACGTACCCGGTGACAAGGTCGGCTCGCTCACGATTAGCGGGCTTGCGTTTTCCGGACTTTGCCGCAACGGGCCGGACGGTTTTGGCGAGAATATGACAGGCTTCGAACGTGTCCTTCGCTGGTATCGGGAAAACCGGGTTTCCAATCCCATGAAGAACTCACCGATCGAAGTCACGCTCGGCGGTGGGTTGATCCTCAAAGGCTGGCTCGGTTCGTTTTCCGCACGGGTTGCCGATGTTGCTCATCGACTTTACGCATTCACGCTCCCGATGTACCTGGCTCCCGCTCCGGTGAAAGAGTTCGGGCCGTGGGATGCCGGGGCTGGTGTGGACGACGAAAACACAGATGACAGCGAATGGAATAGCGATCATGCACAGTAACATCGAAATCATCCGGTTCCGTGCCTGGCTGGAGATCGGCGGTACACCTGACGGGCCGGAAGACGGTTCCGAAGGTGAAATCTTTCCCATCACTTCGGCATCCATCGCGGCAACGCTCAATGCCATCCCAGTCGCGACGGTTTATGTGGCAACAGGGATGCGACTCCAGGATGACAAGCCGTCGCCGATCCACGGCGAGGCGGGACAGAAAGTTCGCAGTCCCCGCGAATGGCCTTGGGCACGGATTTATTTTCGCAATCTGCAAACGCTGGAAACGGCGGTCATTTTTGAAGGCTTTGTTGAAGGTTCCGCCCAGTCGTTTTCGTTCGACAGCACCGAAATCGCCCTGACAATCCGGCACTGGCTCTACGCCTTGGATGCCGCTCCGTGTATCAGTGCCGTGACCAATCCCACTTCGTCCGAGGTCTTTACGCAGTTCTTGTATTACAAGGGATTGCAGGCTGTAACGGGAACCGGCGGGGCGGGAGATACCTACACCGGCATCACACTCGGCGATCTGCTTGAAAGCTCCTTTACCGGGAGCGAGGAGGACATGAAAAAGGATGTCATCCGCTACGGTGCCCTGGAAATGTTGAAGTTCCTGCATCGGCAGGCTTCAGAACATGCGATCTACGATTTTGTGCGTGACGCCAATATCGAGAATGATGTCCTGCTCAGTGTGGATGAGATTCTTAAAAAACGCATCAAAACAGGGGACACGGCGAATGCCACACTCAAAGCGGACGAGTTCCCCATCCTGAAAATCCAGACTCGCACAAATTCGGATGAGCTACCCTCACAGATGCTCAAGGCTCTCAGTGCCATCCCAACACAGTCGCTCCAGATGAATTCGATTTGGGCAGCCCTGTTGAACATGGCCGGGCTGTTTGACTTCATGCTCGTACCACGTGTCCATGAGCTTCGCTTCATTCCCAAGTGGTGGCTCCCGGCCATGGATGAGATCAAGCTCCTGAAAGGCACGGTCAGTATCCATCCCGACTGGCAGTATTCCAGGCCGATTGGTGCCGTTGTCATGCTGCCGGAAACCTTATCCGATCTTGCCATGGGAGCAACAGATGTTCCGGGTACGATTTCCATTGACGGGGCGGAGGCAATGCCACTCCATGGACGTTACGTTCCGCCGGACAAGTTGCCCGGTACATTGCTTGTTCGCCAGCGAACGGGCTGGGCAGGTCAGGTGGTCGATCCGACACTGTTCCATACGGTGGGCGATATGACACAGGAAGAGGCGACGGAGGCGACTTCCACGGAACGCGACGGAAAATCCGCTACCCAAAAAGAAACGGACGGGCGACCGTTTTACGACACACTCGCCGAGGAAGCCTACTGGGACGAAGTCATGAAGGGCAGACGTGCCGACTTGATCTGCCCGATACGATTTGATGTTTGTCCCGGCTCCACGGTTCGGGTACGAACCGGTGGCGACATTCGCTTGCAAGCTAGGAACCAGGATCAACTCGCGACCGAATACGTCGGATTCGTGACCGGAATACGGCTGACGTTCGATACGGTCAACGCAACGGCCAGTGCCCAATTCTCACTCACGCACCTTCGCGACGCACAGGAACAGCAAAATCTCTTGAAAAATCATCCCATCTATCAATGTGGCCCGTTCTCCAACGCCACCTGGACGAAAAAGCGATTCAAGACTGTGGAAGGGGCGGAGTGAATGCGTAAATCGTTCCGGTACAGTTACAATAATCACACTGTTTTTTGAGACAAGAGGGGTTTTTGGCCACCGCTGTCACTTATGAATATGTTACACACAAAAGTTCCCGACCACGCGGTTGATTATTGCTTGAATAATGGATCGGTACTGAATGAGAAGATAAAAAAGCGAAAAACGGATAGGAAAGTTGAAAATTGAGCCAAACTGGTTGATTATGACACCACGTTTGATAAAATGCCGAAATCGGTTATGCATTTCCGGAGAGAATCCTCCTAAAAACAATTTGGATGATAATGCGAGTTCCCCGCCGAATTTCCCGTTTGCCGTTTTTTCTTATGATCACGAGTCTCTTGGTACTCGGTGGATGTGGTGGTCGTGGTGTGTTACGTGAGTCACACGAACTGGAAATCGCTTTCGTGTCGCTCGCAAAAGACAACCCGAGTTATGGGACGTTTGCAATTCACAATACCAGTGATGTGCAAGTCAAGATTGAAAAAGTCAGGATCATTAATGCCGAATCGGGTGAAGAAATTCCTGCAAATCTCTTGAAACTGACAAGCCGATCGCTACCGCCCGGTGGATGGGAATTCGGTAATTTTCAGATTGGAAAGTTTGCCCTTCAACAGTCTCCGTCTTTACGGGTCGAGTATGAACACGGTCGAAATCGCTACTTCACATCTCGCCCTGTCGAACAGACTCACATTTGGGCAAAAGATGTTTATCTCAGCGAGGATTTTTCGTCGATCTGCATGTACATTGAACTGGAACGACAGATTTCTTTTGAATATGCTGCCACCGCAAGTATTATGATCAACGGTGAAAAGGCTACCATTTCCGACCTCTCAGTTTTGCCGACATCCGATGGTCATTCCCTTGTTTGTCTGAAAATCACGCCCCCAAGAGAATTGGACATGGGCGAACGTATTTGTGTCACAGCAACATGGGACAACCAAACGATCTATGGGGGCTGCACGAAGGTATTCCATGCATTTGTTGCTGGTGAAACACAGTATGGCAAAGTTATGCGTCCTGTCGATCTGGAATTTACGCCTGACTCAATCACATTGAATATTTATAATGAAGCGGATTTCAGAAAATGTCCGGCGGTCATTGAAAGAGTCCGGCTCAACGGCCAAGATGTCACGTCCCAAACAACCTTTCCGTCCGAGTCGTTCCCGCCTGACCTTCATAATTACGATGACGATGTACGCCCTGTTGTTGTCAAGAATATCCGTATCAACGACGGCAAAAAGCATCGTTTTGACTTCGATTTCAAGCGATTGGAACCGCTCCGACCTTCGTCTATTTCAGACCACTTTTCCGATTATTTCGATACACAGTCATTTTCTTGCGATGTTCAATACGGTATTCCGTATGAAATCGACCAGGAAGAGGGACTGCGAGGCGGTGTGTGTACTTTTTATGGTGGATTGCGGGATCGGCCTGAAATTACAGAACTCATCCGACGATATAATTCTGTCGTCACAGTTGATCCGTCGATTCCCGTCTATGTTTATCCGCACGAAGGGATAAATCCAACAGCCCGGCATCAGCTTGCAAATTGCAATGATTTTATCACGACAGGACTAACGCCTCCTTTGGTCCCGGCCACCTTTGGGAAATCCCAAAAGTTTTTTGAGCATGTCCGCTACATGCGGCAGTTACCCGTTCCGTGGGCAAGTTCAGTCATTCTTGACAACGACCATCATCCATCGCCCAAAGATTTGGAATGGATGACTTGGGGTGCCATTGGAGCAGGAAGTCACGGCGTTTTTCTCACATCCCATGAAAAAGGTGATCAGGAAACGGTTGCCAAGTGCGAGCGTGGTGTCGATGAAATTCTTGGTCACGTCAGATCAATCAAACCGATATTGGGCATCAGTAAACCGATTGATCTTGCCCATTCGTGCAATCAGGACGGAATTCATGTCGATTTCCTCGCCTGTGGCCCCGGTCATATTCAGATCGTTGTCCTGAACGAATGGAGTACCCGGTCGGCCTTCCAGGAATCAGAACCGTTCATGGCCGCCGTCAGAAAAGATGTCGAACTCAAGATGACATCAGGAGTCGATTGGAAGCCGGTCGCTGTCGTCGATCCAGTCCACCGTCAACAGATTTCCTTTACTGAAAGCCCGAACGAGATTTCTTTGAATCTTCCCTGTTTCGACAATGTGCAAGTCGTACTGTTGAGTCGAAAACCGATTGAAGACACACTTTCCGGATTCAAAACAGAACAAACGAACACTCAAACAGCACCGCCTGTTCTTTTTCTCGATAATCCCGTGGTTGCTCTGGGGACAATCCGCCCCGGTTCGACGCATACACTTGTGATTCCCATTCAATCCAATACGGCCAAACCAATCACCCTGTCAGGAACTGGTGTCAGCAGCACAAATTCAAAGCCCGGCGAAATCCAAACACCCGACGTAACCCTTGAACCCGGAGCAATGGGAAACCTGTCGATTCACTACACGGCAGTTGGCACCGTTGGAAAAAGCGTGACTCATGTTCGCTACTCGTCACCGGAATATCCCGGCTTGGAACTTCCGGTTTACATCTGCGGCGAGGTGGAACCACCGGCGGAACTTTCTCCGGTAATGATTGACCTCGGTTATCTCCCCATCGGAGTCACCAGCGAGGCCAGAGAAGTCAAGTTGAAATCGTCAGACGGGATGGCAACGATTTCAAAGGTCACTGCTGACAATGGCATGATCAGAAACATTGTGATCGCCGAAGACAAAAAGTCATTCAGTTTTACAGCCCTTTCTGACAAGACGGGGGTATTTTCCACCCAACTGACCGTTGAAATGCTTGTTGACGGAGGAACGGAAACCTTGACACAAACGGTACGATGTACCGGTCAGTTTCAAGCCGTTGTCTTTGCTTCGCCGCCACAGATCAGCGTTGTCATGGCCGATCAACCGAGAAAATATACCGTCGGTATCCGACATATTTCCGGCAAGCCACTCAAAATCACGTCGCTTTCGGGTGGTGAGACAGTGCAATGTCGCGCGTTGTCAGACAATTTGAGTCGCGAACAGTCGGTCGAATTGACAATCCTGCCGACGATCCTCGAAAACGGTGAAACCGAAGTAAAAGTCAAAGGTACGGTGGAAGGCGGTGAGTCTTTCACCTTGACAATCCCTATATCCGCTTTTTCATCAACTCAAAACAAAATGTAGGTCTTACAATGAGCCTATCCCGGCGGTTTTTCCTGATGACACTCGTCGCTTTGGCTGGTTGCCAGAGAAACGCGAATCGTCACCCCGTCAGCGGTGATTTGATCGAACGCCTGAACTTGTCGGATGCCGAGCTGCGTCAGGCAGTTGCCCACTCGCCATCAAGCGAAATCGAATCAACCTTGCAGAAGGTTTCAAGGACGCTTGATCTGGTTCATGTGGAAAAAATGCCGGAATATTTGCCAAATTGGATCGCGTTCCACGCGGTCTTGATGTACAGCGAACACGCATATCCGAATTGGCGGGCAGGAAACAAGATCAACGAGAATTTGGAGCGGATTTTCACGGTCATCCAAAAATCGGACACACAGAACAACGGGGCATTCGGTTTGCGAGGCGGATTACCGTACCCACGTTATTCGGGGCCGTATTTCATGCAGGAACACCACTCCGATCAGTTCCTGCTCTACTTCAGTATGGCTGGCGGTACGTTGGATGCTCCGCTATCAATTGACGACAAGGAGTACACGTTTCAAAATGTTCTGGATCGTTCACTGTTGGAAGCGAGAATAATAAATGAACTTGCGTACACTGTTATGGTTTATTCAAAATTTCTGGAACCGGGCATGAAGTGGCAAAACAAGTTTGGTGAAACAATATCATTGGCTGTGTTGCTCGAAAAGCTGTTGGTAACGCCGGAAAAAACTTGTCTTGGCACGCATCGCCTCGGAGCTCTGGCGCGAGTGTACGCCCGGAAAGAACTCAAAGAGGACAAGGAAATCGCCAAGCTTTGGCCGGAACTGGAGCGGCAAGTCTTTGAGGCGTTAGTCCGGCTGAAGCAATCACAACGCCCGGACGGTAGCTTCGAACCACCGGGAATGGTTGCCGGATCGCAAACGCAAGAACACATTGACATTTATTTCTCTGGTCATTCGCTGGAATGGATCACTTTTCTTGGGGAGAAATATTGCCATGAAGACTGGGTTACACGAGGCGTTGATTACTTAACCAGCGTTGTTGCAACAACTTATAAGCAAACGTTCAGAAATTTGGATGTCGCTAAAACACGCGAAGCCCACTTTGATTTTGACGGTTTGTGCCATGCGACTTCGGCTTTGAAACGTTGGCAAGATCATATTTTGCATTTTTTTTAGATTTTTTTTTAGGAAACATTGACTTTTGTTGGTCGATAGTATAGATTATTCAGTAGGTTGGGGTATTATTATGGTTGTCCACAAAATAATCGTGTCTTTCTCTTTTGCAACCAATAGGTTATATCTAATTTGAAAGAGGTGTTATTTTGACTCAAAAATGTTTATCGAAAAGCGTATGTTGCTTGATCATCAAGTGTTTACGTGATATTATCGATACAGTGAAGAGAATCTAGCCAGACATCCCATTTACAGAAGCAAATTTTTTTCAACCCAGTTTTTTTGGAGAAAGTACAATGATGACACGTAAAGATGTGATGATGAGTTTGGTTATTGTTGCTGTTACTCTAGTAGCTATGGTTGTCATTGAGACAACAAGGGTTCCTTGCCTAACAGCATTTCAAGCTGACTATGGTGTTACGGTTGGAAGTTCATGCCCTGATGCAGCAGTCGTAAGTGAATCTTGTAGAACAGATCATGTTCCGTGCGGCCAACCAGTATTAATACCTGGTTTGCCTACGCAGCCAATCCCGTCAATGCATGGAGTAGTAAGATTTAGTTGTCCGGGTCAAGAAGAAGACTATAATTGTTCCGGTACCGGATGGAAAACAGATACAAGCGAACCTGCAAATGGAGAGTTATATTATACTGTGTCTGGCCAGTATACCTGTAGTGGTTGGCTTAAGTATGGTCCTTGCGATTATAAACCATTCTGGGGATTTCAAAACGGCGTTCAATTTGACACTGGGGGCACATGCTCTGGCTCACTTGGACCTCAGCAGTCATGTTCTGGAAAAAAACTTCCTGGTTTGGGTTCTTGTTGATTTATGGCGTTGTAGGGGGGGGTAAAGGTCACGTAACAGGAACGCAGTCGTCGGCGAATCGGTGTTTGCATTGTCGAGCAGCCATTTGCGACCATTGATGGTCCAGGGGGAAAACGGGCAGACGATCCTGTGATTGCAAAGCAGTGTCCGGAGTCGGAGTTTGGTTTGAGTGCGTTGTCCGACCAGTCCGTGGCGATAACGAACGAGATCACGTAATTGGCGAATGTAAATGGGAGCGAGCCAAACGCTAGGGCGTGTTTACACTATTCTCTTAAAGTTTACAAATCATAGCAAAAGTGACGAAGGAGGCATACATGACATCCAGTTTATCGTAGCGAGTAAAGACTCGTCGGAATGCCTTGATGCGTCGGAAGTAACGTTCCACCTCATTGCGGCGTTTGTACAATTCCCTGTCGTATTCCCACGGATCCTTGCGGTTACTCTTCGGAGGAACGACTGGCAAAAAACTGTGTAAATTTACTAGACTGCGTATTTCATCACCTTCGTATGCCTTATCCATGAGCAAGGAAATTTTATTGCTACGATAATGTTTCGGTATTTTCGGCCTTCAGGATCATCGGCGGCCTGGCCGGGCGACAGGTGAAACACAACAGGCGTGATTTCATTGGCCACGATCAGATGAATTTTTGTGTTGCGGCCTCCGCGACTTTTGCCTATGGCTTGTGGGTCCTTTTTTCGAGTGCTTCTGTGCCGTCGGGGTGGATTTTGATACTTGTACTGTCAAGTGACAACGCCGTAACATCAAGTAACATATTGAGTTTTGTTTGCAAGGCTTCGAGGACGCGAGCCCAAACTCCGTTTTCGGCCCAGCGTCGCATCCGCATATAAATGGTGAACCAAGACCCAAATTCCTTGGGAAGCCGGTACTCCGGCCAAACAACACTTTCGCCATTTGCAACCGTTTTTCGCAATGTAAAAAATCGCATTGAGGAAAACAATGTTTTCAATTTCGACGTTGCCCCGCTGAACAGGGAGAACGTCCTTGATTTGGTCGTATTGTGTTGGGGTGATGTTTTTCATCCGCGAACAATAAGAAATTACGAACTACAACATAAGACCATAGTGTAAACACGCCCTAGTGGTGAATCCGGATTGGTCTTGCGTTTATGGTTTTCCTATTTTCCCGAAAAACAAGGGGGCAAATTCGCGTAATACCAAACCAGATGCACCACTAGGAATATAGCCTGCTCGCGTGAGGTCGGTGAGCAGTTTGGCGTCCGTCTAATCGGACTTGTCAGGCGTTTGCTTCATGTGGGCGGTGTAACCGGGATGCGCGAGTTCCACCGACCACGGGTATTTTGCAATGAGCGTTTCAGCAAAGTCCGCCGCCCCGGCACAAGCTTCGATGGCGGCATAAACGTTGAACCGAAAGGAGCAACGACGCGAATGACGGCGGCGGGATCGTTATCAACGAACACATTTGCAAGGATTTTTTTGGTTTGATCCATGACACAAACTTGAATTACTTTTTAATTGTAACCGTTCACGAATAACTGCACGAAATACAAATTAGTGGTTTGCTCACGCCACCCATACTATATGTAGTGGTATTAGCAGGTTTCAAAGCTATTCCCAGTTGTATCCTTTGAATGAAAATGGCAAAACAGATAAAACAAGAGTTTTACACAATGCTCATTACGCAAATTTGCCTTGCATGAACAACTTTTAAGTTTATTGAACAGTTATTCGTGAACGGTTACCTTTTATTTTTGCAAGCTTTTCCCAATTTACCAAAAAATAGTTCCGACAGTACAAGTACTGCCCTGGAAGTAAAATTTGCAATGGAAGCCAATGATCAGTTTTTTTGATTCATCAAGCCAAATATCATAAAAACCAGCGTTTTATCAAACTCGCTATTTTAACCAACATTCGGTTTTCATTGCATTTTTTATTTCCAGCCCAGTAGTGGAGAGACTTTTTATTATGAGATACAAATTTGTTTTGTTTATTGCAACTATTTTTTTTGCTTTATTGCATTTATTTGTTGAAGCAGATGAAAAAAGTTACAACACAATAGTTTCGGAACTTAAGGAATTCAAAGTAAAAAATAATCGAGTTCCTACAGAAAAGGATTTGTTTACTCTCGCACACGACCTAGAGTGCAATCTGACACCACAAGAGGTACAGCAATTGTATCAGGTAGTTATCTCTCTTCATTCACCAATTATTACTAAAGAGCAGCTAGGAAAGCTCTTTTCTGCTAAAATAAACTCAATTCGCGACTATCGTTGTGATTATACACTACACCAGACATCTAATGTTTTAAGTACGAATGAAAATAATTCTACATTATCATTCGAGTATGCTCAGAAGGGGTGTATGCGGTTAATTGATATAAGTGGGTACGATAACAAAGATATACCTAGTCTAAGAAAATCGTTCGACGGAAATAAAGTTATTGAATATATTTCTCCAAACGACGTGTTGCCGACTGCATCAATTATGAATCTCGAAAAATTGACCGCTTTTATCCCAGATGGATTGCCGCTTGCTACTGCAATGCTCCTAGATATGTCAATTTTGGGTGACAACGACAGCGTATTGCGCAACTATAATTTGCTCATGTTTCTTAAAGATCCTGAGGTTTTGGTTCACGAAGAAAACTATATTATCAACGGACTGGAATGTGTATTGGTTGGAAACCAATACAGTCATGTATTTTTGGATAAAGCATTAGATTTTTCGGTAGTTAAAATAATTCATTATCGATTAGCTCCGAGTAATGAAAGAAATGATGCGCCTTGGGAAAAAAAACCATCTATTGAAACAACTCTTAGTGACTTCATAGAATTTGATAATGGTATTTTTTTACCCGCGACTATAGAACAAATTTATTATGATATTGAGAGAAAAAATAGTGATAACATATCCACAAAATCTGTAGTAAAAGTTAGTAATATGACAATTAATTCTGGTATTAAGGATGAATTTTTTACTGATTTTATTCCCAACGATACGATTGTGGCTGACCGTTCAAAAGATATTGTTTACAAATATGGTGACCGTGCCTCGATTGGTGGACTTCTTAAAGAGACAGTTCAACGTAAGACCGTGAATATTTTTCGTTGGATAAGTGTGTTTGCTGGGCTAATCATGATTGGCTTTGGGGTAGGTTTCAAAATTCGCCAACGAATGTTGAATGGACGTTCATTATGAAAAATTGTTATTTTTTGCACATTGTCTTGGTTTTATTTCTATGTTTGACATTTTTGTTTTTAGATCACTGTTTAGCGCAAGGAAGTTTCTCATCGTTGGAGGACGAACAGTACAAAACTGCATGTGGCCCAATTGCATGTTATGTTGCTTTACAGTCCCTTGGATTTGATATAACGCTTGACGAAATTGTTAGGCGTTGTGGTTGGGAACAGGACAAGATGCTTCCGTTAGAAGATCTGCAAAAGGCACTTCAGTCTTATCGTGGTATCGGTTGTCAAATTGTTCGCCTAACCCCGAAACAACTCTGCGATTTACTCAACGACGACCAAACCGTTGTTATTCTTGCAACGCGAAAAAAGACCAATGAGATTGACCATGCCGTTTGTGCTGTTGGCGTTCAGGACAATGATCAGGTTATTCATTTGATTGACTACCCGGAACTCCACCAGAGAAAACTGATTGGCGAAATCGCTGATGTTTGGGATGGTGTAGCCCTTGTTGTTCGCACTTCGCCGTTCTATCGAGTCCTTGGTGACTTTGCCATCTGCTTCGCACCGATGGTTGCTTTTATCATGGCCATTTTATGGTTCCGTTCCCGAAAGACTCATAAGGCGACAAAATGAGATTCCGTGTCTGCTATCTTTTGGCTTCGGCATGTTTGCTGGTGATTTCCTGCGAACAGCAGGATTCTGTAACACCAACGTCGCTAAAAAAACAATCGTCTGTTGGTCCTGTCAGGAGTACACTTGAAAAATCCTTCTTCCTCAAACACCATTTTGGCGATGTCAATGCTGGTAAGCAGTTGACTTGCTCGCTTGAACTTGAAAACGAGACGGACAAGCCGATGTCTCTTGGCTTCAGTCGTACGTCCTGTGGTTCTTGCCTTTTCGTTAAGTCGATGCCAAAGGAAATCCTGCCGGGCGAGATCGGTATTTTTGAACTGGAATTTGACACCACCGGCAAACGCGGCGCAACACCGCAACAGGCTATTTTTTGGGATGCCGAACCGAAAACCATCATCGTTCTCGCTGATGTAACCGCAACGGTTCGCGCTGTTTGGACTGACCCGGAAATGATCAGTCTCGGCAACCTTTCGAGCAGTGAATCGCAATTGGCAAAACTGTACGTCATGGCGGCGGGTTATCCGGATGCAAAAATCACGTCAGTGCAGTGCGATGCTCCGTGGCTGACATTGACTTCGAAACCGGTTGAAACCACAAGGGAACTCAGATCACAGAGCATCCAGGCCATAGATTACTGTGAAATCGAGTGGGCAGGAAAAGAGGCTGTCCCCGGCAATCTTTCGTCGAAAATCGTGTTTCATGTCCAAAAAGACACCGAAGAACAGGAAGAACAGTTGCTCGAAGTGTCTGTGTCGGGCTATCTTTCCGGCGATGTCGAAGTCATTCCGTCCAACATTGTATTCGGACGGGTTGCCCAAAATGAGATCATACGGACATGCATCTTGACATTCAAAAAGCAAGGCATTGACGCGGTTAAGATCAAATGCGCTGCCGACCACGAATATCTCCAGATCAGCTTTGAAAAGTCCCAGGAAGTCCCTGACCGATTCATTTTGACAACATCCATAACGCCGCCCATCGAAGAAGAGAACCAACTGATTGAAGGCACAATCACAGGAACCGACGAGTCCGGCGATGTAATTTTCAGTATTCCGTACATTGCGTTCTTCGACATGTCCCCGTAATCGCCCCATGAGCAACACCACTTCTTCGACGCAACCGGAAGAAACGCCCATTCGTTTGGTTCGCGGCACAGCGTTGCTGGTAGTTTTATTGCTCATTCTCCACACTCTGCTACTTGCCTATTCCGCAACCAAGCATTCACCAACCGCCCTGGAAGGGCCACTCTTGGCCGCCGGTGTGAGCCACTGGGAACTGGGACGTTATGAACTTTACCGTGTCAACCCGCCGCTTGTCCGAATGGTCGCCGCAATGCCCGTGGTGCTGGTCGGTTGTGAAACGGAATGGGGGCGTTTTGTCGATGGGCCGCGAACACGTCCCGAATACTCCATTGGCAGCCAGTTTATCGAAATCAACGGCGAACGATCCCTTTGGCTCATGACGCTTGCGCGCTGGGCTTGTATTCCTTTCAGTCTCGTCGGAGGGCTGTACTGCTTCTTCTGGGGACGTGAACTCTTTCGCCGCGATTCGGCAGGTTTGATTGCGTTGACGCTTTGGTGTTTCGATCCGTTGATTCTTGCCAACAGCGCGTTGATTACAAACGACACCGCCGCCACATCATTCGGTATCGTAGCTGGATACTATTTTTGGCACTGGCTTAAATCACCGACTTGGATGCGAACTCTTATTGCGGCAGTGGCTCTGACACTGGCGATTCTTGCCAAAACGACATGGCTGTTCCTGTTCGGGCTCTGGCCGGTCATGGTGGCTTGGTGGTTCGGAATGAGATGCTGGCAGCGTGAACCTGTCGAAAAGAAATGGCCGATTATCGGGCTGCAAATCGTTGTGATGTTCCTTTTGGCAGTTTGGTTTATCAACATCTTTTATGGTTTCGACGGATCGCTCGAAAATTTCGGAGACTATTCCTTTGTCAGTAAAAAATTATCCGTAATTGACAACAATAATCCATTTTTAGCCTCGTTGCCCGTTCCTCTGCCGAAACAGTTTGTGCTTGGGCTTGATACACAGATCAGCGATACAGAAAAATATGGCCAAATATCGTATCTTGCAGGTCATTGGAAAAACGAGGGGTGGTATCATTATTATATTTACGGTTTGCTTGTGAAGTGGCCGCATGGCACGCAAGCTTTGCTTTTACTGACGGTGATACTGTCAATCTGTTATTGGAAAAAATTTGGTTCATCGAAAGATGAATTGGTTCTGATACTCCCGGCTTTGAGTGCCCTTTTGATTGTCAGTTCCCAACCGGAAATTAACATCCACTTTCGTTACGTTCTCCCGTTCGTCGGCCTTGCTTTCATTTTCATTGGGAAAGTGGCCATGCTTGCAGAAACAAGAGTGTTTTGGCGTATTGCTGTCTCGCTGTTAATCGCTTCATCCATTATAAGCAACCTTCGGAATTACCCGCACTCGCTGGCCTATTTCAATGAATTGTCCGGCGGCACAAAGAACGGCCACAAGCACATGCTCCACAGTGCAATTGACTGGGGGCAGGACTTGACATACCTGAAACAATGGCTGGAAAAACATCCAGAAGTCAAGCTCGATGGCTTGGCCTATCACGGCGGATTCGATCCCTCTGCCATCGGCATCGAAAGCCCAAAGCCGCCCGTTGATCCAAATTCATCCTTTGCGGCTTTGGCGGATTCGCCAAAGGTCGGACCTCAACCGGGATGGTTTGCCTTGAGCACAAATTCTCTCTGGAGTCATGATGGTGAATATGCTTACTTCCGTTTTCTTGTACCGGTAGCAACCGCCGGTAGAACAATTCACGTTTATCACATCACGCCAGAGGAGGCAAACCGCGTACGTCGTGAGATGGGGTTGCCGGAAATAGAGGAAGACGAGACAGTACATGAGTGAGGCTGCGACAAGTCGTAACCCCCAAACTTACTGGCACAGTTAATACAACGGTCTGAAACCGATCAATTTTTCACAAGGACAAGAAATATGAACAATAAACTCAAACGACGAACATTTATTACTGCCGTGATCGGAACGCTACTCGGCACTCCGGTTGCGATCCGATTTTTTCGAGGCAATGCTGACAACCGCAAGCAGGTAGAACACCACTTCTCCCAAGAACTGGAACGACTGCGAAAATTGATGCGTGTCCCGATCACACCAACAGGTGGGCCATCTTCGGTTTCTTTGGCTTTGAATCCACCCGTCGGCCAAGAGTGGAAATATGTTGTTTTCGCGCCGTCGTTTTTACCTGACAACCTTTCCCACGCATTGGGAGACGAGCCGGACATCTTTCTGCTGAAAGAGGGGATACTCGCTGTCAATCAAACCAACAGTGGGCAAGTTGTGTTGACAGGCGGAGATACCAATTCTGTGATTTGTTCCCCCACGCATACAGAGAAACGAGTCAAAACTGAAATCATCCTGCTCGGCCAAAACGGTGCCCTGTATCCGGCAGCACCAAAAAATGGCCAAAACACTGCTCCGCCCGATGAACAGTTTTCGCACATTCTTCCGCTGACCGGAGCACCAAAAGAATTGACCATCGGCCAAAAATGGAAATCCGATATTGGCCGTGTCAAACCTTTCGAACAATGCCCAACGGAATATGAAGTGGCTGGTTTCACAAACGTGGTCGGCCGGAAAACAATCAACATCCGATTTGAAGGCAGTATCCCGAACGTGGCACATTTACGCGGCGTCAATTCCCAGCCCCCCGGAAAAGATACAAGCATGATAAACACGAATCAAGGAAATGCTTACTTCGATTTGGAAACCGGCTTGTTGGTTCGCCAGGAGGTTTCGATGACCACCGTGTATCGCGGGCAGGAATTCGCCAACAAAAACGGTTTGACAGTTAAGGCACATTTTGCCGTTCAGTTTTTCCAGATCTGATTGAAACGATGAAAATATTAGCCAAGCGTATGTCACAATGGGATGAGATTGACACGGACTCGCTTTTACAATTGGTGAATTACCGCCAAGTGAGTACGGGGTTCGGTTATCTTTTGCGTCATTATTGGATGCCCGCTACACAATTGACGTGGCAAATTACCACCAGACAACAGCTTCCTGGCATGAAAATACTGGAAGTTACAAAATGGACAGAACACCGGATGTTGAAATGTGATGCCGATCAATGCGTCTGGCGTGAAAAAATCAGGAAACTTGGCTCTTTGAATAAATACCTGATCGGGTTTTCACGGCCACGAGTGGACGAGTATATTTGCACATACAACCGATCCGAGCAAACGTTTCAGTCATACCATATCCACCAGTTTGTACCACGCCCGGAACAACAATATGACGCGAGAAATGAGGCGTTCATGCAACAACCGATTTTGACTCCCTTGTTACCGATCCCCATCGGTTTTACTTGGCATGTCCGCAATGAAGAAGGATACATGGAGTTGACTTTGGAGTCGGTGAAGAACATTGAGGGCATGACGATTTTGTTCGTCCGTCGCAAGGGGATGATTGTGTTCAACACTTTGTATCTTTCAGGACGGTCACGTTCCTGTCCCTACCGTATATATCGGGAGGATATACCGCATATTCGCTGGAACGTTCCATGATCCTGGAAGATAGGACGTATGATCGTCTCGAATCCATCGGCTCCCCCTGCTTCGCGGAAGGGTTGGAAACATGGACAACAACGCAATTGATACAATCGGAATTGATCGAATCGATGACCGCACCACTCTTTACGAAATATCGGACGGAAAAGAACAACTATCTTTATGATTGCGGGACAGGCCGGATCGTCAAGGTGGATGAGGTGATTTATACAATCATCGACGATTTTGCCATTCTCACGAATAAGGAGTTGTTGCTCAAGTATCGGAAGGCATTTGAAAAAGGAAGAGTCAAAACGGCACTGCGAGAGGTTTGCAAGGCAATGCAGCAAGGGCTACTCGCTCCCCATCATCCGGCGGAACTGAGTTCGGTGGATGTCGTAGCACTCTACCAAGAACAGTATCCTATTGACGTTTTTTGGAAACAAAATGGAACATTATTGGTTCTCGGAATCACGGAACAATGTAATTTGCGTTGTTTATACTGTTGTTACAGCGGGAACTTTGCAGGACAACGGACGCACAGCCAAAAATCCATGACTTGGGAAATCGCAGAAAAAGCGATTTCGTATTTTCTGGAACATGACCAAGTCGAGGACGGAATCTGCCCGATCACGTTTTACGGTAGCGAATCCCTTCTGGAATTTGAACTGATCAAGCAATGTGTCGCGTACGCGGAAACCAAAGCGGCTACACTCGGAAAGCATGTATTGTTTTCCGTGACCACCAATGGAACCTTGCTCAGTGACGACATTGTTGATTACTTGGTGGAGCATGATTTTTTCATTGTGATCAGCCTTGACGGACCAAAAGCGGTACATGACCGGTACCGTGTATTTCCGGATGGTAGCGGTTCCTTTGAATTGATTGAAAAGAACCTGCGCCGTTTTGCCAAGCGATACCCGGAGTTCAAAAAACGGGGACTCAACGTGACATTAACGCCGCCGCTCGACCTGGAGGCAACGGCATGTTTTATTGAGGAACTCTACCCGGATTATCCGGTTAGTCGGGTGGCCTTGGTCAACACCGGCATGGAATCCCGCTTCCGTGACCGTGTGACCAGTCCCCTCCAATACGGCTGTCACACGACATGTAACAATTACCATATCCCCAACGAATCGTTCCGTAGCTTTAGTCCCGAAGATCATCAGCAACTGAAAGAATACTGGAAAATCTGTATGCAGCAGATTGCCAAACTCGGTGTTACCAAAGCCCGTGAACGATTCCCATTTGCGATGTTACTCTTCGAGCAACAAATCATATTTTACCATCGACGCAAAGTGACCGATGAAAAACGCGACTGGTATTTTTACATCCCCTGTATCCCTGGCTTTACGAGACGATTTTGTGATGCCGATGGTAACTATCGAGTTTGCGAACGGGTTGACAACTCCAGTGCCTACCTGATGGGCAATGTCTGGGACGGCCCCGATTCGGCGCAGTTAAGGCGGATCATGGAAATGCGAAGGCACTTTGGCGATTGTGCAAACTGCACGGCACACAGAGTTTGCGACATTTGCTATGCGAGAATTCCCGGTTGCGACGCGGTCGATGCCGGATTTGATCCGATGTTCGATTTGCAATGCCAGCAGACGCGAAAAACAGCAATTGAAATGCTACAAGCCTATACGGAGATTATGGAAGCTAACCCCAACGCCTTTGAACCCCGAAATCTTCAGAATCTCCCGCCTGTCGATAAACTCAGATTCGGTACTCTGGCCTCAAAACCGGGTGAAACCGATTTATCAATAATGAAATATGAGGAACTTCCCTCGGCTTATATCCCTCTTTTAGTATTAAGGACGTTGTATCATGATTGAATCCCAGAAATATCACGAGTTTGACCCCGGAATCGACTATGAAATCGTTGATAGACCGAAACCCGATCCCAACGACCCGGACGTGGTTTATTGCTGTCGGTGCGTGGGTGGAGACCAGACATTGTGTGCGAGTGAAACATCATTTGGTGCTGCTGCAACGTCTGTTGCCGCACAAACAGTTGCATTTTGGTATGCGTGATTATTCGTAGATGGTCAAGCGAAGTATCGCCAAGACTGCCATAAGAACACAAAAGGTCAGGGCGATTATCCGCCAGCGACTTCCAGGCTTTTTTATGTTGACCGAAAGTGCTCCGCACCAGCATAAAGAGCAACCTATCAGTTCCAGGACGGAACAAATGGGCCGAGTGTTGACTAGGCAAAGGTGTAAAAATGCAGGCGACATCGTCAGAATGACAAAAACGGCCATGTAAGGGGTTTCTCGCAATATGCGATAGGGTAACGAGTGCGTGATTGTAGGTAGCGGATATTTCATAGAACTGTCCGTGGAAATGGAAAGAATGTGTCGAAAGAGGAAAATCATCCCTGTATGCACAATGATTATGCCCGTTACCAGTACCGTTGTTGCCAAAATAATGAATTCGCCTCTGTTGTGTTCACCCGAATCAATACTCAGTTGATAATCTTGGAGTATTCCTATTTTCACAAACGATACAATGAAAACCAACAAAAGAACCGTCAGACCCACAAATCCTCGGCACAGGAATCGGCGCAAATATCCTTGGTTTGGCGTGATCGCGATTTGTCCGCTCTCAAGTTTTTGGTAATGCCTATTGACTTTCCGCAGGTAAATGTATGCGACCAACATGCAACAGATGATGTATCCAAATGCAAAAATTCCACGCGTTTCCCACCCAAAAATATGATCAGTGACGCGTATGAGAATTAATAAAGTAATTGGGGCAATTATGATCGCGCAATAGCAGTAGAAAAGATGCTTGGTGATCCAGCGTCGCATGGAAATTGTGGGAGCGTTATAGACAAGTGCCATGCCATACGCCTGGCCGCCTAACAAAACGGATATGCCCCAGACAAAAGGGATGGCGAAGGTCATCATTATGGAAGACAACAAACTGACGGTTGTGGCCGTAGCACCAGCAGTAACAGTAGCGGTATCCGCGACTTGTGCGGTATTGTCAGCCACCGCTTCCATGACAGTCGAAGCGGTTTCAGATAACGCTATCTCCGTTGTTGCCTGCCAGTGAGCATACACCCTGTTCCATGTACCGCTGTCATCCGGTTGAAGCAAGCGAAGAGCAAGGAAAGCGATGAGAGGTTTTTTGACCTTTTCAGAAACGAATTTTCTGGCTCGCGCCAGACGATATTTGACAGTGCGTTCTGGTTTGTGGGTTATCTTGGCGATCTCCGCAATTGTATGACCTTCAACTTCATACAACCAGTAAATCTCGCGATCCTCGACAGGAATGGACTGCCAGATGTCGTAGGCAATCTGGCAGTCGTTCTTCAGGACTGCCTTTTGCTCCGGCCCGACTTCGGAGAGAGCTTGTGTTGAAAAACGTTTTTCTTCAAAATAGTTTTCATACGCCTTTTCCGCGAAGACATGATCCCTTTTCATCCCGCTATAGACCTTGGTTGCGATACTGGAAAACCAGGCAACAAACTTGTTTTTGTCTCGTAATGATGGGATACTGGCACACGCTTGGCACATCGTCTCTTGAAAGACATCATCCATGTGATCTGGATGATCCAGAATGCGCCGGAGTCGAGCCACAATTTCTTGGCCATGTCGTTGAATCAAATCATTGAAATCATGCTCTCCATGCACGATGAAGTTGGTATTTTTTTGGGGACACATGGAGGCTGGCTTTCAAAATGTGACAAATTCTTTACACAAGATAATATCACCCATTATGCAACAAAATTCAGAAATTGCCAGAGGTGATCTTGACGCACTCGCGACCTGCCAAACGACCTATTTTACCACAATAAGAGATTTTTATTCATACAGGAAATATTTCGCTGAAATTTCATGAATTTGTTGCCCTTTTCCTCGACTTGTGGAACTAAACATTACAAGTCAACTGGTTGGCGAGACTTGTCTGGCAGAATGATTTTTGTTTTGCATTCGTAGGCATCCGAATGCGACATTGATTGTTGTTCAGAAAAGAGATTGGTCTGTTCAGCATAGGCAAGGCGGTCCTGCCGGGCTTTCTTGGAGTCTGGCGTTGATGACTGGTCGATGATTCGATCAGCCAGAGGTACATTTGTTTAGCGTTTCAATATCAAAATTTCAGAATTGAAGGAGAGAAACATGAAAAAGTTTCAAGTTTTGTTGTATGTGGCAAGTATTGCTGTTGCTGTGTCGATTGGGCTATCTAATGTCGGCAAAAGCAAGATGGCAAACCTAGGATCTGTTGATTGTAATATATCTCGTATAACATTCAATATGCGTTGTTCGGATGAATTAACACTATGTGGCACTGAAACTTTCACTGGTTATAATTATGCGATGGGTGATATACTCACTATGCATGTTACTGCAGGTGCTGAAAAATGTGTTAGACTTGATCCTGTTACTGGGAAGGATCATTGTCCCTCCACTGAGCACTACGTAACTATTGCCGATGAATGCACTCAAATTAAAGCACAATAGTAATGAAGAGGACGTTGCAATTTAGGTTGGGTTGTAAATATTTTCGAGACTTGTTTTTGGAATTGACTTGTTTGGAAACCCCAAAATGGATTTAGGCTGTGTCTAAAAATACAAGTTACGTTTTTTTCAGGAGATAACGAATGCAAGCGATTTTGAGTGTGGCATGGTAACGGACGGCGAGTTTTTCGTATCGTGTGGCGACGCGGCGGCATTCCTTCAAGTGTCCGAACAGGCGTTCGATGGCGTTGCGTTTTTTATACGTCTCCGTGTCGAACGGTTGCGAGGCTCCGCGTTCGTTCGATTTGTAAGCGATCACCGGCATGACGCCGCGCTTGCACAGGCCGTCGCGATTGTTCTTCGACGAGCAACCTTTGTCACCCGCCACCTTCTTCGGGCGTTTGCAGACGCGACCTGCCGGTGTGCGAATCGCGATCTGATCCAGCGCCGTAAGGACAAGCGGATTGTCGCTCGCCTGGCCGCCGCACACCAACGTCGTCAATGGCAACAAGTGGTTGTCACACGCTGCTATGAACTTGGTCGTGAGACCGCCTTTCGACCTGCAATGGCGTGGTCTTCCGGCTCACCTTCGACGTTTTTTTGTCAAGACGCCCGCCGACGACTTGTGGGCTTTGACGATCGTGCCATCGACGGAAAACAGCGACCCATCGATTTTGCCGTCGGCGTGCAAACGGATCAACAGCTTTTCAAGGATCGTGTCCCCAGTGCCGTCGAGTTGCCAAAGCCGGTATCGTGCATACAACGATCCCCATTTGCCGTATTGCCTGGTGATGTCCCGCCAGGGTGCCCCGGTTTTGAGGCACCACAAGATGCCGTTGATCGTCCTGCGACGGTCGTACATTTTTCGTCCGCGACCCGTGTTCAATGGTGGCAGGCAGGGTGCCAAAACGTCCCATTGGGTGTCCGTCTATTCATGGCGTTCCATCAAATTTCCTCCTTCGTGAAAATGAACGCCATAGTATCGATTATTTCTAACTGTTGTAAATACCAGTTTTATATTTTTAGACACAGCCTAATACTATTTTACTAAAAATAGAGCACATGGGTAAAATGAGAGACATTTCTTGAAGTTTCCGAACAAGTCTAATTCTTGGAAAGTGCAGTTTATGAATAAGTTTCTAAATTCTTTTTTTGTTGTTTTGCAAATCAGCTTTTTTTTGCTAGAAATTCAAGCTTTTGCCAATGAAAACCTTTCAAACGAAGAAGTAAAATCAATCATTACTTTTTACTCATTGCAAGAAAACAAACAGTTGTCGAGTTTTTCCTGCAAGTTAAACGATGGGCGATCATTATACACATTACAAGTCCAAGACGAAAAACTTTTTTTCTCTTATGTAGATTTTGATACAGATAATTTGTCAGAGAAACTGAGTAACACATCAGAATATTTAGAAGTGGTTTTCAATACGTCGGATAATAATATCTTTCTCAGAAGTTATTTTGATAAGGATCAAGTGAATTTTCGAGGGCACTGCTTAAAGGAATTACCCAGTTTTCCTTTTCTTGGAATTCTCCCAAGCATATTTCGAGAGCCACGTTATCGTTTATTATCAGAAGTACTTAAGGACGCATCGGTATCTGGTAGAATTGGAGAACACATTCGGGGTAAACGTCAGATTATTCTTGAGGGAATATTCAATGAGTCTATTCGCTTGACAGTGTCTTTCATTCAAGAAAATGAAGGTTTATATATAATTAATAGATTGTTGTTTACAGATGACGCGGCAGTCCCGGGTGGCTATTATTATTGGGAATATGTACCAGAAAAATTTCATGAAGTGAACCCAAACCTTCCGCTGAAATACCATGTGAATTTAAGAACTCAGCCTGGAAATCTGTCTACGCAAAATGTTTTTCAGCCGTTAAAATCATCTGAATTTAGAGAAGTAATAGTAACACTTAATTATGATGTATTATATGAAATGGAACAACAAGCTATTCCTACAAAATTCTCTCGTTCTATCCCAAATGGTAGCCTTGTTCACATGCAAGATGCCCCACATATAGAACATGTTTGGTTTAACGGTAGAATTGTTCCCAAAACTGACGAAGTAGCTCTCCGCATTGCACGTGGCGATTATGGTTTTATGCCGGGGCCGAAGAATCCGCGATTTTGGTTTATGGCACTGGGGCTGGGCATGTTGCTTCTTGGTGCCGGGTTGAAAATCCGGTCAATGCTCAAAGCTACTTGAAAAGAAGGAGGATCAAGATGCTGAAAATCACATCCATGCTTTTTTTCTCTTGGTTTTGCGTAGCATATTTGTATGCTATTGCGGAAGAACCGGAAAGCCTGCCCACAGCATCCGAAGCACAAACCGTTTTGCCGACGCTCAAGGAAATTGAAGTCAGCGGCCCCTATTGCGGGATTTATTCGCTGGTCGCTTGTCTGAATGTTTTTGGTGTTCACCCGGATATTCAAACCTTGCTCGTGCCAGAATACGTCGGTTCATTTCAAGGAAGCAGTAATGAAGAACTCATCAAGGCCGCCGAGGCCAATGGACTGTATGGCAAAACTTACGGCAACCTGACTTGGCGGGAACTGCAAAAATCCGACTCACCAATGATCCTGCATTTCCGCAGTTCCTTTTCCGATCAAAGGTACAATCACTGGGTGGCGTTTCTTGGAGTTGAAGGTGGTAGAGCCAGAATCATTGATGTCCCGCACGAACTGGCCACGATACCTTTTGCTGAACTCATGGCCAAATGGGATGGAACGGCCATTGTCATTTCAGATAAGCCAATCCATGGTACGATCATCCATGAGTCTCGCGTGAATTATCTCTTGATGATTGCGTCGTTGCTCGGTTTTCTTTTTCTGCTTCAGCACTTGTTCTGGAATAAATCAAAAGAAGCGTTTGCCGCATCCGGTCTCAGGCAACGATTGAAACATGGCGTCATTCAAACGTCTATCCTCCTGGTCACGGTTTTTGTCATTGCAATCCTCTGGCACGCATTTTCCGATGTCGGCCTTTTGAGAAATCCAACTGCCGTAGCTGAAGTAACGCGACGTTACTATTCTGTGGACATCCCGGAAATTGCTCTTGCTGAAATGCAAAAGATTGTTTCCGAAAACAACACACCCATTTTTGATGCCCGATATATTCGCGACTACAATCGCAGAACAATTCCACAAGCAAAAAGCCTTTCCATCAACTCAAGTCTGACAGAACGTCAACAGCAATTACAGGGAATCGAAAAAGGCAAGCGTATAGTCGTGTTTTGCCAAAGTTCAGGATGCGGCTTTGCGGACGAGGTGGCTCAATTTCTGAAATTCAACGGTTACAACAATGTCGTGATCTATCGTGGCGGCTATCGCGAATGGGAAAAGAATCATGAGTCAGACAACAATAACACAGTCCGATAGGGCTATCGAGTCTCAAATAAAACCCTCGGGACGATTTACGATAGCCGATGCTTACGATAGTATCGTGACATGGGTGTTTGGCGTTGTTTTTCTGATTTCCGGTGTCCCGCACTGGGGAAACCCTTATTTCTTTCTCGGTTCCGTTTATGCCTACAAACTGGTTGATCCCGGAATCGGCCAAATGATCGCCATCGGTATGCCATTGATTCAACTGGTTTTAGCTCTCTGCTTTTTAACCCGTACTTTTCTCGATGCCGCTCACTTGGGTACGCTTTTCTTGTTTCTCTGCTTTGCGACGGCTCAAAGCCAAGCCTGGCTACGTGGTCTTGATATTTCCTGCGGTTGTTTTGGACCCGATCACGATTCAACAATCGGCTGGTACACACTTTCTATCATCTATGGACTGCTCATTCTCTCGATTATACGAAATACCGTCTTGTTTTTTCGTGGTCACAGATCAACAATGGCGGAATAGGGGGTAGCATCATGTCGCGATATACTACCCCAGCAATTCTTTTGTTGGTTATTCAAACGTTGATGCTCGCTGTTCTTTCATGGCAAACGTCCCTCAATCGCACGGAAACCGGGCATCTTGGTGCGTCAATTTACTTTTACAAAACTGGTCGGTTCGATGTTTTTCATGTCAACCCACCCCTGACACGGGCTATTGTCGGGCTACCAATTCTACTTTCGTCGCCTGAATACAATTGGAAATCCTACTCACCACGTCCACAAGACCGTTCCGAATGGTCGATTGGCACGGCCTTCATCAACGCCAACTCACCAGCTAAAGTGCGATGGATCACATTTCTGACCCGCTGTTCACTTATACCCATCATCTTACTTGGCAGTTGGTTTGGCTATAAATTTGCCAGTGAGTTATACGGTCGAACAGCAGGTATCATCTTTCTGACACTTTGGACATTCTCACCGCTTGTCCTTGCATGGGGGGCAACCATCTGTCCTGACGTTTGCGCAGCATCACTTGGAATTATCGGCGTTTACACATTTTGGCATTGGCTGAAGACGCCGACATGGAAAAGTGCTTTTACTGCGGGGATTTGTCTCGGTCTGTTACCCCTGACTAAAATGACGTGGATTATCGCGTTTCCACTATGGGTTTTGATCTGGCTTGTCTGGGTAATCCCTTATTACATCAAGTGCAATACCAACATCACGTTACCCGGCTTCAAACAGCTTGCCACAATCCTGCTTATTGGCGTTTACATGATTAACATGGGCTATCTCTTTGATGGCACATTCAGGCAACTCAAAGATTATAAATTCATCAGCCATTCTTTGACCGGCAGGGAAATTAATGAAAAATCTTTTGCTGTAGTAACCGGCAATCGTTTTGAAAATTCATGGCTGGGCTATGTGCCGATTCCACTACCCGGTGAGTTTGTGCAAGGAATTGACACGCAAAAGTTAGACTTTGAACGCGGCATCGAATCCTACTTGCGAGGTGAGTATTCCCAACACGGCTGGTGGTATTACTATACCTATACGCTTTTGGTCAAAGAACCTTTGGGTACGCTTTGCCTCGGTGTGCTGGCCATTTTCGCAACTATTTTTCTGACACAATTCAATGCCGGTTGGCGGGATGAAATGGTTATCCTTATACCCGGCCTTGCATTTTTCATTTTTGTTAGCAGCCAGACCGGTTTTTCACTTCACCCCCGTTATATTATCCCGGCCTTGCCATTCGCCTATATCTGGGCTAGTAAACTCGGAAAGTCTTTTACTCAAAAAAGATATGTGCTTTCAACGGCCACAACCGTGTTGCTCATCTGGATGGTTAGCAGTAGCCTGTATTATTTCCCACATTCGATGTCATATTTCAACGAACAGGTCGGTGGTCCCAAAAATGGTCCCAAACATTTGCTCGGCAGTAATGTCGATTGGGGGCAAAATTCCTATTTTCTCAAAAATTGGTATAATCTGCACCCTGATGCAAGGCCGATCAAAATTGCCTACTCAAGCACAGAATCCCTGGATCGTCTGGGAATCAAAGATAACCAACCACCGCCCAGAGAACCCGAGTCCGGTTGGTTTGCGTTGGGAGTCAATGAGATTTACAGTTCGTCGAAGCAGTACGAATATTTCAAGCAATTCGAACCTGTTGATTTTATTGGCTATTCGATATATATTTATCATGTCACGCTAGATGAGGCAAATCGTGTGCGTCGGGAAATGGGTTTGCCAGAAATAGACAAAACAGCAGACGGAGGATAAATAATATGCCAGGTTTTCAATCAGCAACAGGTGGAGGCCAGAAGCCAGCCCCTCGCAACACAAAGCCTTTGGATCAAACGCCCTTGTCCGAAGAGGAGCGGCCTTGGTGGAAATTCGGCCTCACGACATGGCTGTTGATTTTCGGGTTGGTTGTCATCAACGCAGGCATATTCGTCAAGCCGGAAATGCTGGACAAAGTCGTTGCCCTTTTCTGGTGGCTTCTTGGGTTTGTGGATGTCCGTTTTTGGCCGTGGTGGTACTGGCCGGTTTTCTGGATTATCGTGATTGGCCTGGTCGGTCGTTATCTTTTGTCCGAACGAATCGAGTTTACCGAAGTACAAGGCGAGGACGCAGACCAACTCCGGCAGTTACGGCGACTTGTTACGATTATTGCGGTCGGCCTGTCCGTTGTCATGATCTGTGTTCATTCGAATATGGCAGGTCATCTTCGGGTGCTGATCAGACAATTTTACACCATTCAATACCCGTGGTGGACTCCGCCGCTTGCAATCACGCTAATCGTTGCATTGTTGGGTATTGTTTGGATGGTTCAGCGTGCCCAGGAAGAAAATGATTCCGAAGGATGGAGTCTGCAAACAACGCTCGGAGTGATTGTGGGAGGCATCGTTGGAATTGTGGTTCTATTCAGCGGAATCATCGCTTACACCAACGGCTTTTTTACCTCTTTGTCTCAGACCTCGTTACTTCCCTGGTGGGGTTGGCCTGCGTTTTGGGTGGTGGTCATCGCCGGATTATTGGCATACAGAATCTTCACCGCGTTTCACAGAAAAGAGACAACAGCGCAAACGAAAGGAACAACAGTACGTACTGCTGCGGCAGTTCAGGCTACTCAAGCCACTACCACACCGATTCAGCAGGCGGCACCGTCTCTGGCCAAACCCAAAGGTTTTAATGCCGCGATTGGCGGAAGAACACAAGCCGGATTTCGTGGCGGACCGACGAAAGAACGCACACCGCTTCTTGAACGCCTCGGGCTTTCCGCGTTAGGTGAACTGGGAATAATCGTCTGGCTTATTCCGATCGGCCTCGTGCTTTTGGGAGTGATTGGTTATTTTTGCTATCACCTGATGACAATGGAATGGATTGACACGGAGGGATACCCGATCAAAAAGCCTTGGTGGGTTTGGGCGTTGCCGTTCATCATTTTGACGCTGGGAGCCGTGATTTGGAAAGTGGTACTCGTGATACGCGAGAATATCGAAAGTGGTGCTTTTCGTTCTTCCAAAACACGCTCTGAATCGCAGAGCAGACCCCAGAAACCGAAAGGATTTAATGTGCAGTCTCCGGGACGGGGCGGATTCCAAAGGAACGACCAGGGATCAGGTCTGCTCACCAACCCGTTTTTCTGGGTGGCGGCGGTCGGTGGCGGCATTCTGCTGTTGATTATCGTTCTCCTTCTTGCTTTTCGATAGAGGAGGTAACATGATGAAACAACGCCTCCTGTTTTTATTGATGATACTTTGTATCGCAATCCCTTACACTTTGTTTGGGCAGGGATTTGACGATGAGTCAAACAAAACGCCGGTCGATACCCCGACGGGCGGCGATATTGATGCGCCGTTGGATGAGATCATCAAAGAACCGTCGAAACCGTATGCAGGTGGTGGTTTTGCGGCTCACCCGATTTTGCTGAAATATTTCACGGAACAAACCTACGTCTATACCGGCGGTCGTTACGATGAAACCCCGATTCGTTACCGCTTGCTGATGCCGGAACAAACGAAACCCGACCAAAAATACCCGTTGGTGGTCTGGTTACACGGTGTTGGCGAGAGTGACGATGACAACATTCGGCAACTTTCGCATTTGCACCATGTCATTGATTATATCGCCGGAAAACGGAAACAGGATTTTTACATCCTGGCAACGCAATGCCCCAAGGACAATCAGAATTGGATGAGTTCAAAGTCGAATGAAGGCAAAGGCGATGCCCCCATGACGATAACGGCGGAAATCATGCGGCATTTATTGAACGAATATCCGATTGACCCGGATTGTGTGACCGTTGCCGGACTTTCGTCGGGAGGGAGTGCTACATGGGAGTTTGCGGCCCAATGCAACGATGTTGTCACGGCAATGGCAGCCTTTTCCTCAAATCCGCCGAGTGTTCAAACCCAGGCAAAACTGAAAGATGTTTCCATCTGGCTGTTCAATTCGACGAACGACAGTGGAACACCGATCGAAAATTTGCGCAATGCGACTGCCAGACTCAAGAGTCAGGGATATAAAATCCACCTGACGGAATACCCGACGGCCTCCCACGATTCTTGGGGACCGGCGTTGCGGGAGGATGATGCGTTTGGTTGGTTATTGGAGCAAAAAAAGGGGTATTGGCGAACTCCGCTACCCGGCAGGCCGTTTTCCGTGAAAATACTGCTCACATATGTCTTTCCGCTGGTTTTTCCAACCATAATTGGTATAATAATATTTGTAATCATTCGTGACAAACAATTGCGTAAAAGGCGTCTTTTGGCACTCCAAGCGGCGCAGCAAATTGTTCAGGAATCATACGAAACACCCGAGCAAGGAATCGATTATGAAAACGAATAAATCCGGTTTTACGTTGGTGGAACTCTTGGCGGTAATTGCGATCATCGCTTTACTGATCTCGCTATTAATCCCGGCAATACAGGCCGCGCGTGAGGCAGCGAGGCGTTCGCAATGTATGAACAATTTGAAGCAAATGGCACTAGCCATGAACGTTTACCACGAGTTCATGAAATCGCTTCCACCAGGAAATCTGGTTTTGGATGAATTGAAAGAAAAAGCCTGCCATTCCGAACAGCCCTGCTATTGTGGTTCGATCGGCTGGCCTGTTTTTTTGCTCTCTTTTCTTGAACAGACACCACTTTACGACCAGGTCAATTTTGAAGTGTTCGCTTTTACTCAGGAACCAGGCGAAGGTTCCTATCATTACGGCCAAGCACACGGGAGCACGGAAAATCAATTCGTTGCGGAAAACATGCCGTCCTTGTTTTCCTGCCCTTCGGTTTTACGCATTGCCACAAAAAATTTTCACAAGGATTATGGGGTCAACGGGACGTACGGCGCACCGCAAGCGGATTTTCAAAGAGACAATTCGCCGTTTTACGCCAACAGCGGAATCCGTTTTGCGGAAATTACACGCGGCCTTTCCAATACCTATTGCCTTCTGGAACATTCGCATTCTTGGTGGTGGTCGGAAGATGGAGGCAAAAACATTTTGCGAACCCGCTACGGCACCAATCCGTTCTTTTGGGTCAATCTCGGCAGCCAGGGATATATCTGTTTTCGCAGCCTTAATATGCTGACCGATGAACACGTGGACTATCCCATCAATTCCAAAATTGAATGGTCACCACTTCGAACAGCTAGGAGTTATCACCCCGGCGGGATCAATGTGGCCATGTTTGACGGTAGTGTCCAGTTCATATCAGAGAAAATGGATTACGAACCTTACCATGTTGCGTATTATCGAATTCCATAATGAACATATTAGCACTGATCTTTAACACAGGAGAAATATCTTCATGCAAACAAGAGAAAAACAACACGGATTCACTTTGGTGGAACTGCTGGTCGTGATTGCGATCATCGCGTTGTTGATTTCGTTGTTGATCCCTGCGATTCAGGCCGCCCGTGAAGCGGCGAGACGTTCCCAGTGTGCCAACAACATGAAACAAATGGCATTGGCCATGAACGTCTATCACGAATCCATGAAGTCACTACCACCCGGTAATCTGATTTTGGATGAACTATGTGACAAAACGTGCCACCAAGCCGGGGCAGTCTATTGCGGTTCGATGGGCTGGCCTGTTTTCATTCTTGCACAACTGGAACAGATATCACTTTACGATCAAGTGCATTTTGACGCCTTGGCCTACACTCCTGTAACAGGCGATATTTGTGCGCATGACAACGAAGGTGGGATTGGTGACCCATTGAATCGTTTTGTGGCGGAAAACATGCCTTCGGTATTCACCTGTCCGTCTGCCCGAAAACTTTCCCCTTATCATAAGGATTACGGTGTCAACGGTGACCGCAAGTATCCCGAAAGTTCAGATCCCTGGGACGGTCTGTTTGCCTGGAACAGTGGAGTCCGTTTTTCCGACGTGAAGGACGGTCTGTCGAATACGTTTCTCATGTTGGAAGCGTCACATTTTCACTGGTGGAAGTATAACGGGGAAGGGGAAGTGATCAAAACCAAGTCGGGCAGTAATCCGTTTTTCTGGGTCAATGGTGGTGGACAGGGATATGTCATTGCCGAATACGGAACGCTTGACAAATCTTATTTCTACTGTATTAACTGCGCATAACTATTTATATTTTAACAACTTACAATCGTGAAATTAGCGATAACAGCAACTTTCGATAGCTTGCTTGGTTCTGTTGAGCCAACAAGTCGAGCGGAAGCAATGGTATTCGTTTTGATCACACACCTTCAATCGTTCACCCAACAACAAGTTGCTGATGCCTTCACGGACTTGTGGCAGCGTCATCATCGGTACGCTTTTTTTTGATTCAACAACTCAACGGTCAAGAACCATAACGTCAACATACTCAACGCGACATGATGATGCCAGCCCCTCCAATTCCGAACTTGATACTCGGCAAGACCGCATTCACTTTTCGCGCGGCGGAAACTTTCCTCAATGCGATATGCCTGTTTGATCACTCGCGCGTATTCATGCAAGTCAGTCGGTTCCTTGCTCCATGTCAAGTAATAATCACAACGCGGTTTGCCGTTGTCTTCGCGCCACTTACTCACGATCAGCGTCTCTTCATCACCGATTTCATTTTCAATTTTCGCGCGAACCTGACATCTCACCAACTTCACCGTCAACCATCCTTTGTGACCTTGACGCACCTTGATCGTCTTCCATTTTTTCGTTGGAATATTTTTCATCCAAGTTGTCACGCCAACAAAATCACGTTCCTTTTCTTTGCCACAATGTTTGCAAATGTTGACCGGCGCATCCAGGTCCATGATCAAAATATTCGATGGCACAGCGAACATGTACGATTCGTTTTGATCCCGCAATTTACGGCGAAACCACGGTACTTTACCCATCTCGTCATCGCCTGCAATCCACTTATGCGGCAACTTTTTTCCGCGCGTGTTGATCATCTCCAGTGCTTGTTGATGTCGCGTTTTTTTCACTTGATGTTGTCTTGGAATTCCCGCTTTGTCACATCGCGCTTTGTTTTCAATCCACACATCCGGCAAAAAAAGTCGTCGATCCACCAATGCAAATTCGATGCGACTCGCATACGCAAGGAACGTCGCCACCTGACAATTTTCATTCTTGCCGAGTCGTCCACACCATTGACGTTGAACGCCAACCGACTCTTTACCTTTCTTGGGAAACGAAGTCGGATCGAGGATCAACACGCCGTCCTCTTCACCGATTTCGTAGGCGATCCGCGTGGTCAATTTGTCGAGGATGGGTTCATCATTCCAATCGGTCTGGCCGATAAAAATTTGCAAACGCTGCCGATCATACCCATGAAAGTAAGAGATCGACTCAACATTTTTTCGTTCGGTGTCGGACAAAAGTCCTCGCATATAATCACGCGCTTTGTGCTGCTGCGACCTCGCATGAAGGTGAGCAATGTACGGCGCGACAAACTCATCAAACCGTTGCAACACTCCTTCATAAGCACCCGGCGTCACCAAACAATCTTCAAAAACAAACTCGCTGTTAATCGTATAACGTTTTTCCACTGTCGCTCTCCATGCTGAAAATCACTCCTTTTTCAAGTCGGAAAGCGTTTATAACAAATAACTTAAACCATGTCAACCGCAGTTAATACAGTAGAATTATAAACTTTCGATCAATACCGAAGACCTTGAAAACCCAACCAGGGGAGCGCGAGGCGAGCATCCCACGGGTATCAATGCCGCCCTTTGTGACGGCAGTGTCCATTTTATTAATACCAAGATCACTTTCGACGTATACAGGGGATTTTTTACCAAGTCCGGTAACGAGAGTGTCCGATTGCCATAATCAAAACCTTACCAAGGAGTTAAAAACCATGAAATACAGAAAAAAACAAAATGGATTCACGCTGGTTGAATTGCTGGTCGTGATTGCGATTATTGGGCTGTTGATGGCACTGTTGCTTCCGGCGATTCAAGCCGCGCGTGAAGCGGCAAGACGTAACCAATGTATGAATAATATGCGGCAGATTGCGCTGGCCATGAACACCCATGAGAATGCCACGAAATCGTTTCCACCCGGAAACACAGTTCTGGCGGAATTTCAGCCGGCACAACCCCCACCCGATCCCGCCAACCCAACCGTACCGGAACTGCAAATTTATGACGGTTCCATTGGTTGGCCGGTCTTTGTCCTGGAGTACATGGAACAGACATCGCTTTATGACCGACTCGACACGGAAAAACTGGCCTTCACTTTTGATGGCGGTCCCGGGTCGGGGTTCGAGGAAAAGGAGCATGGTGACACATTCAACCGTTATGCCGCCGAAAATATGCCATCCATTTTTTCCTGCCCTTCGTCGGAACGGACGAAGCCGCTCAATACGCAAAAAGATTACGCCGTCAATGGCGGGAGTGGCTTTCCGGAGCGGGAACCGAGGAACATGGACGGTGTTTTTTACTGCAACAGCGCAACACGTCCTTCGGACATTAAAGACGGTTTGTCAAATACGTTCATGCTCCTGGAGTCGTCCCATTATGGAACCAAAGTCTCCACGGATGCTGCCGGAAAAACGATCACCGAGAAAGCATGTTACAACCCGTTCTTCTGGGTCAACAAAGCAGGCCAAGGATATGTTGTTCCTTATGACGGAGACAACAACAGGCTTCGGATCAATAACCGTAAAGATGCCGTCCTGAACCGCGCGGCACGGAGCGAGCATCCTGCTGGCATCAATGTTGCGATGTGCGACGGCAGCGTCCATTTTCTCCAACAAAAAGTGAACCACGATATTTATCAGGGACTTTGTACGCGATCCGGCGGCGAAAACGTGACTATTCCCTGATGAAAACAAAACGACATCCGGTTTGTCGGCATTTTTTGACGGAACTGATCCTGCTGGGCGGGGTCGGTTCTTTTGCGCTTATTCATCGTTTCCCCTGACATTTTTTCCGACTGCAATTCATTCAGCAGATACTTCCGTGACAGCAACCCCGCCTCGACCGCCACTGACATTCATTCATCTTAATGAACACAAAACACTTCCGATTCGTGATTATACGGAGCGACAGAAGTATTTGGAGTTCCATAATCGATTTGCCACAGCGTGCGGCCTGGCGTTGCAAGGGCTTGGCCAGGTTCCTTTTGCCGTTGATCTTTTACCTCCTCAAAAACAGCCCTCCTTTTTTGGCCGGTTCAGAAGTTCATTACGCAAGAAACCGGTTCCGGCGGCTTGGGGATTCGATTTCGGCTATTCCTGTTTCAAGGCAGTGCGGGTCACCTTTGACGAGGAAGGCGTTCTGGCCGTCGATGAGTGTTTTCAGTGCTACCATCCACACGACGGCATCCCGAACGATGACTGCGAAAACTCGCTTGAAACATTGTCGGAAGAGCAGATTGTCAAATTGCTTGAAAAACAGGACGGACCCAGGAACCCCTTTGAGCACACCGACTCCGTGTCAGCACCGCTCACCCAGGAACGGTTCCAGAGTTTGGCCATTGAATCATTTTTGGCAAAGTACACATACCAGGGCGAATTGATTTGTATCGGCTATCCAGGGCACGATATTCTTTGTTCCAATTTCACGCTTCCCCAAATGCCGCCGCAACAAACTTGGCAGGCAATCCAATTCGAAGTGAAACATCGTCAACTGGCAGACAACCCGAATCTCTATCAGATGAGTTATCTCGTTCTTGGTTGGGAGGAAGAGGTGGAAGACGAGCAAAACATCATGAAGCAATACATTCATCTTTTTCTGTCGCGTGTTGGGACTATCGACAGCAAGTTGCGTTTGCTGCAAAATTTTGGAATCGCTCCCAACCTCATGACCTCCAACATCCTTGCCAACCTGAATTATGCCCACATGTTATTAACTTCGCCTCCTGTGCCACCGCAAATGACACAGGACGAAAATCAGAATCCTCCGGAACAAGACAGTGATTTTGAACCACCGGAAATCCAGTCAATTCTCGTCTGCGATATGGGAACTCGGGGAACGGATTTGACGTTTTACAATCTCCGTGAAATCCGGCATTTTTACCTGCCCATCGGTGGACAGGATTTTACGAAGTCCATTGCCAAAGCATTGGGAGAACCGTTCCATATCGCGGAAGCGATCAAGCGTAATCCAACGAAACGCACTGAAGACAAGGCTAAAGTCGTGGAAGCCCTGAAACCGATAGCCGGGCGATTGGTGGACGAAATATTATTGCGACTCCAGCATTTACGCAAATCGGGAGCGATGCTCGACAAAGTCGTGGTTCTTGGCGGAGGTTTTCAACTTAATGGCTTTGCGGCTTACTTCAAAAATTTACTCAATACCTCTTGGAAAAACGGTCTGTAAACTTAATACTCAAAGGAAAATATTATGAATAAAAAACATGGATTCACCCTTGTCGAGTTGTTGGTGGTCATTGCCATCATTGCTCTTCTCGTTTCGCTTTTGATTCCGGCGATTCAGGCCGCGCGTGAAGCGGCGAGAAGATCACATTGTAGTAACAATATCAAACAATTATCTCTGGCCGCACATAATTATGAAAATTCCCTCAAGGCATTTCCAATGGGAACGGATTGTTGTGTCACGAAAGAAACCACCGTCATGGAAGGCGAGGGTGATGATGCAAAGGAGGTCAAAAGAAAAACCATTAGCAGCAACCATTACAGTGCCTGGGTGGAATTGCTGCCATTTCTGGAAAAGACCGCGTTGTATGACGATATTCAGAAACAATACTATGCTGAACCTTCATGGGATAATATTCTCGGGCGTGAAGCCGTTATTCCGAGTTTTAATTGCCCGTCCGATCCCAATGCGGGCAAGATCATCAAGGCCAACAACAGCAGTAGCATGTACGCCACCGGGGGATACGTCATGTCCGCCGGTGATTATTGCATCAAAGATGAAGATCACAAATGGGGACAGCCCGACGGTGCCAGTTTTTCACGCGGTGCCCTCCAACCGAGAATGTGGACAACGGTTGCGGATATTTCGGATGGCTTGAGCCAGACAGTTTTTGTAAGTGAACGGACCGTGGCCACAGACGACGTTCAATTGATTCGTGGCGGCATGGTGATAGGTGCCGGATTTACTTCAACCAATCATAATGCCTGTGAACTACCCGGTTTCAATCCCGGTCTTTGTTGGGATACACGCCAGGACAAGTATCGTTACAAAGACGGATTTACATTGGACACGGGGCGTTCAAGCCGCCGTTGGATTGACGGCCAAACAGCATTTACCTGGTTTAATACCATTCTTCCCCCGAATGCACCGAGTTGTGCGGCAGGCGGAAATCACTGGGACCCGGCAATCTTGCCACCGACAAGTTTTCATGCGGGTGGTGTCATGATTTCCTATTGCGACGGGTCGGTGAGGTTCGTATCCGAAAAGGTGGATTGCGGATATGCAAAAAATATCACAACCTCTGTGACAAATCGCCAGTGCAAGCGTTCCGGAGTATCCAACTTCGGTGTTTGGGGTGCTATGGGGTCGCGAAACGGAAAAGAAGCTGTGCAGATACCTTGAGTTGCGGAGTTTCAATGACTAACACCTTGTCCATTTTGATGCCGGTTTACAACGAGCAGTGCTACCTCACTCGAATTGTTGAACGGGTGCTGGCCGTTCCTGTGCCGGGCGATCTGCGCAAGGAGTTGATAATCGTCAATGACGCGTCGAAAGATCGGACTGCGGAAGTGATCCGGGATTTATGTGCAAGTTATCCTGAAATCAGGGCTTTCAACCAACCGGTCAACAAGGGCAAGGGTGCCGCCATCCGACGGGCTGTCCAAGAGATGACGGGACAATATGCGATCATTCAGGACGCTGACTTGGAATACGACCCGAACGATTACGCCGTCGTCCTGAAACCGCTCGTCGAGGGACTGGCCGATGCGGTTTACGGGTCACGCTTTGCTACCAGAGAAATGCGGCGGATTGTTCACTATCACCACAAACTTGGCAACCTGTTTTTGACCCACCTTTCGAATTTTATGACCGGCCTCGACCTAACCGACATGGAAACCTGCTACAAAGCGTTTCGGGCTGACCTGCTCAAGACCATCCCGTTGCGTTCCAACCGCTTTGGCATTGAACCGGAGATCACCGCCAAACTTGCCCGCCGCAGGGCGGTTGTTTATGAAGTCCCGATCAGTTATCATGGTCGTGATTACGCCGAAGGTAAAAAGATCGGCTGGCGAGATGGTGTCAGTGCCATCTGGACGATATTGAAATATGCGTTCGTTGACGATTGCGACACCAGAATTGTTGAACTTCCAGAAAATGATGCATTCAGGGTATCTGGAGGAACGCTTCATTCCGAAACTGCCCTGGCTGGAGAAGATAATGCATGAAAATAGAGCAGACATACCACAGCATTTCGGTTTTGCCCAATTCCGGTTCGTGGTTGCCGCGATTTTGCTTCTCGCAGCGGGGCTGAAAGCATATCAACTCGCCACCGCCCCATTGACACCCGTTGTACAAGGCAGCATATTTACGCCATGGCTTGAACTGTTCAATGATCGTTACTTCCTGATGGTCGTTGTCGTCGGCGAAATTCTTTTTGCCCTCGTCTTGATCGCAGGTATCTGGCGACAGTGGATGTGGCTGTTATCGCTCCTCGGCTTCACGGCATTTATGCTCGTCTCACTGATCAAGGGCTTGAGTGGGGAGTCCTCGTGTGGCTGCTGGGGAACAATTACGGTGAGCCCGTGGATCACGGTCGGCTTCGATCTCGCGATTGTGATTCTTCTGACCATCTTCCGTGAACGGATTGACTGGACGTTTTCGTTTCCGGATCGCAAAAAGCTGGTGGCGGTGCTGATTGCATGGCTCGTCCTCGCGGGCCCGGCTCTCTTCGCCATGCTTTCTTTGAAACAGCAGCCCCATGCGACGCTTGGGACGGAATTTACCGGGCCGAGCGGCAAAACAATGATCCTGCTCGAACCGGAATCGTGGATCGGGCAGGAATTGCCGCTGATTTCACGCTTCGTTCAACCCAACGATTCCGAAATTTTGAAACATGGTACCTGGAACGTGCTCCTCGCCCAATCAGACTGCCCAAAGTGCCAGGAAATGAAAGCCGAACTGGAGGCGAGAAATGCCAAAGGGGTTGCCATCGTTATGATCCCGTCCCATGCGAACGAAAAAGTTCTTGACACACATTTTCTCGTATTCATGCTCGATAACCAAAATGATTGGTTCGTCACGACACCCTGTGTTGTGAAGTTGGTCGATGGTGTTTGCATTTCAACAGGCGATAGCTTTATGGAATAGATGTTTGAACTGGCCGCGCAACCCCTGACAGAATTTCCCGCACAATCATTGCGACACCAAAAGGTCAAACAAAGGGTACAAAACCACCGCAAAAAGCGGCAAAATCACCGCTACACAGCGATGATTTCACCGCTCCTGGGGTATAAATTCACCGCTACGAAGCGATGATTTCACCGCTCAAAGTGCGAACATCGCCGCAACCAAGCGATGATTTCACCGCTCAAAGAGACAACATCACCGCTACATAGCGATGATTTCGCCGCTCAAAGTGACAACGTTGCCGCTCATGGGTACGATTTTATCGTTCCAAGCGACAATATTTCTAATACAAGCCGCCTATTTTAACATGCGAGAGAATTATTCCGGCAAAATATTGGCTTTTTTTTCCACTTTCCAAACTTTTGCCACTGGATTTATTCATAAAGTTCATTACAATACTGGCTATTAGGTTTATCAGGGAGTGGTGGCGAAAAATGTCCGAATCAAAATTGTCTCAAATATCGCCGAAATATGAGCGGAATGCTTTCGGGATATTGAGGGTAGGAATCGGGCTTTTACTCCTGACTGCCGGATTAATGAAGGCATACCAGTTGGCAACGGTCCCCACGATTGGCGGTGGCTTACTTGATGCCCGTTGGTTAAACATTTTTGTTGTCCAGTTCGATTTGCTGTTTGCCGTGTGGCTTTTTGCGGGTTTGCTGTCAAAACTGACTTGGGTAGCCAGTTTGGGGTGCTTCACGATATTTGTACTGGTGTCGGCGTACCGCTGGCATGTGGGTTCCGAGAGTTGCGGCTGTTTCGGTGCTGTACAAATTTTTCCGGCGTACACGTTGCTACTGGATTTGGCCGTCATTGGGCTTTTGATCGCGTTTCGCCCCAAAGGAATTGCGTTTCATCGGACGACATTTTTTCAGGAATTGCCGGAGTTAAAACGATATAAACGTGTTGGCATTGTTGCTATGGCTTGGTTGCTTTTGGCTGTGCATGTGACTTGGGCAATGATGTCCGTCGAGAAAAATGACCGCGCTGAACTCGGGACAAAATTCATAGGGGCGAATGGGAGGAAGACGATCTTGCTTGAACCGGAAACTTGGATCGGCGCGGAATTTCCGCTCATTTCACACTTCGTTCAACCCAATGATTCAGAGATTTTGAAACAAGGCACATGGAACGTACTGCTCGCCCAATCCGACTGCCCAAAATGTCAGGAAATGAAAGCCGACTTGGAAGCGAGAAAGTCCAAAGGAATTGCTATTGCAATGATTCCATCCCGTACAAATGAAAGACGCCCAAAAACGCCTTTTCCTATATTCATGCTTGACAGCCAAAACGACTGGTTCGCCACGACACCTTGTGTCATCAAATTGGTCGATGGTGTATGCGTTGCGGTCGGTGATAGCTTAATAGAGGACGCAAAAATTTTCGCATCTGTAAAAGTAGGTGGCATTCAGCAGACCGAACTTCTCTTGCCTGAAAAATTAAAGGATGACATCGCAAGTATTCAGACAAAAACAAAAATAGATTCCGAGAAGGTCATAGAGCGAATCAAAGGTCGTGTTGTCGACGAGGACGGCAATCCCATTGATGGCGTTCTCGTTCAAATCAAAAACACTTTGCAGAATGTGATTATCGATGAAACGGCAACTACTGATTTGGATGGCAGATTTTTGATAGAAGGCCCGTTTGTGCTTGACAACAAATCGAAGGCATGGGAGAGATGGCCGCGTGATGGCGGGATGAGATTTGTTTTTTCAAAGTTGGGTAGGGAATTGATAGAAAAAGCCTTGTGCTTTGATTCCGATTGTATAGATACAGACAAAATAAATATTGTTATGAGGCAGACAGTTCAAGTTCAAGGTCGTGTTGTCGACGATCAGACGGGAAAGGGGGTTCCCGGTGTTATTGTCCGATTTTGTTCCGCCAATGATCGCAACTTGCCATACAACCGTACAACAACAACCGACCCAGATGGTTATTACCAAACACCGTTTGGTTTAACTAAAGGTGAGTATATCATTTTTGTTTTTGACGAAACGAATCCCAAAAATGAGACTGTTGGCAAGTCCGAAATCGTGAATGTTACACTAGATAACCCTGTATGCCGTGTTTCAGAGCTACTTGTGAACCAATGTGGTTGGATCGAAGTCTTCTTTTTTAACGAAAAAACAGAGGAACCTGTGGTATTGCACAGCGTTTTGGCTAACCATGTTTTGCTGGAAGGAAAGGGGCATGTGGGTGATTATTCTATCGACCAGTTGTCTCGTTTGCTTACTTGGGGCGAATCATTAAAAATTCGCGCATACCCTGGTGATAATATTCTTCGGTTGGGGATTCCGACGGACATTGAAGATGAACAAGGAGAAATTAAAGGACTCGGGGTTGGTGGCCTTACAAAACCGTTGAGAGTGGAATCGGGCAAGACGACTTCACTCGTTTTGAAAGTTGCCATGCTACCCTAGCACACGGTACTTTTGGTTCCCCTTCATTTCAGGGAATATTAAGTCAAATTTGCATACATAAGTGCGGATGTACAAGGAATTTTTAGTTATACGATACGAGTAGAGTAAATGTTGGATAGACAAGATCGATGCACTGGATTGTTCTTTGTGTGCATTGTAATTATTTGTTGTTTTGGTTGTTCTAAGGAACAAGCCAACTTAAAGGATTTTGAATCTTCCCATGAATTGGTGTCGGATGGTACTTCAGGTAAATATAACCTTGGCAAAGTGTTAGCTGGAGAAAAAAGAACGCACCTGTTTCTTTTTAAGAATACTACAAACGAGAATGTGGTTACGGATAAGGATTCCAGTGTAATAAGATCATGTCAATGTGCAGGAGTTGCCATTTCCCCAACGATTCTTGCTCCTGGAGATGTTGCTGAAATAGAGATGACGGTAGACACGACAACTCGTATGGGGGATTTTAATGAGAGAGTTGCGATAAAATGGAGGGGAGATTCAGGAAAAGAGTTACTTGCCATATTTGAACTATCTGGTAGCTCTTTTCCTGCCCTTACAATTTTGCCAAATCCAATTGTGTTTACGCGGGATAATATTCTTGCAGATGAAAAAATACAGGTCACATTACAATCAAATGAAATTGCGATGGACTGGGGTTCATTGATTACAAGGTCGGCAATTAACTATTTGGATGTTTCCGATATTGATGTCAAGCCCTCTGAAAAAGAGGCGGTGTTTTACGTCGCTGTGAACAAAGAGAAAGTAGATGCAGGTGGTGTTCACGAGGTTACTGTTGTTGTGAATGGTGTCAGAAACGATGTGCACTCCGATGGGACACAGACTCCATTTGCCGGTAAGTTCATGGTTCAGATTGATAATCCAAAATTGCTTAGAATTGATGGAAAATCAATTTTACTAACCAAACCACCTGGCAATCAGGAGTTGTTTGAAGGGTATTTTTTTCTTGAAGGGCATTTACCTGAAAATGTTGATATAAGAGATATTCTTCGTGTCACCGTAGATGATGCATGTGGGTTTAGTGTTCACGGCATTGAGTTTGAGAATTTGGCCGATACGGTTGTACAAGTGTCATTTTATCTTGAAAAGACAGATACATCGTATAGTAGTGTTTCGGAGTTGTCAATGGAAATATCAATTCAAGGGTTTTTGGAAAAGAATTTGTCATTGATTTTTCCTCAAATATAATCACGTTTGCATTTTATAGAAGGACTATTATGAAAAAAGCATCGTTTATTGTCTTTGGTTTCCTATTGATTTTTGTTGCAATACTTGCAACTTTAAACAAAAACCAATCATTTGCTCGCAGCCATATCTCGCATGATTTTTTGTGCATTAATGTTGGTGCATTAACAGACAAACAATGTCATTTGCGATCTAGACGCCACGGCTGTTCGCAGGATTACAATGCAAAATGCTTTGATCCTACGGGGCTTGACTTGGAAAAAATTTGTGTTTCGGGTCAATTGATTCACAAACCTTGTACCGATGCTGTGTGTGTTGCGTGCGTTAGGTCTGAACCTGTCGCAAAGTGCGGATTGAAAACCGCACTACGTAGGTATAATGTTTGTCAGACGAATGGCAGCGTACTATTTCAACCGTGTGCGGATGGCTGGGTCGCGTGCGATACAATTATGTATAAAATTTACAGTGCCGTCGATGCTTCAAGAGATTTTGTACTAGAGAGTGAAGATGGTTCAACCGTTTGTGATGGTGTTGGAGGTTGTCCTATGTGCCCAACAGAGTTTAATCCAGGATCAACTAAACCAAGGGCGCAGTGCGATTCGTGATGTCGTCCAATTGTTTCTGCAATAAACAGTTAGGAATCTCGCTAAAATAACTTGTGTAACGGATCGGAAATGTATATGTCATATCTCCGAAAATCAAAAGTGATAAACAAATTGATTAACGTTCGATTGTTCAAGTTATTTGGTATGATTCCTTAGTTGCTGCCATTCTTTGCTATTGGATATTATTTTTTTGAGGTTCACGTTAAAAATTTTGGATTTAACGTTTCACGGATGTCAGTGTATTTATGTTGTGTTATTCAATCGTCACTTCAGAGGGGTAACTATGTCTATTGTTCAAAAGAGCAGTTTTTTCTGTCTATGCGTCCTTGCAGTTGTAATTTTTTCAGCTATCAATATGAAAGCTAACCTAATCGTTAAGCAAAATATTGCCACTAATTCACTTGTGCGTGTTGTTGGAGAAGCATTAGCAAACCAATGCCACTTGCGAGCAAAAAGGCCAGATTGTGACCCTCATCAACAGGATTGTTTTAATCCGGTTGATTTTCCAAATGCTTGTGGAGCTGGCCAACAGCACCCCGCATTTTGTGTTGGTGCTGTGTGCAAAGGGCCATCAAACGAGAGACAGTGTGACCTTGCAGACTTACCAAGAAATTACAATGTGTGTGAAAAAACTGGCAAAACCATTAATATCGCATGTGGAACAGGAGAGGTGCGTTGCGAATTGAGGAGAATTATAAGTTGGAATCAACAAGGTGCTGGTTTCGATGTAGTTCGTGTCCACAAGTCAAACTCTGACCGTTGCCCGGACGATACAATTCAAGCAGAATGTGATTGAATGTATCTTTCCATAAGTAGAGACTTGTTCGAAAGTGTTTGTGTAACAACCTATTTTAAAAAAGCATTTTTTTTGGATTTGTATTTTGTGTGTTTCTCGTTCACAAAGAAGGAGGTTATATTTATGAGGAATAGTCCTATTTTGGTTGCATTTTTGGTAAGTAGCACTGTTGTTGTAAGTTTATGGTGTAGTTCCCTCGTGGCTTACAATAAAAATTGCCTTCGTTTTCCTATTCCGCAGTTTCGGATGACAGACTTTGTTGGCAATACTGGTTTTACTCAAGAATCTTGTTATGTCTATTCAAAACGGGTTTTCTGTGAATCCTTTGAAGCTTCGCCTTGTTATAGTACCTTTACGCACGGAGATCCTACCACTGTGTGTGAAGCTGGCGGAGAGGTTCCAAAGCCATGTTATGACGGACGATGTTTTAGTGATCCAGGAGAAAGAAAATGTAAATTGGTAGATGAGGAAAGGTTCCACAATCTGTGCGAAAAGAAAGGGGGAACGGTTCCAGGAAATCCCGAATGTCCAACTGGCCAATATCGCTGTGAATTAAAGACAATTAAGAGTTGGGACGAGCCAGGTGCCCCTAATGCTACTGTTAAGGTCAAAGGTGACGGTTCGGATGATTGCCCCGATAGTAAAAAGGTGCAACCCCCCAAGGCATCTTACTGTGATTAGGGTTTGTTTACCTTTTTTCTAACTCGTTTTTTCAGGATGCGAAAATCGCGGGTTGCCAATGTACAGGGATGTCGTGGTTACTTGACTAAATGAACAAGTTTTAATTTGCTGAGTTGACCATGAAATTTTCTTTTAACATAACTGCACAGCAGGCATTTATAATTGCACTATGTTTGTCTTCGTCACTATATGCTGCTGATAGGCAGGATAAGGATGTTCTTCTTGATGGCTTGTTAGCACGGGATTCGTTGATTAGAACAGGAACGTTCGTTTACAAGTTCGACTCATTGCTACTGCCAGATTATGGCAATGGCCCACCTTGGCCTTGGACAAAAGAGGACGAACCCTATACATCAGAATTGACCATTGCAGGAGACGAGTGGGTTGTACGGTGGCCGAATTCGCCAATTGTCAGTGTGCGCCGAAGCAATTTTTCTGCGACCTATACGGAAACTCCACAACCTGAAGGGGAAGAAACTTACAGGTCATTGATTATTACAGATCAAGCCGGAGTGCATACGTCTCTTGAACAAGAATGCAAAACCGGTAATCCACGATTTTGTTTTTTGAGATCGGCCAGGATGCCCACTTCTCAAATTGCTGAGTTTATTGATGCAAATCGTCATCGAATTGAGTACAAGGGCGAAGTAGCTGTTAACGGCATTGCATCGCAACTTCTGCAAATAACAGTCTCTAAAAAAGATATAATGGAAATGATGTCCAGCTATCATCCAATATATTTTAGCCAGGAATCTATCATTATTTCATTTTATATTGCCCCGAAATTGACGTATGCTGCAGTGCGAATTGATTTCTCTACGCCTGAAGGATTTATGGTCGAACGATACGAGGCGTTAGACTTTGTCGAAGTGGCTCCAGGAATATTTTTTCCAAAAGTGTTTTGTAATATTAGTAATTTTACATCCAGTGGACGTGGATATTATGTTTATCAGTATCTTTTTTCTGAGATAAACAATGTCAATAAGCGCATACCAGATTCTGCATTCAAGATTTCAGTCCCTGAAGGTGCGCGAGTGAGGGATTCGCGGCCTGGGAGTGGTGATACTGTATTTTATGTTGACAAAGGGGTTACATTTTCCAGCGCGGATGAACTTATTAAAAAAACTATCGCACCAACCAAACATGGTTATACTAGGATCGTTTTATGCATTCTTGGCGCGTCTTTATTATTACTGGGACTCGGCTTAAAGTTCAGAGAACACTTTGCACAAGGAACATAAAGACCATGCCTTTGTCTGATCCAAAGGTGAGTGATATAGATGTTTGCGACTCTTTTGGTAACCCATAACTGATGAGTTATTGTGCTGTGCCAACACATTCTTTACAACGAATGTCGTTGTGAGACGTATCGAGATTTTTTTCGGGATAGTGTTACAGACAAATATTGTTTTGTCGTATAGATACTTAGGGGTACGCACAAAATGAGGAACCTGTTTTCTTTAGGTTGGTTTGTTTTTATTGTTATCTTTTCTCAATTGCTTGCGTTTGCCGAAAAAACGTATGACATGGCGGAGATTTTCGAATTTTCAAAAGAACGTCAAGACTTGAGGGCGAGTTGCGGGCCTGTTGCACTTGCAAGATGCTTATCTATAATCGGCAATGAACAATCACTATATGAAGTCTTGAGACAATTCAGCACGAAATCGCGTGAGGGTGTTGTACTGGGCGAGTTGATTGAGGTTTCTAGCAAATATGTACCTGAAAGCATTGGGTGTAAGATTGCCCATGAGTCGATTCGAAAGATCAATTGCCCAGCGATACTGTTTGTTGACGAAGGAAGGCACTGCTTGGTTCTTGAAGTGTTCAATAGACACCGAAATACAGCAACGGTGTGGGACCCAGCAACTTTTTCTTCGGAGACTCTTTCGTATGACCAGTTGAAAGAGCGGTGGAATGGCGAGGTCATATTGTTTGTTAACAACAGTTATTTCAGTAATTGGCTTGACGTGTTTACGGCATTTTTTTTCCTTACTGGCCTGTACTTCTGTTTCGATTATTTGCGAATCTGGTTATCCAGTTTACTCCACTAAAAAATAGGGTGGTCTGCCGTAACATGATGTACTTCAATAAATTACGCAAATTTTACCGTAAATGCGATTGTTAAACATCCCGCGTTTCCATGCAACGTATGAATTGCTTGATAACAAACGATTTACGAACAATTTAATTACCGATGGGTTAAATTTGCTGGAGTCAATTGGATAACCAGATTTGCGAATTTCACATAAAAAGATTCAGGTTTCCTCTCCTGCATCGGATTGACTCAGATGAGTACTTCTATCAAGGAGCGGCATGGAATTGCCATGTCTTTGGGTGTTGCAAGAAAAAGCGACATAAACAAGACCGTTGTTCATCTTGCGAAATTCCATGATGCGGCCAAAGCCAATTTCGTACCAACGACCATGTATCCTCGGCATTGTGTTGACTTACGAGTTAAGGGCAGCCCTTTGAAGGTGTTCATTGTTTCGTAAATTTTTCAATTTTTTCGTTTCGTTTTGCGAGGATTTATGCGGTGGAGACGTGTGGGCCGTCGCTGGCGTCGCGTTTTAGCGGCGATTTTGATTTCGGTTTGCGTCGCGACCGTTTGTATTTCGACAAATTCATGTAGCCCGCCAACTCACGCAACAATTTGCCATAAGACGACGGCGACAAGTCATCAATCAATCGCCCCCAAGGCTTTCGCCAGAAAATATAAGATTAATTCGTGGACACCACCTTCAAAGGGCTGGAGTTAAGGGTTATAATTTTCAACAGTGAGTCAAATGCAACTAAAATCTTTATTAAGCCGTTTTATTGTATCTATTAAAATTTCCCAGTTACCCCTGATTTTTATCGTTGTAATAGCAATGGTTGTGCCATCATCAAGATGGTCATATACTTACAATGAAAATGGGCGTTTGGCCTCCGGATTGATTTACTTGCGTGATGGTAGTTTTTATCCCTTTCATGTCAATCCGCCGCTTTCAAGTTTAGTTGGTGCATTACCTGCATATTTTGATTGTGCAAAATACCCAACTCGTGGAGATATCGGCTTTACTCCGCTCGAACGTAACGAATATAAAGCAGGATCGCAATTTATTGAAAAGAATGCGAGGCATAGAACATACCTTATTTTTGGCCGTATCTTTTGTTTATTATTCACAGTGCTTGGTGCTATTTTCTGCTTTAATTTTTGTCGTAGCATACTAGGAAAAAAGTCGGGTTACGTTGGACTCTTGTTGCTACTTTTTTCGCCATATTTTTTTGGCTATGGTAGTCTTATTATGCCTGACGTTCCGTCTGCCACGTTTGCTATTGCAGCTATTTATTTTTTCTGGAAATGGCTTAAACAACCAGAAATGCTTGAGGCTTTCATTGCCGGTATTATTCTTGGTTTAGCCGAACTGACAAAATTCACACTTTTGATTTTCTACCCTCTGTTTATCGTTTTATGGCTGTGTTACAAGCTACCCGAATTCAAAACGCTCACAAAAAATGACTGGTTCTACCAGACCAAACAAATCATAGTAATTTTTGCCATTAGCGTCCTTGTTATCAACATGGGCTATCTCTTTGAAGGTACAGGCAAACAATTTGGTACATTCAAATTCCAAACCGCATTATTTACAGGTGACAAAACAGTTGATGAAGTTCCCAGAGCAGGAGGCAACCGATTTGAAGGCACACTACTCGGCTATCTCCCCATGCCCTTGCCTTCCAACTACATTCAGGGAATCGATACACAACGTCTTGATTTTGAGCGTGGTTTACCTTCCTATCTGCGGGGTGAATGGTCAGATCATGGCTGGTGGTATTATTATCTCTACGCTCTTTTGATTAAAACACCGCTAGGAACTATAGGTTTATTTTTTCTTGCGATATTTTGCACCTTCTTTCAAAAAGGTTACAACGCATCATGGCGTGATGAAATGGTAATACTTTTGTCGGGAATTGTTTTGCTCGCGTTTGTCAGCAGTCAGTCAGGTTTTTCAGTGCATTCAAGGTACACCATCCCGGCATTGCCATTTTTCTTTATTTGGATGAGCAAGGTCGGCAAGGCATTCACTTTGAAGCGACCCATTGTAGCTACACTTGCAACGCTCCTAATTACATGGTCGGTATTAAGTAGTTTGTGGGTTTATCCCCATTCGATTTCCTATTTTAATGAATTAGCCGCAATTTTACCTACTCCCGAAGACAAGAATTATCCCAAATCAGCTGAAACTCAAAAGTCATTGTGGCAAAAGACAAAGTATGTTCTTGATGCCGGGCCGAAAAATGGCCCCCGCCACTTGCTCGACAGCAACATTGACTGGGGGCAAGACCTTTTCAATCTGGAACGATGGTGTAAGACCCATCCCGACGAAGTCACCGACATGAAAGTTGCCTATTGGGGAAGTTACCCGCTCGAATTGACAAAAATACCATCAACTGGAATGCCTTTAGCCAATAGTCCACAGCCCGGTTGGTACGCCTTGAGCGTGAATTATATTTATGATCGCTCACAGCAATACCGATATTTCCTCAATTTTGAACCAGTTGCTATGGCAGGCTACTCCATTTGTATTTACCACATCACGCTTGAAGAAGTTGACCGTGTACGTCGTGAGATGGGATTGCCGGAGATAGGGACTGACAATTTACCATGAAATCCAGTGTTATCAAACACGCAGGAGCCAAAAACCATGAAACACAAAACAACAATTCCGCCACAAATGCAATTCAGTGGCTTTACGATCATCGAACTCCTAGTCGTCATTGCGATTATCGGGATTTTAATTGCTCTCCTTCTCCCAGCCGTGCAAGCTGCCCGCGATGCTGCCAGGCGGATTTCCTGTACGAACAACCTGAAACAAGTGGGGTTGGCAATCCAATTGTTCCACGATTCCGAAAAAGGACTGCCGCCTGGGGGTCTTACCACGCGTCCTGAAGGCGACGATGATGCCGGTACTTGCCATGTCAGTGGTTTCGCCCTGTTACTTCCCTACCTTGAACAAACCGCGTTTTACGAAATTATCAGCAACCGAATTCAGGACAACCAAGACGTTCATACTTGGAGCAATTTTTGGGTTGATCTTCCGCCGGAACAAAGGGAGGCCATCGGTTCCATTCCTTGGTCAAAGTGCCCCACGCGGCGGTCCGGTTGCAGTGTGACCGGAGACTTGCGGGAAGTCTGGTATGCCAACCCCGGACCACGAGGCGATTACGCGATGGTGACCGCATGTGAAAGCGAGGGGGCAAGCGAAAACATGAGGTATGCCGACTGGATGATGTTCTACAAAACAGTCATGGTTTCCAAGCAGTTGGGACCGTTTCGCGCGGCAAATTATTCCGGCAGCACTGTATCGACTTGGTCGCCGCGCGATACATACACGAGATTGTCAGATGGGTTGAGTAATCAGTTGCTCATCGGTGAAAAGCAAATTTACGTGGGGAGAAGTTCTGATCCCGATATTCCGGCTTGTTTTGAGACAGACCCACCCGGTACAACCGAGATAGCCAGCTATAACCTCCTCGCGGACGGTACTTGGCTGGTCACCAGCCAATGGGCGATTGCTATTGCACGTCCGGTTCATCTTAACTTTCCGGTTGCGACAATCGACACCGACCATTCCAAAGATCGAATCAAGATCGGTATTAAGCGCAGAACTGATCCGCCACAACTCTGGTGGAACACTCATGGTTTTGGAAGCTGGCATCCGGGAGTTTGCAATTTCGTCCTGGCTGACGGTTCTACGGTCACCCTGAGTAATAGTATCGATTGGGCGTTGCTTGCCAAGCTGGGGATCGTCAACGACGGAAACCCCGTTTCCATTCCGTAAAAACACCGGCCAAAAACGCGAGCATTTTCTGGAAACAAAAATGAGAGAATCTGACCCTTTCACTGAATATTGAAACACAAAAAGAGGTAATGTTCATGGCAAGAAAAGTCTATAACCTCAAAGGGAAAGTTGTTCCGAACATCGACCCTGACAGTCGTTGGTGGCGATTTTCCTACACCTCCTTGCTCTTGATTGCCGGGTTGATTCTTTTCAATATCGGTTGCTTCGTCAACCCGAACACCATTGATTCGCTCTTCCGGTTGCTGGATGTACGCCTTTGGCCCTGGTGGTACTTTCTTTTTTTGGCTGTCGTTGTCTTGTTTTCCGTCAAATGGTTTTTCATTTATTCTCGCTGGGAAGATTACGACGGCACCGAAACCGATATTGCAATACGTTTTCTGCGGCTGTCAATTACCATAACAGTAATGTTATTGCTCTGTGTTTTCCTTCACATAATTGGGTGGATTTATTACTTTTCTGACTCACTCACGGATTGGTTTTACTTCGGGGATTTTACATGGATGGCAGCACTCACGTTTGTGCTTCTTCTGGGTATCGTCGCTTTGCTCACTTATCTCTTCAAGGAATGGATTGTTATTTTCGGGGGACAATGGCAGTAATGTCGCAACAAACCGCAAAGAATACTCGGCATTCCCTGATATTGACCGGCTTCGCTATTGTCGGGTTGGTATTGTTAATCGTGTCGGTATTTTTTGGCGATGATCCGCAAGTGATGCGCAGGTTTTGCCACTATCTCTACCCGTACCACTGGCCGGCATGGTATGCGATCAATCTTTGGCTTGTTTTTGCAGGTTTGCTTTTCGTATCACTTTTGAAAAATAATCACGTTCAAAAAACGTTGCACACACTTTACGACTCGCGTTTCCGGCATTCTGTTACAACACGATTCAAGAAGAGCAAATTCAACCAGGCCGTTGTTCGTTTCTTCCTTCGCAGGAAAATTGGAAAATACCTGCTGCGGAAATGGCTGTCTTTTTGGGGAAAATTCAAAGTCGGAAATTATTCCGTTTACGCGGGTGCATTCACGATACTTGTTGTTTTCACTGTCATTTTCACTTGTTCGGACTTGATGGAAAATGCCCGTCAGTATTTGTTGTCCTGCTTGATTTCCCCCTGGTATTTCATCCTTTACCAGATTTACGAACCCTTTTATCTCGTTCCGCTCGTTGAGTTTAATATCGACGGCAAGGTGACTTGGCGATTATTTATCGCACCGCTAACTGCATTATTACTGATCGTCTGGCTGATCCGATGGGTGTCGAAATCGAAAAAGAAAAAAAGTATTCAGCGTGTTTTATCGATTCTGCTGCTCCTGTCGTTATGTGGGATATTACAAGCGGCGGAAACTCCACGCAAGATTATCCTCATTGAGGAAGCCAAACGCGTGGACGAACGTGACATCCGTGAAGCATCCAGGAGCGAATCGGAAAAAAACACGGACGGCGGTTATAACGCCAATGCCAGCGTGATCGACTGCTTTGCGGCGATGGAGTACCGATACACCGGCGGCAGATATGTAGATGAGCCGATCAGATTTCGGATGCTTTCCCCGGAGGAAATCAAGCCTGGCAAAAAATACCCCCTGGTCATCTGGTTTCATGGTGTCGGCGAGAGCGGCAAGAGTAATACGCGCCAGTTGGCACATCTTCAGTCAACTATCGAGTACCTTGCAGGAAAAAATAAACTCGACTTTTTTATGATTGTGACGCAATGCCCAGCGGATAACACGTCATGGAGCAACTCGATTTCCGATGTTGGCAAAGGCGATGCTTCTTTGACAATTGCGGAAGAAATCTTGGAAGCGGTTCTTGAGGAATACCCCATAGATCAAAATCGTTTAGGCATCTTGGGGATTTGTTCCGGTGGTGACGCGGCATGGCAACTGGTCGCAAAACATCCGGGACGTTTTGCGGCAATGGTGGCTTGCTCCTCGACATCATCCGGCAATCCCAACGATTTCGTCAAGACCGCGGTTTGGGCGTTCAACAACAAAGGGGATGGTGACTCGTGGAAAACTGTGAATCTATTTGTCGAGAGCATCAATGCCGCCGGTGGTAATGCTTACGCCACGTTAAAAGACGGGGGCAGCCACGATTCCTGGTCGAATGCACTCTACAAGGAAAAGGTACTCGGCTGGATGGTTTTACAATCACTTGAAAAACGCGGTCCACCGCAGGGGGTAATATGTTACCACAGGACAACGAAACAAGTCTTTCTTCTCTTCGGCCTGCCAATAATGGCGATACTATGTATGATCCCGTTATTTTATCGAAACCGGAGCGGCGCATGACCAAACGTAAACTGCCGTGGTTGCTGGTTCTGTTCTGGGTGGCAAGCGTTGCTATTCTCTTGTTTCGGGTCGGCTATGATCTGAAAACATGGTGGTTCGGTAGCACGATAGTCGTGAAAGCAACGCCACCCTATGACTACCTTTTGCACTTGCCGCGTGGCTACCATGATTTCGGTAAGAGACCATTAATCATTTTTTTACACGGAGCGGGCGAGGTCGACAAAGACGTACGTGTGTTGCAAAATTTGGATATTTTTCATTACGCCAACGGAACCGTGCCAGCAAGTGACTTTCCGTTTATTGTGATCAGTCCGGTCACGCCAAAACATGGCTGGGATTCCCAACGGGTTGTAAAATTTCTTGATGAATTTTTGAAAGACAATCGTTACCGTTACACCATCGATACAAGCCGAATTTACCTGACCGGTTTTAGCATGGGCGGTTTCGGGACATTTGATGTGGCTTGCGATTATCCTGACCGATTTGCGGCCATTGTCCCGCTTGCGGGTGGCTGTAACCCGGATAGAGCCGAAAAACTGTTGACCGTCCCGACTTGGGCGTTTCACGGCGATGCCGATAATGTTGTTGCGTTTGAACATACGGATAAAATGGTTACTGCCATGCGTGAGTTGAACCATCCCGATGTTCGCCTGACACCGTTACATGGAGCCGGGCACGGTATCCCGGAGTCAGTCTATACCAGGCCGGAACTTTATCGATGGCTCCTGACACAGCAAAAAGTACCACATGATCGATACCCGGTCCATTCTGATACCGTCCAATAACGCTATTACTTCCAGCAATGCCGTATTCAATTGTGAAAACAGCGTTTTGATATTTCATGTTGGCTTCCAAATCCCCTGCTGTACTGAAACATCATATAAATCAAAATCCCGCCGTAGATGATTTGACGCATGTTGGCGGCAATAGCGTTGGGCATTCCGACGAAACGCAGGGCTTCCGGCAACAGGACGAGGAACGCCGCCGCGATCACGCAGCCCCACAGGTTTCGCATCCCGCCGATAATCACAACCGAAAGAATGAAAATCGATTCCGTCACTGTGAAGCTGGTCGGGTCGATGTAACTGATGCAGTGTGCGTACAGCGTCCCAGGCACGGCGGCGAGCATCGCACTGACCGTGAAGGCAATCACCTTCGACAGATACACGTTTTTGCCGAGCGATTGCGTGAAAATTTCGTCTTCGCTCAAATTCGGCTGAAATGTTACGAAATTGTAAATTGTGCCTTTTTTACGATGTTTTCGTCGGAAATTACAAAACCTGAATCGCATGTGTTCGCAAGTGCTTACGTACAAACGTGTAATGATTGGACGCTAGTGTTCTTTTTCTTTTTCATCGGCGATACCTTCTCGACAAATAGTCATGTGTCTCTTCCTGTCAAATGGCGGGCTGGTTTTCCACAGACTCATTTTCATTGCCATAAAAACCTTCGGGGATAATAGTGGCAGGATGCCTGTAGTCAAGAGTTTCACTAATCAAAATGTTTTTGGCAATGAGTCTCCCTTTTGCGGCCCAGCGGGTAGCAAAAAAGAGGTTTCGTAAATGCGGGATGGATTTGCCGCGAAATGTACCGGTAGCCTTGAATCTTTCCACTTCTTCCCGTGTCGGAATGTTTTTCCCGACATCCCAACCGTACATCCCATTGTTTTTGGCCCGTTTCCAAAACTTTTCCGCTTCTTTGAGATCAAATTTCTCTTGGTCACGATCAAGGACAATTCGCTCGAAAAGCTTCGGATCGTCATCCGCCAGCAGCGCAAGCATGACCAGAATACGGCAGGCACATCCCAGATACCTCTGCTGATTTTCCGTGATATTTTTCCGGCTTTCCAGGTATTCAAGAACCGTCATATCCATTTCATTGTCGTTGAAACTGATCCTGAATCGATGACAACGAGGACCTTCGGCGTCCTCCCCGTATAAAGCACAAAAATAAACATTTTGCCTGGTCGGTTTGCTTTGGAGTTGGCCGATGCCTTTTGGTGTCACATGAAGTTCCGACTGATAAATCAAAATCGAGTTCAGAGAAAGGGTGTCTATCGATTCAACATCCTCAATAGATTTTTTCCTGACTTCGTATGCTTCGAAAGGGATGTCTTTGGGAAATTCAACCACGATCGTATGCAAATCATCCGGCAAGATAAACTGGAGGGCGCGTATTCGGATGTCTGAGAGATTGACTTTGGAAAATGCGTAAAACAACCCCGGCCAAAAACGATAAAACGGCTTACGGTCCAGAACCCAGGCATCTTCGCTCCTGATATGGTTGAGTTGAGCTTCATCCATGTTCCGGGGAAGATGAGGGTTCCCGGAAGCTTCGATAAGGTTCTTGCGAATCTCATCTGGCCAAAATATTTGATACTGATGGAATTGCATGGTGGCGGATTTCGGATTGTGGACAGGTTCTCGAAAGATTTTCATCAAAATATTATTATATTTTATTTGCGCATTTTTTCAATATCAAGTGGCAAGGTCAGAATATTTTGGAAAGCCTAAAAAATATTGGTGCGTGACTTGACGGCTCTGAGCAAGGGGTGTACACTGGCTGGTTGTCTCTGATTCCGTACTTCATTTGCTTGTGCCAGGAATAATCCCATGATCAACTCTCTTGATGGCCCAGTCTTGTTGCGCGACGCTTTTGGCGCGTTGCTTGCATTCAATCTCGGTTTGATGTTGAAATACGTTGAGCGTCCGAAAGTATGCGGTGATAAAGTCGAATATGGCGTACCGTTTTTTGATGATCTTGACGTTATTGAAAAGGCGGTTTCACTGCACGCTCTTGCTTCCGCCATGTTCACTCACGAATCACCGATTGCCATCGAAACCGCTTATCACGCGGCCGCGTTGACAGCACTGGAAAACTACGTCAAAGACGGTATCGAACGGGAAATCACGATGAGGCATTGGTCGAAAGATAAGTACGGGAGAGAGGACAAACTATTGCGGTTATTGACAATCATCGCATTTCAATCCCGTTTTCCCCTGATTCCGTGTCCGGGCGCGGACTCCATTGAGACACGGACCTTTGTGAATATGATCAATCGACTGTTTGCTGAAATCAGGCCGAGATCGTATTTTCTCCTTGCCGATGTTCCCGAAGAAAAACGCACTGATCTGATGAAGCGGTCATCCGTACCGGACGATTATTTCGATCCGCTCGAAGACTTGGAAAAGAAGTCGGAAGAAGATCGCCGGGAACTACAACGGTCCCTGCTCGCCGATGCAATGAATCAGTGTGAATCCATGCTGAATTTCTGGGCACAGACAGATCGCTCTGAATTGGTGCCATTGGTAGTCGAAGAATTCGGCCTGAAAAAACAGGCCGATGCCGCACAAGGCAAAAATGGCTGATTCGCCTCTGTCATGCCAAACAGGTAGAATAGACGGGAATGATGTGGATGGGCGTTTCATATCGATATGATCCCAGGAAGTTCCCATGAGCGAGTTCGGTAACATTTTTCTTGCCCGCGATGACTTTGATTCCCTGTCACCACCAAAAAACCGGCTGGAGCCGCAGTACGCCGATGTGTGGAATGCCTGGCGGGAAAAGAAGGACGACACGTCGCGGGAGAATCTGTTACGGGCTATCACGCCTGCCATCGACAGGACGGTTCACGGTATCCATGGGGCCGACCCGAATTACATGCGGCTGCAAGGTAAAATCTTTGCGATGAAGGCTATGGATCGGTATGACCCGGAACAAAGTTCGTTGGAAACCTATCTCACGCATCAACTCATGCCTCTGCGTCGCAAGGCACGGCAACAAATGAATGTCCTCAGTATCCCGGATCGCCTGCTCATGGCATCCCAACAACTGGAAAGTGCCGAAACAGAATTACATGACGAATTGGGGCGAATACCGAAAACACTTGAACTTGCGGACAAGATGCACATTTCGCCAAAACAGATCGAACGGATTCGCCGGATGACTCATGCCAGGAACACCGGGAGTTATCTCACACCGGACGACGAGGGCACTGTTGGCGGGAACATGGAAGTTGCGAGAAACCTTCCCATCGAATACCGACACCAGTATGTTTTGTCGGCGTTGCGCAACGATCATAAATCCGCTCTGATCTATGAGATTGACAACGGGCTGAACGGAAGGCAAAGACTCCCGGTCACTGAACTTGCCAATAAGCTGGGACTTTCGCCCGGAGCCGTCAGCCAACGCCGGAACCGGATCGCCGAAATTGTAAACAATGCGGAAAGGGACATCTACGGGTAATACTCATGGCAAAATCCGTCGCCGACATCACAAAGGATTACACGGAATTTTCGCGCAGTATCCGCGAGTACCTGCAACTCCAGAGAACGCAGGAATACGATGTCAATATGTTCCGATGGTTCCGCCCAAAATCCGTCAAGGATACGACCGATCTGGAGCAGATCAGTAGCCCGTTTTCAATGAAGGAACTGGACGAAATGGCCCAAACACTGGTGAGCGAGGCTGATCTGGTTACCGTTAACGCCGGTGACTACGCCCTGATCGCCATGCAACATGACGCGATTGTTTCGGCGAACCGAACGTTTGCATCCCGCCACCGGAGCAAACGGCGGCACTTCGCTCACGCCAACGGGATACTCGACCGGCTTGGAAACGAGTACGGCACTGTGCATTACAGTTGCGACATGATCCTTACCAACCTGAAACGTCAGGCGGCACAGGTGACGAAGTAAAGTCGGTATGATCGGTTTTCCGTGTAAAATAGCGGCTGTGTTAGCCCCTTTTTCTTTGACACGGAACCACCATGCCCGGATATAGCATCGCCATTCTTCAAACCGTTGACGGTAACAGGACGGAATTTTCCCTGTCCCGCCCATACCGCTCCGGTGCGTATGTGGCGGGTGCGTGGAAGCTCGCTCAAAACTTCGCCGCCGAACTCCTGACACGGCGTGGTTCCGTCCACTTCGACCCAGGCTACGGCAGCCGGTTTCCCAATGAACTGCGGGGGTATAATATCCTGTCGCTTGACGAACTGCACGGGATTCTTGCTCGCGGGATCAATGATGTCGTGACGAACATGCACGGTCGCGAGCGAATGGGCGACCGCCCCGATGAAATGCTTGCCACCGCCGATATTGTGCATCTGGAACAGCGACTGGATACGGTCATCGTGAGTATCCGGCTGACCACCGAGGCGGGCCGTTCTGTTGTCCTACAGCTTCCTATCGAACTCCTGGAACATCATGCCCGATAATAACCACATCGACTTTGCCATTTTGCCCGCGTCCTACAAAGACCTGCCGCCCGAAAACGTACAGAGCAATCGGCAGTTGCTCCGCGACCTCTGGAAATCCGCCGAACCGCAACTCGATGTGGATCATGGGGCTTTGTCCGCTCTCGTCCTGAATCCCGCTGCAACGCTGCTGGAAGTCGCAAGAGAATCGTTTCGCACAGCAAGAAAAAGTAGCAGCTTTACGGCACTCTTGAACGACAGTTCCGAAGCGACCCGTCCGATGCTTGACGAACTGGCCAGGAGTTATCGTGTGACCCGGCGATCCGGGGCCGGTGCGTTCGGGCGTATCCGTTTGTTCTTCCAGGAAAACGTGCCGCGCACCATCGGGCTTTCGACGATGTTCCAGGCAAACGGCATGTTGTTCAACGTCCGCAACGTGGAAACGCTGCTCGGTGCCGATGAGCCGCCATCGACGCTGCCGCATACCCAAAACCTTCGCGAAGCAGGCGACGGTAGCGGACTGTATTACGCAGATGTAACGCTGTACGCCCGTGGCGCGGGAACGGCAGGAAACCTGGTTCGCGGTACGGAATTACCACTGTATCAAAGTGCGATCCCATATTTCGTGCGGGCGGTGGCGATGGAAACATTTTCCGGCGGTGAGAACGACGAGGACAATGATTCGCTCGTCCGCCGCATGGTACTCGGTGTCTCGGCCAAAGTACTGTCCTCGCGGGTCAATATGCGGGCGTCGCTATTGGAAATTTTCCCGGATATCCGCGACAGTTCCGTGATCGGCGCAGGCGATCTGGAAATGACGCGGGACAAGCACACGATCTTTCCGGGTTCGACGGGCGGTTATGTTGATTGGTACGTCGGCACAACGCGGCAATTACAATCGGTTTCGCTTGTTGTTGAAACCCACGTCCAAGTCGATCAACTGGCTGATGACTCTATCATGTACATGCTGGATATCACGGACGATATGATCCCCTGTCTGTACCATGTTTCCGCGATCCAGAACGATGAGACACTCGAGTACTGCGAAATTCTCCAGCAAAACAGGTACGCGCGGGACGGGAACCGGCTGTTGGAAGCCAATGCGCCACGAATCCATGACGAGATCGAGGGGGTATTCACGGCCTACCAAACAACCGAGGTGCGTTTCTTTTCCAAAAAGCCCGTCAGCAAAGTCCGGATTTACGGAACCTGTATGCCGGGTATCCGTGAAATCCAGGACTGGGTTCTCCAGTGCGGCCAGGCACCGGTCGGCCTGGATATTCTGGTCAAGGGGGCGATCCCGACAACCGTGCAATTCAGTGCCGTACTGCATACACCTGCCGGGGAACCCGTGGATTACGGTCTGCTCCAAAACACGGTAGCCGATCATATCAACCGTGTCCCGTTCGGCGGACTACTTGCGGTTTCCAGCCTGGTGACACTGCTGCATGAAAACATGCCGACCGGCAGCTACGTGACAAAGCCTGTTCTCTTTGCGACGACCTGCCTGCCCAATGGCCGGATTCTCACGTCGCAAACTTCCGATCGGCTGGTGATCGATTTTCCTCCCTATGCATCGAACAGTACAACGCTGTTCTACTGCGATCCCGCCGATGTCTCATTCGAGCAAAGACACGTTGAACGCGGCGTGGTTTGCGGTTAGCGATGGCCGTGAATGATACGGCGTGTAAATGCAGGATGCCAATAAACACTACATCGTCCACCTGCTAAAACACGGGGCAAACAGTGCTATATGTCCTTGAAGGAAACGTTACTTCGGATGGATTTCCATCCGGCGTTTTCCGGTTTTTTACCACAAGGACAACAATATGTTTACAACAAGAGTGACATCGGAAAGCATGGTTCGGTATTTGGCAAAACAGCATGGGTACGAACGAACACGGGACTTTTTCGACGAGTTGGAAGACTGGATCGACAATGAAGTCGTTGATCGCTTGATGGAAATCGGCGGGCCAAGCGATCCACGGACGCAGTCCCGAATTCTGTCAGACGTACGACATGAAGTCAACCATGCCATGACCAGGATTTTCACTGGCAGTGAGGCGATGGCAGGCGCAGCGACATAGACAAACCCATCCGGGAAACGGCCATTTTCACCGAAAAAACGATGCGGCGGTTTTGATGTGCTGCCGCATCGTTTTTAATTTGAAACGGACGGTTTCAGAGGCTAAAATGCTTTCGGCTTTTAACATGAACGATCCCTACGGAATAGAAGAGAGAAAGATGATGAGTATTGATTGTCATACGACCGATGCGAATATGAAGCTACATTATTATTGGCGGCATAACCCAGGGAATGAACTGGTAGATGAGACATACACGTTGTTTTGCGGAGTATGGGAAATAGCTGTTATTCGACGACCGTGCGCGAGACACGATTATTGGATCGTGGTCTGGATGCGATTTGAGGGAGAATATAATGTGTGTATGAGCATTCTTGGCGACTATTATGGCGTGGGCGCAGAATGGCCTGATAAAAAAGCACATAGTTTTGAAGAATGGCACAAGAAAATCGAAGAAGAAGTTACGTATCAAATCAGCAGGTTATACGCTGAACCCACAATGAATTTCTATGAAGAAAATCGTTAATCCAATTCACCGTTCATCCGAACTCCACCGCGACGCGGGGACGTTTTACCACACGTATTATGACGATGCGTCGCGGGTATTTACGCTGTTTGATTCCATGAGTTGGGCGAACCAGCTTGTGCTCGACGATGCGCTGGACGCGGCGAAGCTGTTTGTGCGGACGTTGATTCCGCCGATGCATCGGGAACGGTTTATGCCGATCCGTGTCTATGAACGGGAATACAGCGAAGGCAGAAAGAAAATCCTGGCTTACGGTCAAGACGGCATTCGTTATGGCGATGGTTACTATTACGGACACCCGGCAGCAACGATCACGGGTGCCGTGGAGTTGCCCAAGGATGTCATTGACGTTGATCTCTGTTGTGAAATGCCGGTTGATCCGAATATTGTTCTCCTGAAGAGCGAGCATTTCTTTGTTCAAGGCGGATGCCTTTTTTTTAGCCCGGACTTGTTCGAGATACTGCCCGTGGCAAAGGAAACGGATCAGGAACGATCCGTACTGCTCTATTTACGGGGCGTATCCGTTGACCGGAAGTATATGCAGGATCGGCTTGGTGTAGTAACTCAGGCAGTCGGACCTTCGACGCAGGAATACGTTGACTTCTGCAATCTGGTCATGGACTGCATCCAGGAGGGAACCGGTTGGCACCGGCTGACCCGGCTGATTTGTAAGTTGTACGATGTCCCCTGTACCTCGGACACGGAGACAGTGGAATACACAGGCGTCACAGAACATGCCCGATGGCTGGCGACGGATCGTGCCGTTTACACGGCACCTCACGCAGCCACGTTTCTGGTTTCGCCGGGCGATACGGTTCAGGCGGGGACGATTCTGACCGATGCGATTCGCGTGATTCGCGGGCGGGATTTCCCGGACAGACTGCCGCTTGTTCTGGAACGCCGGTTCCTTGGTGCAGATTACTCTGCCGGGTTGGTGTTTCCCAACGAAGAAATGCCGGTCACCATCATGCCGGGTTTCCGGTATCCGACGTTCCCGATCATTGGCCGGGATGAGGATGTCCGCTTGTTTTGGGGATTGTTTTACGCAAGGGCAGATAACCCGGCGATCTTGTCCCATGCGGCCAACGGCCCGACCATCAACCCAGCCAAGTTCCTGTATGATAACGTGTTGTACCCCAAGACCCAGTTTTATTTTGTTGACCTGGGAAAGACCGGCCCGAACCGATTGCCAAGCGTGAATACAGGGCTGCTTCGCGGCCTGTTACCGCCCGGTGTTCTTTTTTCGCTATTGGTCATGGCGAAAAAACAAACCCTGGTTGCGGATTCCTTGGAGTTTGCAGGACGTTCGGAATCCGGTACCGCCGCAAGGAAAATCCAGGGTACGATCACACTCACCGCCAACCATTTCCAAATGAAAAAATGCTGATATTACCCTCTGCCGCTTCTGTGATCTTTCAAGCCCTGATCCCTGGAACCGGATCGTCCGGTGCCCGGTTGGACACGGCCTATCTGGAATTCGTGAACGGCTCTGCCGTGACGCCGCCGGATATTTACCCGACGGAATCGCTGGAATACTACGAACGTCTGGAAACATCACCGGATCGTGACTATCTGCGCTGCAAAATTCTCTCGCACAAAGTCCAGCAGAACATGCTCGGTAAAATCGTGCTGTCGCTCGTGATTGTTTCCGAAGGGGACACGGGAGTTCACGGCAAACCCTTTTCGGCCACATCCGGGTCACGAGTTTATGGCCTGGCTCTCGCCGCGTCACAGACAAACCATCGCGAGGATGTGCTGTTCATGCGGCATTATTACGATCCTGCCGACCAGGTGGAAAAGCCGGAATCGGGCGGCGTGATGATTGCCTTTGACCTCCAACTTTTGTGAGCAACGAATTACACGCCGTGTAATTCAAGGGAATCCACAACTTGAGGGTCAACCGATGCCGAACGACATTTTTCTCAATTCAACACCTGCGGGACTGGCCTCCACGCTTTTGAAAAGCCGCCCCGTTGTGGACGGCGAACCTGTTAATGCCGCCGTAACAAATCGCGTTCCGGTCACGAACCAGGGCAACATTGCCTACATTCACGATCTGCTCAAGACGGCTTACGATCATTCCGGCGAATTCCTTTGGGGCATCCCGATTGCCGATGATGTGGTTGCCGGGGACTTTGTGTATTACGATTCAGTGCGCCGTGTCTTTGACAAGGCTTTGGCAAAATTCGTCATCCAGGACGGCAGGCAAACGGAATCCGAAACCTCCGTTGTCTGGGGTATTGTCACACGGGTTGACCATAACGAGGCGGATCTATGTACCGACGGTCTGTGTAAATTTCGGTCGGAACTGCCATGCTACACAGCAGAGCCGGAACCCGGCGTCCGCTACCTGAGCGATCGTATTCCCGGCGAACCGACAGGAACACGAATAGCCCCGGCAAAATGCCTGGGCTACTTGGTTGGCGTAAAAGCCACAGGCGAAGTCCAGTTCTTTGTCCGGCAATCGCTGTCTTTGCCGCTATCGCATCAGCATCAGGTGGTGGAACTGGTCGCAACACCTGCCGGGACGTGGACAGCAACAAATCCCCAGGCGGGGATCACTTCGATCCGCCCCGATCAACCCGGCTGGATACCGGCCACGCATCCAATCTTCGCCGGAAAAGTCCCAAACGGTGCCGTCTATGGTTATAACCCGGTATTCCTGACAAATCATTGTCAGTGGCCGCTTCGTTTCGCCGATAACGCCGGATTGCGATGGCAACGACATAACACGGAGACGGACGATCCACTTGCCGCGTCCGTCCCGCAGGAGTTATACCGGATTGACGAGACCACAATCTGGTGGATGTCCGGTGTAACGCAGTATTTGCCGTGGGATACTTCGCGGGACTATGTAGAAGGTAAGCCAACGACCGATTCGCCGGTCACGGGCTACGCGCACCGGATGTGGCTGGATTTCGTGAATTCGGGATACGGACTGTCGGACATGCTGGTTTCGTCGCTTCGTGCGGAAGAGGGAAGCGGCCTGACGATCACACAACATCCCTTCGGCGGCCCTGCCGTGCATGGTGATCTGAAACTCGGATTCCATTTCCGGTTCAGGAAGGCCAACGAGAAAGATACCAGCGGACTTGCTGTCAAAGGCATCGACAAGTTTGACATGACGCTCGGCCCGGTCGTGTCCGGGATCAAGCTGGATTCGTCCCTGATGCGGATTATCAAGTCGGATCATTCGGAAGACAATTACCATTTCGGCCAACTGGTGATCGGCGACCCGTCAGGGCAGATCGGTCAGGAACTGCCATTCGAGGCGATTCACCTGAACGGCGTCGAGGAAGCCGTTGAGCGGGAAGCGATCGGTCTGGCGTTTTCCGCTACGCGGGAATCGTCGCTGATCGCCCGGATCATCGTCCCGCACAGCAATAACTTTTCCGCGTTCAAGATGTCGCTGTTCTTTGGTGTATTGGTAACACGTTCCGGGAACATTGCGGCGAACGCCTTGCGACTGAGTTACCGTATCATTACCAACCCGCAAAACAAGAACCGGATCACGCAGGCGTTCCCGTCGCTGGTTCTGAACCCGTTACCGTGCGATTTCAGCGTACAAAACAGCCAGTATTCGACCGGGTATTACACGGCGGAAAGCGGAATGTTCCCTGTTTCGCCCGGCGATGTGGTTCTCGTAAAGATCGAACGCAAACCGCCGGATAATTTCAATGACCGTATCATCCTGCTCCGTAAAGCCGCCATCCTTCATCTCGCATAACCATGCAGGACCCACGTAACCTCTCCTGGACGCAGTTCAATCAAGCCCGCCGTTTTCCACTACTGTATGGCTGCACGGCGATTTCGACGGACGGACATTTCCGCATCCCGGACGATTTGCTGGTGAGTTTGTACATTTCTTACGGGCTGAACGCCGAGTATAGCGATCCGGGCGGATTTTTCATTGGCAAGATCGTTTACTGGCGGGACGGCCTGTCGCTGGAAATCCATTACGGCACAAAAAAAATCGCCGAAACGACACTTGATCTGGCCGCCCGGCAGACGGTTGCCACCTTGCTG
>Ga0209628_10000014_pt1 | contig 85600 bp, 73 predicted proteins | sample TergutCu122P4_FD_187285 | JGI IMG/M metagenome (GOLD analysis project Ga0209628, IMG submission 187285) | Cubitermes ugandensis P4 segment gut microbial communities from Kakamega Forest, Kenya - Cu122 P4 (SPAdes) (version 2) | ecosystem: Host-associated > Arthropoda: Insects > Digestive system... | reverse complement strand
CGGGTGGTATGGCCGTGCTGGCGCACCCTGGACGCTATCCGTTGACGGACACGGCGATGCGTCATCTGCTGGAGGAGTTTCGCGACTGTGGCGGCGACGCCATTGAGATTTTTTCATCGTCTCACACCCCGCCACAAAACGAGCGTTTTATCGAATATGCCCGCTTTTATGGCTTTAAGGCTTCTTTAGGCTCTGATTTTCATGACCCGGAAGAAAGCCATGTCGATCTGGGGGCTTTGCCGCCACTTCCCGCCGGGCTGATGCCCGTTTGGTCGGCAATTTTGCCAACGTAGCAACCATTCAAAAAACTCAGGATTTATTACTATGGAGCCACGACGCAGCGTTTTTTTTGTTTCCGATCGAACCGGCATTACGGTTGAAATTCTTGGCAACAGCTTATTGACCCAATTTGAGGAGGTTTCCTTCCGCCGCGTGACTCTTCCCTTTATTCAAAGTCGGCACGATTTGCAAAATGCGATCGATCAAATCAATCGAGCCGTCGAAGAAGAACAGCAAAAACCCATTGTTTTTTTGTCGATCGTTGATGACGATATAAATTGCGAAATGCGCGAAAAAGCAAACGCCCTGATGCTGGACTTTTTTCAGCCGTTCATTTTGCCGCTCGAAAAAGAGCTGGGTGTCAAAAGTTCTCACGCTGCCGGCCGTTCGCACAGTGTCAATTATGATTACTTTCGCCGGATGGAAGCGATCAACTTCACGCAGATGCATGATGACGGCGCCACCACCCGCGATCTTGCCGGCGCCGAAGTCATCCTGATCGGCGTCTCGCGCTGCGGCAAAACGCCGACATCATTGTATCTGGCGTTACAATTCGGTATCCGCGCCGCCAATTTTCCACTGACTCCCGACGATTTCAGCAGCCACAAACTGCCCGACTCCCTCTTGCCGTTTCGCCACAAATTATTCGGGTTGACCATCGACCCCAAACGCCTGAGCCAAATCCGTCAGGAACGCCGCGCCGGCAGCCATTACGCGTCGCTGGAAAACTGTCGTCAGGAAGTCCGTAGTGCCGAGGCTTTGATGGAGCGGGAAAAAATACCCACTCTCGACACCACTGCCAAGTCCATCGAAGAGATCGCCACTACCATTATTCACCAGGCCAAGCTGAAACGGCATTTTGATTGAGCTTCAGGGTCATATCTCAAGTATAATGGCTTACCCCGAAGGCGTATTTTACGCCACCGGCTTAATAAGCCCGATGCAGGCACCAAGCCTACTTTACAGGAGTGATTATGCTGACTTTCCGTTCTGCTGTTTTGTTACCCGCCGCCGCGCTGGTTTTTCTACTGACAACCCCGGTCCGCGCCGTTGAATATATCGACTATACGGATCTCTGGATCGACGCCAATCCTCCCATCAATAGCGGTATGGGCGGCTTTGGCATCAACTTCATTCAGAGCGGCAACAGCTTTGATTTTATTTTTGCCACCTTCTATATTTACGACCCTGTGACCGGTAAACCCGATTGGGTTACAGGCCAATTAGAGCGCGAAGCGGGAAAAACCTCTTTCACCGGCAATATTTATCGAACCCAGAGCGACCCTACCAGCGGCCCCTTTGTTCCCAAAAATACGGTGACCGCCTCCATTGGAACCGTCAAGTTCACTCCGGCGTCTTCGACGACGGGAACGCTGCTTTATACGGTTGACAAAGTAACAACAACGCTTGATCTCAAGCGCTTCACCTTGACCGAAACCATTCTCGACGGCTCTTATTGGGGACAGGCGAGCATCAGAAGGACCGGCTGTACTTCCAGTGGCAACAACGGGACCACCTCCAATAAAATTTCCCTTGAGATCGAAAAGAAAACCGGAAGTACTCAGGCGACTTACACATTTACCATCGCAAACTATAACTGCACCATGAGCGGCGCATTGATCCAGGAAGGCCGTTTTCAAAAAATCAACGGTGCGAGCTATGTTTGCTACCTGGGCAGCGATAAGATGGTAAACAGCACCGCCGACCTTTTTAATATCGCGGCGACCACACAAGGCATGGAAGGCGAATGGACATCCAACAAAGGGTTAGACGGCTGTAAAGAAGAAACCCATTTTGCCGCAGTAATACAACCCTGATTCTTCGGAATAGGGCTTTCTCCGTGCCGCCCGCTGGGCGGCATTTTTATGACCAGCGAAGGAATCCTCCTCTCACCTTTGTTTTACAATATCACTATCGTTTATTGCATTTGATTTCAGGAGTTTCGGATGGCTGGTCACAGCAAATGGGCAAACATTAAACACAAAAAAGCGGCTACCGACGCCAAGCGCGGCAAAATTTTCACCCGCCTGATCAAGGAAATCACGGTTGCCGCCAAGCTGGGCGGCAGCGACGCTTCTGCCAACCCGCGCTTGCGGCTGGCGGTGGACAAGGCTTACGAGCAGAACATGCCCAAGGACACGATTGAGCGCGCGATCAAGCGCGGCGCCGGCGAGTTGGAAGACGTGTCTTACGAAGAAATTCGCTACGAAGGCTATGGCCCCAGCGGCGCAGCGGTGATTGTCGATTGCATGACCGACAACCGGACGCGAACCGTTGCCGACGTACGCCATGCCTTCTCCAAACATGGCGGTAACCTTGGTACCGAAGGCTCGGTCGCTTTTCTGTTCAAGCATTGCGGGCAAATCGTTTTTGCGCCTGGCGCTGATGAAAATGCGATCATGGAAGCCGCGATTACCGCCGGCGCCGACGACGTAGCAACCAACGACGATGGCAGCCTGGAAGTTATCACCGACCCTTATGCATTCGTAGCCGTCAAGGACGCGCTGATCGCCGCCGGGCTGCAACCTGCTTTCGCCGAAGTCACCATGACGCCATCGACAACCGTCGAAATGACTGGTGACGATGCCGTGAAAATGCAGAAACTACTCGACGCGCTGGAGGCCCTTGACGACGTTCAGGACGTTTACACCTCCGCCGAGTTTGACGACGAAGCGTAACCACCAGGAATCAGATGTCAGGAATCAGGCATCAGAAAGCCCCCTTTTCAAAGGGGGTGTCGGCGAAGCCGACGGGGGTTTGTTTCTCACCCACAGAAGCGGGAGGCAGGTTGTCTCCCCTACGAGCAGGGCATACCGACAATAGCGTAGGGGCGGCAATCTGCCGCCCGCTAATGCTTTCTTCTGCGTTCTTCGCGCCTTCGCACCTTCGCGTGAGGAAAGCTCTTCTGGATTGCTTCTCGCCTCGCGTGCAGGCAAAGCTCAGTCTGCGGTAGAGAGGAAAACACCATGCCCTCCCCTCCTTCACGCCGCATCCTCGGCCTTGACCCCGGGCTGCGGGTGACAGGCTTCGGTATCATTGATGTCGCCGGTTCTCGCCTGACTTACGTTACCAGTGGGAGTATCCGCACGGAAGGCGAAGGATTGCCGACCCGCCTCGGCATCATCGCCCATGATCTGACGCACATCATCCGCGAATTTCACCCCGACGAAGCCAGCGTCGAACTGGTTTTTGTCAACGTCAACCCCACTTCAACCTTACTCCTCGGGCAAGCGCGCGGCTGCGCGATCACGGCATTGGTGATGGCAGGATTGCCTGTTTATGAGTACACCGCGAACCAGATCAAGCAAGCCGTCGTCGGGCACGGCAAAGCGCAAAAAACACAGGTGCAGCACATGGTGCAACACCTGCTTCAGCTACCGTCTGCTCCCTCCGCCGATGCCGCTGACGCGCTGGCCTGCGCCATCTGCCATACCAACAGCGTCGGCAATATCAATCGCTTGCCAACGCATCATCGCCGACGCGGCGGGCGGATTATCGGTTGATGGCATTACGACTGCTCGAGCAAAATCGTTTTTCCGCTGCGTTTTATTCCGGCTTATGCACTTGATGGATACGTTCGGCCAAGTCGTCGTAAATCGATTTGTTTCTGGATTGCCGCGGTGCCCCATCGAGGAATCTTGAGCCATTGTTGATGGGAAGAATGCGACCTCACTTCCTAAATCACTGGACATACGCAGAGTAATCAGATAATACTTTTTCCTGTGTCGGCCCGAGAGAAAGCGGGTTTCTATACTGGCGATACTGGTATAGCGGAATGCGTTCCTGGTTGCTGGGCTTACGTACGATCAGCGCGTCTCCCGCATCCTGTACTTCGTCGGCAAAAAACTTCAAGAGTTGTGGAATGCGCAAAAGATAGGCGCTTGGAGCAACCGCATCGCCATCAAAAAAGTAGGAATCCTCGTTTGTCATGTACGGTCGTCGAGTTCCTTTCGCTACTTCCCGCCCCTGTTCTGAAAAATCTTCTCCCAATGCCGCCGCGCCTCGCTGGCGCGTTTCATTCGTGCTTCTAACGCCGCGCCGTCATCGCGTTTCAGTTCATCGCGCATATGGTTCAGATGCGTTTGATAACGATCCAGTTCTTCGAGCAACGCGTCGCGATTGGCGAGCGCGATGTCGCGCCACATTTCCGGCGAGCTGCCGGCGATCCGGGTGAAATCACGGAAGCCGCTGCCAGCATGCATGAAGAAGGTTTCCGCTTCCGGTCGCCCTGCCAATTCCGCGACCAGCGCAAAGGCCAGCAGGTGCGGCAGATGCGATACGGCGGCGAAGATGCGGTCGTGTTGTTCCGGCGGCATGGTCAGTGTTCGCGCGCCACAGGTCTGCCACATCGCAACGACTTTCTGCACGGCGTCGGCATCGGTTTCAGCCAGCGGCGCGACGATCACATGCTTGTTTTCGTACAGCGTCGCAAACGCTGCCGCCGCACCCGAATGTTCGGTGCCCGCAATCGGATGCGCGGGCACGAAGCGTGCGAACGCTGCTTTTGGACAAGAGGAATAAGCACTTCGCGCCGCCGCGACCACGTCCTGCTTGGTGCTGCCCGCGTCGGTGATCACGGTATCTCTTGAGACAGCGGGCAAAATGCGCTTCAGCAATCCTTCCATCTGCGCGACTGGCACGGCAAGCAACACCACATCGGCGTCGCGCAATTCCAACGTCCAGTCCTCATCGAGGGTGTAGGCGCGATCAATCATGTTGCCGCGCAGCGCGTCATCGAGATTAGCGCGCGTACGGCCGATGCCGACCACTTTTCCGACCGCATTGCGCGCTTTCAGCGCCAGCGCGCACGAGCCGCCGATCAAGCCGACGCCGAAAATAATCAGCTTGTTGACGATGAGAGAAGCGTTCGTTGTTTGCATGTGGTTTCCCTCTTTCCTACTTTCCTCCCTCTCCCACAAGCGGGATAGGGAAGTTAAAGAACTGCTGTCGGGTATGAGCCAAGGACTTTCAAAAACGGCGCTAACTGTCCCAGTTCAACCAATGCTGCGCTCACCGCAGGATCGTTGCGATGGCCTTCCAGATCGACAAAGAAAAAATATTCCCACAAGCCGGTACGCGCCGGTCGTGATTCGAGCCGCGTCATTGACACACCATGCTGCGCCAGTGGCTCCAGCAGTCGGTAAACAGCTCCCGGTTGGTTCGGCGCCGACATCGCCAGTGAGGTCATGTCGCGTCCGGTGGGATTTGGCGATTGCTTGCCCAGCACCCAGAAGCGCGTCGTATTGTTCGGCATGTCCTCGATGTGTGGCGCCAGAATGTTGAGATGGTACAACGCTGCGGCATTTTCTCCAGCGATGGCCGCTGCGTCTTTGGCGTCGGCGGCCAGACGCGCGGCTTCGGCGTTGCTGCCTACTGGTGTACATTCCACTCCGGGCAAGTGTTGCGCCAGCCACTGTGCGCATTGCGCCAGCGATTGCGGGTGCGAATAAACGGTGCGAATCGCATCAAGCGAATGCGCTTGCGAAATCAGATTTTGCTGGATACGCAGCTTTGCTTCGGCGCAGATTTGCAACGTCGTGTCGAGCATCAAATCGTGCGTTCGTCCCACAGCACCCTCGGTCGAATTCTCGATCGGCACGACCGCGTATTGGTTTTGCCCTTTTTCGACGGAACGCACGACTTCATCAAGAGAAACGCACGGTTGCGCATCGACGAAAGAACCGAAATGCTGCAATACCGCTGCCTCGCTGAAGGTGCCGGCCGGCCCCAGATACGCTACGCGCAGCCGTTGCTCCAGCGCCCGGCAGGCGCTCATTACCTGTCGATAAAGATGCACGACGGTTTCATCGCCGAGTGGCCCCGGGTTTTCTGCCAACAAACGATGCAATACTTGCGCCTCGCGCTCGGGGCGATAGGCCGGTTGCTTGTCCTTGATTCGACCGATCTCCTGCGCATGGGCGGCGCGCTCGTTCAGCAAACGCAGCAATGCGCTGTCAATGGCGTCAATCGCCTGGCGATGGATTTTGAGCGCATCATCGAATGATGCTTGCGGTGTTGGTTTCGCCATAAAGGTATCGCGAAATGAAAAAAGGCTATTGTATAGCGGACGGGGCAGATTTAAGAGCGTTTTCGGCTACCCTTTTCGCCCTCTCCCCTCGCGGGAGAGGGCACCCCGAAGGGGCTGGAGAGGGGAGGAATAAAAAGAGCCTGACATCGTCAGGCTCTTCGAATTGGTTGCGGGGACAGGATTTGAACCTGTGACCTTCGGGTTATGAGCCCGACGAGCTGCCAGCTGCTCCACCCCGCGTCAGATTCTTGATTATAGCGGGTTTTCGCTTCTGTGGCAAACTTGACTCAAATCAATCGCTCGCGCATGAACGCTTTCACCGCTCCGGCATCCGCCGGCAGCACTTTGTAATGCTGCGGGCGCTGTTCAATGTCGGCATAAATTTCCGGTCGCGGCGGCGTTTTTCCGAGCGCTTCTTCGATGGTTACCGCGAATTTCGCAGGCAGCGCAGTTTCGACACACAGCAGCGGCACGCCGGTTTCACGGTATTCCTGACCGACTTTGACCCCGTCGGCGGTATGCGGGTCGATCATGACGCCGTAACGGCAATAAATATCACGAATCGTTTGCAGGCGGTCGATGTGGGTGCTGCGGCCGGAAACGAAGCCCGACGCCTGCACTCGCTGATGCACCTGCTCCGTCAGTTTGAAACCGCCGTGCTGCGCCAGTTGCGCCCACAGATCGCGCATGACGGTGCTGTCACGACCGACACAATCAAAAATGTAGCGTTCAAAATTGGATGCCTTGGAAATGTCCATCGACGGGCTGGAGGTCGCGTGCGTTTCTTCCGGTGAGCGAGGGCGATAATGACCGCTCTTGAAAAATTCATCGAGCACATCGTTTTCGTTGGTCGCCAGAATGAGCCGACGCAGCGGCAACCCCATTTGTTTGGCGACATACGCCGCCAGGATGTTGCCGAAGTTACCGGTGGGCACGGCCACATCGAGCGGCTCGCCGTTCTTTCGCGTCACCGCGAAATAACCTTTGAAGTAATAGACGATCTGCGCCATCACGCGCGCCCAGTTGATCGAATTCACTGCACCAAGATGGTATTGCTTCTTGAACGCCGTATCGCCACCGACCGCTTTGACGATATCCTGACAACAGTCAAAGGTTCCCTCAATCGCCAGATTGAAGATGTTGGGATCGTCGAGCGTGTACATCTGCGCCTGTTGAAACGCGCTCATTCGTTTGTGCGGCGACAGCATGAACACTTTGATGCCACGCTTGCCACGCATCGCGTATTCGGCGGACGAGCCGGTATCGCCCGACGTGGCGCCGAGAATGTTGATGACGCGTCCTTCCCTCTCCAGCACGTATTCAAACAAGTTTCCCAACAACTGCAACGCGATGTCTTTGAATGCCAGCGTCGGCCCGTTCGATACGCACAGAAGCGACAGCCCTGGCTCCAGTTCGCGCACCGGCGTGATCTCAGCGCTGCTGAAAATTTCCTGGGTGTAGGTTTTGTCGATGATCGCTTTCAATGCATCGCGCGGAATGTCGTCCACAAAACGTGAAACGATTTCCAGACACAGCGCCGGATACGACAACGGCCGCCAGGCATCAAGCTCAGCTCGCGGATAGCTCTCGGGCATCGACAGCCCACCGTCAGAAGCCAACCCTTCGAGCAAAACCGTCGAAAACGGCGCCGATACTTGGCCGCCGATCAAGCCGCCGCGCGTAGAAATATAACGCATCAGTACAGGCCCTCCATCCGAATCAGAATACCTTCACCCTTGACACTGCTCAACACCTCGATTTTTGCCAGCGCCGCCCGCACATTTTTCTCAATCGCAACGTGTGTCAGAATGATGATATCGACTTCGTCTTCACCCTGTGTCGCTTCTTTCTGCAAGAAGGCTTCAATCGAAATCGAATGGTCGGCAAGAATTCGCGTGATGTCCGCCAGCACACCGGGGCGATCGAGCACCCGCAAACGCAAATAATAACCGGTGCTGACTTCACTGATCGGCAGAATCGGTGTGGCACTCAATTGATCTGGCTGAAACGCCAGATGCGGAACGCGGTGTTCAGGGTCAGCGGTGTGCATTCGCGTCACATCGACGAGATCGGCGATGACCGCGCTCGCCGTCGGCTCCGAACCCGCGCCTGCGCCGTAATACAAGGTTGGCCCCACCGCATCGCCTTTGACCAGCACAGCGTTCATTGCGCCTTCGACATTGGCGATCAACCTTTTCTCCGGGATCAGCGTCGGATGAACCCGCAGCTCGATTCCCCGCTCCTCGACACGCCGCGTAATCCCCAACAATTTGATCCGATAACCCAACTCTTCGGCGTAACCAATGTCTTCGCGCGTCAGCTTCGTGATTCCCTCAGCGTAGGCTTTGTCGAACTGCATCGGAATCCCGAACGCGATCGACGCCATGATCGTCAGCTTGTGCGCAGCATCAATCCCTTCAACGTCAAACGTCGGATCGGCTTCAGCGTACCCCAAACGCTGCGCTTCTTTCAACACATCCGCAAACGATGCGCCGGTTTCGCGCATCGCTGATAAAATGAAATTGGAAGTGCCGTTAATGATGCCGGCGATCCACTCAATCCGGTTGGCGCTTAGCCCTTCCCGCAACGCTTTGATGATCGGAATACCGCCGGCGACGGCCGCCTCGAACGCTACGACCACGCCTTTATCGTGCGCCGCCGCGAAAATCTCGGTACCGTGGTGCGCCAGCAACGCTTTGTTGGCGGTCACCACATGCTTGCCGTGCGCAATCGCATCGAGCATCAGCACGCGTGCTATCGTTGTTCCGCCGATTAATTCGCAAACGATGTCGATGGACGGATCACGTACGATTTTTGCTGCATCGTCCAGCACCATCGCTCCATTGCACTCCGCCCTCGCCCGTTCCAGCGAGCCGTCAGCAGCGCGCGCCGCAACGTGCGTAATCACGATCTCGCGTCCGGCACGGCGGCTGATTTCACTCTGGTTGCGCTGCAATACTTTCCACACGCCGCTGCCGACGGTGCCGTATCCCAAAAGACCCACTTTCAATGGTTTCATCTTTTTCCTTCAACTCCATTATTAAATCTCAAGTCTCGCGCGAAAGCGCGAAGAGATGTTCGTCACTCTGCGCGAAGTGAAGCGGAGTCGCAGAATCCATAAAACTCCATCCCCACCCCAGCCCTCCCCTTGAAGGGGAGGGAGCTTTACGTTCCTTCGCGGCTTCGCGCCTTCGCGTGAGGCTTTTCTGGATTGCTTCGCTTCGCTCGCAATGACGCCATATCAAATAAGCCCATCTTCACGGAACATCTGTTTGATCCCGCGCAACGCCTGCCGCGAGCGCGCTTCGTTTTCGATCAACGCAAAGCGCACAAAATCGTCGCCGTATTCGCCGAAACCGATACCGGGCGATACCGACACCTTCGCCTGCGCCAGCAATTTTTTGGCAAACTCCAGCGACCTCAAAGCTTTGTACGGCTCCGGCAACTTCGCCCAGATGTACATTCCTGCTTTCGGCACATCGACCATCCAGCCAATTTCGTGCAATCCCTTGACCATCACATTGCGGCGGCTTTCGTATCTGGCGGCAATCTCGCGCACACAATCGTCCGGGCCTTCAAGCGCCGCAATGGCCGCCACCTGAATCGGCGTGAACGTGCCGTAATCGTTGTAGCCCTTGATTCGCGCCAGTGCCGCGACCAGTTCGCGGTTACCGACCATGAAGCCGATGCGCCAGCCTGCCATGTTGTAGCTCTTCGACATCGTGAAAAACTCCACCGCCACATCACGCGCGCCCGGCACTTGCATAATCGACGGCGCTTTCCAACCGTCGAACGTTATGTCAGCGTAAGCCAGATCCTGCACGACGAAAATGCCGTATTCGCGCGCCAGCGCCACGATCTTCTCAAAAAACGGCAACTCGACGCACTCCCCCGTCGGGTTCGCCGGATAATTGATGATGAGCATCTTCGGCTTCGGAAAACTGTTCTTGATCGTCCGCTCAAGCTCTCCAAAGAAATCGCTGCCTTGCGTATTAGGAATATGCGCGATGTTGGCGTCAGCGATCACCGGCCCATAAATATGAATCGGATAACTCGGGTTCGGCACCAGAATCGTGTCGCCGCGCCCCATCGTCGCAAACGCCAGATGCGCGATCCCTTCCTTTGAGCCGATGGTGACAATCGCTTCCGTTTCGGGATCGAGATCGACATCGTAGCGACGCTTGTACCAGTCGCAAATCGCCTTGCGCAAACGCGGGATGCCGCGCGATACTGAATAACCGTGCGTGTCCGGACGCTGCACCGTCTCGATCAACTTATCGACGATGTGCTTCGGCGTCGGCCCGTCGGGATTGCCCATGCCGAAGTCGATGATGTCTTCGCCGCGCCGCCGCGCCGTCATTTTCAACTGATCGGTGATACTGAAGATATACGGCGGCAGCCGTTTGATGCGTTCAAATTCGGTCATGGTTGTGCTTTGATGGGTTGTGCTCAAGCGCCAAAATGTTTTATTTTAACCGCAAAGAACACATAGAGAGTAAAGAAAGGATTTTCGTTATGAGCATAGGAGCGGATTCAAACCCGCTTTTTTGTATTTCGCGCGAAAAAGCAAGGAATGACTTCATCATTCCAGCGAGATTTGTCCCTGCGAGGGCGGAAAGCAGAAACCCCGCCTATCCTCTCCCCTCTCCCGCTTGTGAGAGAGGGGGTTTCTTATTTGCTTCTTCGCGTGATACTGATTCATGCAAAATGTGGGTAAGCGCCCGCGCTCCGCTCTAACCTATGATCACCGTATCAATTGATTCATCGACACAATCGGCATCATGATCGCCAGCACCAACACCAGCACGATACCGCCCATCAGCACGATCAGCACCGGCTGCACCAGCGCCGCAATCCAGGCAAGCCGGCGCTCGGCTTCCCGTTCCAGCTCACCGGCAGCGCGCTCGAGCATGTCGGCGAGTTTGCCGGTTGCTTCGCCGTTGGCGACAAGGTGAATCAGGATCGGCGGAAATACGCCGCTCTCTTTCAGCGCCCGCGCCAGCGCCACGCCTTCGCGCACATGGCCGACCGCGTTTTGCACCGCCTGCCGGATCGGCAGCAGGTTCAAAACACCTGCGGCCGTTTCCAGCCCACGCAATAACGGCGCACCGCTGCCAACGAGAATCGCCAGCGTACTGGCGAAACGCGCGGTTTCCAAGCTTTGCAATAAGCGCCCCAAGCCGGGCACTTTGAGTAGGAAGCGATGAACGCGCTCACGAATTCCCCGGCGGCGGTAAGCCAACCCCACTGCCAAGAGTGCCGCGACGATACCGACCAACCAGTACACCCCGGTAATCCGAAGAAAGCCGGAGGTTTGAATCAGCGCCCGCGTCAGCCAGGGCAAGGCCTGCCGGCTGTGTTCGTAAACAGCAACTACTTGCGGTACGACGTAAGTTAACAATACGATGACCACCGCCAGTGCGATGACCATTACCAGCACCGGATAAATCAGCGCCATCACAAATTTTTGCTTGAGCGCCAGCCGCGCATCGAGGTAATCGGCCAGGCGCTGCAACACTTCCGGCAGCAGGCCGCTTTCAACGCCCGCCGCCACCAATCCGCGATACAGTGGCGAAAACGTGCGCGGATAATGCGCCAACGCCGCCGAGAAGCTTTCACCGCCCGCCACATGCTGCGCCAGCGCGGTCACAATGGCGCGGACGCGCTTGTCGTCGGTCTGTTCGGTGACGGCCTGCAAAGCCTGATGCAGCGGCAAGCCGGAATATACCAGCGTTGCCAGTTGTCGCGTTAATAACGATACTTGTTGCGGCGGCAAGCGCGTCCAGGATAAGGTCGCCGCCGCATCGGCGGCTTCATCAACCGCCGTCGGCGTCAATCCTTCGCTTTGCAATGTCTGCCGCAATGCGCGCGCGTTGTCAGCTTCGCGCGTGCCGCGCATTACGTGGCCTTGCGCATCGACGGCTTCCCATTGAAAACGTGACATGTTTTTTTTCAGTAGTAAATAAAAGTTTTAACCGCAAAGAGCGCAAAGAGCATTTTCTGGATTGCCTCGTCACTTCGTTCCTCGCAATGACGCTTTTCTGATTTCTGGCATCTGACCTCTGATACCTGATAACCCCATCCCCACCCCAGCCCTCCCCTTGAAGGGGAGGGAGCTTTCCGTTTCTTCGCAACTTCGTGCTTTCGCGTGAGGCCAAAAAGGGCAGGTTTGAAACCTGCCCCTACACGCGCAGAATAACGGTTTTTTTTCTTTGCGGTCTATGCGTTCTTTGCGGTTAATCCTTTCGTGTCTTTCGTGGTTCCCGTTTTTAACTACGCGTGACGCGCAACAGTTCCGCCAGCGAGGTCACACCATCACGTAACCAGCGCACGCCGTCTTGGCGTAGCGACGACATTCCCTCCCGCGTCGCGCTCGTGCGCAGCGTCTCTTCGGAAGCGCTTTCATGAATCAGTTTGCGCATGGCGTCGTTCACTTGCAGCAGTTCATAGATACCGGTGCGGCCACGATAGCCGCTGTGGTTGCATTGCTCGCAACCTGCCGGCGCGCACAGTTGGTTGATGCCCGTCAGTCCCATTTTTTCGAGCAGTTGTGTTTCGACTTCGGTCGGTGATGCAGCACGGCGACAATGCGGGCACAACACGCGCACCAACCGTTGCGCCAGTACGCCGAGCAGGCTCGACGCCAGCAGATACGGCTCGATGCCCATGTCGGTTAGCCGCGTTACGGCGCTCGGCGCATCGTTGGTGTGCAAGGTCGCCAGTACCAGGTGGCCGGTCAACGACGCCTGCACGGCGATTTGCGCGGTTTCGAGGTCGCGGATTTCGCCAATCATGATCACGTCCGGGTCTTGTCGCAAGATCGAACGCAGCGCCCGCGCGAACGACAACTCAATGCGCGGATTGATTTGTGTTTGCGCGATGCCGTCAAGCGCATATTCAATCGGGTCTTCGACGGTCATCAGGTTGATACGACCACGTTCCAGGCGTGATAACGCCGCGTACAGCGTCGTCGTTTTGCCGGAGCCGGTCGGCCCGGTCACCAGAAAGATACCGTGCGGCTCACGGATGATGCGGTCGATGTCGGTCAACAGTGTGTCGTTCATGCCGAGCGCCGACAAATCGAGTCGCGCCGCTTCTTTGTCAAGCAAACGCAGCACGACGCGCTCGCCATGTCCGGTCGGCAGCGTCGAAACGCGCACATCGACGCTCTTGCCGCCGAGCCGCAACGTGATCCGCCCATCCTGCGGCAAGCGTTTTTCGGCGATGTCGAGACTCGCCATGATTTTGAGCCTCGACACCAGTGCCGCGTGCAACGCGCGCGGCGGTTCGATCACGTCGCGCAACACGCCGTCCAGCCGAAAGCGAACGACCGAGCGCGTCTCATAAGGCTCAAAATGCAGATCGGACGCCTGTTCACGCAACGCTTGCAACAGCAGTGCGTTGATCATTCGAATCACCGGCGCTTCGGCACTGTCGTCGAGCAAATCCTCGGTGGTCGGCATTTCCTGCAACAACTGTGAAAGATCGGTGTCGCGCGCCAGTTCTTCGTTCAACGCACCTGCTTCCGTGCCGACATTGTATGCTTTCGCCAGCGCTTCGTTGAAACGCTGCACGTCGGTTTCTTCAATCGTCACCGACTTGCGGTAAACGCGCCGCACTTCCTGCAACGCTTCGACACTCGCCCCCGGTCGAATCAGCACGACCAGCGCCGCTTCCGAATCGCGCCAGGGCAAGACGCCTTGCGCTTTGGCGAAGGGATAGGGGATTTTCGGAATGAGCGGCGTAGACATGAATCAAGGAGCCTTTTTACTAAAGAAAGACCGTTCTTTGCTATAAAACATTTAGGGTGGCGACGTTGCTGGCCGGGAATTGAACCACGTCCGCTCCGGCGTAAACGGCAACGGCGACACCAGCATCGCGCCGGATGGCAACGGCTCGCCGCGCTGTGGCGTCGGCAGCGGTTTTTCACTTCCCGGCAACAACGCCTGCGGCAACAGTTCGGGAATGGTCGGGTCGGTCCAGAAGAAACGCTCCTGCGGCGCCTGGTTTTTTTGCTCACCCATCAGGTAACGGTAACGCTCGGTGGTATATTCGCGGCTATCAGCAGCAGAGCGGACGATCGTCGGCTTCAGGAAAATCAACAGATTGCTTTTCTGGTGGCTGCGCGAATCGTAGCGGAACAAACGCCCCAGCAAAGGAATGTCGCCCAAGATAGGCACACTGTCTGTGCCATCATCCATCCGGTCTTCAATCAGCCCGCCGAGCACAATGATTTGCGAATCGTCGATGGCCACTGCCGATTCGAGGAAACGTTTCGAAAGGGTCGGCCCGGCTTGGCCGTTTGCCATTACCCTCGACACTTCCTGATAAATATTAAGGCGCACCACGCCGTTTTCGGTAATCTGCGGCTTGATCCGCAACATCAGGCCAACATCTTGACGGTTATAGGTTTGAAACGGGTTAACCGTACTGGTTTCGCCGGTTGTCGAATACTGGCCGGAAATGAGAGGAACATTCTGCCCGACCATAATCTGCGCTTCCTGATTATCAAGCGTCAGCAGTGTCGGCGTCGAAAGGATGTTGGCCTTTGTCTGCGTTTCGAGCGCGCGCGCCAGAAAGCCGAGGTTAAGAAACTTTTGCCCCAAAAGAGTGACAGTTCCGGGAGCAAAGCCGATATTCAATCCGGGAGCGACACCACCGATGGTGACTCCTGAACCGGGATCGGTAACGCCCACCGGATTCTGGGTAATATCAAGAATATTCTGGCCACCACCACGGCCACCGAAATTGGTGCCGCCGATCCAGTTCGAATTTTTTGGGCTTACCTGCCATTGAATCCCGAACTCCGCTGCCTTGTCGGCTTCCATCTCGACGATCAACGCTTCGATGAATACTTGCGCGCGCGGCACGTCGAGTTTTTCGACGACACCACGGATCGTGTTATAGACCGGCTCCGGCGCCATCACCACAATCGAGTTGGTTGCGCTGTCGGCCTGCACGGTGATGCCGTTGGCGGAGAAGGACACGCCGCTTTCCTGCGGCGGCGCAAACGGCAACGGCTCGATGCTGGACATCGCACTGCTGGTGTTGGCGGAAACAGAATTACGAGAAAGCGAGGTGTTCGTCGATGCGCCCGGATTGTTCGTTGTCGGCTTGGCGATGTTCGTGGCTGTGCCGGCGCTGTTGCCGGTCAGCACGCCTTGCAGCGTTTGGGCGACGCTCTGGGCGTCGGCATTTTTCAGATAGATGATGAAGATGTTGCCTTCAGCGCGCCCAGGCACATCGAGCTTTTCGATGAATTCGCGTATCCGCTCGGCGCGTCCCGGGTTGTCGCAACGAATCAGCACGCTGTTCGAGCGCGGGTCAGCGACCAGTGCCACGCGTTGCATCGCGTCGGCGCCAGGCGTTCCCGCGCTGGCCGCGGCGCCCTCGACGAACAGTTTGTTCAACATCGGCAACATGTCCAGCGCTGAGGCGTTTTTGAGCCGCACCATCAGCGGTTCGGCAGCGGGCGGCTGGTCGAGCGAGGCGACGACTCGCTCCAGTCGCTTCATATTTTCGGCGTAATCGGTGATCACCAACGCGTTGCTGCCGGGAAACGCCAGCACAGAATTGCTCGGCGACACCAGCGGCTTCAGGATACCCACCATCGGCGTTGCCGATTCGTAGCGTAACGGAATCACTTTGGTAATCAGTTGATCGCCGCCTATTTTTCCAGAGCCTCCGTATTGCTTGGCGTCGGTTTCGGGCACAATGCGGACCACACCGTTGCCTTCGACGGCGGTAAAACCCTGCAAACGCAACGCCGACAACAATGTCGGATAGACCAGATCGCGCGAAACCGGCCGCGTCGAAATGATGTTGACCGTGCCTTTGACTTTGGGGTCGATGATGAAATTGCGGCCGGTGATTTCGGAGACAGAACGAACGACCGCCTCAATGTCGGCGTTGACGAAATTAAGTGTGACCGTGTCGCTGCCGTTCTGACCGCCATTTTGCGCTATCGCCGACGATGTTGCCGATAGCGCGACCAATCCGGCCATCAACCCCGGCAACACCACGCGCCACCAATACCGTCCAACCATCATTCCTGCCGTCCTCATTGTCTGCCATCACGGAAAACGCGCTCGAGCGAGCTTTCGAAAATCCCCGGAAAATGAAGTGTCATCATAGCAGGGATTGGCAAGCCGCCGCGAATTCCGAAGCGACGGCTACTCCCCTTCTTTTCACTTCGGGCGCAAACCCGACAGTCTTGACAATCTTTCCAGGCTTTAGCGACCGCTTTCCTGCCAGCGCGCTGCTTCCAGCGTATTCGCCAGCAGTGTCGCGATCGTCATCGGCCCGACACCGCCCGGCACAGGCGTGATCCAGGAAGCGCGGCGGCTCGCCGCTTCAAAATCGACATCGCCACACAGTTTGCCATCAGCCAGCCGATTGATGCCGACATCGAGCACAATAGCGCCGGGCTTGATCCAGCCGCCTTCGACGAAACGCGGCTTGCCGATGCCGGCAACGACGATATCAGCCTGACCGATCAGTTTCGGTAAATCGTAGGTTTTCGAGTGGCAAACGGTGATGGTACAGCGCGCCATCAACAACTCCAGCGCCATTGGCCGACCGACGATGTTCGACTGCCCGACGATGACGGCATGTTTGCCGACCAGGTCTTCGCCGGTTTCGCGCAACAGCCGCATGCAGCCGTAAGGCGTACATGGGCGCAACGTCGGCATCTTGAGCACCAGCCGACCAACATTGTACGGATGAAAACCATCGACATCTTTTTTCGGATCGATACGCTCGATCACCCGTTCGGCGTTGATCTGCGCCGGCAGCGGCAGTTGCACGAGAATGCCGTGCACTTCGGTGTTCGCATTCAATTCGTCGATCAGCGCCAACAGCGTCTTTTCGGGATAATCGGCAGGCAGATCGTATGAAAACGATTTCATACCGACTGCTTCGGTCGTCCGCCGTTTGTTGCGCACATAGACCGCCGATGCCGGGTCGTCACCAACGCAGACTACCGCCAGCCCCGGCGGCGGCAAACCCTGCGCGCTGCGCTGAGCGACCGCTTCACGCACTTCTTCCACGACCTGCGCGGCAATCGCCTTGCCGTCGATCCGTCGCGCTGTTGTTGTGTGGTTTGTCATCCTCTTGCCTTTTTCTTAATACGTTCACGAAATTATAAAAGGGGTTGCCAAAAAGCGCACATCAAAAAATTATCGGCGCATCAACAAATGGCGTCACCCTTGCCGCCTCATGAAACTGCCCTGCCACCGCCTGCCAGCGCCGCACCAGCGCCTCCGACTGTTCAGTATTGAATTGCGGCCTCCAGCGCGTCAACATGTCGTCGATAGCGGCAAAATCGTTGCACGCCAGCACAACATCGCAACCCGCTGCCAGCGCCGCATCGGCGCGCGCCGCCCAGCCGTCGTTGCCGCCTTCCAGCGCCGCCCCGGCCATTCCGAGATCGTCGGAAAACACCAGTCCGTCAAACCCCAACCGCCCGCGCAACATTTCATGTACCCAAAAGGCCGAATACCCCGCCGGCAGCGGATCAACCGCCGGGTATTTGACGTGCGCCATCATCACAGCCTCCAGCCCGTCGGCGATCAGCGCTCGATACGGCACAAGGTCGGGTTCGATGGCGTCCATCGTTCGCGCGTCGACCGGCAGATCGTGATGTGAATCAGCCTCAACCCAGCCGTGACCGGGGAAATGTTTGCCGACCGCCGCGCAGCCTGTCGCCTTCAGCCCGCGTTGCAAAGCTCCGGCCAGCCGCACCACGGTTTCCGGCGACGCGGCAAACGCGCGGTCGCCGATCACGGCGCTCTTGCCGTAGTCGAGGTCGAGCACCGGCGCAAAACTGAAATCAATGCGAAAACAACGCAGCTCACCACCCATCAGCGCCCCCCAGCGGTACGCTTCCTGTTCAGCCGCCTCCGGCGCTTCGGCGAAGTGTTCGCCCAAGCGGCGCATCGGTGGAATGTCGATGAAGCCTTTTCCGCGCAAGCGCTGTACCCGCCCGCCTTCCTGATCAATACCAATCACCAGCGGCGGTGAGCGCAACGCCCGTATTTCATCGCACAGCGCAATCAGTTGCCCCGGCGTTTCGACATTGCGCGCAAACAGAATCACGCCGCCCACCCGTGGATCGCATAAGCGGCGACGGTCACTGTCAGTCAGTATGATGCTTTCGACGCCGCACATCAGCGGACCGCGCGGCAAAGTTTCTGTCGTCACGATTGCAATCCCAGGCATCACAGCCCCAGATGTTGCAAAGTGCGGGCGTTGTCCTTCCAGCCCGGCTTCACCTGCACGAGCACCACCAGATACACTTTGCCGCCAAACAGTCGCTCCATTTCCTGCCGGGCTTCCGTGGCAATGCGTTTCATCGTTTGCCCCTGATGTCCCAGCAGAATGGCGCGTTGGCTGTCGCGCTCGACATAAACGCGCGCCTGGATTCGACGCAGCGCGTGTTCAGAATCTCCTTCCGACTCGAAAGCTTCCACCGCAACATGTGTCGAGTATGGAATTTCATCGCCCAGCAGCCGGAAAACTTTTTCGCGGATGAATTCCGCCGCCAGAAATCGCTCATCGCGATCGGTCAATTCATCCGGCGGATACAGCCAGGGCGTCACCGGGAGGTGCTTCGCCATCTCCGTCTTGAGCGCATTGATCTGCATTCCTTTTTCCGCCGACAGAGGAATCAGCGCTGCGAACGGATGTCGCTTCGACAAAGCTTCAAGGCGCGGCAGTAGCGAAGTTTTATCGACAAGCAGATCAACCTTGTTCAAAACCGCTATCACCGGTTTGTCCGACGGCAACAATGAAAGTAAAGCCTCGTCAGCATCGGTATGGCGCGCCGCGTCGAACAGAGCCACCACCACATCGACTTCGGCCAGCGCGTCACGCACCGCCTGATTCATCCGGGCATTCAGCGCAGATTTGTGCTTCGTTTGAAAACCGGGCGTATCAACGAACACGAATTGATTGGCACCCTCGGTCAGAACACCGGTGATGCGTTGCCTCGTCGTTTGCGGCTTTGATGAAGTGATACTGATTTTCGCGCCCAACAGCTGATTGAGTAGCGTCGATTTGCCAACGCTCGGCCGCCCGACCAGCGCGATGAAACCACAATGCGAGCCGCTGTACGTTGCATCTACCTCCGGAGATTTCATCGCTGTATCGTTTACGTCATTCATTTCTCGTTCTACCGATCGGCGTCTTGCGCTGCCCAGAGGCTTGGGATTGCACCTGTAACTGCCGCCAGGCCGCATCCGCCGCCAGCTGTTCAGCCGCTCGTCGATTGTTCCCTTCGCCAGAGGCGACCACTTCTTGCGACGGGATGCGGCATTCGACGACGAACTGCTGCAAATGCGCTTCGCCGCGGATTTCCGTCACTGCATATTCAGGAAGCGGCAAACGCCGCGCCTGCAACCACTCCTGCAAGCGCGTCTTGGCATCCTTGCCTAATTGCTCCGGGTCGGCATCCTGCAAAATTTCACCGTACGCCGCGACAATCACCCGCTGCACAGCTGCGAATCCCCCGTCCAGAAACACCGCCCCGAACAACGCTTCCAGTGCATCGGCCAGAATCGACGCCCGTTGCGAGCCACCGCTTTTCAACTCCCCATCACCGAGCAGAAGGTAGCGACTCAGTTCCAGTCGGCGCGCCAACTGCGCCAGCGTTTCACGGTTGACCAGCCCGGCACGCGAACGCGACAGCGCCCCTTCGTCCAACTTCGGAAAGCGCTCGAACATCGCTTGCGCGATCACACAGTTCAGCACCGCATCGCCAACAAACTCCAAGCGCTCGTTGTGCGGTGCGCCATAACTGCGATGCGTCACTGCCTGCCGCAACAGTGCTGTTGCCGTAAAACGGTAATCCAGCGCAGCCTCGAGCGGCGTCAGCGGCGATAACGACATAGATTACTTCGGCGCCTGTGCCTCGAATTCCAGCAGCAGCGAAGCGTTGCCGGCGATCGGCAATTGTTTCTTCCAGGAGACGCTAACAGTGTTGCCGCGTAACGCGATGTCCTTGGCGGTCACGCCTTCCCGGATACCGTTTACGTCAAGGCAAGCGCTGAACCTCTGCTGAACAGAAGCGAAGTTGCTGCCGCCGCCTACCTTGGCGTCTTCAAGACATTTCTGCACTTCGGTGGCTTCCAAGTACTCCGGCCCCGCTTTGATCGCAATCCAGAAAATGATCAAGACAGCGAAGATAATGGCCAGCACGCTCCACAACGACATCCCCTGCTGTTTGCTCCATCCTTGTTTCATGGCCTTCCCTTTCATTTGATCCCGTGACCGACACGGTTAAACGAAAAACTCGAAATATCCCCCCAGTTAAACCAGATGAAAAACGCCTTGCCGCGCAGATTTTCATCCGGCACGAACCCCCAATAACGGCTGTCTTCGCTGTTGTCGCGATTATCACCCATCATCCAATAATACCCCTTCGGCACAGTACAACGAAAGCCGTTCTCGAAATATTCGCAAGCGCTCCGGAGCGGAAAAGGAAAAACGTGATCCAGGTACAACGTCGGTTTCCGCGGGTCGATAGCAATGGGGTGTTCGCGTGCGCCATCGGCTGATTGTGCCGTTTCCGTAAATCGGTCCAAATTCTCAAAGCGGCCTCCTTCGAGGTAACTGTAATTGGCGCCTTTTTGTTGCGGCAACAGTTGCTCATTGACCTTCAATTTTTTGTCGCGGTATTCGATCACATCGCCGGGGATGCCGATCACCCGCTTGATATAATCCTGCGACGGATTCAGTGGATAGCGGAAAACGACCACATCGCCGCGCTGCGGGCTGCCGATGGGGATGATCTTTTTTTCGATAATCGGCAAGCGAATGCCGTAGCTGAATTTGTTGACCAGAATAAAATCGCCGACTTCCAGCGTCGGCCGCATCGACGATGATGGAATTTTGAACGGTTCAGCAACGAAACTACGCAACGCAAACACGATGAGCAGGATCGGGAAAAAACTGGCGGTATAGTCGATCCAGGCTGGCGTTGGCGCTTTCGGATCGCGCTTTTTTCGTAAATAGAAAAAATCCAGCGCCCAGATCACGCCGGTGATCAACGTCAATAAAAACAGGATCAGAGGAAAATTCAAAGCATCCATCGTATCGGTTTTCAAAAATATTATTTATCGCCCACCTGCAGGATCGCCAAAAAAGCCTCCTGCGGAATTTCAACACTGCCAACCGCCTTCATCCGTTTCTTGCCGGCTTTCTGTTTTTCAAGCAGCTTGCGTTTGCGCGTAATGTCGCCACCGTAGCATTTTGCCAACACGTTCTTGCGCATCGCTTTGATCGTTTCGCGGGCAATGATCTGGCCGCCGATCGCCGCCTGCACCGCCACGTCGAACATCTGCCGCGGAATCAGTTTGCGCATTCGCGCTGCCACTTCGCGGCCACGGTACTGCGCCACCGAACGGTGCACCATCGACGACAGCGCATCGACCCTCTCGCCATTGATTAAAATATCGAGCTTGACGACATCGGCGTTTTGAAATTCCTTGAAGTCGTAATCGAGCGACGCATAGCCACGCGACACCGATTTCAACCGGTCGAAAAAATCCATCACCACTTCGGCCATTGGCAAATCATACGTCAGCATGATCTGTCTGCCGACATACTGCATATTTTTCTGAACGCCACGTTTTTCGGTACACAGCGTCAATACCGGCCCGACGTAATCCTGCGGCACCAGAATCGTTACCGTAATAATCGGCTCGCGGATTTCGGCAACGCGCGACAAGTCTGGCAGTTTCGACGGGTTCTCGATCTCTACAACACTGCCATCGTTCAGCAATAACTGATAGACCACTGTCGGCGCCGTCGTGATCAGGTCCATGTCGTATTCGCGTTCCAACCGTTCCTGCACAATGTCCATATGCAACAGGCCGAGAAAGCCGCAGCGAAAGCCGAAGCCCAGCGCTTGCGAAACTTCCGGTTCATAATGCAGCGAAGCGTCGTTGAGCTTCAGCTTGTCGAGCGCGTCGCGCAACGCTTCGTACTGGTTGGACTCGACTGGATACAGTCCAGCAAAAACTTGCGGCTTGATGTCTTTGAAGCCCGGCAACGGCGCGCTTGCCGGTTTCTGCGCCAGCGTCACCGTATCGCCGACTTTCGCTGCTTTCAGTTCTTTGATGCCGGCGACAATAAAGCCGACCTCCCCTGCCGACAACGACGGCTGTGAGACCGACTTCGGCGTGAAAACGCCCAATTGCTCGCATGAATAGGTTGCGCCGGTAGACATCAACAAAATCTTGTCGCGCTGCCTCAGCGTGCCTTCGACCACCCGCGCCAGCATCACAACGCCAACGTAATTATCAAACCACGAGTCGATGATCAGCGCCTGCAATGGCGCGTCGGGATCGCCTTTCGGCGGGGGCACCCGCGCGACGATCATTTCCAGCACATCGTCAATCCCTTCGCCGGTCTTGGCACTGATCCGCACTGCATCAGCGGCCTCGATGCCAACGATTTCCTCAATTTCCTCGATCACCCGCTCGGTTTCAGCCGATGGCAAGTCGATTTTGTTCAGTACCGGAAACACTTCAACGCCCTGCTCGATCGCCGTATAGCAGTTCGCCACAGTTTGCGCTTCGACGCCCTGCGACGCATCCACTACCAACAACGCGCCCTCGCACGCCGCCAGCGACCGCGAGACTTCGTAAGCAAAATCCACGTGCCCCGGTGTGTCGATCATGTTAAGCAGATAGGTTTCACCATCACGCGCCTTGTAATGCAGCGCCGCCGTCTGCGCCTTGATCGTAATGCCGCGTTCGCGTTCGAGGTCCATTGAATCGAGCACCTGCTCGCTCATCTCCCGGTCCGACAAGCCGCCGCAACGCTGGATGAGGCGGTCGGCCAGCGTCGATTTGCCGTGATCAATATGGGCGATGATTGAAAAATTGCGTATAAACTGCACAAAAATTCCCGATGATGAAAAGCGCCTTGCTCGATAAATCCACGCAAAGCAAACGAGGGCTTTCGGTTTTAGCCGGCCCTCGCTCTAGAAGATAGTCTATTGTAACGCAGAAGCCTTTGAATTTCAGTGAAATTCTATTTCTCAGCAAGACGGCGGGCGTCGGCGCTCGCGCCACAACGTCCAGCCGGTCGTCACAAACCCCGACAAGGCGTAGAGAGCAGAACAGATAAACAACACCAGCGGCGGTTCCGAAGCAAGCAGCGCGAACGCCAGCACCAAAATCAGCACCGTCACGAACGGCACGCTCTTTTTCAGATTAACCGTCTTGAAACTGTAATAGCGCAAATTGCTCGGCATAACGATCCCGGCAAATAGCGTCACCACCCAGGCCAGCCACAACACTTCCCGGCCGGCCACCGCATTGTCGTGAAATACCCAGACAAAGCCCGCGACCAACGCGGCGGCGGCAGGGCTTGGAATACCGGTAAACCAGCGTTTATCCGCCGCGTCGAGCATGGTGTTGAAGCGCGCCAGCCGTGCCGCCGCGCCAGCGACGTAAATAAACGCCGCGATCCAGCCCAGTTTGCCAAGACCGTGCAGCGCCCACCCGTAAATCAGCAGTGCCGGCGCCACGCCGAACGACACCATGTCCGACAGGCTATCGTATTCGGCGCCGAACGCGCTTTGTGTTTTGGTCAGCCGCGCCACCCGACCGTCAAGACTATCGAGGACCGCCGCGATAAAAATGGCCCCGGCTGCCCACCCGAAATGGCCATTCATCCCCTGAACGATCGAATAAAAACCGGCGAACAGCGCCGCCGTTGTGAACAAGTTGGGCAACAGAAAAACCCCCCGCCGTCGGCCGGCATTCTTGCGCAGTACCCGTTCTTTGTGGTCGCTATCGTAGAGAGACATGGTTTTTCTGCCTTTGTTTTTTATCTGCCGACTTTCCGTTACCTCAATTCCGCCAGCACCGTTTCAGTCGCCCGCACCTTCTGCCCGATGGTCACACAAGCGCGCGCCGATGTCGGCAAATAGACATCGACCCGCGACCCGAAACGGATAAACCCGTAACGTTGACCGCGCGCCAGCGTATCACCGGCGTTAACGTAACAGAGAATCCGCCGCGCCACCAATCCAGCCACTTGTACGCAGGTGACCGCCTGCCCGTCGGTAGTCGTCAAATGCAACGCATTGCGCTCGTTCTCGGTTGACGCCTTATCAACGGCTGCGTTCAGAAAACTCCCGCGGTTATACCAGACCTTCTCAACTTTGCCATCAAGCGGGCTTCTTTGAGAATGCACATTAAAAACATTCATGAATACACTGATTTTTAATGAATTTCTATCAAGATATGGGTCGTGTTCCGGCTCAACCTTGATGACCCTGCCATCTGCTGGGCATAGAACTGCATTGGATTGCGTTGGAATTTCGCGTGCCGGATCGCGGAAAAACTGCAAAATAAAAAACGCCACCAACCACGCCAGTATCGCCAACCACCAAGGCGCAAGCCAGGACAGCGCCAGCGCCACAAGTACCGCCCCCGCCAGAAATGGCCACCCCTCGCGGGCGATTAGCGGATGAGGGTAATTTTTCATAAAAACAAAGCCTTATATAATATTTATAACGTTATTCATAACGATTTATGCCGAGTTGGCTAAGGTGGGCTTTCGGCGATTTTCCATTATATAGAACAACCATCACGGGTGAATGGTTTTCCGTCACGGTTCCGCGTCTCTACCCATATTGGCAGAAAAGCTTTTCTTCTCCGAACCTGCCTTTTCCCGTCGAATTTCCCGGCTTGCCTGAGCAAGCGCGCACCACACGCGCGACGGATTTTCTCCGATTCGCCCGCTTATCGCAACTTTTACGACAAAAATCGGCCTTTATCCATTGAAGCTAACCATGCGTCCCCCAATTTTCCCGTCGGTGATAGACTTGTCAAATTTCAACCTCTGAACATTTCCCCAAATGACTTCCGAGAAACCCGATAGCGACCAAACCATCGCCAATCTCGAGCTTCGTCCACTACGGCCGCTGCCGCGCCTCATTTTCATGAGCCGGTGGCTGCAACTGCCGCTGTATCTGGGGCTGATCGTTGCCCAAGGCGTCTATGTCTGGCTCTTCTGGGTCGAACTGATCCACTTGATTGAAGCGACTTTCGGCAGTCAGGAAGCGATCCACCAGATCGTCGCCAACGTCACCCCACCCGGCCAAGCCATCGCCGAGATGAGTAAACCAACGGAAACAGTCATCATGCTGGTGATCCTGGGGTTGATCGACGTGGTGATGATCTCTAATCTTTTGATCATGGTGATTGTCGGCGGTTACGAAACCTTCGTTTCCCGCCTCGATCTTGATCGCCACCCCGACCAACCCGAATGGTTGTCGCACGTTAACGCCAGTGTGTTGAAGGTCAAGCTCGGCACCGCGATCATCAGCATCTCGTCGATCCACCTGCTGAAAACCTTCATTAATGCCCACGCTTACGACGCCAAGACCCTGATCGCGCAAACGTCAATCCACATCGCCTTTCTGCTATCGGCGATGGCGATGGCTGCCTGCGATCGTATCCTGCCGAACTACAGTTCCCACTCACAACACTGACGTCCTCAACGAAACGCCGAGATAACCCCATGAGTACCCTGATTCGCACCGAAGACTTTGTTCAGAGCATCGCCGATGCCCTGCAATACATCTCCTATTACCACCCGATGGATTACATCGAAGCACTGGGCAAAGCCTATGAGGCCGAGCAATCGCCCGCCGCCAAAGACGCCATCGCGCAAATCCTGACCAACTCGCGAATGTGCGCCGAAGGTCACCGGCCGATCTGTCAGGACACAGGCATTGTTGCCGCTTTTGTCAAAGTCGGGATGGATGTTCGTTTTGAGAACCCTTCGCGATCAATTCTTGACATGGTCAACGAGGGCGTCGCCCGCGCTTATACCGACAAAACCAACACCTTGCGTTATTCCGTGCTGGCCGATCCGGCAGGAACGCGCAAAAACACCCGCGACAACACCCCAGCCATCGTCCATTTCGATCTCGTTCCCGGCAACACCGTCGATGTCAAAATCGCCGCCAAAGGAGGCGGCTCCGAAGCCAAAACGAAATTCGCCATGCTCAATCCGTCTGATTCCATCGTTGATTGGGTAATGAAGATGCTGCCGACGATGGGCGCTGGCTGGTGCCCCCCCGGCATCCTCGGCATCGGCATCGGCGGCACTGCCGAAAAAGCAATGTTGATGGCCAAGGAAGCGCTGATGGAGCCGGTCGATATCGCCGATCTGATCAAGCGTGGCCCGAAAAACCGCCTTGAAGAACTGCGCCTCGAAATCTACGAAAAAGTGAACGCGCTTGGTATTGGCGCGCAGGGCTTGGGGGGGCTGGCTACCGTGCTCGACATCAAGATTCTTGATTATCCGACACATGCCGCCAACCTGCCAGTCGCGATGATCCCAAACTGCGCCGCCTGCCGTCACATCCATTTCACCCTCGACGGCAGCGGCCCCGCCGAGCTGGCGCCGCCGGATTTGTCACGCTGGCCGAAAGTCACTTGGGCGCCGTCGCCGGAAGCGCGTCGCGTCAACCTTGACACGCTGACCAAGGAAGAAGTCGCCTTATGGAAACTAGGCGAGCGGCTGCTGCTGAACGGCAAAATGCTGACCGGCCGCGATGCCGCTCATAAACGAATCACCGATATGCTGGCGCGCGGAGAAACACTGCCGGTGTCATTCAAAAATCGCGTGATCTATTACGTCGGTCCAGTCGATCCGGTCGGCAATGAGGCGGTCGGTCCGGCAGGCCCGACGACCTCAACACGAATGGACAAATTCACCGAAGCCATGCTGGCGCAAACCGGGTTGATTGCGATGGTCGGTAAAGGCGAGCGTGGCCCCGTCGCCATCGACGCGATCAAAAAACACCAGGCCGCTTACCTGATCGCCGTCGGCGGCGCCGCTTATCTCGTCGCCAAAGCCATTAAACAAGCAAAAGTCGTCGCGTTCGAAGACCTGGGGATGGAAGCGATTTACGAATTCGAGCTGAAAGATATGCCGGTCACCGTCGCCGTTAACAGCAGCGGCCAATCGCTGCACAAAACCGGCCCGCTCGAATGGCAAAAGAAAATCGGCAAAATTCCAGTCATGGTTGAATAGCTCGGATAGGCGAAGCGCCCTCTGGAACGCAAAAACATTGCTTAACCGCAAAGGGCGCAAAGAACATCTCTCGCTCGGCCGCGAATAACAAAGCCTTTCCCTTCGAAAGCCTGGTTTTTGCTCGGGGGCCGGAAATGGACTTCACCTACCCGGGTAGTGTTTGTCGCCTTACGCGACTGACTGAACAAATCTCTCCCTGCCACCCCGCCGCCGACGCCCTCAACGCCTCCGCATCGAGGTCGACAAACGCGCGATTTTTGACCCTCGCCTTCCCTTCCACCCACACATGGCTGACCTCATCGCCGCTCGCAGCGTACACCAGATGAGACGCGGGGTCATAACAAAGCGACAAGCGCAACGCGCCGAAATCCACCGCGCACAAATCCGCCGCCTTGCCCACTTCGAGCGAGCCGATTTCATCGTCCAATCCAAGCGCTCGCGCGCCGCCGATCGTCGCCATCGCCAATGCGCGGTGCGCATCGACGGCAGAAGCTTTTTCCGTATTCCCTTTGGCCAAAAGCGCCGCCAACCGCATGTCTTCAAACAAATCGAAGCGGCTGTTGCTGGCCGCACCGTCGGTTCCCAAACCGACATTGACACCGGCTTCAAGCAATTCCACCAGCGGCGCGATGCCGCTACCGTGTTTGAGGTTGGAAGTCGGACAGTGCGCAACCGAAGCACCGCACGCTGCAAGTTGCGCGATTTCCTGCGCTTCGAGATGTACGGCGTGTACGGCGATCAATTTCGATCCGACCAGCCCGAGGCGACGCAAACGCTCCAGCGGGCGAACGCCGTGCTCTTTCAGGCTTTGAGCAATTTCATCGCGCGTCTCGTGTACATGGATGTGCAGCGGCAGACGAAGCTCATGAGCCAACGCCGCAACCCGCTCAAAGCTGCGATCAGAGACAGAGTACGGTGCATGCGGCGCCAGACAGAAGGAAAGCCGCGGCTTGCCGCGCAAGGCTTCATAAGCCGCCATACCCTTGGCAAAATAATCGTCGGCGTCCTTTGCGTAAGCACCGGAAAATTCGAGCACAGTCAAACCGAGTGCTGCCCGAATCCCCGAAGTGCTCACCGCTGCTGCTGCCGCTTCCGGAAAAAAATACATGTCGTTGAAGCAGGTCACACCACCGCGCAGCATTTCGGCACAGGCGATCAGCGTTCCGTCGTGAACGAAACGGGGAGAAACATGCTTTGCCTCCGCCGGCCAGATGTGTTCGGAAAGCCAGGACATCAGCGGCAAATCATCGGCAATGCCGCGCAAAAGATTCATCGCCGCGTGACAATGCAGATTGACCAGCCCCGGCATCAGCGCATGCGTTTCCAGCGTTTCCGTCTCGCGCGCGACAAACCGTTCGCGTGCTTCGCGAGCGGGCAACACCGCCACGATCCGCCCCCGATCTACCGCCAGCGCATAGTTTTCAAGTACGACACCGGCAGGGATCACCGGCACCAGCCAGCGCGGATATATCAAAAGATCAACAGGTTGTTGCATGGTCGTTGGGTCAATAAAAGGGCTGTCGGGCAGAACATCTGCCGGTACTTTATAATGACCGCCTATTCTTCCACAATACGCCGAACATGTCTGCCGTTCCTTCGGATCGCCCCACCTGCTCTATCGTCATCCCCGCTCATTGCGAGGCTGATGGACTGCGGCACGCAATTGACACGGTCGCTGGCATCCTGACGCGCCAAAGCGTTTCGTTTGAACTGGTGCTGATCGACGACGGCTCCGCCGACGGCACTTGGGAAGTCATCACGCAAGCCTGCAACAACCTTCCTTTCATCCGTGCCGCGCGGCTGACCCGCCGTTTCGGCAAAGAGGCCGCGATGCGCGCTGGTTTGCAACTGTCGCGGGGACGCGCGGTCATCGTGATGGACGCCGATCTACAACACCCGCCCGCGCTGATCCCGGAAATGCTGCGCCTCTGGGAAACGGGTGGCTTTGATGTCGTGGCGGGCGTCAAGCTGCCGCAAGGAGATAGCGCCCAAAGCTCAGGCGTCATGCGCCGCCTCTTTTTTACGCTCAATTCAAAGCTGACCGGCGTTGATCTACGCGAAGCCTCCGATTTCAAACTACTGGATCGTCGCGTCGTCGATGCCTATCTGGCGTTGCCGGAACGCAACCTTTTCTTCCGCGGCATGATCGCCTGGTCAGGTTACAAAACAGCGACATTGCCCTTCACGCCGGACGAGCGCCAGCATGGAAAAACGCAATGGTCTTTCCGCCATCTGACCAAACTCGCGCTTACTTCGATCACTTCGTTCAGTTCAATTCCGCTGCACTTGATTACGTCGCTGGGCATCGCTTTCATCATTGCGGCCTTGTTGTTGGGCGGTCAAACTCTGTACAACAAACTGAGTGGAAATGCCGTCAGCGGATTCACCACAGTGATTTTATTGCTGTTAATGATCGGCAGCGTGATCATGCTGGCGCTGGGCGTGATCGGCGAATACCTCGCCCGCATCTATGAAGAAGTTAAAAGGCGGCCGCTGTTTTTCATACAGGAAACGCTACCGAAGGAACAGGAATCAGAAAACAGTCGCCTCTCTCCTCCTGCACGGAGGGAAGACACTCCATCCTAACCCTTCCCTCGAAGGAAACGGCTTTGAGTTTACATCTTGAGTGCGTTAGCGCACAATAAAATATTATCGTGTCAGCCTCCTAAATTTACCATTGCCGTTTCATCTGCATGTTTCAAGACCTCTCCAAATTCGGACGTTACCTCGGGCAAGCCGCCAAGCTAATGGTCGGTATGCCCGATTACGACACCTATGTTCAGCACATGCGTACGACTCATCCCGAGCAGCCGATCATGACTTACGAGGAATTTTTCCGTGACCGTCAGGACGCGCGCTACAGCGGCAAGAACGGTACGATCCGCTGTTGTTAAATCCACGATAACGCCCGACCATTCTCCCGTTTCCATCATGATTCCCGCCACGATTCTTACCGGCTTTTTGGGCGCGGGTAAAACCACTTTGCTCAATCACCTCCTGCGCGAGCATCATGGCGAAAAAATCGCCATCATCGAAAACGAGTTCGGCGAGATCAATCTCGATAGCCGTTTGCTGGCGCAAGGCGCCGAAGTCGAAATCGTCGAACTGACCAACGGCTGCGTTTGCTGCACGGTGCGCAGCGAATTAACCGCCGCGTTACAGGATTTACTGGAGCGCCGCGACGCCGGAACCCTGGCTTTCGACCGATTGATTCTCGAAACCACCGGCCTCGCTGACCCGGCGCCGATCATCCAGACTTTTTTCGTTGACGAAATTTTGCGCGAGCGTCTTCAACTCGATGCCGTGATCACGCTGGTTGACAGCGAACACGCGCAAAAACAACTCAACGAACATCGCGTCGTCGTTTCGCAAATCGGTTTTGCCGACCGCCTGCTGTTGACCAAAACCGATCGTGTCAACGGTGACGATAAAGTGTTGCTGATCGACCGCCTGAGAAAAATCAATGCGCGCGCGCCCATCCTCGAAGTCGTGCATGGACAGTTGTCGCACAAAGACTGGCTCGGCCTTCATGCGTTCAACCTCGAATCCACGCTCGCAATCGATGAGGCCTACGTCGCGCCGAACACTTCTTCACCCGCTTTCGTTCCGATCCGGCAACCGCGAACCTTGCTGAACCGTTCCTGGAACGACAACATTGCTTCTCACTTATTCGAAGCCGAAGAAATGGATCTGGCGCACGTCGGCGCCTGGATGGAATCGCTCATCGAAACCCACGGCAACGATATGCTGCGCTACAAAGGCATTCTCGCCATCGCCGGTGAACCGCGACGCCTGATCGTGCAAGGCGTGCACAAAGTCGTCGGCTTCGATTACGGCGATCCCTGGCGTCCCGAAGAACCGCGATGCTCAGTGTTGGTCGTGATCGGGCGCGACTTGCCGATCGAAGCGATGAAAAGCGGTTTTATTGCGGCGCAGTCAGCTCAAACGACGCAGTTGGATTAGAGCGTTTTTGGTTTAAACGCACACGGCAAACGACCCCATCCCCACCCTAACCCTCCCCTTGAAGGGGAGGGAACAAAGCGACGCAACCCCTGACCTCTGATCCCTGTCATCTGCCCCCTGACAACCCTATCGCCTGAAACAAAGCCACGGTATCCGCGTAGCGGTCTGCCGCCGATTGAACCCGCGCCAGCAACGCTTCCAGATAACGCCGTTCGGCGTCGAGCGCCGACCATTGATCGATACCTCCCATTTGATAACGCGCTTCCATCAACCGATACGTTGCCAGCGCTTCATCAGCCGCCACACTACGCGCTTTCAAAGCTAACGCATCGGTTTCCAGCGCCCGCAACGCATCGGCGACATTCTGAAATCCCTGCAACACGGCTTGTCTGTACCCTGCTGCTGCTGCGTCAAACGCCGCTTCGGAAGCACGCTTGGCCGCCCGCAACTCGCCACCGCGAAACAACGGCTGGGTGATACCCACACCCAGATTCCAAAGATTGAAACCTTCACCAAACAGATCTTTCCCGCTCAAGGTCGCAGCGCCGAAATTGCCGCTCAACGTCAGGCGCGGATACAGATTGGCCGTCGCCACGCCGACGTTGGCGCTCGCCTGATGCAACATCGCCTCAGCAGCACGAATATCGGGGCGTTGACGCACCAGCTCGGAAGGAACCGTCACCGGCAAAGCTTCCGGCAGTTGTAAATCAACGAGATAAAACTGCGGTAGCGTTGCCTCACCCGGCGTCACCCCTGAATACAACGCCAGTTGATGGCGCACGCTGTACAACAACCGATGCAGCGGCGGCAAACGCGCCTGATGTTCGGCCAGCGCACTTCTCAATTGTTGTACGTCGGCATCGGACACGCCGCCCAGCGCGCGTCTTGCTTCGAGAATCACGAACTGCTTTTGCTGCGTTTCGATCATCGTGTTCAAAACGTCGATTTGCTCGCGCAATGAAGCTTCGCGCACAGCAGCGGCAGCGATATTGGCGGCCAGCGTCAGTCGCGCCGCCTCCAATTGCCAGGATTTGATTTCCGTTGCCGCCTGCAAACCTTCCAATGCCCGCGCATTGGCGCCGAACCAATCGAACGTATAAGAAACACCGATCGAGGCGTTGTAAAGTGTGAACGGTGGCGGGCTGGGCATCGCCGTAATTCCCATCGTTTCAAAGTTCGGCTGCTGTCGTGCTGTCGAAGCATTCACATCGACCGACGGATAACGAGACATACCGGCGCGCGCCGCATATTCTTCCTGCGCCTGCCGGAGGCGCGCTTCGGCATCTGCTAATGTCGGGCTGTTCGCCAGCGCCTGCTCGATCAGTTGATTAAGCGCCTCATTTTGAAAAAGTACCCACCAGGGTTCGCCATGCAACACGTCCTCCGTGTCGCTGCTGACGAATCGCTGTGCTGCGCCGCCGTGCGCCACTGTCGAAACATCCGCGGTTTTTTCAGGCGTCGGTGTTTCCGTATAGCGCGCTACCGTCGGCGTTTCCGGCGATTTGAAATCGGGGCCGACCGCGCATCCGCAAAGAGATGCAGTAACGCAAATCAAAAGCCTGCGTTTCCATCCCCATTGAAATTTTTGCAACACCATGAATGTTTCCTCAATCCAGCGTGCGCCGATAAAACTTCAGCGCAACACCCATCAGGATGGCGGTGAACACCATCAGCGGCCACACGTTCGGCCACAATTCCAGCCAGCCGTTGCCTTTCAGCATGATGCCGCGCACCAGGCGGTTGAAATACGTCATCGGCAGCGCATGAGCGATAACCTGCGCCCATTTCGGCATCCCGTAAAACGGAAACATGAATCCCGACAACAATACATTAGGCAGAAAGAAAAAGAACGTCAACTGCACGCCCTGCAACTGGTTGTGCGCCAACGAAGAAATGGCAATTCCGACCGTCAGCACCGCCGCGATATAAATCAGCAGAATTCCGTAAAGCTCGATGATGCCGCCGACGAACGGCACACCGAAAAGCACAATCGCCGCCAGTAAAATAATCGTTGCCTGAATCAGTCCGATAAAAATATACGGCACGATTTTGCCGGTCAACATCTCCAGCGGGCGTACTGGTGTCGCCAACAAGTTTTCCATCGTGCCACGTTCGCGTTCGCGGGTCATCGCCAGCCCGGTCAGCATCACCATCGTCATCGTCAGAATGATTCCCATTAGCCCCGGCACGATATTGTATTGCGTGATCCCTTCCGGGTTGTAGCGACGATGAACTCTCACTTCGAACGGTGGCGTCGATCCGCCCAAACCCGCCAGTGGTCCGCTGAAGTCCTTTCTTGCCACGCTTTCCGCCAACTGAGTCACCGCGCTGATCGCGTTGCTCGCTGCTGCCGGATCGGTGGCGTCGGCAACCACCAGTATCGCCGGTCGCTCACCGCGCACCAACCGCCGCGAAAAATCGCTCGGAATATTAACGACAAACTGCGCATCACCCCGCACCAGCGCCGCCTCGCCTTCTGCCTCGCTGTTCAACTCGTCGATAAAATCAAAGTACGCCGCGTTGTGCATCGCCATGATGAAGCTGCGCGAAAACTCACTACGATCAGCGTCGATCATCATGGTCTTCAAATGTTTCGGGTCCATATTGATTGCGTAACCGAACAAAATCAGCAGCATGACCGGAATACCGACAACCATCGCGAACGTCACACGATCACGCTTCAGTTGCAGAAACTCCTTGAGCACAACTCCCCAGCAGCGCGCTGCGGAAAAAGAGAACGAAAGCGGCTTGCGATTCATCGCTTCGCCTCCGACACTGCTCGCGCCCCTCGTTCTTCGTTCGAGGTTCGCATCAAATGGATGAACACCTCTTCAAGGCCAGTCTCCGTCTGCGTCACTTCATACGGCAGCCCTGCCGTCGTTTCCCGCAATGCTTTTTCGAGCATGGCCGAATCGCGGCCTGTCACATGCAATGCATTGCCGAAAGCCGCCGTTTGCAAAATGCCCGGTTTATTCATGAGCACGGCCGACAATTGCGTCAGGCTTTCGTCGGCGATTTCTCCCCGGATTGCCCAGGTAAACAATTTCTGCGCCGCAACGATTTCCTGTGCCGTGCCCTGCGCCAGCAAGGCGCCTTGAGAAATATAAGCGAGCTTGTGGCAACGTTCTGCTTCGTCCATGTAATGCGTACTGACCAGCATCGAAATGCCCTGCGCCGCCAATCGGTGCAATTCCTCCCAAAAATCGCGCCGCGCGGCGGGGTCAACGCCCGCCGTCGGCTCATCGAGCAACAGCAACGCTGGCCGATGCAACATACACGCCGCCAATGCCAACCGTTGTTTCCAACCACCGGACAACGCACCCGCCAACTGGTTCGCCCGCTCTTTCAACCCGAGGTTTATCAGCGCATTTTCCACCGCCGCTTTGCGACCCGGCATCTGATAAACGCGCGCCACAAAATCGAGGTTCTCGCGGATCGACAAATCTTCCCAGAACGAAAACCGTTGCGTCATGTAGCCGACGTTGCGCTTGATCGCGTCGCTTTCGGTAATGATGTCGTAACCCAGGCAAGTGCCACTGCCCGAATCCGGCGTCAGCAAACCGCACATCAGCCGGATCGACGTTGTTTTACCGCTGCCGTTCGGCCCCAGGAAACCGAAAATCTCACCAGGCCGAACCTGCAACGACAAATCATTGACGACATGTTTGTCGCCGAAAAGTTTGTTCAATCCGCGCACATCAATGGCGAACTCAGAACGACGCATGCGGTTTTCCGAAGGAGCCGCCATAAGGTTTACAACAAACTCACCGACACCGGCTGACCGGGATGCAGCGAACGCGCGTCGTTCGCTTCGGGGTACGCCTCAACCATGAACACCAGCTTGGCTTTGCTTTCGTTGCTGAAAATCACCGGCGGTGTGTATTCGACTTTGTCGGAAATGTAGGTGATCGTCGCCGCCATTGGAGCAACACAACCGTCGCAAGCGAGGCGCACGGATTGACCTTTTTTCAGTGCGCCGATTTTTTTTTCAGGAACAAAAAAACGCACCTTGATGTTTTGCGGCGGCAGTAACTTCACCACCGGCGCTCCTGCCGCCACCCACTCACCCTCGCGGTACAGCGTATCGGCCACTTCGCCGCTTTTCGATACTGTCACTGTTTTTTGCCGCAGCGCCCAGTCCGCCTGTTCGAGCGCCGCTTGCATGGCCGTCACCTGCGCCTCTTGCGCCTTGATTTGCTGCGCACGGTTGGGAAGACGCGCCACTTCAATCTGATGACTCAATTCCCGCACCTTCGCTGCCGCCGTTTCGGCGCGGGAACGACTGTCATCACGCTGCGCTTCAGCAATACCGCCAATCGCAAATTGCTTCTCGTCACGCTCCGCCTGAATCGTCGCCTGCTTGGCCTGTGCCTGCGCCTGCGCCAGTTGCGCCTCGATCACCTGCACTTCCGGCAAGCGCCGACCGGTTTGAATATCGGACAACTGCGCCTTCGCGGTGGCAAGCTGTGCCCGCGCCTGCTGCAACGCTGCGTCTTCCTTCTCCGATTCCAGCGCAAAGAGTGCCGCGCCATCTTCCACAGTCATTCCACGTCGCACCGCCAGCACGTCGAGCCGCCCGCCCAGCGGCGAAGCGACATAAACATACTCACCTTCCGCATACCCCTGATACGTCTCCGCTGCCTTCTCGGCGCACGCACTCAACAGCGTTCCGGTGAAAACGACGGCAACAACTTGAAACCAGCGAACACCAGACATTGCGACTCCTTGGCTTGGAAAAGTTCTTCAGCCCTTCTCAAAAACACCCATCCACACTACGCCATCATTCCAGATTCTGTCAATAAGAGGAATGATGAGACGGTCTTGCCAGCCGTTGTCAAACCGAGAATAAATCTCCCAGCTCTTTCTCTGGTATTTCAGGTACAGTCCGGCTCGGGAAGCGATTTCCAAAAAAGAGGAGAGATTTAGAGGTGTTTCCTCGGGCGCCGGCGCCAGCGCCAGATATTGCATGAGCCGAGGTATTACAGGTTTGTTCCACCATCGAATCAATGCCGGCTCAGTCCGCTCTGTTTTGACGGGCTCGGCGATAACTATATGCCCTTTATCTTTGAGCACACGACAAATATGACGCATCGCCTTCGTCAAGTCTGCCTCGTCAAGATGATGCAGAAAACCAGAACACGCCACAAAGTCGAACAATTCTCCGGTTTCTTCGATAAACGCAAGCGCGTCTGCTTCTACCAGTTTGAAATTCACGTTCTCGATAACAGAGATGTTTTTCTTCGCCTGAGCCAACATCTCTTTTGAGTGATCCACCAGAAAAACTTCGGAAAAGTTTCTGCCAAAACGAACGGACATTTGCCCTGTTCCGGCGCCCAGGTCAAGCATCCTGCCCTTCCCCGAATACGTTATATGATTTTTTATTTCCCTGAACAAACAATCGTTGATCCGTTTTCTCGGAACATTGACGAGTTCGTCGTAATGCGGCGCGACAACAGCGTGATGCTCTTTATCCTGGAGGGCGTGTTGTTCGGAAGATTCCATTGCGTAAGCCTCTGTGCGCTAGAGCATTTTCGCTTCAAGAGCATATTTTACCTTCTCCCCTACCCCTCTCCCGCAAGCAGGAAAGGGGAGGTATCTGATCTCTGATAGCTGATCTCTGAATCACCCGTAGCGCTTCTCAAAATCCCGCATAAACGCGATCAACGCATCAACGCCCGCCATTGGCATCGCGTTGTAGATCGAGGCGCGGATGCCGCCGGCGACCTTGTGTCCCTTGAGGTTGAGCAAACCCTGGCTCTTGGCTTCCATTGCGAACATATCGTCGAGCTTCGGCGTCGGCAGATAAAACGTCGCGTTCATTCGCGAGCGGTCGGCAACGCGGATTTTGTTTTTATAAAAACCGGTGCGGTCAATTTCGGCGTACAGCTTCTGCGCTTTGGCGATGTTGCGTTTTTCGGCTTCGGCGATTCCGCCCAGCGCCAGCAAACGCTCAAACACCAGCCCGGCAATGTAGATCGGGAACGTCGGCGGCGTATTGAATGCCCATTCGTGTTCCACTTGTATCGTGTAGTTGAAAACCGTCGGGCATTCGCGCCGCGCTTTGCCCAGCAAGTCTTCACGAACAATGACCAGCGTCACGCCCGCCGGGCCGAAATTCTTTTGCGCGCCAGCGTAGATCAGGCCGAAGCGGTTGATGTCGAAAGGGCGCGACAAGATGTTCGACGACATGTCGGCAACCAGCGGCACTTTGCCGGTATCCGGCGTAAAAGGATATTCGACGCCGCTGATCGTTTCGTTGGCGCAAATATGAACATAGGCCGGGTCTTGAGAAAGCCGCCATTCGTTTTGCGTCGGCACATGGGTGAACCCTGAACTTTCGGCAGAAGCGGCGATGTGTACGTCGCAATATTTTTTGGCTTCTTCAAGCGATTTTGTTGACCAATGGCCGGTGTTGACGTAATCGGCCGTGGTGCGGTTGCCGAGCAGGTTGAGTGGAATGAAGGCGTTTTCACCTAGCGCCCCGCCTTGTAAAAAGAGGATTTTGTAATGCTCCGGGATTCCGATGAGTTGGCGCAGATCACGTTCGGCTTTGGCCGCGATTCCGAGAAATTCCTCGCTGCGATGGCTCATTTCCATCACGGAAAGGCCCTTGCCTTGCCAGTCCAGCAGATCGGCCTGCACTCGAGTCAACACTTCTTCCGGCAATGTTGCCGGGCCAGGACAAAAGTTCCACGCTCGCGCCATGACGCACTCACTCACAAGGTTATAAGACCGGACAATTTACCATAGCGCCAACATTTTTTCACGGCGCCAAAACAAAACGCTCCGACGATCACCGATATCTAATCCACGATCGCCGGATCATTCATCCAGCAAATCGCCGTCTTCCTGCTCTTCAACCCGTTCCAGACCGGCGAGTTTCTCGCCTTCGCCGAGATTGATCAGGGTCACGCCCTGGGTTGAGCGTCCCATCTCACGAATCGACGCCACTTTGGTGCGAATCAGCACGCCGCCGGTCGAGATCAGCATCACCTCGTCCTCCTCACGCACCAGCGCGGCAGTCACCACCTGACCATTGCGTTCGGATTGCTGGATGGCAATCATTCCTTTGGTGCCACGCCCGTGTCGCGTATGCTCAATGATCGGCGTGCGTTTACCGTAGCCGTTCTCGGTCGCTGTCAGCACAGCCTGCGTTTCGTCTTCTGCCACCAAAAGTGCAATGATGTTTTGCCCTTTGCCAAGCTGCATCCCGCGCACACCCTGCGCCGTCCTCCCCATCGGACGAACATCGTTTTCATCGAAACGTACCGCCTTGCCGCCGGAGCTGAACAACATCACATCGTGCTTGCCGTCAGTCAGCGCCGCGCCGATCAGATAATCGCCATCGGCCAGATCGACCGCAATGATGCCGGAAGGACGTGGCCGCGAAAAATCGGAAAGCCGCGTCTTCTTGACCGTACCCTTGGCCGTCGCCATGAACACGTAACGGTCTTCGGAAAACTCTGGCACCGGTAGAATCGCCGTGATTTTTTCACGATCTGCCAACGGCACCAGATTGACAATCGGCTTGCCGCGCGACGACCGTCCGCCCTGCGGCACGTTATAAACTTTCAGCCAATATACCCGCCCACGGTTCGAGAAACACAGAATGTAATGGTGGGTGTTGGCGATGAACATCCGTTCGATGAAATCGTTTTCTTTGGTCGCCGTCGCCTGCTTGCCGCGCCCACCTCGTCGTTGCGAACGGTATTCGGCGACAGGTTGTGACTTCATATAGCCGCTGTGCGACAACGTCACCACCATGTCTTCCGGCGCGATCAAATCTTCAATCGAAATGTCTTCGCCCTGCGCAATGATTTCCGAACGACGCTTGTCGCCGAACTGATCGCGGATCGCTGTCAATTCGGCCTCAATGATCTGCGTCACCCGCGCCGGCGTCGCCAGCACGTTGAGTAAATCGACAATCGTCGCCATCACTTCTCGATACTCGCCGGTGATCTTGTCCTGCTCCAGCCCGGTCAAGCGCTGCAAGCGCAATTCAAGAATCGCCTGCGCCTGTTCTTCGGACAGTTGATAACCACCGCGTTCCTGCCAGCCGAATTCCGGCGCCAGATTTTCGGGGCGCGCTGCATCGGCCTGCGCCCGTTTCAGCATTTCCTCGACAACCGGCGAACGCCAGGTTTTCGCCATCAGCGCTGCTTTGGCTTCCGGCGGCGTCGGCGACGCCTTGATCAATGCGATGATTTCATCGACATTGGACAACGCAACCGCCAATCCTTCCAGAATATGGCCGCGTTCGCGCGCCTTGCGTAGTTCAAAACGGGTGCGCCGAACAATGATTTCGCGGCGATGCAGCAGGAAATGTTCAAGGAATTGCTTCAGATTCAGCAACCGCGGCTGGTCGTTGACCAGCGCTACCATGTTCATCCCGAAGCTGTCCTGCAGCTGCGTCAGCTTGTACAGATTGTTGAGAACGATCTCGGCAACTTCGCCGCGCTTCAGTTCGATAACCACGCGCATCCCGGACTTATCCGACTCATCGCGCAGTTCCGAAATACCTTCCAGCTTTTTCTCACGAACCAATTCGCCGATTCGCGTCAGCAAATTGGTCTTGTTGACCTGATAGGGAATCTCATCAACGATAATCGCCTGCCGATTGCCTTTGTCCAGGTCTTCAATGTGCGTTCGCGCCCGGATCACCACCCGACCACGTCCGGTGCGATAGCCCTCTTTGACACCCTCCAACCCATAAATAAAGCCGGCGGTCGGAAAATCCGGCGCCGGAATGTAGGTCATCAACTCATCGATCGAAGTCTCCGGATTTTTGAGCACCGCCAGACATCCATTGATCACTTCCTTCAGATTGTGCGGCGGAATGTTGGTCGCCATCCCGACCGCGATCCCGGAAGAACCGTTAACCAGCAGATTGGGCAGCCGCGCCGGCAACACCGAAGGTTCCTGCTCCTTGCCGTCGTAATTGGGTACAAAATCGACGGTCTCTTTTTCGATATCCGCCGTCAGTTCATTGGTGATTTTCTGCAAGCGGCACTCGGTATAGCGCATCGCCGCCGCACTGTCGCCGTCAACCGAGCCGAAATTCCCTTGCCCGTCGATCAGCGGATAACGCAGGCTGAAATCCTGCGCCATCCGCACCAGCGTATCGTAAATCGCCGAATCGCCATGCGGGTGAAACTTGCCCATTACTTCGCCGACGACGCGGGCACATTTCACATAAGGACGATTCCAGACATTGTTGGTCTCGTGCATCCCGAACAGCACCCGCCGATGCACTGGCTTCAAGCCGTCGCGAACATCCGGCAACGCCCGCCCAACGATCACGCTCATCGCGTAGTCGAGGTACGAGTGCCGCATCTCGGCCTCAAGACTGACCGGTAGCGTTTCCTTGGCAAACAAATCCATCATCAAAACAGCCTTTCAGGAGCGGAGAACCCCGCCGCGCGCCCATCCGGCGCTTAAATACCAAAAACCATCCGTCAACACTGTGGCGAAATGGTTTCAAAGCGTTATATTTTACACCATAGCCTGTGGTGTTGTATGGATGTTACGCCCACATCTTGTTTCAGCCGACCGAGGGTTCCGGGTTATCGCCACAGCAGGCGATTATGGTATAGTAAGCAGTATGGCTTCTTTAAGCTGTGGCTTGCCTTGGGGGGTCATTTTAGAACCTTAGGGGTTTTTGCTATAGCCGGAAGTTGTGAACCGAAACCCGTTAAACCATGATCATTCTCAACTCTTTACCGAAAAGGGGTAATTCAATGAAACCTCGTGTGTTTGTTATGTCTTTAGTACTTGCCAGCGCTGCGCTGGCATCTACTGCGTCGATGGCGCAAGCCGATCCGAAAAACAGCGGCTATGCCATGTTTGGTTATGGCACTCCTGAAGCCAATATCTGGCGCAGCGGTTCCTACGGCGCCAAGCCAGGCATCGAAGATACCTTGTGCTGGCGCACCGGTTACTGGACTCCGTCCATGGCTGTTGCCGGCTGCGATCCCGATCTGGTGAAGAAAGAAACGCCAAAGACTCCGGAAGCCGCGCCGAAGACCCCGGAGGCTACTCCGAAACCCGCGGATCCCACGCCGACGCCTCCGGCTGCGACAGTGCGCAAGATCTCGCTGGCCTCGAAAGCGCTGTTCGATTTCGATAAAGCCGTGCTGAAACCGGAAGGTAAAGCCGCGATCGACCGCGAAATCATCGCCAAGCTGCCGGAACTCTCGAAGATCGAATTGGCACTGGTCACCGGCCACACCGATCGTATCGGTTCCAACGCCTACAACCAGAAGCTCTCCGAGCGTCGGGCTGAGGCTGTTCGCGCCTACCTCGTTTCCAAGGGCGTGCCAACCGACCGCATCGAGAGCTTGGGCATGAGCCTGAAGCAACCGGTCACCGGCAACAAATGCCAGCAAAAGAACCGCAAGCAACTAATCGCTTGCCTGGCGCCTGACCGTCGCGTCGAAGTGGAAGTCAAAGGCGTAGCCAAGCAATAATGGCCGCTGAGACTTGTTGACTGTCTTGACCGTCAAAAGCCCCGCCGCAAGCGGGGCTTTTGATTTAATCACATACATTTTGCTTGCTGTCCATCCCGACCTTCCCCCGCATATGAGGAAGGGCTCCGCTCCCCCCCTGCTTGCAGGGAAGGGTTAGGATGAGGGGAAACAGTTCAGGAAAATACACGAAAAGCCAAAGCTGCTCTAAATATTTCCATTTTCCTGCTTTCTTTTAAGGCTGCTTTCTCATGTCCCTTGCCCTGCTCTTCGATCTGGACGGCACACTGATCGACACCGCCGATGATCTGGCCGCGTCGTTGAACCATGTGCGCCAACATCTCTGTGATCTGCCGCCATTACCGGCTTCCCGGCTTCGTACTTTCGCTTCTCGCGGCGCTGCTGGACTGCTTCAAGCCGGGTTAAATCTGAAGCCGGAGGACGCCGCGTTTGAGCGCGCACGCGACTTGTTTCTGGCCTATTACGCTTCACACCTTACCGACCATGTCCGCTTCTTTCCCGGCATCGAAACGCTGCTCGAAAACCTCGAAAACCGCGGCCTGCCCTGGGGCATCGTGACCAACAAACACCAGCGTTTCACCGCGCCCGTTCTCGCCCACCTCGGTTTGGACCACCGCGCCGCCTGTGCCGTTTCGGGAGATACCACCGCCTACGCCAAGCCCCACCCGTTGCCGCTGCTTCATGCCGCGCAAACCATCGGAATCGCGCCGCAACAATGCTGGTTCGTCGGCGACGATCATCGCGACATCGACGCTGCCCGCGCCGCCGATTATCAGCGCGCCATCGCTGTGCGCTGGGGTTATCTCGGCGACAAACCCATCGAAAGCTGGGGAGCCGATATCATTATTGATGCGCCGAAACAGTTGTGGGACCAAGTTTCAGGAATCAAGCATCAGGGCCTTTGATTCTGAACTTCAATACCTTTTCAATGAAAAAAGGAACAACCGTGTAATAAGCAATATACGGGATGGCGCCGATGATCCAAAGCGCCAACGTTAAAATGGTGCTTATCCTGCAAAGCAAACACCATAAGCCCCGCCAAAATAAAACGCAAGATAAAAGACAATGCAAGCCGACTTGCAAGCGTTCATAATTTTTTTAAACCTCTCTTGGGTCATCTCCCGCATTTGTCGCTCTACCTTCCTGGTATCGAGTCGGTTGCCGACGCCATGGTGAGGAGGAAGTGACGAAGCAATACGGTGTTGCTTGAAGCACCGATTCCCTGGATTGCTTCGCTCGCGCTCGCAATGACGAAATTCTGCTTCCTTGGCTACTGCGCCTTCGCTCGCCGCAAATAATCGACAATCACCGAATTGCCGCCGCGCTTCGCCCAATCCATCGCCGAAGCGCCAGTTTCATTACGCAGGTTGACGTCAGCGCCGCGGTCAATCAGCATCTTGACGGTCGAAACGTTGCCCTGTCGTACCGCCATCATCAGCGCCGTCGTACCATTCGGCGCCCGTGCGTCAATATCGGCCAGATAATCGAGCAACAGGTCAACGATCTCATCCTGCCCGCCGGTCGCCGCATAAATCAGCGCCGTCCATCCTTTGCGATTGACCTCGGCGCCATTCTTGATCAGGAATTCAACCATGCGGCGCTGCCCGTTCAGCGCCGCCACCATCAGCGCGGTGTCGCCGTACGCACTGGTCTTTTCGATCTTGGCGCCCGCCCGCAGCAACGCTTCGGCCACGTCGGTATTGCCCTGACGCGCGGCCAGCAGCAGCACCGGCTCACCGTTCTGGTCGGACATCTCCGGGTCAAGGCCTTTCTTAATCATCGCCGCTACATCGTCGGCGCGGTTCTCTTTGATCGCCGTCAGGAACTGCGTATAGGTTTCATTCTTCTGATCAGCGCGCTGTTGCTCCTCCTTTTGCACAGCGGCACGACGTTCCAGTACTTCTTTCGTCGATGGCGATTGCGCGACAGCATAATTTCCAGCCAAAACGCTAATAACCAATACTGCAACCTTCACACTTTTACGCATCTCTTTGATCTCCTGCCTGCATTGGGTTGGAACAGCCGTGAAACAACCGGAAAAAATTGGCGGAAGTTACCCGCCCCACTTCATCAAGCGGCATGTCGCGCAAACAAGCGATCTCTTCGGCAACATGCACCACCCAGGCCGGCTGATTGGGATAACGACCGCGATATGGCGCCGGCGCCAGATACGGGCTGTCGGTTTCAATCAGCAACCGATCCAGAGGTGCGCGCTGCGCCGCTTCTTTCACCGCCTTCGCGTTTTTGAACGTCACCACACCCGAAAACGAAAGATAAAATCCCAACGCCAGCGCCGCTTCGGCAGCGGCCCAGTCTGCGGTAAAACAGTGCATCACGCCGCCGACGCGGTCAGCGCCTTCTTCGCGTAAAAGGCGCAACGTGTCTTCGGTCGCGTCGCGCATGTGCACAATCAGCGGTTTTCCGGCGGTGCACGCTGCCGCAATATGAGTGCGAAAACGCTCCCGCTGCCATTCCGCTTCGCGCGGTACATGGTAATAATCAAGGCCGGTCTCGCCGATCGCCACCACTTTCGGCGAGGCCGAATAATGCAGCAACTCGCACAGCAATTTATCGCCGCCGATTGCTGTGTTTTCATCAACGCCCGGATGCAACCCAACGGAACAATACAAATTCGAATACGTCTCAACCAACGCCAGCAATGCCGGAAAAGTCGCCAACGCCACTCCAGCAGACAGCGCATGGGTGACGTTGGCCGCACGCATCGCCGCCTGAACTTCATCCAGCCGCGAAGCGAATTCAGGGAAATCGAGGTGACAATGCGAGTCGATGAACATGGATCAGAGATCAGGTGTCAGGAATCAGAAATCAGAGAAATGCGCCCACTCACACAAGCGAGAGAGAAGAGTTGTTTCTCCGCGCGCTCTTGCGTCTCCGCATGAAAGAGTTCTCTGGATTGCTTCGCTTCACTCGCAATGACGCCATACTTATGCAAATGCCTGTGTCCTTGATGCTTTTTCTGGATCCTGCGGCTCTGCTTCGCTTCGCACAGAATGACAAATTGGGAGAATCTGACCTCTGGCCCCTGATCAAAGCGTATGCGTTGGTCGGTCAGACGCCAGGTGACGTCCCAGCATTTTTTCAATGACCTTCTGCGCCTTTTGCCCCGCTTCATTATCGGCAAATTGCACACCGATCCCTTTGATGCGGCCAGCCTGCAAGGTTTCAGGCGTCACCCAAATCACTTTACCCTGAACCGGCAATCGGTCAGGCACATCTTTTATCGTCAACAATAGAAACACCTCTTCGCCAAGATTGTGTTTTTTGCTGGTGGGGATAAACATCCCGCCGCCTTTGACAAAAGACATGTAGGCCGCGTACAACGCCGAGCGCGAAGGAATGTTGACCGGTAATACGACACCCCGCGGGGCGGCTTGTTCTGACATAAGACGCTTCCTTAAAAAATGGGCTTACCGCGTTTGCCGATGGGCAAACAATGCGCGGTATTCAATCAACAACGCTTCCACCACCAGCCGCGGCTGTAGTGGATGGTTCAACCAACGGCGCTGCTGTAACAGGGAACGATAATAAAGGAAAAGTGCCGACGGTGCTACCGCCGCCGCCAACGGTTGCAACATTTTCTGGCAGTCAGCATGGTAACGCGCCGCGCCGCCGCTATGAATCCGCGCCAAGTCGGTCGTCCAGCCTATCAGCGCTTCAATGAACTGCGCCAGCCGCCGTTTGTTGTCATCGCGGCTGCCGCCCGCCCAAGCCTGCGCCACCACGTACGGCGACAACCGATGCGGCTGCGCCAGCGCTTTCTGCCAATCTTGCCGCAATACCTGCTGTTCGGGGTCGAAGCGCTCGAGCGCCGCCAGTGGCGCGCCGCCAGTCTGCGCCAGCAACTGCTCCGCCCCGTCAACCCCTTCCTCGCGCAAAAACGCCAGTGCTTCCTCAGTCGATGGGTAAGGCGCCGCCCAGCGCTGGCAACGACTCAAGACTGTCGCCGGAAGGCGCTGCCATTGTTGCGCCACCAGCATCAGGGCGCTTCCGGCCGGCGGTTCTTCGAGCGTTTTCAACAACGCATTGGCCGCCGCCGCGTTCATCTGCTCCGCCGGAACGATCACTGCCACTTTGGCGCGCCCGCGATGGCTGGTCACTTGCATGAATTCGATCAACCGGCGAATCGCATCGACCGGAACCGCGTCCAGCACCTTGATCTCGCCCGACGGGTCGCGTTCGAGCGGTTCGATCAACATCAAGTCGGGATGCTGCCCGATCTCTACATAATGGCAACTTTCGCAGACCCCACACGCTTCGCCCCGCGCTCTCTGCGCTCCTTCGCACAGCAACGCCCGCGCCGCGTTAAGCGCCAACACCCGCTTGCCGATTCCCACCGCACCGTAAATCAATAGCGCCTGTGGCCAAGAGGCTCGTTGCTGCAAGCGCGCCTGTAACGCCGCGTGCTGCCAGGGATAGGCGTCCTGCCATTCGAAGAACGGCGCCAGCGCTTCTTCTTCGGCCTCGACGGATTTTCGGGAGCGTGCCATCGTGTTTAGCGCGTTTTCGATTCAGTTACGTACACTGCTTTGGTATTGCTACCCTCATCCCAGCCTTCCCCCGCAAGCGGGGGAAGGAGCCTCGTTCCCACCCCCGCGTACAGAGGAGGGTTAGGGTGGGGGGATAACGGCGCAAAAAAATACACGGCAAAACCAAAACTTCTCTAAAACAAAGCATTCACAATACCGCGCAACTCATCACGAATCGCGTCGATACTGTTTCTGCCATCAATTACCCGATAGCGCTGTGGCGCTTGCCGGGCGAGATCAAGATAAGCCTCGCGCACCCGCTGCATGAAGCCTTCCGGCTCACGCTCAAAACGATCGAGCGTCCTGCCTCCTGCTTGCAAGCGCTGTTGAGAAACCCCCAATGGCACATCGAAAAGCAAAGTCAGATCGGGCATACAATCGCCGTGCAACCAGTGCGCAAGATGGGTGATCGTATCCGTGGACACGCCATGCCCGCCGCCCTGATACGCATACGTCGCGTCGGTAAAGCGATCGCATAGTACCCAGTCGCCGCGCGCCAGCGCCGGCCGAATCACTTGCGCCAGATGTTCGCTACGCGCCGCAAACATCAATAACGTCTGCGTTTCGCGAGTCATCTTTTCGTGCAGCAACTGCTCGCGCCATTGTTCGCCCGATGCCGTACCGCCCGGCTCACGGGTGACGACGACGTTGATACCGCGCTGCCACAGCGTTTCGGCCAGCCAGTCGATGTGCGTGCTTTTGCCGGCGCCGTCAATGCCTTCGAGCGTGATGAAGCGGGGAAGAACAGACATGATCAAGAACGGCGTTTCAAAATATAACGAGCCACAGCTCGGTTGTGCTGATCCAGGGTTTCTGAAAATTCGCTGCTGCCGCTGCCATCGTTACGCGACACGAAATACAGATATTTCGTGTCCGGTGGTTGTAGCACCGCATCGAGCGACGCCTGCGACACCAATGCAATCGGCGTTGGCGGCAAGCCGTCGCGGGTGTACGTATTGTACGGCGTATCCGCCTCCAGATCGCGGCGTCGCAAATTGCCGTCGAAACGCGCGCCCATCCCATAGATGACCGTCGGATCGACCTGCAAACGCATACCGAGTTTGAGCCGGTTCATCAGCACCGATGCAATCAACGGCCGGTCGGAAGCAATCCCCGTTTCTTTCTCGACAATCGACGCCAGAATCAGCGCCTCATAAGGCGTCGCCAGAGGCAACCCTTCCTGACGCTTTGCCCAACCGTCGTCCAGCCGCGTCTGCAACGCCTGATACGCCGTTTTCAGCACGGCAACATCATCACTGTCTGCAGCAAAGTGATAGGTATCAGGAAAAAACAGCCCTTCCGGCGACGTCTCAGAAGCGCCGACCACCTGAAGGATTTGCGCGTCCGGCGCATCAAGCAGCGTGTTAACAATATCCGGCTGATCGTGCAACAACCGTTTCAAATCAGCGAACGTCGAACCTTCCGTGATCGTGACCACCACCGGCACCGTAACGCCATCCACCAGCTTTTGCAGCAGCGCGGCTACCGTCATCTCGCCCTCAAAACGATACCGCCCCGCTTTGATCGTCGTCGCCTTTCCCTGCGCCCGCGCCGGCATCGTCAACTGCCAGGGATGCCACAGCACGCCGTCGCGCGCCAACATCGCCGCCACCTGATTGAGTGTAGCACCCTTCGGAACGGTCAACAGATACGGCTGCGACGGCAGCAGCAGCGGTTGCCGCCAGCCCCATACCAAAAGCGCTAACCCTAACAGAGCCAGCGCCACGATAGCCCACAGGCTTCGGATGACGTACGCTTTCTTCATTGTGGCATTTTAAAGCGTTTCGCTATTTTTCAGAAATGCTCCGATTCCTGATTTCACGCGGAACGCGCGGGGCGTGCGAAGGCGAGTGTCATTCTGCGCAAAGCGAAGCGGAGTCACAGAATCCGAGAAATCACTCATGCAGGAGCGTGGAGAAAAGCGCACCTTTCTTCGTACCTTCGCGTAAGATGAGATTTTTTTGATTCCTGACATCTGATATCTGCCCCCTGACCTCTGATCCCTGATATGGTTATAATCGCCGAATGAATACAGCGCCTTCCTCCCCCCCTTTGCCTGCCCGCTATTCGCGTGGCTTCACCCTGATCGAAATCATGGTGGTCGTTGTCATTCTGGGTATTTTGGCAATGATGATCGTTCCCAACTTCATAGGGCGTGATGAGCAGGCTCGCATTACCGCCGCCAAAACCGACATCCGTACCTTGATGAATGCGCTGAAACTTTACCGGCTCGACAATCAGCGCTACCCGACCACCGAACAGGGAATGAACGCGCTGGTGGCGCGCCCCGCCACCCCGCCGGAACCACCCAACTGGAAGCCGGGCGGCTATCTGGAACGTCTGCCCCCGGACCCTTGGGGAAACCCCTACCAATACCTGAATCCCGGTTTGCATGGCGAGATCGACGTGTTCAGCTTCGGCGCCGACGGTAAAAGCGGCGGCGAAGGCAATGATGCCGATATTGGATCGTGGGAGTTGTAACCATCAGGGATCAGAAACTCGCCATTCCCGCGAAAGCGGGCCATCGTAGGGGCGGGCTTCAAACCCGCCCGAGGTATATCGTTCATGCAGAAGCGGGAGGCAGGCTGCCTCCCCTACGGGCAGAACGTACCGATAATGGCGCAGCGACAATCTGCCCTCCACCAGCATTTCCTTTCTTGTTTTTCGCGCCTTCGTGGCTTCGCGTGAATAATCATTCCGGCTTTACGCTACTCGAAATCCTCATCGTGTTGGTCGTTCTGGCGATCGCCGCCGGATTGATTACGTTAACCGTTGGCAACGATGAGCGCGGCACGCTGCAACGCGAAGCGCAGCGTCTCACCGGCGCGCTCGAATACGCCGCCGACCGCGCCCGTTTTCGCCATGAAATCGTCGGCGTTTCAGCGCTCCCCGGCAATCACGGCTGGCGTTTCTGGAGTATCCCCGAAGACGCGGGAAAAGGCGTTTCCTGGCGTGTCGTCACCGACGATGCACCGCTGACCGCGCACCGATTGTCCGGCGAGTTCACGTTGCGTCCACTGTATTACGCCGGTCAACCGCTTGCCGCCGACGCCATCGTGCCGTTGCTGCCATCGGGGCGCTTTGAACCTTACGCGCTCGAACTTCGCGGCGCCGACTGGTCTCTCCGTTTGAACAGCGATCCGCTGGGGCGCATTTCCGCGATATTGCCGGAAGCATCGGAAGCCGCGCGATGAAACACCCGATTGTCAAAACGGCTTCGACCCAAAGCCTTCCCCTTCAAGGGGAGGATTGGGGTGGGGATGAATTTTTAACCCCCCCCTCTCCCCCAGCTCCTCTCCCGCAGGGGAAACGTGGAAAAAATCATGGCTTCACCCTGATCGAAGTTCTCGTCGCGCTCACCATCGTCGCCGTCGCGCTGGCCGCCGGACTGCGCGCACTGAACCAAAGCGCCGATAACGCCAATCAATTGAAGTTGCGCACGCTGGCGTTGTGGGTCGCGGAAAATCGTTTGGCCGAAGCGCAACTGTTGCCCGAACTGCCGTCCGCCGGTACGGTTCAGGGGCAGGTATCGCAAGCCGGTATCGCATTTGTTTGGCAGCAAACCATCAGCTTCACACCCAACCCTGCCTTTCGCAAGATCGACATTCGCGTTGTTGAAACACAAACACCCAATTACGAACTGGCGCGGCTGAACAGTTACCTCGGTATTCCACCACAGCCTGAGGCGAGGGATGCACGATGAAGGCGCAACGTGGTTTTACGCTGGTCGAAATCCTGATTGCGCTGATGATTTTCTCGGTGATTTCGGTGCTGGCTTACCGCGCCACCGCTGCGTTGGCCGACGGTGAACTGCGGCTGACGCAAGAGGCCGCGCACTGGCGCGCCATCGAGCAAGTGTTTACCCGGTTCGAGGCCGACATCCGGCAAGCATTGCCGCGCTCGCTTGCCGAAGGAAAACGCACGTTGCCGCCCTGGTCGGGGCAACACGAATCGCAGCGTCGCGTCGAACTGCAATTCGCCCGCGCCGCGCCGGGTTTGCCGACCACCGTCAGCTCCGTGCATGGGCAGCGAATGGCTTACGTCTGGCAGAAAAACGATAACGGCGGCGCCCTCGAACTGCTTTACTGGCCAGCGTTCGACAACGCGCCGAACGCCGAGCCGCAACGCTATCTGTTGCTCGACGGCCTCGCCTATTTCCGACTCGATTACCTGAGGCAAAACGGCGACTGGATCGACGAATGGCCGCCCACTAACAAAACAACAGGCGAAGCGGCGTTGCCGCGCGCCGTGCGCATACAACTGGCCGCTGCCGACGGCGCTGTGGTCGAACGCTTGTTCGTACTGCAATGAAAGCCGCGATGAAAAACGTCTCTTTCCATCGTGGCGGCGCGTTGATCATCGCTATGCTGATCGCGACGCTGGCTGCTGCCGTCGCCGTCACGCTGATCGTCAACGAGCAACGCTGGCTGGCCGGTGTTGAGGCGCAGCGCGATCATGCACAGGCACAGGCGCTGGCCGACGCCGGCGTGCAATGGGCGCGCCATATTCTCTTTCAGGATGCGCGCCGCAGTGATGCCATTGTTCATCTGAAAGAATCCTGGGCGTTCCCGCTGCCGCCAACGCCAATTGAAAACGGCTTCATCGAAGGCCGCATTACCGACCTGCAGGGCCGTTTCAATCTCAACAATTTGCTGCCTACCTCCCGCTCAAAACGCGCCGATGTCGAGCGCTTCAACCGCCTGTGCCGCCAACTGGAACTCGACGACAACACGCGTCAAGCGCTCTTCCATTATTATCTTGCAGGCCTTGATTTCGACAATCCTTCCAGCCCAAGCTCTGCATCTCTCACGCTACCACCGCTCTTCGATCTCAGCGATCTTGCCTTACCCGCTACCGCGATGGCCAGGCTGGCGCCTCACCTCATCACCTTGCCGGAGCCGACGCCGCTCAACGTCAACACAGCGGAACGTGGAACACTGAAAGCGATCTTTGCCGATATCCGCGATGATGATCTCAACAAAATCCTGGCAGAACGTGACAAGCGCCCTTTTTATTCTTTGGAAGAATTCCGCCGCCGTCTGCCGCCCGATACCCGTTTACTTAACGAAGATGGGATCGGCGTCGGCAGCCGCTATTTCCTGGTCACTGTCCGCGCCCGCCAGGGCGACGCCCGCGCACAAGCGCAGGCATTGCTGCGCCGAGAACCCAAACGCTGGCCGGAAATCGTCTGGAAAACGGTAGAATGATTGGTTATCACTATTTCTGAAACAGTCCTTGCATGCTTTACGCCCCGACTGCCCTCTCCCCCACTCCTCTCCCACAAATGGAAGAGGGGTACTGGTGTGTCGCCCTTCCCTCTCTCCCGCAAGCGGGAGAGAGTGGTCGAAGGCCGGGAGAGGGGAAACCAACACCTTCCCTTTCAAGGGGAGAGATGAGATGGGGTTGGGATTTGTCGTCCTTGGCTGAATTCCCATGACCACCCTTCGTATTTTCTTTGACGCCCCTCCCGCTACCAGCCGCGCCTTCGCTTGGGCGCTGTTTGATGCACACGGCGTCTGTTTCCGCGAAGGGCACAGCACCGCCGAACACTGGCCGCACGGCGCCAAACGTGAGGCCGTGCTTGCCGCCGATCTTGCACCGCTGATGGCGTTCAAACTGCCGCCGTTGTCAGCGTCGCGTCTCGACGGCGCTATTCGGCTACAACTTGAAGACCGGCTGGCGACCCCGTTGTCCGCACAGCAAATCACCATCGGCTCACAACAGCGCAATGGTTGGGTACGCGTCGTGCTGGTCGAACAGACATTGTTGGAAGCGTTGCGAAAACTCGGCATTGAACGTGCGTTCAGCGAAGCAGAATTGATCGAAACCGCCGCCGATGTCTGGCACTGGTGCGTGTCGCCGGAAGGACGCGGCTTTGTACGTCGCAGCAGTAATAACGGTGGCAGCGCTTTCGCGCTTGACATCGCTGCGCTCGACCTTCCTTCTGCCGCGCTCTCTTCCCTTCAAGAAGAGGGTTGGGGCAGGGATAGGGTTCCGGCTCACCCCTCTCCTCCTCTCCCACAGGGGGAGAGGGGAGCAAACAATGCAAACCAAAAAACATTACCCACCGAACTGGCGCTGGCGCTGTCCGCCGAAACCGCACCGCCCAAAACATTGCACATCCACGCGGCCCTGCCCGCCGAAGTCCTCTCCTCATGGCAACAGGCCAACAAAGTTTGCCGCCTCACCGTCGAACCGCCCTGGCGTTGGGCGCAGGCTGACCCGGTGCTGTTTTCCCAAGCAACCGAACTTCTGCCTCAAATTGAACCTGCGACATCGGCATCACCACGCTCAAGCAGCGGTTGGCGCATCGCCGCGCTGCTGATCGGCATTGCGCTGACGTTGCATGTTGTCGCCACCGCCGCCGCCTGGGGTTCGTTATTGTGGCAACGCTGGCAAATCTCGCGCGGTTGGCAAACATTGGCGAGTGAGGCCAACCTTCCCGCAGAAAAAAATACAGCGACGATTCCGGCGCAATGGGCGCGCGCCTACGCCGACGCGCGTCACCGTGCCGGATTGACTGCGCCCGACGATGCGTTGCCGCTGCTAGCGCGCGCTGCGCCGTCTTTGCAAGTGTTGCCGCCAAATACGCTCCGCAACGCCGTCTATGCCGATCGCGCCTGGACATTTGAATGCACCTCACTCGATGCAGCCGCGCAAAAAACATTGGAGGCGAATTTGCGCCGCGCAGGCCTGCAAGCGATGAGCGGCAACACTGCCTCCGGCTATCGCTTGCGTATTCAAGCGCAGGAGAACATGCCATGACCGCCGTGCCGCACACCTTCGAGCGTTGGCGTCTGCGCTGGCAGCAGCGCCCGCGTCGTGAGCGGCACATCATCATCGCGCTGGCCGTGCTCGTCGTCGTTGCTTTGTTGTGGTTGTGGCTCTGGTTGCCGTTGACGCGACACCTGCAACAACTGCAACGCGAACTGCCGCCCGCTCGTGCGCAACTCGAACAAGCGCAACAACAGTTCAGTGAAAGCGCCGGCCTGAGTCGCCAAACTTCCGCGCCTGCCACCGCCGACCCTCGCGCCGCCATTCAGCGCGCTGCGGCGCGCTTCAATATTGCCGCCGCCATCGTGGCGCTCGATGTTAAACAAAACACCGGGCAAAGCACCGCCTCCCTCACCTTTTCGGCGGTGTCGCTTGATGCCCTCGCACAATGGCTCGAAGCATTGCAGCGCGAAGAACATTTTTATGTGACTACTGCTACCTTAACGCCGCTGACCGGCGCTGCGACCGGACAACTGCGCGCCGAACTCACCCTCGCCCGCCCTTCTCCTTGAAATTCATCTGGCCTTCATCATGCGCACGTTTCTGAAAATTTTTGCCGCCCTGTTGCTTATCGTCGCCGCACTGATTTTTTTCGCGCCGGCGTCGCTGCTCGACAGCGGTCTCGACCGCGCCTCGAACGGCAAATGGCGGCTCGCTGAGACTACCGGAACACTGTGGAACGGCAGCGGCATGTTGACGCATACACAGGGAGCCGTGCTTGCGCCGCTACGCTGGCGCTTTGAACCATCCGCTCTGCTCAACGGCGCGGCGCGCTGGCGCTTGCTTGCCGACGAGACCACGCCGCGCCTGACCGGCATGCTGACCCTCAGCAAAAAAGGAATCGGGCTTGACGGCTTGTCACTGCACACCTCGGCTGCTGTACTGCAAACCATGCTGCCGCCGGAAGCCGTGCAAGCCATGGAAGGAACGCTCATCATCGACGCGCCGTCTTTATTGTTGCAGGAAAAAAATCAGGAGGGACATATTTCGGGGCGCTGGCAAAATGCGCAAATGGTGTTTCATGAAATACCAGTCGATCTCGGCAACGTCGCTTTCAACATCGACAGCGGCCAACAAGGCAGTCGCGGCATCATCAGCAACGAAGGTGGCGCTATCTCACTCAATGGTGATTTTCAAACCGACGCTTCCGGCAAACCGGCGCAAGGCACACTGAAAATTACGCCGCATCCCAATACGCCGGAAGCGCTGCGGCAACTGCTATCAACCGCCGGCAAACCGGATGCGCAGGGTAGCTACGTTCTGGAAATGAAATGAACTTCTCCTCTCCCACTTGCGGGAGGAGGCGCCCTGAAGGGGTGGGAGATAGCCCCCCAACAGCCAGAAGAAAGATGATCAACTGATGCACAAGCGCACCACATGAACAGACCAACGGCCTCCCGCCGTCTCCCCTGGCTCGACATCAGCCGCGGGCTGGCGCTGTGCGCAATGATTGTTTACCACTTCTGTTTCGATCTGCAATGGTTCGGCGTTATCAAAGCCGATCCTTACCACAGTCCCGTCTGGACGACTTCCCGTACACTCATCATCACCTCATTCCTGCTGATCGTCGGCATCAGCCTTTTCGTCGCCCGCGTACGCGACATCAGCCCTCGATCGTTCTGGTTGCGCATTGTCAAAATCACCGTCTGTGCTGCGATCGTCAGCTTCGCCACCTATTTTCTTTTCCCCGAATCGTTCATCTACTTCGGCGTGCTGCACTTCATCGCCATCGCTTCGATACTCGCCTGGCCGTTCGCCGCTCGCCCGCGCTTTGCGCTGATCTTCGGTATCATCATCGTCCTGGCCGGCGTCACCTTCTCGCATCCGCTGTTCAACCCCCGCGCACTCTCGCTGATCGGCTTCGTCACCGAATTGCCGCGCACCGAAGATTACGTTCCGCTCTTTCCCTGGCTCGGCATCGTGCTGATCGGCATCGGCATCGCACCCTCGCTGCCGATCCGAAAAGAGATTACCTCACCTCCCGGCCGCACCGCCCGTTTGCTCATCTGGATGGGGCAACGCAGCCTGTGGGTTTACATGCTGCACCAACCGATACTCATTGCGGCGTTGTGGAGCACGTTGGCGATGGTGCGCTGATTTTTGAAACCTTCCCCTTCAAGAGCTTCCTCCGAAGTGATTTGACTAGGGGAAAAAGTTGGGATAGCGATGGAACTCCGTCATTCTGCACGGAGTCGCAAGCCGCGCTCCTGGCCCGCTCCTGACCTTATTCTTCTCCCGCAAGCGGGAGAGGAATAAGGAAGAGAGTCATCTGCGAAGCGAACAAAGCGAATCTAATCGCCATTCATCATGCTCATATTGACTTGTACCGGTCTTGTTCGATACATATTGGTACTTCCGCTGCCATCGCCCAACCGACCATCATCGTTAGCTCCCCATGCCCACAAGCGGCCTTGATCATCGCGCGCCAGAGAGTGGCGTGCTCCTGCCACAACAGCCACGGCCACACTACCGTTGAGCGGAGCGAGATCGACGGGCACGGGAACTGATCGGGCCGTAGTAGTACCATTGCCTAATTGGCCGTAATAGTTATACCCCCACGCCCACAGGCGGCCTTGATCATCGAGCGCCAGAGAGTGTTGAGAGCCTGCTGCAACCGCCACGACCTTGCTACCATTGAGCGGCGATAGGTTAACTAATACAGGGCTTGATCGATTTATAGTGCTGCCATCGCCTAATTGGCCGTAACCGTTGTAACCCCATGCCCACAGGCGCCCCTGGTCATCGATTGCCAAAGAGTGGTCCTCACCAGCCAAGACAGTCACGACCGCACTGCCATTGAGCGGCACAAGATCTACAAGCACAGGGCTCGACCGGTTCGTGGTACTACCATCACCCAATTGCCCGTAATTATTAGCCCCCCATGCCCACAAACGACCTTGATCATCGCGCGCCAGAGAGTGACTTCCCCCTGCCGAGACAGCCACAACCGTGCTGCCGTTGAGCGGTACGAGATCGACGGGCACTGGCCTGTTTCGACTCGTAGTACTGCCGTCGCCCAACTGCCCGTAAAAGTTAGCACCCCAAGCCCACAGGCGGCTCTGGTCATCTAGCGCCAAAGAAAGAAAAGAGCGTGTCGAAACAGCCACGACCACGCTGCCATTGAGCGGCGCCAGATCAACTGCTACCGGCTTGGTTCTGTCTGCGCGACTGCCGTCTCCCAACTGGCCGCTAGAGTTCGATCCCCATGCCCATAGGGTTCCCTGGTCATCGAGCGCCAAAGAAGAACCATACCCTGCCGAGACAGCCACGACCTTACTACCATTGAGCGACGTGAGATCGACAGGCACAGGGCTTAATCGGTTCGTGGAACTGCCATCGCCTAACGCGCCACCATAGTTAGAACCCCATGCCCATACATGACCTTCGCCGTTCGAATAAAGCGTATGGAAGGTTCCCGCCGCAATTCCATTGCTTGTTTTCAGCAGAGAAAGACATGCAAGCCGTTTTTCGTCCAGCAACTGCGACGCAGCGCCCGACAATGGGTCCACCGCCCACAGTTGCGCGGCTCCGGCCAATGGCCAGGCATCGCCCTGTATTGCCCAGTTCGGATCGGGAGTGTCGCACTGTACATCGACGGAAACGTTCGCGTTCCCGGTTGCGGCAAGGCTTTGCGTTAACGCGCCGAGGCTGCCTTCACTGAAGAAGGCAGAAGCCCCGCGCGGCGGACGGATGGTTAAAAGAAACCGGCCTTTAACACCGAAACCTATCACCTGATAGGCTTGTCTGAATCCTTTCCCGGCCCCCCCTGCACTGTACCCCGGTAAATCGGTTCTCCCGGCATCGGATAACCGTTCGCCCATAACCAGCACGGGCTTTAGTTGATTCGTATTACTGCCGTCACCCAACTGACCATAAGCATTACCACCCCAAGCCCACAGACGACCGAGGTCGTCAAGCACCAAAGAGTGGGCATACCCTGCCACAACAGCGACAACCACGCTGCCTTTGAGCGGCGAGAGATCGACTTGTACAGGGCGTAATGAGCTCGTGGCGTTGTCGTTGCCCAACGGACCGCTCCCCCATGCCCACAAGCGATTCTGGTCATCGAGCGCTAAAGAGTGACTTGCCCCTGCTGCTACAGCCACAACCGTACTACCACTGAGCGGCGTGAGATCGACTTGCACAGGGCTTGATCGATTCGTGGTGCTACCGTCACCCAACTGACCGGAAACATTATAACCCCAAGCCCACACACGACCCTGGTCATCGATCGCCAGGGAGTGGTCATACCCTCCTGCAACCGTTACGACCTTGCTGCCATTGAGCGGCGAGAGATTAACCAGTACAGGACTTGGCCGATACGTGGTGCTGCCATCGCCCAACTGGCCGTAAGAGTTAGTCCCCCAAGCCCACAGACGCCCTTGGTCATCGATCGCCAAAGAATGGCTATACCCTGCCGCAACGGTGGCGACATTGCTGCCGTTGAGCGGCGTCAAATCAACCAGCACTGGGCTGGTTCGGCTTGCGAAGCTGCCGTCACCCAACTGACCATAACCGTTATCGCCCCAGGCCCACAGACGGCCAAAGTCGTCAAGCGCCAAGGAGTGGGCGCCCCCCGCCGCAATAGCGACAACCTTACTGCCGTTGAGCGACGCCAAATTAACCAACGCCGGACTGGTCCGGCTCGCGAAGCTGTCCCCCAACTGGCCGGAGACGTTAGAACCCCACCCCCACAAATGTCCCTGATTATCGATCGCCAAAAAGTGGGAATAGCCTGCCGCAACAGTAACAATCTGATCGCCGTTGAGCGGCGTCAGATCGACAGATACTGGGCTGGGTCGAGGCGTTGTCCCTCCGTCATCACCCGACACGCCGGAGGCGTTAGAACCCCAAGTCCATGCCTGCCCCCCGTCATCGACAAAAAGCGAACGGTAGCTTCTCACTGTTATTCTGTTATATGTCGCCTGCGGAGAAAAACAACTAAGCCATTTTTCGTCAAGCAACCGCGATGCATCTCCCGACAACGGATCTACGGCCCACAGTTGTACAGCTCCGAGCAATGGCCAAGCATCGCCCTGTAATTCCCAATCCGGGTCGGGATTGCCGCATTGCACATCGACGGACGTTTTCGTGTTTCCGGTAAAGGTTAGTTTCTGCGTTAACGCGCCGGCGTTGCCTTCACTTAAAAACGCCGATGCCCCGCGCGGCGGGCGGATGGTCAAAAGAAGCTGCTGTTCGTCGCTCAAACTCGCTACCTGATAGGCTTGCCTAAAATCATGCCCACTGTAGCCCGGCAAGCTGGCCCTTTCTCCGAAAAAAAGGAATGCACTCCTAACTTCTACAGGAGCTAAACGATTCGCAGTACTGCCGTCGCCTAACTGGCCGTTGAGGCTATAACCCCAAGCCCACAGACGACCCTGGTCATCGAGCGCCAAAGAGTGAGCTCCTCCTGCCGCGACCGCCACGATCTTGCTGCCGTTAAGCGGCGCGAGATTAACCTGCACAGGGCTTGGCCGATTTGTGGTGGTGTCATCGCCCAACTGACCGTAAGCGTTAGTCCCCCAAGCCCACAACCGTCCTTGGTCATCGAGCACCAAAGAATGGTTTGCTCCTACCGCGATCGCCACGATCTTGCTGCCGTTAAGCGGCGTGAGATCGACTTGTACAGGGTTTGATCGATTCGTGGTACTACCATTGCCCAACTGCCCGTACCCGTTATAACCCCAAGCCCACAAACGACCCTGGTCATCGAGTGCCAGAGAGTGGTTTTCTCCTGCCGCGACAGCCACAACCGTGCTGCCGTTGAGTGGCGAGAGATTAACCAGTACAGGGTTTGATTTGCCCGTGGTGCTGCCGTCGCCCAACTGGCCGTAAGAATTAGTCCCCCAAGCCCACAGGCGCCCTTGGTCATCAAGCGCCAAAGAATGGTATTGGCCTACCGCAATGGCCATGACCGTGCTGCCATTGAGCGGCGCAAGATTAACCCGCGCAGGCCTGTTTCTACTCGTAGTGCTGCCGTCACCCAACTGGCCGTAAGAGTTAGCCCCCCAAGCCCACACACGGCTCTGGTCATCGAGCGCCAAAGAATGGCTTGCTCCTGCCGCGACCACCACGGCCTTGCTGCCGTTGAGCGGAGCGAGATCGACTTGTACAGGGCTTGATCGATTCGTGGTGCTGCCGTTGCCCAACTGACCGAAATTGTTATAACCCCAAGCCCACAGACGACCCTGATCATCGAGCTCCAGAGAGTGGTTTTCTCCTGCCGCGACCGCCACAGCCTTACTGCCGTTGAGCGGCGTGAGATTAACCTGCACGGGACCTGATCGGCTCGTGGTGCTGCTGTCACCCAATTGTCCGTAACCGTTATAACCCCAAGCCCATACCTGATTCTCGTCATCGACAAAAATCGTATGGCCCGCCCCCGCCGCAATTCTGTTATTCGTCTTTTGCTGAAAACACACAAGCCGCTTTTCGTCCAGCAACTGCGACGCCACACCCGATAACGTATCCACCGCCCACAGTTGCACGGCTCCTGCAAACAGCCAAGCATCGCCTTCTTGCGCCCAATTCGGATCGGGGTTATCGCATTGCACATCGACGGAAACATTCATGTTTCCGGTAAAGGTTAATTTCTGCGCTAATGCACCGACACTGCCTGCGCTGAAAAACGCCGATGCCCCGCGCGGCGGGCGGATGGTCAAAAGAAGCTGACCATTGCCGAACTGATGCACCTGATAGGCTTGCCTAAACCCCTTTCCTTCATCCTCCGGTATGCTGTTAATTCTTTCGCCGACTGATAACTGTATGCCCATGACTTGTACAGGGCTTGATCGATTCGTAGTGCTGCCGTCGCCCAACTGACCGTTGGGGTTATAACCCCAAGTCCACAGACGACCCTGACCATCGAGTGCCAATGAGTGTTGAGAACCTGCCGAAACAGCCACAACCATACTACCGTTGAGCGGCGAAAGATCAACCTGCACAGGACTGAAGCGAGTCGTGGAACTGCCATCACCCAACTGGCCGTAATAGTTATAACCCCATGCCCACAAACGACCCTGATCATCGAGCGCCAAAGAATGGCTTGCTCCTGCCGAGATAGCTACGACTTTGCTGCCATTGAGCGGCGTGAGATCGACTTGCACAGGGCTTGATCGATTCGTGGTACTACCGTCACCCAACTGACCGGAAACATTATAACCCCAAGCCCACAGACGACCCTGGTCATCAAGCGCCAAAGAGTAGAAAGCGCCTGCCGCAACAGCCACAACCGTGCTGCCGTTGAGCGGCGAGAGATTAACCAGTACAGGGCTTGATCTGCCCATGGAACTGCCGTCGCCCAACTGGCCGTAAGAGTTAGCCCCCCAAGCCCATAGACGGCCCTGATCATCGAGCGCCAGAGAGTGACTAGAACCCGCCGCAACAGACACAGCTTTACTGTCATTAAGCGACGTGAGATTGACCTGCACAGGGCTTGATCGGTTCGTAGTGCTGCCGTCGCCCAACTGACCGTAAGAGTTAGACCCCCATGCCCACAAACGCCCCTGGTCATCGAACGCCAAAGAGTGGCTTTCTCCTGCCGCAACAGTCACGACCATGCTACCATTGAGCGGCGAGAGATTAGCCAGTACGGGACTCAATCGGGTCAAGGAACTACCGTCGCCCAACTGGCCGTAATAGTTATAACCCCAGGCCAACACGCGACCCCGATCATCAAGCGCCAAAGAATGGTTATACCCCGCAACAACAGATACGATCTTGCTACCGTTGAGCGGCGTGAGATTGACTTGTATAGGGCTTGATCTGCCCGTGGAGCTGCCGTCGCCCAACTCGCCGTACCCGTTAACGCCCCAAGCCCATACCTGGCCTTCTTCATCCACAAAAATCGTATGGCTTCCCCCAGCCGCTATTCTCCCCCGTTGGGAAAAACAGGAAAGCCGTTTTTCACCCAACAAACGCGACGCAAAACCAGACAACGGATCCACGGCCCACAGTTGTACAGCGCCTGCTGACGCCCAGAGATCGCCCAGTAGCGACCAGTTCGGATCGGGGTTACCGCATTGCACATCAACGGAAACATTCTTGCTCCCGGTCGCGGTGAAGCTCTGTGTCAACGCGCCGGGGCTGCCTTCACTGAAAAAAGCCGACGCCCCACGCGGCGGGCGGATGGTTAAAAGAAACGGGCCTTCGCCGCTCTGGAGCATCACCTGATAGGCTTGCCTGAACCCCATTTTTTCTCCCGCCGCATCGTACCCCGGTAAGCCGGTTCTTTCGCCAGCGAACAGCAAATACATAGGCACATCGACACCGGGAGTCACAATTCTGCCCGCCATATAATTCAGATCTTCGGTATTGGCGTAATATCCCTTGACCAAATCGGTCGAACCGGTCAGGCCCACGTCGTTGATACAGGCCTGCCTATAAAAGCCGGTCAAGCCGGCACAGGCAAATTCACCAAAGGCCCGTTGTTCCGGTGTGAGCTCCACTGGTTGTGATGCGAACTCGGGGTCGGTAGAACACCCCGCGGCAAACAAGCATTCCGAGGGTTTGGCCAGCCAATCGCCACCGAACAAAGCGTAAAGCCCCGTTGAACTCAGCGGTGTGTCCTGACCGAGCATCTGGCCATTGCGGCGAATAAAGTCGTTCTTTGGGTTGCCGTCGTTATTGCCCAGCAAACCGCGCTCATGTCCTGCATACTTCTCGGGACGAGTGAATTGCAATTCCATGAACGGTTCAGGGTTAGTAAACTGCCCATCGAGCATCGAGACATTGACCGCATAGCCGTCAAACGGCCCGTCCTGCGGCCAGATGACGGTCAGGCGGCGCGGCTTGTACGTGAAGTACTGCTGTACAAACGCATCCACATACAAGAGGCCGCCCCCCGGTAACTGCACCAGCCGCAAGGATGTACCTGGCCAGGAGCCGCCTGTACCGTTCTGGGCCGGCGCGTAGAGATAATTGCCATTGACCATGACTTCAAGCCCGACACTGAAAGGGTTGTGTCCAAGAATGGCGGGGCGGAATTCCACGACATCATCGCCCACTTGCATTGCCGTTGAGTAAAGCCAGGCAGCGCCGAAGCCGGGTAAAAAGTTGGCCTGCACCTCAAAACCATGTATCGGCTGTTCATCGGCATCGTGTACGCGGGCAAGAATGTAGTTCCCAGTCGCCAGATAGGTATAAGCCATTCCATCCGCAGTAATCATGTAAGGGTCGCCCCAAATACGGTCGCAGTCTTTGTCGCCTGGTTTGCAGTTACACACGAGGATGTCGTCTTGTTTACTGGCCCACGCCTCCGAGCCTCCAACCCATGCTTGAATACTTCCTCTGGTTACGCCAATCGTCGTACAAGCTGCTTTGGCAGTAAATGTCTGTGAACCGGCGCCGGTGAAATGGAAGGCCTGCTCCGTCGGCACCAACGGCGACCCGACTACTCCGACATAAATCGGCGTTTTGCTGTTTGTGCCGACCGTGCCAGTGGTGGTCGCCGTTTCGCCCACATAAGCCGAAGCCATGACCGGAGTCACCCAGGCCGTCTTGCAGAATTCGGCATTTCTGTCCGCTTTGCCGCAGAATGAACCACCCGTACAAACAATCAGTGGAGTGCTGATGACGCCGCCCCTCTCTTCGCACTCAGATTGTTCATAGGTTATGTTATTTGTTGGATCGTTATAGACTGAACTGCCATCAAGAGCCGCATAGCCTGCTATGCTTCCGGAAAAATTCAGCAGAGGACTGTTCATGTAAGCACTGTCCCTGGAGGGTGGATAGAATGAAACCGATCCTGTTCCATTGCCGTTATCCTGAACTTCCTTGACTGGATAGGTAGCGTCCATGACGAAGCTCTTAAGCGGCGTAGAACCGCGCCCGAAAACAGCTTCTGATTTGAAACCAAGGAAGCGCATCATATCGACAAATCCCGTCGATACGGTCAGGGTGGCCTGAGACTGGATGTTCTCGCTGGCTTGTGATGCTTTGCCGGATTGTTTGACCGCTGCCGCATTGAGGTTGTCCAACACAAACCCCATGTTGATCTCAGCTTTGCCTTCTAAGCCCGCCGCTTGGAATTTGCCCCCGAAGACAGACAATGGCTTCGCTTCCGCATTGGCGACAAGGCCTACGGCGCCGCCCAAGGTCGTTTTGAGTTCCGAGGGCTCGGCGTACAAATCGCCACCAGTTGATAGGCCGCTGGAACTGATCCGGGACGAAGAAAGACCTTCGATATAAGTCGCCCGATTTGTTATTTCAAAAAATGGAGCTATGCCTCCATTTGATTCCAGGCTAAGTTTGAACTCTCCATAGGGGCCGGCCTTGATTTCGAGCCCTATCAATTCTTTCAGCGCTTTAACAATGGGGTTCTTTGCAAGCTTATCGCCGATGTCTACCGATCCATCTAAGGTTACGACGCACTCACCTTTTACGCCGCCAATAGAAGCCGTGTATTCGACACCGATATTGAAGTTCGGTGAAAACTCCAGTATGGGCGTGTATACAAAGCTCGTACTCACTGTGCCGGTGCATTTAGGAATGATTTTTACCTTGGTACCCAACTGCACTTTTTCATTCGATGGAGCGTCGCTAACGGCCCGCTTGATACCGCTTCTTTCCTCAGGGCCGAAATATTCCAGTTCCGGATCACCCCCTTCGGTGGGCACTTGCTGTTCGGCGCCCACACGGTAGGTCACGAATTCGGGCATCACGCCTTCGCTGACCATCGGGTCGCTTGTAAGGACTTCGTAAACGGACGCCAGATCGAAGTTGAGGATGGCAAGTTGCTGGCCACCATCGCCATTGGTCACGCGCAAGACACGGCCACCATAGGGGTAAACCCCGGCCCCGGGACGAGAAATGCGAACGTCGATGAGTTGACCGACGCTCAGGTTGGCGCCGGCGATGACCAGCGGTTTGAGGATCGGTTCGCCAGGAAAGTCGGCGTAGGCCTGTTCCAGTTGCGTCGTGATTTCGATCATATCGAAAGCGCTGCCGGAGCGGGGCTGAACGCCTTCGCTGAATTGGGTGGGGTAGTAAATGTTGCTGGTGTTGATGGCGGTCACGCCTGTGCGTTTCGGCCAGATATTGACAATCACCGGCACGCTCCAGCGTTCGGCGATTGCGGTTTGCCCTTTGTCTTTGAATTTCGGACGAACACCGATGAGCAAACGGCCTTGTTTCATATTGGCGGGGACGTTGATGAGCAAACGCCCCGACGTTGTTTCATCCCAGCCGATGTAATCTTTGTGGTCTTTGGAAGGAATGTAGTTGATGGTTTTTTCGTCTTCCTGGACGCGCAGTTCGAATTTCAGTTTGGCCTGATCCGTTTTGCTGAGCGCGCCGAGGTCGTTGCCATCCGGGTCTATTTTGCGAAGGTCGACGGCGTAATGCCCCCCCGTTTCGGCAACGATGAAACTGCTGCTGGCTTCGGTACTGTGCCAGGCAGGATCAGGATCAACGGCTGCAAGCACCAGATCATGGTTCAGCCGCAGGCGATTCTTGTGCGCGATGACTTCAGGGGTTTGATCGGCTTTGAACGCTTCTTGCAATTCTTCCGGCGTGCTCGGGGTAATACGGGGGTCACCGTTAGCCAGCGCCTCAGCGCGCTGGATAAAATCGTCCGGAGTTTTTGGGTTGTTGATGAAGTCGGAACTTCCACCATCATCACCGCCACCGCCACTACCGTCGTCACCGCCACCACCACTGCCGTCGTCGCCACCGCCACCGCCGCTACCATCGTCGCCACCACCGCCACTACCGTCGTCACCGCCACCACCACTGCCGTCGTCGCCACCACCACCACTGCCGTCGTCGCCACCACCACCACTGCCGTCGTCACCGCCACCACCACTGCCGTCGTCGCCACCGCCACCGCCGCTGCCGTCGTCACCACCGCCACCACCACCTGCTGTGTAAATCACGCGAATCTCACAGGTTTCTTCTTTGTCAAGTTTGAGCCCTGCCTTGCACGTGGTCTCCGCGGAAGAAGCGATGCTGTATTCGTTGGCGCTGCTGTCGCCAATGGTGATACTCAGCAAAACAACCGGTTGTCCTGTTTTGTTTTGCACCAGAACGCTTTCGTTCTGGCCTGCCGTTACTTGCAGCATGGCGGGGCTTGTTATCAGTTCCAGTGTCCGTTGCACTTGTGCCCGTACGGCGTCAATACCGAATAAGCCCATCCCGGCCAACACAAAGCTAGTTGCCGCTGCCACGAACAGGGTGGCGTTGCGCAGTTTTCCTCTACGTCCGGCGATCAGCACGATCAGGACAATGCCCAGCGCCGCCAACAACGGCGTCCACCCCAGAGGGATAGAAGAAAGAGAGCCAAACTTAATAATGATGGGAGGTGGCGCGGCTTGTGCAAACGCCAAGCCAGGAACGATTGCGCAGAGCAGAACAGCGAGCGCGTTTATAAAGCAGCGTTTCATGGGTCTCCCTTTCTAAATATCAAATGTTGGATATCAAGGCATCAGGCTCAGAATCGAGTTCTGGCGTCTGAACCTTGATTTCTGACGGAGAAAAGCAAAACGGCTCTGCTTCCCGTCGGAGAGCAGAGCCGCGAAAATGGCCTCTTTACTGAAACGCGCGCGTTCGTTTCGGAATACGCTTCAGCTTTTACGATAAGTAAGCGCGCGTGTGAGTGAGCAACAAACAAGCCGGAACCACGACAGGCTCCGGCCATCTTTCGCATCACGAGGGCAAACCTTTTTTGCTCCATAGATGTTTCCGTTTTTGCTGACTCTTGATCAAGTCACGAGCGGCGATTCTGGCACACCCTTATGTAAAAAACAATAAGAAAGCGATAAGCGGAGAATTTTTTTATTCTCGCGAGAGAATGTACCGATTTTGCATCACGATAAAAAATGTGAGAACAGACATCAAACCACTTGCTTAATGCTCGATGGCATCACTCTTAGCATAAGTGTTTTCTAAATGCTTCAAACTATTTCGAAGAGGCCATGCTACGCAATCCAGGCCATCATCGCAGCCCTCGCCGATTGTGTGATGGGTAAAGCGGAATATGGTCGCAAAATAGGATATGGCGGATTGCAGCCTTTGCCTTTTCCGCCTGCTTAAATTTCATCGGAACCAGAAGCGCCGGATTCTGCGCCCCCGCTTCCCGCCACGCTTCGCTCGCGGCTAAAGGCTTCGGGCAGAATAACGCATTACGCTGCGCTTTACTCCAGCATTTACAGTTCCGCCGGCTCGCTCAACGAGCCGCTCCTACTGAGCGCGCATGTTTTGCCAGTTCAACCAGCGTCGCCTTGTCCGCCTCGCTGGGTTCAACACCACGCGCCACCCAGGTAAGTCGGACTGCAAGTCCATTCACCTCGAAGCCGACCTCGGCGCGAGGATTACCGCCCTTGCAATTGAACGACAGCTTCGCGTCCTTACCAAGCTCCGGCAAATCGCTCTGCTGGCAACCGTCACCAAGCAATACTCCGATGGTAAGGCCGCGAGACAACGCCATCACAGACGCCAGAAGAACGCGCTGTTGCTTATCGGCTGCCATGCAACTGTTTTCACCATGAACCTGCACTTCGTACGGTTTGCCGCCGAACAGTTTTTTCAAACCCGACTCGTTGAACCACGGGCACGTGGACGCTTTACGCGCCATTTCAGGATCGTCCGCGCCGCGCAACGCGACTTGGCCAAGCTTTATTGCAGAGCGGAAGTCAGCATCCGTCACCGCGCGCGGCAAAAGCAGCGTGATCGTCACCACCAGCTTGTTCTTCTGCGCAACGATGGTGTTTGATCGTGCGTCAGCCGCGAAGCGGAACGCACGGTCGCCAAAGCCGGCAACTTCGGTGATCGTATAAGCATCAGAAAAACCTTTCCGCATGGCGTCGTAAACGCTGCTGGCGTCCCCTTTAGAAGATTTGAACTGTTGTAAGAAACTGAACATCCCCGGCTCTAAATGCGGGTTAGAAAGGAATTTACAACTGCCCACAGCGCCACCGACCATCGTGCGCCAGGGCGCAAATTCGGCGAAGGTCTGATCGACTTCGGAGGTCGGAAGAAGGCCGCATTCTTCTGCAGCATGGGCGGTTACGACGACGCCGGCGAGGGTCAACAGAAACAGCAGGCGTGTGACGATGCGAAACATGGTAACTCCCTGACGAAATATTTTAAAAACTGATTATATAGCGAACTGTTGAATTTCAGATGAGCAGCAAGCTGGCGAACAATAGAAATCGAATGACGGCATCGATTATCGCCTCCATCCCCTTGCGAGAAAGGAGCGAACATTTTAATTATCAATACTATTAGCGCTGTTTTAATTCAATCGCGTACTTTTTTGTATTGTCGCCTCCATCCCGGCCTTCCCCCCGCGTGCGGGGAAAGAAGCATCTTGGTAGGCCAGAACGAATAACGATGCGATAACTTTCCACCGCTTGCGGAGAAAGGGGCTTTTATTTCATCCCCTGCTTGCGTGGGAGGGTTAGGGTGGAAAGAACAGCACAGAGAACGCGGCAAAACCAAACTGCTCTAGCTATAACGTTCCATCGGCCGCACTGCTCGCGACAGCGTCTCGACCAGTGCTCAGAAGTTTTTCAAACGCCTCGAAATATCCGGGAAACGTTTTGGCGACACAACCTGGATCGCGAATGGTAACCGCCGTTCCAAGCAAAGAAACGAGCGAGAAACACATCGCCATCCGGTGATCGTCATAGGTGTCGATTTCAGCATGGCGCAATGTCGCAGCAGGATAGATCTGCAACCAGTCTTCACCGCTTTCGACACGAGCGCCGAGTTTGGCGAGTTCGGTCGCCATAGCGTGAATACGGTCGGTCTCTTTGACGCGCCAACTACCGATATTGATCAGCGTTGTCGACGTTTGCGCCGCCAGCGCAGTGATCGCTAAAGTCATCGCTGCATCGGGAATCGTCAGGCAGTCGATTTCGCCGCCTTTGAACGGTGTGCCGCGTTGCGCCTCGATGAAGTCTTCGCCATAGATAACTTTTGCGCCTTGTGTATAAAGCACGTCGGCGAACGCCACATCGCCCTGAATCGAATCACGACCAACGCCGGTGACCCGCACCGGCCCGCCGCCGAGAACGCCCGCCGCCAGGAAATACGACGCCGACGACGCGTCGCTTTCAACCATCAATGTACCCGGGCTGCGATAACACGCTCCGCGCGGCGCCCGGAAATGTTGCGAGTCCGGTTCTTCGACATTAACGCCAAAGCGCGCCATGAGATGCGTGGTGATCTTGACGTAAGGCCGCGAGATCAGTGGTGTGGTCAACACCACTTCGGTGTGCGTGGCTTCATCGCAACCAACCAACGGCAGCGCCATCAACAGCGCCGACAAAAACTGACTGGACACATCGCCGCGAATCGCTACCGTTTCAGGAAACAACGCTACACCCTTCTCCCCTCGAGGAAGAGAGGCAGAGGAAGAGGGGGAAGCTGAAACCTCATCCCCACCCCAACCCTCCCCTTGAAGGAGATGGTTTTTGTTTTCACGCGGCGCAATTCGCAGCGGCGGAAAGCCTTTCTTTTCTAGATAATCGACGTGGCAATGCAAGGCCCGCAATGCTTCGACGAGGTCGCCGATTGGCCGCTCGTGCATTCGCGCAACGCCGTGAATCCGGTACTCGCCGCCGAGCACCGCCAACGCAGCGGTCAACGGTCGCACCGCCGTTCCCGCATTGCCGAGAAACAAATCGGCCTTCGACTCAGGAAAACGGCCTCCGCATCCATGCACGCACCAATTATTTTCTCCCAGCGCTTCGAGACGAACGCCCAGTTGTGTCAGCGCCTCTCGCATGTAGCGCACATCGTCCGCATCCAGCAACGCATGGAGTTGCGTATCGCCTTCCGCCAGCGCCGCCAGCAGCAATGCGCGGTTGGAGATGCTTTTGGAACCGGGCAGGCGTAAAGTCCCCCGCGCCTGCGCGGCAGGCGGCAGAAAAAGTTCCGCTGGTGTTTTCCCGCTGTTCATGGAACCAGCACGGTGGCGCCACAGGTACCACGCGATTCCAGCAGACGATGCGCCTCGGCGGCATCTTTGAGTGCGAAGCGATGGCGCGGTGTCGTCCGGATTTTTCCGCTTTGCATCAGCGCAAACAATTCCTCGCTCATCGCCAGCAACGCCGGTCGCGTATCAGCGTAGGAAAATAATGTCGGCCGCGTCGCAAAGAGCGATCCTTTCTGCGATAGCACGCCGATCTCGAACGGCGGCACCGCACCGGAGGAATTGCCGAAGCTCACCCATAGCCCGCGCGGTTTCAGGCAATCGAGCGACGCCGGGAATGTGTCGCGCCCGACTGAGTCGTAAACCACATCGACGCCTTTGCCGCCGGTCAGTTCTTTGACGCGCTCGACAAAATTTTCTTTGCGGTAGTTAATCACGTGTTCGCAACCGTGCGCCTTGGCGAGCGCCACTTTTTCGTCGCTGCCAACGGTGCCGATCATTCGAGCGCCGATCGCTTTCGCCCATTGACAGGCAATCAGCCCAACACCACCGGCCGCCGCATGGAAAAGAAACATCTCTCCCTCGCGCAAGCGATACGTTTGACGAAACAGGTATTGCACCGTCAAGCCTTTCAACATCGCCGCTGCCGCATCGGCATCATCAACACCACCCGGCAGACGCACCAGAAATTCAGCAGGAATCACACGTACCTCGCTGTACGCGCCGAGTGGCCCGTTGCAATACGCAACGCGGTCGCCGACGCTCAAATCGGTTACGCCACGGCCAACCGCCTCGACAATACCCGCCGCTTCTTTGCCCAACGCACCAGGCAACGGTTGCGAGTAAAGACCGTTGCGAAAATAAACGTCGATATAGTTGACGCCGATAGCGGCGTGCCGTATCCGCGCTTCTCCGGGGCCGGGTTCGGCAACGTTCACTTCTTCGAAGCGCATGACTTCGGGACCGCCGGTTTGATATAGCTTGATTGCGTGTGACATCCTCATCCTCGAAATAAAAAGTTTACGAAAAAAACGCCCGGTATGCCGCAAAACCGATGATCGTCAATACCAGCGAACCGAACAGGTGCGCCGACGCCAGCGCCAGCCCGATCATGTAATCGCCGCGCAGCAGCAGCATCGACACTTCCGATGAAAACGTAGAAAACGTCGTCAACCCGCCCAGCACACCGGTGATCACAAAGAGCCGGTAATACGGCGGCAGATCATGCTGCGCAACAAAATACGCCAAAGCCACGCCGACGGCAAAACCACCGATCAGATTGCTGGCAAGGGTGCCGAGCGGAAACCTGGGGTAATGATCGTTCAGCCACCAGGTCAACCCCCAACGTATCCAGGCGCCAATCGCCGCGCCCGTTCCGACGGCGATGAATTCTGCGAAAATCAACGGCATTGCTGTCGCTCCTTAACTGTTACGCTGGAGTTGCCAGCGCGCCGCCGCTTCGTCGTCGCTTTCTCTGGCATCGACCCAACGCGCGCCGGTCTCTGTGGTTTCTTTTTTCCAGAACGGCGCTTGCGTTTTCAGATAGTCCATGATGAAGCGGCAGGCATCAAACGCATCGCCGCGATGTGCGCTTTTGACGGCCACCAGAACGATTTGATCAAGCGGCTTCAGTTCGCCAACGCGATGAATGACCGTCACACCCAAAATATCGAAGCGCTGCGCCGCATCGGTAACGATTTTCGCCAGTGCTTTCTCTGTCATCCCCGGATAGTGCTCCAGCGCCATCGTCTGGACCAACGCTGATTCGTTTTCGCTTTCGTTCATCTCCCGAACCGTGCCGATAAAAACAGCGACTGCGCCGGCGCGCGAATCGCACTCGCGTAACTTCGCAATTTCTGTCGCCGCATCGAAATCGTCGTGTTGAACACTAACGCACGTTTTGATTTCCGGCATCTTGTCTTTCATCGCATCGTATCTCATCAACCACCGGTAACCGGCGGAAAGAAGGCGATCTCATCGCCCGCGCGCACTGCCACATCGGCAGCGGCCATTTCATGATTAACCGCTACCCGCACCGCTCTGCCCTCGCCCAGCTCGTATGACCACGGGTCACCACGTTCGCGCAATATTGCGAGCACATCGCCAAGCGTCGGCGCCACTGGTTCCAGCGTCAACACTTCCTCGCTGCGCCCCAACGCTTCGCGCAAACGCGCCAGATAAACCACTTTAACGTCCATATTCTCCTCTCGGTACATCCGCCGCACGAGACAGGATGAAGTCGGCGATCGGCGCAGCATCGTCAAGATTGAAACACGGCAAGCCTTCAGGCCAATCGGTGGGCAACGCCGATGCAACCATATCAGTCGCAACACCGACAATATTCGAATCGCCTGGACACAGCAACGGTTTACCGACGGCCACCCGATGAATTTCAAGTTTCGGCACCGAATATGCTTTGTATCCCTCGATCAGCACCAGATCGCACGGCGTCATTCGCCCCAGTGCTTCTTCGAGCGTCGGCTCCGGCTCGCCGCGCGATTCGTGCAATAACGCCCAGCGTTCTTGCGACATGATCAACACTTCCGAGCAACCCGCGTCACGGTGACGGTAACTGTCCTTGCCCGGCCGATCGAGATCAAAACCGTGATGCGCGTGTTTGATTAGCGACACTTTCATGCCGCGCGCTACCAGAAACGGAACGATTTTTTCGATCAGCGTCGTCTTGCCGCTTCCCGACCACCCTGCAAAACCAAAAACCCGCACGCGCCGCTCCTCATTGTTTCATCACGATGCCCGATATTCTACCGCCGACCTCGCCTTTCGTGGCTCGAGTACAATGTTCACCGGCGAGAGGAGCTTTACTATGACGCAAGATATTTCTTCGGATTTTACGATTGCCCCGGCGGCGACGCGAGATGTTCCCGACCTCGTCGCCATGGTGCGCGCGTTGGCTGAATACGAAAAATTGCAGGATCAATGCATCAGCACCGAAGCCGATTTTCAGCACGCCCTTTTCGGCCCGGAACGCGAAGCCGAGGCGCTGATCGCCCGCGTCGGCGACAAGCCCGCTGGCTACGCCCTTTTCTGCTACAACTTTTCGACCTTTCTGGCGCGTCGCGGCCTCTGGCTGGAGGACTTGTTCGTCCAGCCGCAATACCGCGGGCTTGGTATCGGTAAGGCAATGCTCGTCCGGCTGGCCCGAACCGCGCATGAACGCGGCTATGGGCGCTTTGAATGGGCGGTTCTCGATTGGAACATATCCGCCATCGAATTTTATAAAGCGATGGGCGCAACAGTAATGAACGACTGGCGCATCGTCCGCGTTACCGGCGATGCTTTGAAACGGTTAGCCACACAATAGCCACCCCGAAAACCTCTCGGTTTCGGCTTGGCCATACCGCAACTTTATCCTGAGAAAGAGGATACGCTTATAAGCGTATCCTCTTGAAATCTAACCGCTTTTAACGAGCAGGCTTCGGTCCGGTATTGCCAACCAGGTCCGGCACATTCGCCGCCGGGGCGTGGCATGTTTCACAGTTGTAGCGAGAACCAGCCACATGCAGCTTACCATCCGCCGCCTTGACATAATGTGAAGGTGAAATTGGCGTTGCGTCGTTCTTGTCGCCCGCTTTCTTCTTTTGTCCCGGCCGGTCGTGGCATGTCAGGCATTTATTCTGGTCTCGGCTAATCGGCTGGTACTTCTCGGTGTCGTGCGGCACCAGCGCCGGCATCAGGTAAGCCGTTTCGGCGCTACCTTGTACACCCGTGCCGTCAAGCGTAAAAGCTTTCGGCGTCTGCGTATCAAACGGGCTACTCTTCGACAACCCCATATCTTTGTCGGAAATCGACATCTGGGAGCAAGCAATCAAACCAGCGGCGAGAGCGGCTGCGGCAATCAATGTCAAACGTTTCATGGTCGTTCCTCTTTCAGGTCATCAAGATGGCAGGGTGTGCGCGCTCTTTGCAGAAGCGCCGCCGATACGCGCACGCAAATTAAACTCCAGACATTTTTCGGGACACACGGCAACACACTTGCCGCAGTTGGTACATTCGCCGGCGCGTATCATGCCGTCGCGCTCGGCATTTTTGAAATTCAATACGACGGGTTCAGGGCAAACCTTCACACAGTCGCCGCAATTGGTGCAGGCGGGCGCATCGAACGCAACCTTGACCAGGCCGATCCGGCCAATGATCGACCAGAACGCGCCCAACGGGCAAATATGTCCGCACCAGCCGTGCGCCATGAGCAGCAGATCGAATACGAAGACACCGAGTATGGCGATGAAGCCAAAGCCAATGCCGAAAATCAGTTCGCGATGCATGATGCCGATCGGGCTGACCCACTCGAACGCCGCAACGCCGGTGATGAGCGACAACACCAGCGCCAACAGCAATCCCCAATAACGCGCCTTGTGTGATATGACGAACAGGCTGCGCACGCCAAGTTTTTCGCGCAACACGTTAGCGAAATCGGCCACCATATTGACCGGGCACACCCAGGCGCAAAACACACGCCCGCCGAGAAGAGCATAGAGCAGCAATATCACGCCGGCGCCGATAAACGCTTCAAGGATCGGCCAGTGCAAACTCGCAACGATTTGCAGCACCGCAAACGGATCGGTCAGCGGAATCACGCCGAGAAGTTTGGACGACGACAGGTTACCCGACAGCAACGGCTGTCCGGCGATCTGCCAACCCCAATGCACCGTTCCAAAAAACAGCAGCAAAACGGCAATTTGTACGAATCGGCGGGCAATGACGAAACGCCAGACATGGAGCTTGCCGCCCAATGTTTTCGGCATTACGAAATGCCGCACCGGGCGACCTTGAGCCGACGCAGGTGTTGCGGTGGTGGTAGAAGGCTGTTGCGTACTCATGGCCTCTCACCCGCATGCGTCTTGTTATTGAAATAGTCCATTCCCGGCGCTTGTTGCTTGTGCGTGGGTTTGTATTCAGGCGCGATGTCCGTGCCGCTACGAATGGTTTGCGTCTGAAAGTCTTTACCCAATGTCGGGCGGTAGTGCTCTCCCAGCTTGCCCTTGACGTACTCTGGCCGCAGCACACGAACCGCCGCCTGCTCAGTCGGGCAGGCTTTTTCGCATTTACCGCAACCGGTGCAAGCGTCGCTGTGGATCACTGGCTCGAACTTGGCGTGCTTGCTCGTTTCGCGCTCGACGATATTCAAGGTAATCGCCTTGTCTCTCAACGGGCAAACGCGATAGCAAATTTCGCAACGCAACCCCAGCCAGGAAAGACAATTTTCCGCATCAATCATCGCAACGCCCATCCGCGCCTTTTCGATGTCGGGAAACTTGGCATCGAGCGCGCCCGACGGGCACACCCGCGCGCACGGAATGTCAGCGCACATTTCACAGGGAATGTTGCGCGCCAGAAAATAAGGAGTGCCTACCGGCGCCACATCCGCGATGCTTGCCAGCGATAACGTGTCGTAGGGGCACGCGCGCACACACTGTCCGCATTTCAGACATTGCGCAGCAAAATCGGCTTCTGGCAAGGCGCCAGGCGGGCGCAGCGCGTTTACAGCAGCTTTGGCTTCGCCGCGCACCATGCTTTGCCACACCGTGCCGATGCAGGCGGCTACGCCTACCATCTGCGCGGTGCGCACGATGAACTGTCGCCGGTTGATAGCTTCTTTCACTGCCATTCTCTCGCTGCTCTTCGCGCTTCTGCGTAAGGGTGTCTGTTCACGATCCCGCTGCTACTCCTGGAGAAATTTCTCCAGGAGTAGCAATAAAGGGACCATGCGGTAACAGACTTACGCCTTATAGACCTTGACCGCCGATTTCTTGAAATCGGGTTCAGCCGAGATCGGATCGGCAGCATCAAGCACCACCTGGTTGGTCTGCACCGCTTCGTCGAAGAACGCAGCAAACACCGACCCCTTGGGCATCTTGTTGCGGCCTTTGGTGTCGAGCACGATCTTGATCTTGCCGCGCCGAGACTCAAGCCAAGCAACGTCATTGTGCTTCAACCCGCGCTTTTCAGCGTCTGCCGGATGCATATACAACACCGATGTCGGCGCCGCCCGGTGCAACTCAGGCACACGCCGGGTCATCGAACCGGTATGCCAATGCTCAAGGATGCGCCCCGTGACCAGCAGCAGATCGTAATTGCTGTCGGGCTGTTCCGGGTAAGCCGCGTACGGGCGATAGAAAATCTTCGCTTTGCCCGGCAACGGTTTCGGCGTCGGATCGGTCACCTTGTCGAGGTCGCCGACCGGGGTCGCCTTCATCAACGGACCGTAGAAGTTGAAGCCTTCGCCGGCTTTCACATAGGGATCATTGCCCTCCGAGAAACGCCACATGGTTTCCTTGCCGTTCACGACCGGCCAGCACAGGCCGCGTACCTTGTCGTCGTAATACATATCGAACGACGCCAGGTCATGCTGATGTCCGACGGTGAACTGCCGGTATTCCTCGAACAGCGCCTTATCGACAAACCAGCCATCGCCGAGGAGATCGACCGTCGAATTCTTGGTGCCTTTGGCGATCGGGTCGGGCCAAGCCACTTTCTTGTTGGCCGGCGTCGCAAACAGCACTTCGTACAACGTCATCTCTTCGTTGTAGCCCATCTTCTTCGCTTCTTCAAGCACGTTGGGCAGCTTGTTTTCGGGATAGCCTTCTTCCTTCAATCCCGGCAGCGCCTGCTCGCCCCACACCTCTTTCAGTTTGAAGCGTTTGGCAAATTCGAGCATGATCCAGACGTCGGAGCGCGCTTCACCCGGAGCATCGACCAACTGCCGCCAAACCTGAGTGCGGCGCTCGGCGTTGCCGTACATCCCCCATTTCTCGAAGATCATCGCTGTCGGCAAAATGAGATCGGCGACTTTTCCTGACAGCGTCGGATAAGAATCGGAAACCACGATGAAGTTTTCCGGTTTCTTCGCCGCTTTCAGCCAGTGGTTCGAGTTCGGTGTTGACTGCCATAAGTTAACTGTCTGCGTCCACACAAAACCCACTGAACCGTCTTCCAAACCACGCAACGCTACCATCAGCGGCGTGCCGATCTTCGGGTTCAGCGTGTTGGCCGGCAGGTTCCAAAGTTTGGCGGTCGCCTCACGATGCTTGGCGTTATCGACCAGCATGTCAGCCGGCAAGCGGTGGGCAAACGTCCCCACTTCGCGCGCCGTACCACAAGCCGATGGTTGCCCGGTCAGCGAGAAAGCGCCTTCGCCCGGAAGGCCGTGTTTGCCTTGCAGCAGATGCATCGCGTAGAACAGTTCGTTGACCCACACGCCGCGCACGTGCTGGTTCGCACCCATCGTCCAGAACGACATCAGTTTGCGTTTGGTGATGCAGGCATCGGCCAACTGTTTAAGTTTTTCTTTGAATTTGTCGAGCGGCTCATCCGGGTCGCCCTTGGCGAGTTCAGCGACAAAATCAAGCGTGTACGGTTCCAACGCTTTCTTGAAATCGTCAAAACTGATTTGCCAGTGCGCGCCGGCCGTCGCTGCCGCCTTATGCTCGATTTCCTGACCGGCTTTGTCCGGGCGCCGCTGGGCGATCGCTTCGTACTTGTCGAGCTTGTTCACCAATTGTTTCTTCTGCGTGTCTTTCTCGGCCTCGAATGCGAATTTGTCGGTCGGCCGCATACCGTAGCCGATGTCGTACGGCCCGGTAGCAAAGACGCAATGTTTATTGACGAAATCGGTGTTGACCGCATTGCGCGCGATGATTTCGCGGTTAATGTAGTTCATGATTGCCAGGTCGGTGTTTGGCTTGAAGATGATTTCAAGGTCGGCCACATCCGAACACAGGTTGCGATACGTCGTGACATTGATGATACGAACGTCCTTGTTCGACAAGCGGCGATCAGTTACCCGCGACCACAGAATCGGGTGCGCTTCCGCCATATTGGCGCCCCAAAGCACCATCGTGTCGGCCAGCTCGATATCGCTGTAGTTGTTGGCCGGCTCGTCAATCCCGAACGTCTGGATGAACGCGACCACGGCGCTCGCCATGCACAAACGTGCATTCGGGTCAATATTGTTCGAACGGAAACCGGCCTTCATCAGCTTGGCGGCAACGTAGCCTTCCTGAATCAGCGATTGTCCGGAAGTCAGCATCGCGACCCCGGCTGGGCCTTTTTCCTTATAGACGCGCTTGAATTGGCGTTCCATTTCGTCGAACGCCTGCGTCCACGAAACCGGCACAAAGTCGCCGGTCTTATCGAACTTGCCGTCTTTCATCCGCATCAGCGGTTTGGTCAGGCGGTCTTCGCCGTACAGAATGCGGCCATTGAAATACCCTTTGATGCAGTTCAACCCGCGGTTGACTGGCGCATCGGGATCGCCCTTGATAGCGACGATCTTGCCGTTAAATGTGGCAACCTGTTCGCCACAGCCGGTGCCACAGAAGCGGCAAACCCCTTTATCCCATCTCCACCCGGCTTCCGCTGCATTGGCTTGCGCCAAAGCCGCTTTCGTAACCGGCAGACCGACCGTAGCGGCGGTCGTTGCGGCGATACCCGTTTTAATGAATTCTCGGCGTGACAAGCTGGTCATGTGAACTCCTTTAAGACATCAGTTAGCGCTAAGCGCGGAAGTTGATGAAAAATCAATGCTACTTTGAAACAGAAGTTGTTGAAGCAGAAGCGCCGAGCGTAGGATCCTCGGCGAAATAGTGATAAACCATACTAACGGAAACAACGCCCGGCACTCTTTGCAGCGCCCGGGCGCCATCGGCTTCTTCATCAATAGTGGGCGCCTCCTGCACAACGACGATCTTTCCAGTCGCGGGGTCTTTCTCATACACCTCAATCCCCGGCAGGGTTGCCAGCGTCTCGGCAACCTCCTCACAACGCTCCGGCACTGCCACTACTAAAATCCCTGATAAATTCACGGTCTTTTACTCCCCTTTGGGCTGACCAGACCTAACTATTTAGGCTTACTCGTGATCATTCAAGGGGAATGATACTTGCGCCGCAAAGTCTCATTTTGATCCAAGTCAAGACCGGAACGCTCCTCCAAAAACGTGGATTCAATATATTGTGAAAAACATATCGGGCGACAAAGCGCTTTGCCGAACGCCTCGAAACCTTGCCGCTGTTACATTAATAACTGCCGGGCGGCGCAAAGTTTTCAAAACGGGTGTATTCGCCCAAAAAGGTCAGTCGAACTGTTCCGATCGGTCCGTTTCGCTGTTTGCCGATAATGATTTCGGCAGTTCCTTTTTCTTGTGTGTCCGGATTGTAAACTTCGTCGCGGTAGATGAAAAGAATCACGTCGGCGTCCTGTTCGATAGCGCCGGATTCGCGCAAGTCCGACATCACCGGCCTTTTGTTGGGACGTTGTTCGAGGCTTCGGTTTAGCTGCGACAACGCAACGACGGGTACGTTCAACTCTTTGGCCAACGCTTTCAGCGATCGTGAGATTTCGGAGATTTCGGTAGCGCGGTTTTCGCCGCTCGTACTCGCCTGCATCAGTTGCAGGTAATCGACGATGATCAGCCCGAGTTTTTTGTAGTGCCGTTTCAACCGCCGCGCCCGCGAGCGCACTTCGATCACGTTCAAAGCCGGCGTTTCGTCGATCATGATTGGCGCTTTGTCCAGCCGCCCTAACGCGTGTGACAGTTTCTCCCAATCGCTCTGCTGCAAACGGCCGATCCGCAAATTCTGGCTCGACAAACGACCAACCGATCCGATCAACCGCAGCGCCAGTTGCGTAGAGGACATTTCCATCGAAAACACCGCTACCGGCAAATCGGCGTGTAACGCCACATGCTCACCGATGTTAAGCGCCAGCGCGGTTTTTCCCATCGAGGGGCGACCGGCGATAATCACCAAATCGCCCTCCTGAAAGCCGGAGGTCATCCTGTCAAGATCGTGAAAACCCGTCGGCACGCCAGTCACTTCCGACGGGTCCTCGCGCTCATACAGATGCTCGATTCGCTCGACGACTTCGACGAGTACTTTACTGATCTCGACAAACTGCTTTTGCCCGCGCGCGCCCTGTTCGGCGATGTGCAGAATATCGGCTTCCGCCTCATCGAGCACTTGCGCAGCGCCTTTACCGAGCGGGTTGTAGGCGTTGTCGGCGATCTTCCCTGCCGTCGTCACCAGTTGCCGCAATACCGAACGCTCCCGCACGATTTGCGCGTAGTGGCGAATATTGGCTGCCGTCGGCACGTTCTGCGCCAGCGCGCCGATATAGGCCAGCCCACCGACGTAATCGAGCTTTTGCATCGACTCCAGCGCATCGGCCACCGTCACCACATCAGCGGCTTTTCCTTCGCCGGTCATCCGTTGAATGTGATCGAAAATCAGCCGATGCGCGTCAGCGTAAAAATCCTCGCGCGACAACACATCGCCGATCCGGTCCATCGCTTCGTTGTCGATCAAAAGACCGCCCAACACGGCCTGTTCCGCCTCCATCGAGTGCGGCGGTAGTTTCAGCGATTCTATGTCTCGGTCTTGGTCGGCCATCGGGGTGTTGGATGCAGGTTAACGGCGGGTTGAAAGCTGTAAGGATACTACAGCCAGGAATCAGACATCAGAAATCAAGAATCAGAAAAACGCAAAAGGCTGGGCAACGCCCCTCGACCGCTCACGGGAACCTGACCACCCCCGCGCATAGGGAGAGGTCAGAACAAAGGCGGCAATGCAAAAATAGAGGCCATTGAACAAAAACCGCCATAGTCATAAAACAAAGCCCCAAACAAAAACCGACGCCTGAGCGCCGGTTTTCGCATCACGTCGTCAAGAGCTTGCGGCCATCACTGATTGGCGACATCGCCTACCACATGAACCGTAATCGTCGCCGTCACGTCAGCATGCAAAGCCAATATTACCGAATGATCGCCAACATGCTTCAGATGGCCTTCCGGCAGCCGCACCATCGAGCGTTCGAGATGGACAAAGCCTTTCTCCTTCAACGCTTCGATGATATCAATGTTGGTGACCGAACCGTATAACCGGCCATCGACGCCCGCTCTCTCGGCGATCTGGATGGTCAAGCCTTCCAGCCGCTCGGCCAGCGCCGTTGCGTCGGTCAGCTTTTCTGCTTCCTGTTTTTCCAGCTCTGCCCGCTTTTCTTCGAGCATCTTGATGTTTTCCGGCGTCGCCCGCTTGGCCTTGCCTTGCGGAATCAGGTAATTACGCGCGTAGCCGTCCTTGACCTTGACCACGTCGCCGAGTACGCCCACATTGACGATTTTTTCGAGAAGAATCACTTGCATATCCAGCCCCTCTCAGTGACGGTCCGTGTACGGCAAGAGCGCCAGGAATTGCGCGCGCTTGATCGCCACCGACAATTGACGTTGATAACGGGCCTTGGTGCCGGTAATGCGGGCCGGCATGATCTTGCCGTTCTCCTGCAAAAACTCTTTCAGCACATCCACGTCCTTGTAATCAATCTGCTTTACGCCTTCCGCCGTAAAGCGACAGAATTTTTTGCGCTTGAACAGCGCGTTGCCGCGATCGCGGCGTTGCTTGTTGGCATCTTTGCCTTTACCTTTACCACCCATCATGCGAGGCATAGTTCAATTCCTTTACGTTTCATTCATTTAAAGTCGTTAATCGCTTGATTTGCGAGAGATGCAGCGCCAGCGTAATCCCGCTACGCCAGCGGCGGCACAGAAACCCCGTACAACGAAGCGGGCTGCCGACGGGCATCCGGCTCAGCGCCAGCGCCTCCTGTCCGAAAGCCACAGTGAAAATCTCGAAATTCACCTGGCGCATCGCGCCCTCTTCGGACTGCATCGATTGATGCGACAACATCCCCTCCTGTACCGCCACGCCCGCCGGTGTATGGCGCAATACGCTTTTTTCAATCAGCGTCGCATCCAGTACGATCCGGTTGGTCGGCTCCATGCCCTCTCGCCGCGTTCCGATCAGGCGATGTATTCTTCCGCTGTCGGCGCGCCGTCTTCCGCAAGCTCCACTGCGTCGGCAACATCGGCGGGCATATCTCTGCTGTCGATGTCCTTTTCAGTCAGCGACTTCGCCTTGTCTTCGCGCATCATCGGCGACGGCGTTGTCACCGCGGCGTCCATCGACACCGTCAAATGACGCAACACCGCATCGTTGAATTTAAACGCGTGCTCCAGCTCTTCCAGCGTTTCAAGATTGCACTCGATATTCATCAGCGCGTAATGGCCTTTGTGCATCTTCTGGATCGGGTAAGCCATCTGGCGGCGGCCCCAGTCTTCCAGCCGATGAACGCGCCCGCCGCGCGATTCCACCATCGCACGGTAACGCTCGGCCATCGCCGACACCTGCTCGCTCTGGTCCGGATGGACGATAAACACTATTTCGTAATGACGCATGCAGTTAACTCCTTTCGATCTGATCGCGGCAAAAACAACCCGGCTCCGATGAAACGGGCCTCTGCCGCAAGGCCTCCCCGTCTGCAGCGGGTGAGGCAAGGGAATTAAATATTATATACCAATCAGGCGATTGGCTCACTTTTCTGACAACACGCTTCTGTCAATAAGCAGAACAAAGAACAGGGCCAGAAACCTGCGCGAAGATACCGCCTTCAAGCCCCCTCAATGCATCGGCATCTGCGCGAATGACAGAGGAGATCATGAAAAGGAGTGAAAAACAATTTCATCATCCGCGGGTATCCCGTCGCCCCGATCAAACCGTTGCTTCGACGAAACGCGCGTTTCCCACCTTCGTAGAGCTGCCTTTCCGGATTCCCGTTTTCGCGGGAATAACGCCCCTTGTATAAAAACCGACACCCTCAAGCAGAGCCCTCCTTGCGCAGAAAATGGTGAGGAATGGAGAGAATGGAGCGCCAGAAATGTAAAACTTTGTCTCAAATCTTGGCCAACCAAGCGATTGTCTCTCCAAAGCGACAACCGATTGGAATATTTGACAACCGTTTATCCGTCAAAAACACCCGTTTGTCGGAGCATGCCAGCGCCAAAATAACGAATTCAAGAGCGGCAAAATATGTAAAAAAGAGCCTATTTACAAAACATGAATAAAGAATGCAGCATAAAAACAATACGTTATCTTCTGTGAAATGTTACAAAACTATTTTCGTCGTAGAGCAATGGAAGCCGTTTCTCCCAAAGATTAAAAAGCAAATGTTTCACAACTGTTTCGTGGAAGTGTCTCCAAAAAACGACAATAAATGATGTTGACACCCTTTTTTATGCAGGAATACGATCGCCATTGTCAACGGCATTCGGTGAAACGGTCATCGGATTCCGCGAAACTTTTTCCATCACCAAGGAAGGAAATCGAAATGAAAACCCAGGACGCCAGAGCAACAACAAATCTCAGCCTCTCTCCCAAAGAGCTGATCTCTTTCAGTAAAGCCAACGCACTCATTCGCCTTTTGATGTTGCTCTTGATCGCCCTGGGCATGGCGCTGGCGCCAGCCTTGGTTTCGGCGCAGACGTTGACGGTCGAGGCGTGGCAGAAAGTCATCAAGGACACCCTTCCGTCCCAGCTTGGATGCTTTGAAATATCCTACCCGAACATTAGTGGCAGCAAGCATCTAGCGCCACTGGCACCTGCAAGATTTTATCCGCGGAAGACGTGGCTCAGAGTACGCTGCTTGGAATCCAAAAAAACCTGACGATGGAATCATCGGACAGTGGAAATGATTCATTAAAATCTGTCCAATCATATACCACAGGAAATGGCCCGATAGGAGGATACGGTTATTCAGCCGTTACACAGGAAGGGTATCCAATAGTATCCACAGAAGGCTCCTTTTTGGAAGTTATCGGCGGCAACCCGAATGAATACTCGCTGCAGCTTAATACCGATTGGGTTCTGTTGTCAAAGAAAACGAGAGACAAGCTATGCAAGGGCCTTAATACTTGCAATGAAAATCTATTCGGTTGGACGCAATTTGTAGCTTTTGTCGATAAAAATAATCTGCTGCTAGGGATAGAAATTGAATACGCTGCAGGCGGCAATATATTTCTACAAAACCCTTCCTTTATGTTGACATTGTCGCTGGCGCCGTCAGTCACTGATTTGAGCAAGGTAAAGGTTCGTGGGCAAGCCGTCAATGGCATGGATACCGTCACTGTCATCGTGGACAAGCGAGCCTATGCATTAACATCGACATCTCAATTCGGAGAACTCTCTCAAGCATGGCGCGCATCCCAGTTTAATATTGTTGGAGCTCGCGGATTTGCCAACCTCAACTTCAATAAAAGATCATCATTAACCATCAGAACGCAAATTGACAACAAAACAAAAAACCCGCCATCCTGTTCAACGGACTATGGTACTGGCGAAACGAATAACCTTAATTATAATAGCCCCTGTTGCGCCTATGGCGGAGCTGCGCCGTCGATTGTATTCATTGAAGGCACCGACTCCGGCATAACGACACCCTCTTGCGCATCCCTGGGCGACAACGTGATCACCCCCTCCGTTACTCCTCTCGGACTTGGCACAATAACACCCGCCGATTCCCTTACGGTTCCCAATGGCGTTGCTTCAATATTCACTGTAACGCCCAATCCCGGCTATATGATCGCATCTGCCAACGACGTGAAAGGTTGCGGCGGTACGTTCGATATGGTTCGTAATATTTTCACAACGGCCCCCGCAACGACCAGTTGCACCGTCACTGCGGCATTCACGACCGCGACAGGCAACTACTACACCGTGACGGCCAACGCCGGCGCCGGCGGCGCCATCAACCCGCCGGGGACGATGTCGGTCAACGCTGGGGCAACCAAAACATTCATCATCATACCGAACGCGGGCTACCGAATTTCTTCGGTGGGCGGTTGCAGCGGTACGTGGAACGGCACCAATTCCTACACCACCGGCGCTGTCACCGCTCCCTGCACCGTCACGGCGTCATTCGCTCAGATAAACTACACCGTCACGGCCGGCGTATCGGGCATCGGCGGCACGATCAGTTCGTCGGGGGCGAATTCCGTGCCCTCAGGAACGACTAAAGCATTCACGATTACGCCGAATCCGAACTACCGTATTTTCTCGGTGAACGGCTGCGGCGGCACGCTCAGCGGCAGCACCTTTACCACCGCCCCCGTCACCGCCGACTGCACCGTCACGGCGTCATTTGCTTCGACGACGACCTTCTACACCGTCACCGCCACCGCCGGCACCGGCGGCACGATCAGCCCGCCGGGAAACGTATCGGTCGCTTCGGGAGCGACCCAGGCATTCACAGTGACGGCGAACACCGGATACATCATAGATGTTAATAATGTTACCGGCACCTGTGGAGGTATCCTAATTACGGCCTATATTGTTGGCCATCCCTATAGTCTGGGCACTTATACGACCAATCCCGTCAATGCCAATTGTACCGTTTCGGTGTCATTCAGGCCAGAGCCCACCTACTACACCATTACGCCCAGCGCCGGCCCCGGCGGCTCAATTGACCCGTCAGCGCCCATACGCTTATCAAGCGTGCAGGGAACTCCTTTCACACTCACACCCGACGACGGGTACAAGATTGCCTCTGTCGGCGGCACTTGCGTGGGCACGCTCAACGGCAACATCTACACTGTCTCGAAACCCACTGCCGACTGCACCATCATCGCTTTATTTGCTCCAACCATAACCTACACCATCACGACCAGCGCCGGCACGGGCGGCACGATCAGTCCGCCGGGAACCATCTCGGAGATCGCCCCGAGAACGACCAAAACATTCACGGTCACACCGAACCTGGGTTACTACATTTCCTCGATCAAAGGTTGCGACGGGGTGGCAGTGACCGGCGATAAAACGTTTACCTCGGCGCTCTCCTACACCACGGGCCCCATTACCGCCAACTGCACCGTGACGGCAGCGTTCACTCAACTAAGCTACACCGTCACTGCCAGCGCCAGCACGGGCGGCACGATCAGTCCGCCAGGGCCGATTTCGGCAACCTACGGGACGACCAAGCAGTTCACGGCCACGCCGAACACCGGGTATTACGTTGACACCATCAGTGGTTGCCGGGGAGCGTCGGTACATGGCAGTAGGACATCCGCCACAGCTCTCACCTACACCACCGGCAACATCACCGACGACTGCACCGTTACGGCGTCATTCGCCCCAATTACCTACACCATCACGGTTCGCGCTGATACGAATGGCACGGTCAGCCCGTCAGGGAATGTCACCGTAGGCTATGGAGCAACTCAAAAAATCACGATCACGCCGGACGCGGGTTTCATTGCGTCGGTGTCATCTTCCCCCTGCGACGGCACGCTCAACAATAATGTCTTCACCACCAAGGCGATCTTTGCAGATTGCACCATCACTGTTGCGTTTACCCGAGCCCCCAGCATCGTCACCGCCAGCGCCGGTACGGGCGGCAGCATCAACCCATCGGGAGCGGTATCGACGAAATGGGGATCAAGCCAGACATTTACGATCACGCCAAACCCAGGGTATACCGTTGTTGAACCTGTCGGCGGCACCTGTGGCGCTAGTGCCTTCAATGGTAATACCTATATCACCAAGGCAGTCCTCGCCGATTGCACCGTTACGGTGACATTCTCCCCGATTACCTATACCGTCACCACCATCGCCGGCACGGGGGGCACGATCAGCCCGCCGGGGCCGATTTCGACAACCTACGGGACGACCAAGCCGTTCACGATCACGCCCAACGCGGGGTACTACATTGCCACCATCAACGGCTGCAACGGCACAGCAGTGACCGGCG
>Ga0209628_10000013_pt1 | contig 86989 bp, 73 predicted proteins | sample TergutCu122P4_FD_187285 | JGI IMG/M metagenome (GOLD analysis project Ga0209628, IMG submission 187285) | Cubitermes ugandensis P4 segment gut microbial communities from Kakamega Forest, Kenya - Cu122 P4 (SPAdes) (version 2) | ecosystem: Host-associated > Arthropoda: Insects > Digestive system... | reverse complement strand
CTCCCGAAGGGAGGGGGTGACGGTTGTTCGCAGGCTTCGCCGGCGCCACATTGTTGACTGCGCTCCGGCGATCGCGCACCTGCCCGGCCAACTGGCCGCAGGCGGCGTCGATGTCTTCCCCGCGCGTCTTGCGCGTTGTCGTGACAATCTGCGCCTGCATGAGGATTTCGGCAAAGCGGCGCACCCGCTGGACGGGCGAACGCTTGAACGCCGCCGCGGGGAAAGGATTGAAGGGAATCAGATTGAATTTGCACGGCACATCCCGCACGAGCCGGATCAGTTCCCGCGCCTGCGCTTCGGAATCGTTCACGCCGTCGAGCATGACGTATTCAAACGTGATGAAATCGCGCGGCGATTTTTCCAGATAGCGTCGACATGCCGCCATCAATTCGGCGAGGGGATATTTCCGGTTGATCGGCACCAACTGATCGCGCAGCGTATCGTTCGGCGCGTGCAATGAAACCGCCAGCGCCACCGGGCATGCGCCGCCCAGCCGGTCGATGGCCGGCACGATGCCGGAGGTCGACACCGTCACCCGCCGCCGCGACAGCCCATAGGCATTGTCGTCGAGCATGAGATGCAAGGCGGTGACGACGTGATCGAAGTTCGCCAGCGGCTCGCCCATGCCCATCAGCACGACGTTGCTGATGACGCGCTCGGATGAAAAGTCTGGCGCCGGAGGACGGCCTGCGCGGCTGTTGGGACCCCGAAAATCGCCCAAAGCCTGTTTCGCCTGCCAAAGCTGGCCGATGATCTCACCCGCGCTCAGATTGCGGTTGAATCCCTGCTTGCCGGTGGAACAGAAAGCGCAATCGAGGGCGCAGCCCGCTTGCGTGGAAATGCACAGCGTGCCCCGGTTTTCCTCCGGGATGAAAACGCACTCGACGGCGTTGTTGTTGCCGACATCGAGCAGCCATTTGCGCGTGCCGTCGGTGGCCGTCGCGTCGCGCAAGACGCGCGGCAAACGCGCCTCGGCTTGCTCGGCGAGACAGGCGCGCAGGCTTTTCGCCACGTCGGTCATGCGCGCAAAATCGTTCTCCCCGAACTGATGCAGCCAGCGCAACACCTGCTTGGCGCGAAAGGGCTTCTCGCCCATTGCGGCAAACCAGGCCGTCAGACCGGCGGCATCGAATTCGAGCAGGTTTTGCATTTAGCGCGGATACACTTCCATCGCCGGGAAAAAATAAGCGATCTCGACGGCCGCCGTTTCCGGCGCGTCAGAGCCATGCACGGCATTGGCGTCGATGCTCTGGGCGAAATCGGCGCGGATGGTTCCCGGCGCGGCTTTTTTCGGATCGGTGGCGCCCATCAATTCGCGGTTCTTGAGAATGGCATTCTCGCCCTGCAAGACCTGAATCATCACCGGGCCGGAAATCATGAACTCAACCAGATCCTTGAAGAAAGGCCGCTCGCGGTGCACGGCATAAAACCCTTCCGCCTCCTGCCGCGACAAATGCTTCATTTTGGCCGCCACGATGGTGAGGCCGTTGGTCTCGAAGCGGGAATAAATTTTACCGATCACATTCTTGGCCACGGCATCGGGTTTGATGATCGACAGGGTACGTTCAACAGCCATCTTGAGGCGCTCCAAAATTTAAAAATTAAAAAAAGAAAGTATAAAAAAAGGGAAATAAAGCCAAATAAAGCCGAAGGCGCAAAATCGTATTTAACGCATTATTTTATCAGCAAAAAACAGCACTGTCCCGGCGATTCCGCAGAATCATGAAAACATCATGGGCCGGGATGATCCCCGCCGCAGCCTTGCCGTGCTCCCGCTGCCATTCCCGCGCAAGAACGTCACCCCCGCGAAGGCGGGGGCGGGAACAGGCTTTCAATGCGGCGCCGGCTTTCGCAAACGGTACAATCCGGGCATGAGTGGAAACCTGTTCATTGTGGCCGCGCCTTCCGGCGCCGGCAAGACGACGCTGGTGAAGATGTTGCTTGAGCGCGACAGCGGCATCGGCCTGTCGGTCTCCCACACCACGCGCGCGCCGCGGCCGGGGGAGGCGAATGGCCGCGAATATCATTTTATTGATGCGGCGGCGTTTCTCGCCATGCGCAGCCGCGGCGATTTTCTCGAAAGCGCGGAGGTGCACGGCAACTGGTACGGCACGTCGCGCCGCTGGATCGTCAAGCAGATGGAAGCGGGCCGAGATATTCTGCTGGAGATCGACTGGCAGGGCGCGCAACAGGTGCGCGCCCTGTTCGCGGACAGCATCGGCATCTTCATCATGCCGCCCTCGGTGGCGGAACTGGAGCGGCGTTTGCGCGCGCGCGGCCACGATGATGAGGATGTCATCGCCCGCCGCGTGGCCGCCGCGCGCGACGAGATGCGTCACGTCGGCGAGTTCGATTATGTTATTATCAACTCCACGTTGCCGGAGGCCATTGCAGACCTCGAAACCGTGGTACGCGCAGTCCGCCTGCGCACCGCCGCGCAACTGAACCGCCACCGCGCACTCTTCCAGTTTCTCGAACAGGACACATAGCATCATGGCCCGCATCAGCGTAGACGATTGCCTGAAAAGAATCCCCAACCGCTTCCAGTTGACCCTGGCGGCCACTTACCGCGCCCGCCAGTTGACCATCGGCGCCTCCCCCATGCTTGACGACGAGAACGACAAGCCGACCGTCATCGCCCTGCGCGAAATCGCCGCCGGCAAGGTCGGCCTGGAAGTGCTCAATCGCGGGCAGGCGTAATTCGACGGGAGAGGCGGGTGAGCCATGTCTGCGCCCACGGCTCCCGCTCCGCTTCCCTCCGCATCCTCCGCCGTTCCCGCGCCGCAAACCCCGGAAGCATATCAGGCTGAGCTTGCCCTTCAGCTCGAAAAGCTGCGGGAGTTGCTCGGCACGTATCTCAAGCCCGAGGACATCGAGCGCGTCGCCGACGCCTTTATCTTTTCGGCCAACGCGCACAAGGGCCAGTTCCGCATCAGCGGCGCGCCCTACTTCTCTCATCCGCTTGCCGTCGCCGGCATTCTGACCGGCTGGAATCTCGACGCCCAGGCGCTGTGCGCGGCGCTGCTGCACGATGTCGCCGAAGACACCGACATTCCCCTGACCGCGCTCGGCGAGCGTTTCGGCAAGGTGACGGCGGAACTGGTCGATGGCGTCTCCAAGCTGAACAAGATCGAATCCCAGTCGGTCGAGGAAGCCCAGGCGGAAAACCTGCGCAAGATGCTGCTGGCGATGGCGCGCGATGTGCGCGTCATTCTCATCAAGCTGGCCGACCGCCTGCACAATATGCGCACGCTGGAGACGCTGCGCCCCGACAAGCGCCGCCGCATCGCGCGCGAGACGCTCGACATCTACGCCCCGATCGCCAACCGGCTGGGGCTGAACATGCTCTACCGCGAATTGCAAGAGCTGGCGTTCAAGCACCTCTATCCGCTGCGCTATCGCGTGCTGTCGAAAGCCGTCAAGTCGGCGCGCGGCAACCGGCGCGAAGTGGTCGGCAAGATTCTCAAGGGCATCAAGGCGCGTCTGGCCGAAGCGAAAATCGAGGCCGAGGTGATGGGCCGCGAGAAACATCTCTACGGCATTTACCGCAAGATGCGCGGCAAGTCATTGTCATTCTCGCAAGTGCTCGACATCTACGGCTTTCGCGTCATCGTCAAGGACGTGCCGACCTGTTATCTCGCGCTCGGCGCCCTGCACAGCCTGTACAAGCCGGTGCCGGGCAAGTTCAAGGACTACATCGCCATCCCCAAGGCCAATGGCTACAAATCCCTGCACAGCACGCTGATCGGGCCTTACGGCACGCCGGTCGAAGCGCAGATCCGCACCACCGAAATGCACCACATCGCCGAGGCCGGCGTCGCCTCGCACTGGCTCTACAAGGATGCCGGCCACGCTTCTTCCGAATTGCAGCAGATGACGCGCAACTGGTTGCAGTCGCTGCTCGAATTGCAATCGACCTCGGGCAATTCGTCCGAGTTTCTCGAACACGTCAAGATCGACCTCTTCCCCGGCGAGGTGTTCGTCTTCACGCCCGCGGGCAAGATTCTCGCCCTGCCGCGCGGCGCCACGGCGGTGGACTTCGCCTACGCCGTGCATACCGACATCGGCAATCGCTGCATCGCCTGCCGCATCAATCAGGAATTGATGCCCTTGCGCGCCGAACTGAAAAACGGCGATCAGGTGGAAATCATCGCCGCCGCCCACGCCAACCCGAATCCGGCCTGGCTCTCCTATGTCAAAACCGCCCGGGCGCGTTCGCAGATTCGCTACTTCCTGAAAAACATGCAGCAAGCCGAATCGGCCAACCTCGGCGCGCGGCTCGTCCAGCAAGCCCTCACCGACCTGAACGCCAGCATGGACGCGGTGCCGGAAGCGAGCTGGGAAAAAATGCTGCGCGAATTCGGCGTCAAAACGCGGGAAGAACTCTTGACCGACATCGGCCTCGGCAAGCGCCTCGCGCCGGTCGTGGTGCGGCGCTTGCTGCTCCTCGGCGGCGAAACCCGCTCGGCGGCGGACGCGCGGGCCGCCGAAGCGCAGGCAGCCAAGCCGCTGCCGATCAGCGGCAGCGAAGGCATGGCGGTGCAAATCGCCCGCTGCTGCCGGCCCATTCCCGGCGATCCGGTGGTCGGCTCGATCAAGAAAGGCCAGGGACTCATCATTCACGCCTTCGACTGCCCGAACATCGTCAAGTCGCGCACGCAGGAAGCGGACAAATGGCTCGATGTCGAATGGGCGCCGGAGAGCGGATGCACCTTCGACACGCGCATCCGCGTCGTCACGCAAAACACCCCCGGCGTGCTGGCCAAGGTTGCCAGCGGCATTGCCGAAGCCGGCTCCAACATCCTCAACGTCAGCATGGACGAAGGCAGCGACGCCTGCACCACCCTCTATTTCACGCTCCAGGTCAGCGACCGCGTCCATCTTGCCGGCATCATGCGGGCGCTGCGCCACATCCCGGAAGTCGTGCGCATCGCCCGCGCGCGCGAGTAAAATTGAATTTTTCAAACCGGAAGAACACGGACATGGCCAAATACGAATCCGAATACACCCAGTTCATGCGCGACTGGCTGGCGCAGCACCCGGAAGAAATCAACGTCCAGCAAAGCGGCCGCGCCCTCTGGTGGGACAAGCCCCCGCTGACGCTGGAAGAACAGCAGCGCGCGCAGGAATCGAAAGTGCCACGGAAGGCGTATTACTACAGTTAGCGCGTTTTTCGTTTCGCGGAATGACAAGAAAGTCTGGCGCCGCAGGACGGCCCTACAGTGAGCGCCAAGCATCCGCGATGAATGAACCAGGAGAAACGGATATGGATTGGGCGCTGTTACCCCGCCGCGGAATCCGCATCGGCGAGGCCGAGATTGTCCTTGGCGCGCCGCGCGCCGAAGTGCGTCAAACGCTGGCGCAGCACTTTCCCTCACCGGCCAACCGGCGGCGGCCAAGCGAAGATCAGTACGCTGACGACGACAGAAAAGTATTTCTGCGCTACGACGATGCCGACACCCTCGCGGAAATCATGTGCATCAATGGATCCTTGCATTCAGAGGGGCTGGAGCTTCGCAACACCACGTGGGCCGAGCTTGCCCCTCGCCTTGAGGCGCGTGGCTACACCATCACGGCGCCGCAGTACTACGCAGATGGACAGGACTGCCCTGAGCTTGGCATCAATATCGCCACGCGCGCGGATGTCGGCGGTGACGAAGACGATGACGAGATCGAGTGGGTCGCCCTGTGGCGCGCAAATCCCGTGTCCTGAATGAAGTACAACGTCATCCCGGCTCACAAGCCTCAACAGGCCGTCCGGTGAGGCCAGACTTTTGATGTTGGGGTTCGCTTCGCTCACCGCCAACCTATCTGATTCCTGATCCCTGCCCCCTTGTTCTCCTCCCCGCTCGTTTTTGTCGACCTCGAAACCACCGGCGCCAATGCGGCGCTGGATCGCATTACCGAGATCGGCATCATCAAGGTCGACGCCGGACAGGTCGAATATGAATGGTCAACCCTGGTCGATCCGGGCGTGCCGATTCCGCCCCTCATCCAGCGCGTCACCGGCATCACCGACGCGATGGTGCGCGGCGCGCCCGCCTTCGCCGATCTTGCCGACGAGGTGTTTGCGCGTCTTGAAGGCGGCCTGTTCATCGCCCACAATGCGCGCTTCGATTACGGTTTTCTCAAACATGCGTTCAAGCGCGTCGATCGCGTCTTCCAGCCGCCCGTGTTGTGCACCGTCAAACTCTCCCGCGCGCTCTACCCGGAACATCACCGTCATGGCCTCGATGCCCTCATCGCCCGTCACGGCCTCGGCTGCGCGGCGCGTCATCGCGCCCTCGGCGATGCGCGTGTGCTGTGGGATTTCGTCCAGCGCGTTCACGCCGAGAAATCGCCCGAGGCGATTCGCGCCGCGCTGAAGAAAGCGACCAAATTACCTGAACCGGAAAAGACATCATCATGACTGAAGACGGCAAGGTGCGCATCTCGAAACTCATGTCCGAGCAAGGGCTGTGCTCGCGGCGCGAGGCCGACGCTTACATCGAGCGCGGCTGGGTTTTTGTCGACGGCGCGCGCGTCACCGAACTGGGCAGCCGCGCCTGGCCCACGCAGACCATCACCCTCAGCCGCGAAGCGAAATCGAACCAGCTCGCGCAGGTGACGATTCTGCTCAACAAACCCGTCGGCTATGTCTCCGGTCAGGCCGAGCAAGGCTACCCGCCGGCGGCCACCCTCATCACCGCCGCCAGCCGTCACACGGGCGATCGCGCGCCGCTGCGTTTCAACCCGGCGCATCTGAAAGGACTCGCCCCCGCGGGCCGTCTCGACATCGACTCCACCGGCCTGCTCGTGCTGACCCAGGACGGGCGCATCGCCAAACACCTCATCGGCGAAGATTCGCGTATTGAAAAGGAATATCTGGTGCGCGTCGAAGGGCGGCTCGATGACAAGGGGCTGGCGCTGCTCAACCACGGTCTTTCGCTCGACGGGCGGGCGCTCAAACCGGCGAAAGTAAGCTGGCAAAACGAAGATCAATTGCGCTTCGTCCTGCGCGAAGGCAAGAAGCGCCAGATCCGCCGCATGTGCGAACTGGTCGGCCTGCGCGTCACCGGCCTGAAACGCATCCGCATCGGCAGCGTGAAACTCGGCGACCTGCCGCCGGGCCGGTGGCGCTATTTGCGCGCTGACGAACGGTTTTGAGTTTCAAAACGAAAAGTCTGGCGCCAGCGGACGGCCCGCCACGCGCTTGACCCAAGCCGCTGCGAACGCTGCCGCCGCGTGTTAATCTAAGCGCTGAACATCATTTCAGAAACGCAAGGAGTCCACCGTGTCCACTGCTGCGTCAGCCGCCCCCGGCGGCTTGCTCGAATATTCGGTCGTGTATACCGACCGCGCCCTCAATCATATGTCGCCCGCATTCCAGTCGGTGATGCGGGACATCGCCGCCCTGCTCAAGGAAGCCTACCGGGCGCAGTCGGCCATCATCGTGCCCGGCAGCGGCACGTTCGGCATGGAGGCCATCGCGCGGCAGTTTGCCGGCGGCAAGAAATGTCTGGTGATTCGCAATGGCTGGTTCAGCTATCGCTGGAGCCAGATTTTTGACATGGGAAACATCCCCGCCGAAACCATCGTGCTCAAGGCGCGGCCCGTGGCGAGCGGCGCGCAAGCGGCCTTCGCGCCGCCGCCGATTGACGACGTGGCGGCGGCGATCCGCGCCCAGAAACCGGCGCTGGTGTTCGCGCCGCATGTCGAAACCGCCTCCGGCATCATCCTGCCCGACGCGTACATCAAGGCGGTGGCCGAAGCGGTGCGCGCCGTCGATGGCCTGTTCGTGCTCGACTGCGTTGCGTCCGGCGCGATGTGGGCGGACATGAGTGATCTCGGCATAGACGTTCTCCTCAGCGCGCCGCAAAAAAGCTGGAGCGCGCCGGCCTGCGGCGCGTTTGTCATGTTGAGCGCGCGGGCGCGGGAAAGGATCGAGGCGACGACCAGCAGCAGTTTCGCCGCCGATCTGCGCAAGTGGTTGCAGATCATGGAAACCTACGAGAAGGGCGGCCACGCTTACCACGCCACGCCGCCGACCGACGCGCTGGCGGCGGCGGCGCGCGTGATGCGCGAGACGCGCGACTGGGGCTTCGCGCAGGCGCGCGCGGCGCAGGCGGAACTCGGCGCGCGGGTGCGCGCATTGCTCGTCGGCAGGGGCTTCAAGAGCGTTGCCGCGGAAGGCTTTCAGGCGCCGGGCGTGGTGGTGAGCTACACCGATGACGCGGACATTCAGTCCGGCAAGAAATTCATCGCGCAAGGTTTGCAGACTGCCGCCGGTGTGCCGCTGATGTGCGACGAACCGGCGGATTTCCGCACTTTCCGCATCGGCCTGTTCGGCCTCGACAAGCTACAGAATATCGCGCGCACCGTGCAGCGCCTGGAAGATGCGCTGAAGCGAATAAGCGAAGCATAATCCGTAACCACGCCATTTGATGTGAAGCACCGCTGATTTGTTCAAACCGGCAATGTCTCGCGCCAGAAGGCGCGCCCTTGGATCGCGCACGCCTGCCCTGGCCACAAAACCCTGACGCCGCAAAAAAAGAAGCTGCGGGTGCGAGGTGGCGCACAGGAATATGGAGGCAGGCCATCCTAAACATGGATTGTGAAGTATAATTTTGGGCACGATCCTTTTTCCCAAGATTGCGTCATCGGCGATGAACGGGGATATTTCCACCCACAGCGGTTCTCCTGCGTTTTTCTCATCCTTCGTGCAGCAAGGCGCGCTATTGATGGCGCTTTTTTGCGTATTGGTACTGGGGAGCATGGCATTCTCCACCTGGATGGCGCTTCGCGTTCAGGGAAACGCTCATATTATCAACAAGGCCGGCACGCTACGGATGCAGAGCTATCGGCTGCTGGCGACGCTCAGTCTGACGCCTCACGAAAGCGATCTCTTGCGCTCGCTCGCCGATGCTTTTGAAGCGGACATCAGCAGCGCGCCATTGCGTTCCGTCCTCAGCCGGGAGGGCATGGAGGGCGATTTGCTGAGCGTTCAGGATTATTGGTTCAACGCCCTGCGTCCGAATATGCTGCGCCGCGATGACGTTCCGCTTGTCGCCGATCAGGTAAGAACTTTTGTCCAGCGCATTGATGCTCTGGTCGCCGGCCTCGAAGAAAAGACTGAGCAACACATCCAGCAAACCATTCTTTTGCAGAAAATTTTCATCGCTTTTTCCCTGTTGTTTCTTGCGGGTTTCGCCCTTTATTTGCACCAACGCATCGTGTCTCCATTGCGCAAGTTGCTTGTCCTTGCTTCGGCCATTCAGCACCGCGATTTCCGGCAGCGCGCCGACCTTCGCCACCGCGATGAGCTTCATCTGCTGGCGCAGACCCTGAATACCGCCGCTTACGAACTTGAGCAAAGTTATCAAAGTCTTGAAAACCGCATTGCCGAAAAAACAGTCGATCTGCAACAGAAGAACGAAACGCTGGCATTTCTTTATGAAGCCTTGCGCGCTTTGCACCACCGCAATCTGTACGATGATCGTCCGCTCAGCGAGCGCTTGAGCGCCATTTTGGAGCGTGCCGGAAGACTCTTGCCGTTCAGCGAGTTGACCCTTGTTCTTGACCGTAACAGGACACCGCCTGCTTCAGACGCCTCCACGTCCGGTGCACAGCGGTGGCTGCTGGTCGATTCGCAGGTATCCTATGGCTGGATCGAGGGACATCTTCCTCCTGGTGTGCCGCTCATTGAGGAGCACCGTCGGTTGATGTCGCTGCTCGCCGATGCTTTCATCGTCACCTTGGTGCTGGAAGACCAGAGCCACCAACGGGAACAATGGTTGCTGACGGAAGAAAGAACCGCGATCGCCCGCGAGCTGCATGATTCGATGGCGCAGTCGCTCTCTTATCTCAAGTTGCGGTTGGCCGCCTTGCAAATGCAGTCAACGCTGTCGCCGGAAGAGCTTCATAACGCCCTGGCCGAAATGCGCAACGAAGTCAATGTCGCCTACCATCAGTTGCGCGAATTGCTGACAACCTTCCGATTGCAGCTTGATCAGCCCGGCCTCGATGCTGCGCTTAGAAAAACTGTTGCGGAGTATAGCCATCGCTTCGGCTTTCCAATCAATTTCGACGATCAGCTACGCACCCTGTTGCCCGCTGATAAAACCATCCACCTTTTGCAGATCGCACGCGAGTCTTTTCATAACATCGAAAAGCATTCTCACGCGACAGAAGCTTCGCTCAAAGTGTTTCACGTCAATGACGAGATCGTCCTGAGCATTACCGATAATGGCCGTGGTCTGCCGGAAGACCTTCAGCGGAGGAGTCATTACGGCCTCGCCATCATGCGGGATCGCGCGCAAAGCCTGGGAGGAACGTGTCGGATAAGCAACCGGCCGGAGGGCGGCGTCGAAGTGCGTGTCGTTTTTCCTTTTCATTAACCTAACTGATAACAGCGCCATTGAAGAACTGAATCGATCATATTAAGCTCCTTAACCCAACTGCGGGAGGAAAACCGCCATGAATGAAACGCCTGCCACCGTCGTTCTGATCGACGACCATCCGATGCTACGCAACGGTATCAAGCAACTCCTGTCGATGGCCCCCGATCTTGCTGTCATCGCCGAAGCGGGTAACGGCCCCGAAGGCATTGAATTAGCACGTCAACACGACCCTGACCTGATTCTTCTTGACCTCAACATGCCCGGCACGACAGGGCAGGATACGCTGATCGGCCTGCGGCAACACCCGTTATCGGGACGTATCGTTGTTTTTACCGTTTCCAATCACGAAGAAGATGTTGCTAACGCCTTTAAATGCGGCGCCGACGGCTACCTGTTGAAAGACATGGAACCCGAGGAACTTCTTGCGGCACTGCGACAGGCGACCGTCGGCGAAATGGTGTTGAGCGATTCGCTGAAACCTGTACTCATCCACAGCTTGCGGGAAAAAAACCTGTTTGACGGCGAACGTCGCCTCGACGACTTGACCGCGCGCGAGCAGGATGTTTTAAAACTTGTGGCGGCGGGCCTGCCCAATAAAACCATTGCCAACCGGCTTAATATCGCCGAGAGTACCGTCAAAGTCCATGTCAAAGGACTTCTCAAAAAACTGAAACTCCGCTCGCGCGTCGAAGCCGCCGTCTGGTTTACGCAAGAGCAAAAGGACAAATGATCTTTCTGTTCAGCGGGATGGCTGCATTTGCTTGGCGATGTTACGACCGGTCTATTACGCACAGAATCCCAGGCTCCTTCCCGACCAAGCTCAGTGCCCCGCCTTCAAATAAAGCCGCAGTATCTTCTTCTCCGGCGAGTCGCCCCGCACAAAATAAAGGCGCTGGCCGTCGCCCACTACGGTAAAATCGGGGGTGACAAGCGCGCGGTTCATAGCTTCAAGCATTTTCTGGCGCAAGGCTTCGAGCTGTTGATTGCCCCCACAAACATCGGCTTCGACGTAAAACTTTTCGTCGGCGGTATGACCGACGGCAAACGATGGTTGTTCGTCGGCGCAAGGCGTCCCGCTGCGACGCAATACCCAGGGCTCGTTGTTGACGACGGCGAATACAATGTCCGATTTGAATTGTTGGCGTCTGGCCTGGTTTTCGGGGGAATCCCATTCGGCTGGTCCGTAGTGCCTCTGGAGCCAGTCGCTGGCGGAAACCAGCTGTGACGGCGCCAACAATTCAAACGAGAAGCCGTTGAACAGGCTCAGTTGCCAAGGGCCGCTGCGCTGCACGGTTTCCCGGTAGAAGGAGGGAAGCCGTGCTCCCAGGCGCTTTTCGGCGGCGACAAGTTCCTCACCGCTGACCGTCCCCGGCATTTGCCAGTTGATTTGATGAGCGGAAAAAGCATCCGGGTCGGCGCGAGTTATATCACGCATAACGCCCTGCCAGACAGTCAGAAATCCTCCCAAAGCGGTCGGTCGGTTTACGGCTTCCGTTAAATAGCTTTGTGCCAGCAGAATTCCTCGCCCTTCTACTTTGACCCGCTTTCCCGGCTTCATGCGCGCATAGCCTTGCAGCTCGTACCTCTGCGGCTTATAAATCTGGGGGAAAGTCATTTCATCAGAAGTATTGTTTTCAAAATAATCGACATGAAGTTCTCCGGCCGGTTGTCCGGTTAAACCCAGAGAAACTTGAACGGTTTCTTCGATCTCATCTTTACCGAGCTTTTGCATTAGCAATGGATTTGTCGACGCTTCCTGCGCCATGCTTGCGGCGCCGACAGCCATCAGCCCTATTCCTACGGCCACCAGGAAAAAGGGGGCTCGCGCAGTGAGCAGCGCTTTTTTTATGGTCGTGTGCTTGCAAAAATAATACATAAAAACAATAGATTAACAAATAATTTGAACCTAATTTATCACCATTTATGCCAAAATGGATAACGCTTCGTCAATCCGGGAAACGCCAATGACTTCAATATCCTCAGCAAGTCGTTTAGGTTTGTTGGGAGCAGGAACCAGAATCTTCTTGAAGCCCAACTTTGCCGCCTCACGGATGCGCTCCTGCCCGCGCTGCACCGGCCTGATTTCTCCCGCCAGGCCAACCTCACCAAATACTGTCAGTTTATGCTCTAATGCTTTGTTTTTATAGGAAGAATATATTGCCATTAAGGCTGCCAGATCGGCCGCAGGCTCGTCGATCCGGACACCGCCAACGACATTGATAAAAACATCGAAGCCGCCCACCTGCGTACCGCCGTGCCGGTGCAGCACCGCCAGCAAAAGCGCCAACCGCTGCGGATCAATGCCCACCGCCAGCCGTCGCGGCATCATCCCGGACATCACCGGATCAACCAGCGCCTGGATTTCCACCAGCAATGGCCGCGAACCTTCCATCGTCGCCATCACCGCCGCCCCCGGCACCGGTTGCGCGTGGCGCGACAGGAAAAGCGCGGAAGGATTGGCGACGCCTTTAAGCCCATGTTCAGTCATCCCGAACACGCCCAATTCATTGGCCGCTCCGAAACGGTTTTTCATCGCCCGGATCAGCCGATAGCTCGAATGTGTATCGCCCTCAAAATACAGAACCGCGTCAACAATATGCTCCAGAACCCGTGGCCCAGCAATCGCACCCTCCTTCGTCACATGGCCGATCAGCACCAGCACCATCCCGCGCTCTTTAGCGAAACGGGTAAAACGTGCCGCGCACTCGCGTACCTGCGCCACGCTGCCCGGTGCCGAACTCAGGCTTTCCGTGTACATGGTCTGGATCGAGTCGATCACCACCACTTCCGGCCGCGCTTTCTCCAGTGCGGCCAGTACCGCTTCCAGTTGCACCTCGGCCAGAAGCTCTACCGGAGCGTTGATAAGCCCCAGTCGGTGTGCCCGCAACGCCACCTGCTCGACCGATTCCTCACCGGTTACGTACAGCGCGCGGCGCAGTGCGCCCAGCGCCGCCACCGCCTGCAAAAGCAACGTCGATTTTCCGATCCCGGGGTCGCCGCCGAGCAGAACCACCTCACCCGGTACAAACCCGCCACCAAGCACCCGGTCAAACTCGACCATGCCGGTCGGGATTCGGGGCGCATCGCTCGTCTTCACCGAACTCAACGCGCGAACCTCTGAGCGTGAACCGGATAAATTATCAAAGCGGCGCGACGGTGGCGCAGCAACTGTCTCCACCAACGTATTCCAGGCATTGCAATGCGGGCACTGCCCTTGCCATTTCGGCAACTGGCCGCCACATTCGGTGCATTGGTAAAGTGTTTTGGATTTTGCCATCAGGCACTACCGAGAGAAACCAAAGGGCATTATAGACGGATTGAACAGCACTGCGGCTATCCCTGCCGCCGCAGCGCTCCAAACAATAGCCCGTCTGCCGCCAATCCCAGCGCCAATCCCCAGAAGGCGGCGCCGATACCGAAGAACGAGATGCCTGAAGCCGTCACCAGAAACGTGATCAGCGCTGGTTCGCGCCGATTCTCGCCAGAAAAAGCGGCGCCGAGGCTGTTGGCGAGCGAGCTGAACAAAGCCAAGCCCGCCAATGAGGCGATCAAGGCGCTGGGCAACGATGAAAAGAAACCAGCAACGGTAGCGCCGAAGGAGCCGATCAGAAGATAAAACGCCGCGCACGCAACGCCTGCGACGTAGCGCCGCGTCGGTTGGGGATGCGCCTCCGGTCCGGTACAGATAGCAGCGGTAATGGCGGCCAAATTGATACCGTGCGCCCCAAACGGCGCCAACAGCAGCGACGCCAACCCGGTGGTCGTTACCAACGGATTGATGGGCGTGTCGTAACCGGCAGTGCGCAGCACGGCGAAGCCAGGGGCGTTTTGCGACGCCATCGCGACAAAACAGAGCGGTATGCCGAGGCCGATCATCGCGGAAAAGGAAAAATGCGGCCATGTCCACTGCGGAACCGCCAGCGCCGCCGGAAAGCCTTGAAAAGCCAGTTTTCCCAAGCCGAAGGACAGCGCGAATCCGACTACGAGCGTGACCACGATCGAATAGCGCGGCCACCAGCGGCGGCCAATCAGATACGCCAACACCATCGGCAAAACCAGAGCCGGTAATTGCTCTAGCGAAGAAAACACGCCAACACCGAAACGAAACAGGATGCCTGCCAGCATGGCGGCGATGACGCCAGTCGGCAGTCGGTTCATGATGCGCGAAAAAAGCCCTGTCGCCCCCAAAAGCGTGATGAGCAGCGCTGAAAACAGATACGCGCCTATCGCATCGGCGTAGCTGTATTCGGCCAAGCCGGTAACCAGCAGAGCCGCGCCCGGTGTGGACCAGGTTGTGATAACGGGAGCGCGATAGCGCAGGCTGAGGTACAGACCGGTAACACCGCCGCCGATGGAAATCGCCCAAAGCCAAGACGAAAGCTGCACGGGCGTCAGATGGCCGGCCTCAGCCGCCTGAAACACGATGGCCAGAGGGCCGGCGTAGGCGACGACAACGGCAATCAGTCCGGCGACTACGGCCGAGGCGGAAAAATCCCGTAAAAAGGATTTCAAGCGGTCCATGGCGGGGTTCAAAAAGTAAAGCGGAGCCTATCAAGTGAGCGGGTGTGTTGCGAATGCTTTAATCGCCGCCACTCCCGGAACAAAGAGGGCGGCAAGCGTAACAAAGTGAAGACGCTCCGCCTTTGTGAACAGTTTTGGTTTTGCTATGTATTTCCCTGCACCTTTACCCTCCTGCCCTAACCATTTCCCGCAAGCGGGGGGAGAAACCTCACCCGCGGGAAAGGCCGGGATGAGGTTAGCGACTCTGAAAAAGTGCAAGCAACCGAATCGAAGCGGCCCTAATAAAGACCCGCATTAAGCGGGTCTTTATCTATTTCAAAGAATCAGCCCCGCGGCGGAATGCGAAGCATTTGCCCCGGATAAATCTTGTCGGGATGAGTCAGCATCGGGCGGTTGGCTTCAAAAATCCGGTTGTATTCGTTGCCCTTGCCTTTCCCGTAAAATTTTTCAGCGATCGCCCACAGCGTATCGCCTTTTACGACAGTATGCCATTGCGCCTCCGGCGCAGCTTGCTTGACGGTCATGGCATCTTCGACCTTTTCGATGCCTTGCGTGTTACCGCAGCAAAGTACGACTTTTTCACGCGTGACCTGATCAGCGGCTTCGCCCGAAACTTTGACCGTACCTTGCGCCATATTGACGGTTACATCGAGGTTGGTAACCTGCAACCCCATTTTGTTGATGTAGGCGATAATGTTCTTCGCTGCTTCGAGATCAGCCGTAGCGGCTTGGGCGCCTGCGGCGGGCGATTGTGCTTGCGCTTTGTTGATCCCCAACAATTTCTCGCCTGCCTCTTTGATAAAACTGAAGAATCCCATAATGTATTCCTTTCATGTAGTTACCGACGTTGCCCGTTTAAAAGAACCGGGCATCACCATACGATACCTTATTCGGCCTTCGCAGAGAAAAATTTCGTGAAGATTTTACGTTGTTGCCACGATTTCAAATGAAAAAGCAACAAGCGCTGTCATGCAGGCGCCGCAACATCAAACAATATGGTCGGAAAATAGCGCCCGCAGGAACCGATGGAAATGCGCCATTCCACTCTCTGTCGGATACTGATACGGCCCCACCTCGTTACGCCCTGCCCTTCGCAAAGCCCCACGCCCCAACTCCATTCGCTCAATGATTTCCCGGTCTTCTTCAGCCGTTTCGAGATACGCCCTTTGGCTAACCTCGATGAAATCAGGAACGGCCTCAATCGCCGCCTGTGAATGATAAAATTCAATGATGTTGCGATAGCGCCGCACGCCAGTCGGCCATACGGTGGACACCACCAGCATCTGCGGATAGCACTCGACCATGATGTTGGGAAAATAGGTAAACCAGACGGCGCCGTAGCGCGGCGTCCCGCCCTGGTGATGAATTTTCACTGCGCGGGCGTACGCTTCGTAGGCAGGCGAGCCGTGTTTTCCCAGTTCACGGAAGACACCGAGCAACTGCGCTGAACACCATTCGCCGAAACGCCATTCGAGCGCGTCGCAGTCAACAAAATGGCTCAGCCCCGGATGAAACGGCTTCACATGATAATCTTCGAGATAGACCTCGATAAACGTTTTCCAGTTGCCCTCGTATTCATCGACATGCGTGCTGTGATAACGGTAGCCACTGAAATCAATATGGGTCTCCATCGCCAGCGAACGCAAATCGTTAGCAATATCGCGCCCGTTATCCTCAAACAACAAACCCTGCCAGTTGATCAGCGGCGTTTCCGGCAAATCCAGACACGGCTTGTCCTTAAAATGCGGCGCTCCCTTGAGCTTTCCCTGAGCGTCAAAAGACCAGTGGTGCAGCGGGCACAGCGTACTGCGCGCATTGCCGCGCCCTTTGAGCATAACAGCCTGGCGGTGTCGGCAAACATTGGAAAACATCTGAACGCCGGTTTCGGTGCGTTTCAGAAAATCGCCACCCAGCTTCGGTTCGAGTACATGGTAATCGTACAGATTCGGGACCATCAATTCATGGCCGAGATAACGCGGCCCCTTGACGAAAAGCCGCTCCACCTCTGCTTCGTACAAGGCTTCGTCGAAATACGACGAGATGGGTAGTTGCGACGCCGCCTGTAAAGACGCCATCGCTTCATTGCTCGACGGACTTTCAGTCATCGTTGTTCTCCGGTGATACGAAACGCCGTGACTTACCGGCGCCATGCCATTTGCTATTGTCCCTCACCCTTTTCATCAGCGCAACTTTTTAGCGCTTCTCCAGCGCTGCCCAAGCCTTTTCGACACGCTGAAATGAAACCGGCATTGGCGTTTTCAACTCTTGCGCGAACAGCGACACCCGCAGCTCTTCCAGCAGCCAGCGGTATGCCTCAAGCTGCGGATTGCAGGCGCGTTCTTTCCACTCCTTCTTGTCGCGCGCCAACCGTTCCTGATAGCGTTGCCAATAAGTAAGCAATTGCGCGCCATGTTTCTGATCGCGCGCCGTCCGTTCCGGGTACTTGGCGATACGACGGTCCATCGCCTTGAGATAGCGCGGCAGATGGGCCAACTGCGGCCAGGGTGTTGCCGAAAAAAAGCCGGGATACAAGAGCGCGTCGCGCTGCGCCTTCAATTCCTGGACCAACCGCGAAAGCGCACCGGGTGCGCCGTTCATCCTGCCCGTCAGTTGTTGATGCTCGGCGGCGATTTCTCCGAGCAAACGAAAGGCGCTTTCCGCGACGGCGGTAAAACGGGTGCGCGCGCGTTTGACTTGTTCGTTGAATGCTTTTTCATTACGCGGCAACGGGTCGTCACCGATAAATGCGCGATCACAAACCGCGTTGAGAACATCAGCCAGCAGGCGATCAGAGGGAATCAACGGCTTTAATTGCAGCGCTGGTTGCTGAAAGCCAGGCGGCTGTTTTTCCCAGCGTGTCAACAAATCCCTGAGCGCAAAGCGAGTCAATCGCACGATGCCAGCGCGCGTGTCCTGCAACGCCGCTTCCGGCGTATCGCGCAGTAACAGCGCCACCGAATCGCCTTCATCGACCAGCGCCGGATACGCCGTCAATTTCTTCCCATGATGCATGAGCGCCAGCGTTTCCGGCAAATCCCCGAAGTCCCAACGCACCAGCCCGTGTTTTTCGAGCGATGGGCCGTGATCCTTACTCACGCTGGCGCGCAAACTGACCTGCGCCATTTCTTTGAGTTCCTGCCGCAGCTTCAAAAGATCGCGGGATTGTGCTAATGGCGTACCATCGGCGTCGATCACTTCATACAAAACCCGCAGATGCGACGGCAAATCCTCATCTTTCCAGCCGCTCGTATCGAGCTTGCCGCCATAGTTTTTTTCGTACCAGGCGCACAGCGCATTCGGTAAAGATTGTTCACCAAATGGAGTTGCTTCCAGAAACGCCGTGACCGCCTCCGGCAACGGCACCAGCCGGTTGCGTTGCGCTTTCGGTAGCGTCTTGAAGTACCAGGTGATTTTGTCGCGCACCATACCGGGAACCAGCCAGGACATCCGAGCTGCGTCAATTTGATTGAGCAACGTCAATGGTGCGGTCAACGTCAAACCGTCGAGTGGATGTTCCGGTTCAAAACGATAGGTGAGCGGCAGCGCATTGCCTTGTACCTCCAGCGTTTCGGGAAACAAATCTTCCGTCACCCAACGCGCCGCATGCCGCATCAAAAGTTCGCGCGTCAAAAACAAACGCTGCGGGTCGCGGCGTTCGCTTTCTTCACGCCAACGCTCAAAACTCGCCAGAGAATTGACTTCAACCGGAACGCGCTCGAAATAAAAAGCAGCGATGGTCTCGTCGTCCACCAGAACATCCTGACGCCGCGCCTTATGTTCCAGTTCGGCAACTTTGTCGATGAGTTGCCGGTTGTGCGCCAGAAACGCCCCCTTCGTTTGCAGATTGCCCGGAACCAACGCCTCCCGCACAAAAACTTCGTGCGCCGCTTTCGGATCGACGCGAGAGAACGATACCGGTCGCCGCGCCACCAGCGTCAAGCCATACAATTGTACACGCTCAAATCCCGTGACTTCGCCGCGTTTCTCGTCCCAGCTCGGATTGAAGTAATCGCGATTCACACGGTCGCCCGCCACTGCTTCAATCCACTCCGGTTCGATTTTAGCGACACAACGCGCGTACAAACGTGAAGTTTCCGTCAATTCCGCCGCCAATAACCAGCGCCCGCCTTTTTTGACGCCGCTGCCGGGATGCGCAAAAAAGCGATTTCCGCGTGCGCCCAGATATTCGTCGCCCTCATCACTCTTGGTTCCGATGTTCGAGAGCAGGCCGGTCAACAGCGCCTCATGCAGCGCGCGATAGCGCTCCGGCGTGGTTGTTTTCGGAAGTTCTTCGCTCCACTGCCACTTTTCTTCCCTCAAAGTGTTGACCAACTGCTGATGCACGTCGCGCCATTCGCGCAAGCGCAAATAATTGACGAACTGCGCGCGGCAACGATCAACGATTTTGCGATGCGATAGTTTTTCTTCACTCAAACCAGTAAAGAATTCCCAGAGCGTTACCAGTGATAGAAAATCGGAACGCTCGTCGCGGAAACGCAAGTGCGCCTGATCGGCGGCCTGTTGTTTGTCGAGCGGCCGTTCGCGCGCATCCGGTACCGACAAGGCGCTGGCGATAACCAGGGCTTCGGGGAGGCAGGTTTTTTCACGCGCCGCCAGTACGATACGCCCGATTCTCGGATCAAGAGGCAAACGGGCGAGCTCATGACCGGCCGACGTCAAATTACCGTCAGCTTCCATCGCACCCAATTCGCGCAGCAGTTGATAACCGTCGGCAATCGCGCGCGAACCAGGCGCGTCAACAAACGGGAAAGATTCAGCCTGCCCCAGCTTCAACGCTGCCATTTGCAGAATCACCGACGCCAGCGACGAACGCAAAATTTCGGGATCGGTGTATTCAGACCGCGTCCGAAAATCTTCTTCGCTGTACAGCCGGACGCAGATGCCCGCTTCGACGCGACCGCAGCGCCCTGCCCTCTGGCTGGCTGCTGCCTGAGAAATTTTTTCGATGCGCAACAACGTGGTTTTGTTGCGAAGGCTGTAACGCTTGATCCGCGCCAGTCCGGCGTCGATCACATAGCGAATGCCCGGCACCGTCAGCGAGGTTTCCGCCACATTGGTGGACAGCACGATGCGGCGACCATCGCTCCGGCTGAAAATACGCTGTTGTTCCGCGACCGACAACCGCGCGTAAAGCGGCAAAATTTCCACCCGGCTGGCGTAAGGCCGCTGCTGCAAAGCGCGACGCAACACGTCTGCCGTCTCCCGAATTTCGCGCTCACCCGGAAGAAACACCAGAATGTCGCCGGAACCGCTGCGCCACAATTCCTCGACCGTGTCGGCAATTGCGTCCTCCATCCCCTCTTCGTCGTCAGCATCCTCGCCGACATCATTTTCTCGTCCCAACGGGCGATAACGGATATCCACCGGATAGGTGCGCCCCGACACTTCGATGATCGGCGCTGGCGAGTTCTCCGTGCCAAAATGGTGGGCGAAGCGATCGGCGTCAAGTGTCGCCGAGGTGATGATCAATTTCAGATCAGGGCGTTTGACAAGCAATTGCTTCAGATAGCCGAGCAGAAAATCAATGTTGAGGCTGCGCTCGTGCGCTTCATCGACGATGATCGTATCGTAGTGCGACAACCAGGGATCGTGCCGCGCTTCGGCAAGCAAAATGCCGTCCGTCATCAGTTTGATGTACGCATCGGGGCGGGTGTGATCGGTGAACCGCACTTTGAAACCGACCGCCGCATTTTGGTCGCTCCCTAGCGGGGTTTTCAATTCATCGGCAATGCGTGTCGCCACCGCCCGCGCTGCCATCCGTCGCGGTTGCGTATGTCCAATCAACCCCGCTTCGCCCCGCCCCGCCGCCAGACAGATTTTCGGCAATTGTGTGGTTTTCCCGGAGCCAGTTTCACCACAGACAATCACCACCTGATGCGCCCGAATCAACGCTTCGATTTCGTCCGCGCGCTGCGAAACCGGCAATTCCTCAGGATAATGAACGGTTGGTTTCTGTCGAGCGCGAGCTTCGCGCTTTGTTACGGATTGCGCGATTTCGCTTTGCAGCTTCTGTCCTTCCGCTGTTTCGCTTTTACCCTTGTGCATCCGGCGCAAGCGCGCCTCGAGTCGATAGCGATCGCGGCTCAGAGTTTTGGAAAGCTGTTCTTGAAGCAACTCGAATAAGGCCATTTTATCGATTCTAAAACAAACGGCGCCTGTGACGGCGCCGTTCAATGAACAACTCTGCCAGCCCCGATGTCGGGTAGCCTGCTATTCGATACCCTTCACAATGTCTTCGACCACTTTCTTCGCGTCGCCAAACACCATCATCGTCTTGTCCAGATAGAACAGCGGATTGTCAACGCCGGCGTAGCCAGAAGCCATCGAGCGTTTGTTGACGATCACGGTGCGCGCCTTGTGTGCTTCAAGAATTGGCATTCCGTAGATCGGGCTGCCTTTTTCTTCGGCGAGCGGGTTGACCACGTCGTTGGCGCCAAGGATCAGCGCCACATCGGCAGTGCCGAACTCGTTGTTGATGTCTTCCATCTCGAAGACCTGGTCGTAAGGCACTTCGGCTTCAGCAAGCAGGACGTTCATATGTCCCGGCATCCGTCCCGCCACCGGGTGGATCGCGTAACGCACAAGCACGCCTTTCTCGATCAGTTTCTCAGCCATTTCCTTAACGGCATGCTGCGCGCGCGCCACCGCCAGTCCATAACCCGGTACGATGATGACGCTTTCAGCATTGCCCATGATGAAAGCGGCGTCGTCGGCGCTGCCCGATTTGACGGTTCTTTGTCCGCTGCCCGCAGCCTGTGTTCCTTCTTCCGCGCCAAAGCCGCCGAGGATCACGCTGAAGAAGCTGCGGTTCATCGCTTTGCACATGATGTACGACAGGATTGCACCGCTGGAGCCGACCAGCGAGCCGGAAATGATCAACATCGGATTGTTCAGCGAGAAGCCGATGCCCGCTGCCGCCCAGCCGGAGTAGCTGTTCAACATTGAAATCACGACGGGCATGTCAGCGCCGCCGATTGGAATGATGATGAGAACGCCGAGCAGGAAAGCGATCGCGGCCATCACGATGAACGGCATCCAGCCACCGCCCATGAAAAACCAGGCGCCGAAGCCGATCATCACGATCGCCAGTATCAGGTTCAACCAGTGCTGGCCGGGGAACACTACTGGGGCGCTTCTGATTTTGCCCGAAAGTTTTCCGAAGGCGATGACCGAGCCAGAGAACGTAATCGCGCCGATGAAGGTGCCGATGAACAATTCGAGGCGACTGCCGGTCGGGATCGGCGACATCAGCCCCATTGCCGTCGGGTTGTTGACCGCCGCAACCGCAATGAAAACAGCCGCGAGACCAACCAGCGAGTGCATCGCCGCCACCAGTTCCGGCATTTGCGTCATCTGAACGCGACGCGCTACGACCGAGCCGATCACGCCGCCGACGATAATGCCGCCGATGATGCCGCCGATATTGCCGGTAGCGGTGTAGGCGACGATCAAGGTCACAACGACCGCAATCGCCATCCCAATGATGCCGAGGACGTTACCGCGCCGCGCCGTGGACGGATGCGACAAGCCTTTTAGCGCCAGGATGAAACATACCGAGGCGACGAGATAGCTTAAAACAACTTGATTGGCGCTCATCATGCCTCCTTCGCGCTTTGCGCCGAATCTGTTTTAGCTTTCGGCTCTTTTTTCTTGAACATCTCAAGCATCCGACGCGTTACCAGGAAACCGCCGAAGACGTTGACCGACGCCAGCGTGACCGCCAGTATCCCCATATAACCGCCCCAGTCGTACGCGGCGGGCGCAGCAGCCAGCATCGCGCCGACCAGAATAATGCCGGAAATGGCATTGGTCACCGACATCAGCGGTGTATGCAGCGCCGGCGTGACGTTCCACACTACATGGTAGCCGACAAATATCGCCAGCACGAACACGATCAGGTTGACGACAATCGGATCAATCCCTGCAACCATGGCATTCTCCTCGTTTACGTTTTGGCGACAGCCAACGCGCCGTCTTTGCACAGCAGCGTCGCCTGAATGATTTCGTCGTCTTCCGGCAAAGCGAACGCACCGCTCTTGGCGTCGATCATCAGTTGCAGGAAGGTGAGTACGTTGCGGGCGTACAGCGCGCTGGCATCAGCGGCAACTGTCGCCGCCAGATTGACGCAGCCGACGATTTTAACGCCGCCGACGCTCACCGTTTTTTCAGCCTCGCAGCCTTCGACGTTACCGCCCTGCTCTGCCGCCAGATCAATGATGACCGATCCCGGCTTCATCGCCGCCACAGTCGCCGCCTTGATCAGCTTCGGAGCCGGGCGCCCCGGAATCAGCGCGGTAGTAATCACGATATCCATCTGCAACGCCCGGTCGTGGACAATTCCCGCCTGCCGCGTCATCCACTCCGGCGGCATTGGCCGCGCGTAGCCGCCGACGCCTTCGGCGATTTGCCGCTCTTCGTCGTTGGCGTACGGCACGTCAACCCACTTGGCGCCGAGCGATTCCACCTGATCCTTGACACTGGGTCGCACATCGGAGGCTTCGACTACCGCGCCCAGCCGTTTGGCCGTCGCAATCGCTTGCAACCCCGCGACGCCGACACCCAGCACCATCACCCGCGCCGCTTTCACCGTTCCCGCCGCCGTCATCAGCATCGGCATGAAACGACCGTACTCGCACGCCGCCAGAATCACCGCCTTGTAACCGGCGATATTGGCCTGTGACGACAGTACGTCCATCGACTGCGCCCGCGTGATACGCGGCAATTTCTCCAGCGCAAAGGCGGTGACGCCGGCTTTCGCGTAGCTTTCAACCGCGGCACTGTCGAACGGATTGAGCAACCCGATCAACAGCGCACCTTTTTTGAGTTTCGCCAGTTCGCCAGCGTTCGGCCCGCGCACCTTGAGCACGATATCGGCAGAAAGCGCCTCATCCGCCGAACCGAGTTTGGCGCCGACTGCCTCGAAAGCTGCATCGGGCAGACAACTTGCGGCACCCGCGCCACGCTCGACAATGACCGTATGGGCACCACTCGCCAGCAGCTTCTTGACGGTTTCCGGCGTTACCGCCACCCGGGTTTCGCCGGGGTGATGTTCCCGAGGAATACCGATCAACATAGTTTTACCCTTTTCATGACCTCTCCTGAAACGACCGAACCAAACTTCGGAAATACCGAAGTAAAATCTGCTGGATTATAAGATAAACTTTCCGTGAATGCCTTTCTTTTTACCGGTTTTTTGCAGACTTGCCATGGCTCCTTTGTTGTTACTGTTGCAATTCACCCTGATCGTCATCCTCATCGCGCCGTGGACGGGGCGTTTTCCGGCTTGGACCAGCGTTTCGGCACTGACCGCTTTTGTGTTATTAACCATAGGCTTTTTGTTGTTTCTCTGGGTCTTGCGCCATAATCGCCCCGGCAATTTCAGCTATCGCCCGGAGCCGCCAGCGGGTAACCGGCTCGTCACCGGCGGCCCTTACCGGTTTATCCGCCACCCGATGTATCTGGCGTTGCTGCTGCTGATGACGGGGGCCGTCTTGCTGTATGGCGAGCCTTGGCGCTGGCTGGCATTGATCGCGTTGAGCACGGTTTTACATTTCAAGTCCCGACTTGAGGAACGCCTTCTTTGCGCGCGCTTCCCCGAATACAGTGACTACATGGCTCGAACAAAAAGCATTTTGCCGTTTTTGTTGTAAACCACCCTCACACATAACATCAAGAACAGTTTATAACATATTGTTTTAACAATATAAAAAATTAAAGGCAAAGCTTGTTTTTGAATCGCGCCATCTTGCGCTATGATTCAGCTTTGTGTTTCCGAAGGTCTCCATGAAACAGACGTTCCTCGACTTCGAGCAACCCATCGCCGAATTGCAGGCCAAGATCGACGAACTGCGCTGCGTCGATGAGGACCCCTCCCTTGATATCTCCGAAGAGATCGGCCGGCTTCAGCAAAAGAGCAACCAGCTTGTCGAAGATATTTACGGCAAACTCTCAGCTTGGCAAATCACCCAGGTGGCGCGCCATCCCCAGCGCCCTTACACCCTCGATTACATTAGCGCGCTGTTCACGGACTTTCACGAACTGCACGGCGACCGCGCCTATGCCGACGACTTCGCCATCGTCGGCGGCTTCGCCCGTTTCGACGGCAAGCCCTGTATCGTCATCGGCCACCAGAAAGGCCGTGACACCAAAGAAAAAATTTTCCGTAACTTCGGCATGCCACGCCCGGAAGGCTACCGCAAAGCGCTGCGTCTGATGAAACTCGCGGAAAAATTCGAGTTGCCACTGTTCACCTTCATCGACACACCCGGCGCCTACCCCGGCATCGGTGCTGAAGAGCGTGGCCAGTCGGAAGCAATCGGACGCAATCTCTACGAAATGTCGGTGCTGAAAATTCCGGTGCTCGTCACCGTGATCGGCGAAGGCGGCTCCGGCGGCGCGCTGGCGATGTCGGTCGGCGATTTGATGTACATGCTGCAATATTCAATTTACTCCGTGATTTCGCCGGAAGGCTGCGCCTCGATTCTCTGGAAGTCCGCCTCCTACGCATCGGACGCCGCTGAAACCCTCGGCATCACCGCGCCGCGCCTGAAAGAATTGGGACTGATCGACGAAATCATCCCTGAACCGCCCGGCGGCGCTCATCGCGACCACGCGCAAACCATGACTACCCTCAAAGTCGCCTTGACCGAAGGACTCAAAAAGCTCAACAGCCTTTCAGCGTCCAAGCGATTGGCGATGCGGCAGGAAAAAATCATGGGCTTCGGGAAATTCAAAGAAGGGAAAGAACCGGTTGCGCCTTGATGTTATAAAAATTTAAAAAATGCTCTGAAATAGCAAACTTAAAGTGGGCGCTCATTGGTTACATCAATCGTTGTTTTATGCGTTAGATGGACACAATGTCGTTGCGGCTGATTTTCCGGCAACATTGGAACTTGAAAATGTGAAGAAACGAGCTGCCGACAGTCACATCGCTCTTATAGATACTTCTCTCTTGACGGAAAAGCTGTTTTCAGTTCTTTGCAAGACCTTATAAGAAAAGAAGCAGGAATTACCATAGAGCCGCATTGGTAATATCAATTGAACAGAAAAGACTTTTTTATTACGCCCTCCATCGAGCGCGCCCTTTTATCGTTCCCGCCAACGGAAATGCCCCGTTCGCTTCTCGTCGCCTTTTCCGGCGGGCTGGACTCCGTTGTGCTGCTCGATGCGCTTCACCGCTGGTGCGAGAAAATGCCGTATGTCGCCACGCTCTCTGCCGCGCATGTGCATCACGGCCTGTCGCCCAATGCCGATGCCTGGCTGGCGTTTTGTGAGCGTTTCTGTGCCGAGCGCGGCATCGCTTTTACGGCGCGCCGCCTAACGCTCCCGCAAAAGCCGCAAACCAGCCTCGAAGAAACAGCGCGTCTGGCGCGACACGCCGCATTGCGCGAGATAGCCGGGGAAATGGGCGCCGATGCGATTGCCCTGGCACACCACCAGGACGACCAGGTGGAAACGCTGCTGCTGCAATTGTTGCGCGGCGCCGGGCCGCAGGGGCTCGCCGCAATGGCTGAATACCTCCCCTCTCCTGATCAACCTCCTTTTCAAAGGGGGTGTCCGTCGAAGACGGGCGGGGGGTTGTCTCAATCACCCTCTAACCCACCAACCCCAGCCCCCTTTCCAAAGAGGGTGTCGGCAAAGCCGGCGGGGGTTTGCTGCCCGCAAGGGGGGGAAGGCGTCAATCCAGCCTTCTGGCGTCCCCTGCTCAGTATACCGCGCACCGCCCTGCTCGCCTACGCCCGGACACACAAACTGGAATGGATCGAAGACGAAAGCAATACCGAGATCGGCTTCAAGCGCAATTTTCTTCGCCACCGTATTTTCCCGGTACTGGAAGAAGCGTTTCCGGCGTATCGCAAAACGTTGAGTCGCGCAGCGGCATTGCAGGCTGAAACGGCTGTACTGCTCACAGAGCTTGCTGGTGTTCATCACAAAATCGACGTGGCAAAAGCGCGCTTCCCGCTGGATTCATCATGGTTGGCCGCACTGCCTGAAGCGTTAGCGCGTCACGCACTGCGGATCGCCTTTCGCCAAGTCGGGCTAAGAGCGCCAACATTCGCCCGCCTGAACGAAATGCTCCGACAACTGCGACATGCCCGCCCCGATGCGCAAATCGAATTGCGGCATGGCGCGCGATGTCTGGGCGTCTATCGCGGAAAAATCATGCTGTACACGCCCGTTTCGCCGTACAAAATTCTTTGGCGCGGCGAAGAGCATGTGACGCTGCCGCATGGCGTCCTGCACTTGAAGCCGGGAAAGGAGTGTGATTTTTTACGCGACGCTTTGGGTCGGGGAAAAGAAATCCTGATCGCCAGTCGTTTACACGAACAGGAGTATCTGAAGCCCGCCGCCAATCGCCCGCGTCGGTTGCTGTGTGACTGGCTGCGCGAAGCCGGTATCCCGCATTGGGAACGCGATGCCTGGCCACGGATTTATTGTGATGAAGGGATTGTTTTCGTCCCCGGGATAGGAAGAGGCGAAGCCGATGAGGCGTGGTTAAGCTTCCTTCGGTCGCCGGAGCAGCCGCCAGAATGAAATATCCGGGTTAGAGCAATCCCGCCCACGCCAGCGCTTGCGCAGTAATGTTCATCAACGCTCCCGGAAACAGCCCCAGCGCCAACAGCGCCAAGCCGTTCAGCGCCAATACCGTGCGCGAGATGACGCTCATTGATGGCAGCGCTGCCTCTTTGCCTTCGTCGGAGCCGGAGAAGAACATCAGACGCACCAAGCGCAGGTAGTAAAACGCCGCGATGACCGAAGTGAGGATGGCAATGATCGACAGCCAGACAAAACCGTTCATTAACGCAACGCCGATCACGGCAAATTTTCCGTAGAAACCCAAGAGCGGCGGCACTCCGGCCAGCGACAGCATCGCCAACGCCATTAAAACCGCGCGGGCCGGCGAACGCTGGTAAAGGCCGCGAAAATCTTCGAGATCGCTGCCGCGGCTCAACACGCTCTTCCCACTTGCATGTCCGCTGCTCGCATTTTTGTCATCACCATCCGATGTTTCATTCATCGACAGCAACACGCCGAACGCGACCAGATTGGACAACACGTACGTCAAAATATAAAACAGCGCCGACGCAAAACCATACTGATTGCCCACCAGCGCTCCAAGCAACAAATAGCCCATGTGGCCGATGGTCGAATACGCCAACATCCGTTTCAAGTTAGGCTGGGCAATAGCGACCACGGCGCCAATGACCATCGAGAGCACAGCGAGCAGCGCCAGCATGGTCTGCCACTGGAGCAACAGCGACGACAGCGGGCCGCTCATCAAACGCAACAGCAGCGCCACAGCCGCCAGTTTCGGCACAGTGCTGACGAATAAAGCAACAACCGTCGGCGCGCCTCGATAAACATCCGGCGCCCACATATGGAACGGCACCACGCTCAATTTGAATCCCAGTCCGGCAACGATGAAGATCAGCCCCAAAAGCAGCAGCGTGCTGCTGGAGCCGGATTCCATCGCCTGATGCATGATGGCAAACAATCCCAGCGAACCAGTCGCCCCATAAACGAGCGAAATACCATAGAGCATGAATCCCGACGCCAGCGCGCCGAGGAAAAAGTATTTAAGGCCGGCCTCGATCGATAACGCATCGTCTTTGCGCAGCGCAACCATCGCGTATATCGGCAACGCCATCAATTCCAGCCCAAGATACAACGGCACAAAATGGTAGGCGCCGATCACTGCCAGCACGCCGAGTGTTGAGCACAGGAACAACAGGAAGGTTTCCGGCTGCCACAGTTTTTGTCGGATCAGCGAAGCACGCCCATAAAGCAACGCCAGCGACAGCCCTATCAATGCGGCGCTCTGCATCAGCAGAGTCGTCGCGTTGCGCAACAGCATGCCACCCATGATAAGTTGGGGATTTTTGATGTCTTGTGTCAGCCATAGCGCCAACAACGCGATCCATAGCGCCAGTTGCGTCAACCTATACGCTGCCGCCCCATCCTTGGAAGGATACAACGTCGCGATCAACAGGATCAGCACCAACGCCGCCAGCAGCGTTAATTCAGGAATAAGAGGTATCAGGGAAAAAGTCATGGCTTTGCCGTTCAGAGTTTGGACAGCGCCATATGCGCCAGCAGTTGTGTAACCGAAGCGTCCGCCATCCCCAGAAGCGCTTGCGGCCAAAGGCCGAATCCCAGCATCACCGCCGCCAACACGCTCAGCAACAGGCGTTCCCGCATTCCAAGATCAGACAACGTGCCCACCGTCGGGTGCGTCACCGGGCCGAACACCACACGCCGAACCATCCACAGTGTATAAGCGGCGCCGATTACCACCACGGTCGCCGCCAACAATCCGGCGCCCAGTTGGTAACCGACCGCACCCAGTATCACCAGAAATTCGCCGACAAAACCCGAAGTACCTGGCAATCCGATGTTCGCCATTGCAAAGAACACCAGCAATGTCGCCAGCCAAGGCATCGCATTGACGATGCCGCCGCAATCGGTCAATCGACAATCGCCCATCCGCGCTTTCAACGCATCGGCGCTGAAAAACAACGCCGCAACGACAAGGCCGTTCGACACCATCAACAGCACCGCACCTTTCAGCGCCACCGCGCTGAACAAGAAAAAGCCGAGCGTCACCAGCCCCATGTGCGCTACCGAGGAATAGGCGATCAAACGTTTGAGGTCAGTCTGCGCCAGCGCCACAAAGCCAAAGTAAATCACGGCCAGCAGCGACAGGGCAATCATCCAGGGCGCCAACACTTGCGCGGCGTCGGGAACGATCGGCAGCAACAGTCGCAGAAAACCATAAGCGCCGATCTTGGTCGAAGCCAGCATGATTGCGGCGCCGGCCGGCGCTTCAACGTAAGCGTCGGGCGCCCAGGCATGCAGCGGCCACATCGGCGTCTTGACCGCGAACGCCAGGAAAAATGCGCCGAACAGAACCAGTTGCATGTACAAACTGAGCGGCAAATGCTGCCAGGCTTCCAATGAAAAGGTTTGTGAAGCACCGTAAAGGTAAAACAGCGCCAGCAGCATGAACAGCGAGCCGAACAACGTGTAGAGGAAGAATTTGGTGGTGGCGTACTTTCGTTGCGCGCCACCGAACATGCCAATCGCCAGATACATCGGGATCAGCATCGCTTCAAAGAATACGTAGAACAGCACGGCATCGCGCGCCGAAAAAGCGCCGTAGGTAAGCCCTGACGTCATCAGCAACGCTGCCAAGTAACCACCCTTGCTGTCGGCTTTCTGTGCGGCGATCACCAACAAGGTGATCAGTGCATTCATGCCAATGAACAACACCGATAAACCGTCGATCCCGAGCGCGTATTCGACACCGAAATACGGAATCCACATCGCACGTTCGGAAAACTGCATTGCCGCCGAAGCGGATTGAAATTGGCAAAGAACATAAACCGCGATAAAGAATGTCAGCCAGGCAGCGAGATTCGCCAGTTGGCGAGACAACCGTTCTCTCGCGAAGCAACTCAAAGCCAACACCGCAACGCCTGCAATGATCGGCAACCAAATCAGCAATGAAAGCACCGGCACGTTCAATTCTCCGTTCATCAGCGCATTCCCCACCAGGTTATCAGTACCAGCAGCCCCAGCACCATTGCAAAAGCGTAGTGGTAAAGGTAGCCGGTTTGCAAATAGCGCAACGATTGTGCGCCCCACTGCACCAGCCGCGCCGAGCCTTGCACCAGCACTCCTTCGCTCCAGAACCGCTCACCGCCGCGCACGAACCACGACGCCACGAAATGCGCGCCACGCACGATCACACGTTCGTAAAGCGCGTCGATATAGAAATGATTTTTGAGCACACCATAAACAGCGCCCAATATGTGCGTCAATCGTCCCGCTGCTGCCGGGGCTGATAACGTAAAGTACCAGGCTACCGCAATACCGGCCAATGCCAGCCATAGCGGCGGCGTCAGGAACGCATGCAAGAAGTAGTCAAGAACTCCTCTCCATTCAGCGTGAAGAATCGCTACCGCCGGGTGCGCAACGTAGTCGCCACGAATCGCGGTACCGAAATAATCTCCGATCAACACCGGATTCACGAACAAAATTCCAGCCAGTACGGAACAAGCTGCCAATACGATCAATGGTATCGTAACGACCCAGGGCGATTCTTTGGGTTGTTCATGGTGCTCTTTATGCACCGCCTTATGCGATTTGTGTGCGCCGTGCGATGAATCGCCATGAGTTTTTTCGTTATAGCGCGGTGCGCCATGGAACGCCATGAAAATCATCCGGAACGTGTAGCAAGCCGTCAGGAACACGCCGAGCATCAGCGCCCAATAAGCGTAAGTGTGCCCCGTCACCGTAGCGAACCGCGCCGCCTCAATGATCGGTTCCTTCGAGAAAAATCCGGCAAACGGCGGCAATCCAGCCAGCGCCCAAGCGCCGATCAGCGCCGTCCAATAAGTAATCGGCATCCGTTTGCGCAGGCCGCCCATCTTGCGCATATCTTGCTCGTGATGCAACGCGATAATCACCGACCCTGCCGCCAAAAATAACAGCGCTTTAAAGAAGGCGTGGGTCATCAGATGGAAGATCGCCGCCGAATAGGCCGACGCGCCCAGCGCTACCGTCATGTAGCCCAGTTGCGATAAGGTTGAATAAGCGATGACTCTTTTGATGTCGTTTTGCACAAGCCCCAGCAACGCCATTGAGATTGCTGTCGTTGCGCCGATGATGATGATGAACGACAGTGCCGTCTCCGAGCCTTCAAACACCGGGCTCATCCGCGCCACCATGAAGATACCGGCGGTGACCATTGTCGCCGCGTGGATCAACGCTGAAATCGGCGTCGGGCCTTCCATCGAATCGGGCAACCATGTATGCAGCGGCACTTGCGCGCTCTTGCCCATCGCACCGACGAAAAGGCCGATGCAGGCAACGGTCAGCAGCGGCCATTCCAGTCCCGGCCACAGTGAGACATTCAAGCCTTGAAGCTCATCAACCCGTGCAAAAATTTCGTCAAATCTGAGAGTGCCCAGCGTCGCAAAAAGCAAGCCGATGCCGACGATAAATCCGAAATCGCCGACGCGGTTCATCAGGAATGCTTTCATTCCTGCTTTGGTTGCCGAAGGGCGCGTGTACCAGAAACCGATCAGCAAATACGACGCCAGTCCGACTCCTTCCCAACCGAAAAACATTTGCAAGAAGTTGTCTGACATCACTAACATCAACATCGAGAACGTGAAAAACGCGATGTACGCAAAGAAGCGGGCGTAACCGGGATCGTCTTTCATGTAGCCGATGGTGTAAACATGCACCAGAAACGAGACCAGTGTGACGACCGTCATCATCAGCGCCGACAACGGGTCGATCAGGAAACCGACAGTCAGCTTGGTCCCGCCGAGATCGAGCCAGGTGTACAACGTCACATTTTCGGCGTGAATGTTTTGCCCCGGCCACAAAACGGCTACTTGATACAGCACGTAGGCCGAAAGCACAAACGAAATCCCTACCGCCACACAGCACGCCCAATGCGACAAGCTACGCGGCACACGGCGGCCGAAAAAGCCGGCAAACAGCGCCGCGAGCAGCGGCAACAACGGAATGAAAGCCAGCATCATCGAGCTATCCTTTCATCACATCGAGCGCCTGCACAGCGATATTGCCGCGACGACGGAACAACAGGATCAGCAACGCCAACCCGATGGCCGATTCGACCGCCGCCGTTGCTAAAATAAACACGGTCATCACCTGACCGGACAAATCACCGTAGTGCGCCGAAAAAGCGACGAAATTGAGGTTCGCCGCCAACAGCACCATTTCCACTGCCATCAGCAACACCAATACGTTGCGGCGATTGGCGATGATGCCGACCACGCTGATCACCAGCAACGCTGCCGCCAGCAACAGATAATGCGTCAATGTCGGTTCCAGTCCCGGCATTTCAATGCCCTCCTTCCGGCGAATGAACGGTTACGTCTTCGGCTTCCGTCTCTGCCGGCATGGATACGATCCGCAAGCGGTCATCACGATTGACGGCAATCTGCTGAGCCGGCTCCTGCCGTTTCGCAAAACGGCTCTGCCGATGCGTTAGCACAATGGCCGCGATCATCCCAACCAGCAGGAGCACGCCTACCAGTTCCAGCGAATACAGGTATTGGCTGAACAGTACTTTACCCAATTCGCGCGTGTTTTCCATCGACACCGCATGTTCCGGCAACGCGATATTCGCCTTGGAGCCGTTTATGATCAGCAACGCAATTTCCAGCAACATCACAACGCCAACCACCACAGTCGGTATCAAGTGGCGCTGCCAGCGTGGCGGCCATCGGGGATCTCGTACGTCAATCATCATCAGGACGAACAAAAACAGCACCATCACCGCGCCAACGTAAATCACCACCAGCGCCAATCCCAAGAACTCGGCGCCAAGCGTGATCCATATCGCCGCCATCGTGAAGAAAGTCTGCGCCAGCGCCAACGCTGCGTGTACCGGGTCCTGCATAATCACGACGCGCACAGCAGAAGCCAGCAGGATCACTGCCAGCACATAGAAAAGGAACGCTGAAAAGCTCATATCGTGGTCAGCCTCATGGTGTCATCGGTAAGGAGCGTCTTTTTCCAGGTTTTTGGCAATCTGCGCTTCGTAATGATCGCCGACCGCCAGCAACATGTCTTTGGTGAAGCACAAATCGCTGTGTTGCTCGCCGTGGTACTCGTAAATCTGCGTCAGCACTATCGAATCGACCGGGCAGCTTTCCATACACAGCCCGCAGTAAATACACTTGCTGAGATCAACGTCGTAGCGCGTCGTACGCCGGGTGCCGTCCTCGCGCTCGGCAAGATCAATCGTGATCGCCAGCGCCGGGCATACCGCTTCGCACAACTTGCAGGCGATGCAACGTTCCTCTCCATTCGGATAACGACGCAGAGCATGGAGGCCACGAAAACGTGGGCCTTGCGGCGTCTTCTCTTCCGGAACGCACACCGTAAACTTCGGTTTGAACATCCGGGCGAAGGTCAACTTCAGCCCGCTGGCCAAATCCAGCAACAACCAGGTCTTTAGAAAATGCTGCAGCCGGTTCATGCCCCGCCTCCGAACAAAGCCGACCACCGAACCGCCACCGCAACGACGATGATCCACACCAGCGTCAGCGGGATAAATATTTTCCAGCCGAGTCGCATGATTTGATCGTAACGGTAACGCGGGAAACTCGCCCGCACCCACAGGAAAATAAACAATAGCCCGGCAACTTTGAGCGCCAGCCATAAAAATCCGTCGCCCAACGGCGCTACGCCAAAAACCGTCATTTCATTGAGAAGCGATAGCGGCGCCATCCAACCGCCGAGGAACAGGGTCGCCGCCAGCGCCGACAGCAGAATCATGTTCATGTATTCAGCGAGGAAAAAGAGCGCAAACACAATTCCCGAATACTCGACATGGAAACCGGCGACCAGTTCGGATTCGCCCTCCGCCATGTCGAACGGGTGGCGGTTGGTTTCGGCGATTCCTGAAATGAAGTAAACAACAAACAGCGGGAAGAGCGGCCATACGTTCCAGTGCCAAAAGCTGCCCGTCTGATGGCGAACGATATCACCGAGGTTCAGCGTGTTCGTCAACAAAATTACGCCGACCAACGCGAACCCCATCGCCAGCTCGTAAGAAATCAGTTGCGCGGTCGAGCGTAACGATCCGAGAAGCGCGTAGCGCGAATTGGACGCCCAACCCGCCAGAATGATGCCGTAAACGCCGACCGAACTCATCATCATGATGTACAACAAACCAGCGTTGATATCGGCCAGCCACAGATTTTCCGAAAACGGCATCACCCCCCACGCCGCTACCGCAGGCGCCAGCGCCAGAAGCGGCGCAAAACGGAACAATACGCGGTTGGCGCGCGCCGGTATCACGACTTCCTTCAGCAGCATCTTCAATACGTCGGCAAACGGTTGCAGGAAGCCGTTAGGACCAACCCGGATGGGCCCGTAGCGCGATTGCATCGCGCCAATCACGCGCCGCTCGGCCAAAACCAGAAACGCCACACACAAAGGCAACGGTACCGTAATTACGACGATTTTTATCATCGTCCAGATCACCAGTCCCGGTGTGCCCAAGCTACCAAAGAAATCCGCTAACCACTGGATCATGATGCAGCCTCCAGATGGAACTTACCGCACACGTCGAAAGAGGCGGTTAACGGATGCGCCATGTCGAAGCGCACGGTATCCGCCGGCAATGTTTCATCGCACGCCCAGGAAAGCGCCATCGTTATTGCGCGCTCGTCTTCGCCTTGTTGTATCCTCACTGTTCCGCCCTTCACAAGATTCAGGCGCGCCGCCAGCGCCGCGTTCATTGTAACCTGCGGCGGCGCCGCTAAAACCGTTCGCTGCAATGAGGGCGCGCGCCGCGCCAGAGGATCAGCATGATAGATCGGCACGCCTGCAACCCGTTCCACCGTTTTGTTCGTCGCCGCTTTCGGCAGCGTCATGTCAGTAATGCTCGCCGTACGGTTCGACAAGCGTGCGGCGATACTTTCCGCCGACGGCACGCACGAGGCACGCACTGCTTCCGGCGTTTTCTCGGTAAACGGTTGATCAAGCAACCCAGCCAGCGCGGCAATCACTTGCCAACCCGGCCGCGTTTCGCCGAGCGGCGGCGCAACGCCGTAGAACGATTGGGCGCGCCCTTCCATGTTGATGAAGGTTCCCGACGTTTCGGTGAATGGCGCGATGGGTAATACAATATCCGGCAACACGCCTTCTTCCGCTGGACGGAAAGGCGACAGCGAAAGTACGAAATCAGCTTGCCGCAGCGCCGCCAGCGCTGTGCCGCCCTGTGCAATGTCGAACGGCGCTTCCGCGTGCAGTAACACATACGCCTTGCGCGGCTCCTCCAGCATTGCCCGTGCGTTCAATCCTTTGCCCTGCGGTTGTACGCCTGCCAGCGCCAGCCCGACACTGTTGGCCGCCTCCGGCAATACGCCGAGGTTCGTCCCTGTGTACTCGGCCAACCGTTGCGCCAGTATGTGCAGGAGCGCCGCGTGTTTGTGCTGTTGCGCAAAGCTGCCGAGGAAAATCGCTGATCGTTCCGGCACTGCCAGCAACGAGCGAACGATCGCTGTATCTTTTTCTGTTGGCGTTATTTCATTGAATGCCGCCGGTAATGCTTGCGTCACTTTCGCTTCGCGATGCGCCGCCACCACCAGTGCCGCCAGCGCTGCCGCCAGTTGCGACGGCGGCGCTATGCTCTCGTGCGCCAGCGGTAACTGCCAGTCGGCGTGTACCGAATGCACGTTGGAAATGGCAGCGCCACGCCGCGCTGCTTGCCGCACCCGCGCCGCTAACAACGGCTGATCGTGACGCAGGAAGCTGCCGACGAACAACGCCGCTTTCAATCGCGACACATCAGCAATCGGCATTCCCAGCCAGGGCGCTTGCGATGAATTATTGTCTTGCGAGAAATCCTGTTGCCGCAAACGATGGTCGATGTTGTCACAGCCCAGCGCTCGCGCCAGCCGTGTCATCAATGTTGCTTCTTCAAGCGTCGCATGTGGCGAGATCAGCACGCCCAACGCGTCACTGCCGTCGCGCTCGATGATATTTCTGAGGCGGGCGGCCGCCAATGGCAATGCCTCCTGCCAATCGACCTCGATCAATGTTCCGTTCTTCTTGACCAGCGGCCGCGTCAAGCGCGATTCACTGTTCAAAGCCTCGTAGGAGAAACGGTCTTTATCCGACAACCAGCATTCGTTGATCGCTTCGTTTTCAAGCGGCTGCACTCGCACCACCTGATTGCGTTTGAGTTGAACGATCAGATTGGCGCCCAACGCATCGTGCGGAGACACCGATTTACGCCGCTGCAATTCCCATGTTCGCGCCTGATAGCGGAACGGCTTCGAGGTCAGCGCACCGACCGGACACAGATCAATCGTGTTGCCGGACAATTCCGATTCCACCGTCTCGCCGATAAAGGGCACGATTTGCACGCGATCGCCGCGCCATATCAACCCCAATTCCATCCGCCCGGCGATTTCATCAGTGAAACGTATGCAGCGCGTGCATTGGATGCAGCGGCTCATCTCGGCGGCAGAAATCAGCGGTCCCAAATCTTTTCCAGGAACAACCCGTTTGGTCTCGTGGAACTGCGAATATCCCTTGCCGTAGCCGACTGACATATCCTGCAACTGGCACTCGCCGCCCTGATCGCAGACTGGGCAATCGAGCGGATGGTTGATCAGCAGGAATTCCATCACGCTTTGCTGCGCCGCCAGCGACACTTCGCTGCGCGTCCACACTTTCATCCCCTCGGATACCGGTGTCGCGCAAGCGGGAACGGGCTTCGGAATTTTTTCGACTTGCACCAGACACATCCGGCAACTTGCAGCAATCGACAGTTTCTTGTGATAGCAGAAGTGGGGGATAAATACTTTTATTTCCTGGGCAGCTTCCATTACCGTACTGCCAGGCGGCATCTGCACCGGTTTCCCATTGATTTCCAGATTGAGCCAGCCGCTCTTGTCGATAACAGTTTCAGACATGGTCGGCCACCTGACAACGGCGATGTTCGATGTGATACACGAACTCATCGCGGAAATGCTTGATAAAGCCACGCACCGGCATCGCCGCCGCGTCACCCAGCGCACAGATCGTGCGTCCCATGATGTTATGCGCCACCCGGTCAAGTGCCTCGATGTCGCCGGCGCGACCCTCGCCATGCTCGATCCGATGCATGATGTGCGCCAACCAGCCGGTGCCTTCGCGGCACGGCGTGCATTGTCCGCACGACTCTTCGTGATAAAACTCGGACAAACGCATCAGGCTGCGCACCATACAACGCGTTTCATCCATCACAATCACCGCCCCCGATCCCATCATCGAACCGGCTTTGGCAATCGAATCGTAATCGAGATCCGTCGCCATGATGATCTCTGCCGGCAACACCGGCGACGACGAGCCGCCAGGAATCACCGCTTTCAACTTCCGGCCGCCGCGCACGCCACCGGCCATTTCCAGTAACGTCGCAAACGGCGTGCCCAATCGCAATTCGTAATTTCCAGGGCGCTCGACATCGCCTGAAATGGAAAAAATCTTGGTGCCGCCAGCGTTGGGTCTCCCCAAATCCAAAAACCATTGGCCACCATTTTTAACGATAAGCGGGACACAAGCGAGCGTCTCGACGTTATTGACCGTCGTCGGTTTGCCATACAAGCCAACATTGGCTGGAAATGGCGGCTTATAGCGCGACTGGCCTTTTTTTCCTTCGATGGATTCGAGCAGCGCTGTTTCTTCGCCGCAGATATACGCGCCGAAGCCGTGATGGTTGAACAGTTCAAACGAAAAATCGCTGCCCAGGATGTGCTGACCGATGAATCCGGCCGCACGCGCTTCGTCGAGCGCCTCTTCGCAGCGCTCGTACACTTCCCATATTTCACCGTGAATGTAGTTGTAGCCGCGTGCGCACCCCATCACATAAGCGGCAATCGCCATGCCCTCAATCACTGAATGCGGATTGAAGCGCAGAATATCGCGGTCTTTAAACGTCCCCGGTTCGCCCTCGTCAGCGTTGCAAACAACGTATTTTTCCGGCGCGCCCTTCGGCATGAAGCCCCACTTCATTCCGGTCGGGAAACCCGCCCCGCCCCGCCCGCGCAGCGCCGATAATTTAACTTCGGCAAGCACTTGTTCAGGCGGAATGCGCTCGCTCAAAATCTTCTTGAGCGCTTCGTAGCCACCGCGCGCAACGTAATCCTTGAGCCGCCAGTTATCGCCAGTCAGCCCGGCCATCAACACTGCGTCAGGGCCAAAATTGAGAAAGGCGCTCATCCGTTACGCTCCTTTTGGGCGGCTTCGGTGCGTAACTGCGTCAGCAGCGCGTCGATTTGCGGTGGCGTCATCTTGCAGCACATCCGCTGGTGGTTGGCGAGCAACACGGGCGCTTCCTGGCAGGCACCCATACATTCGCCCTGAAGTAATGTGAACATTCCGTCTTGTGTGGTCTCGTTCCAGCCAATCCTCAATGTTTCCTGTAAATAACGCGCGGCTGTATCGGCGCCCTGCAACGAACACGGCAGATTGGTGCACAACATTAGCGTATAACGCCCCACCGGCTTTAAATGGTACATCGAGTAAAATGACGCCACTTCATAAACGGCAACCGGCGGCATCTCCAGATATTCCGCCACTTCGCGCAGTGTTTCAGCCGACAGCCAACCGCGCTCTTCCTGCGCAATCGTCAGCGCCGCCATCACCGCCGATTGCTTCCGGCCCACCGGGTACTTGGCAATGGCTTTGTCGATTTTCTGACACGCGGCAGCAGAAAGCGGCATCGTCATTCCTCTCTTAACGGTCCACCGAACCGAAAACAACATCGTAAGTTCCGATCAGCGCCACCATATCAGACAACATATGGCCGGGCGCCATCGCCGCCAGCATCGACAAGTGCACAAAATCCGGTGTATGCAGTTTGACGCGGTACGGCTTATTGCCGCCGTCGGAAATCATATAGACACCAAATTCACCTTTCGGATGCTCCACCGCCGCATACACTTCACCAGGCGGCACCGGGAAACCTTCCGTAAACAGTTTGAAGTGGTGAATCAGCGCTTCCATATCGGCTTGCATTTCGACACGCGGCGGCGGCGCGATTTTTCGGTCATCAGAGATCACCGGACCGGGGTTAGCGCGCAACCAGTTAACGCATTGCAGAATGAGCTTAGCCGATTGCCGGCATTCTTCCATCCGCACCAGATAACGATCGTAGCAATCGCTGCCGGTACACGTTGCAACATCGAAATCAAGTTTATCGTAAACGGCGTACGGCTGTTTCTTGCGCAAATCCCAGGCAATTCCGGCAGCGCGCAACATCGGGCCGGTACAACCCATCGCAACGGCTTGCTCAGGCGGCACTACGCCAATGCCAACGGTGCGCTGTTTCCAGATACGGTTGTCGGACAGCAGCGTTTCAATATCATCAATACGCTCCGGCAACTGCTTTGCAAAAGCTTCAATGAAATCGAGCACCGACCCTTGCCGATTGGCATTTCTCTGCGCCAGTTCTTTGGCGCTGCGCAGCGACGACTGGTATTGCGGCATCTTGTCGGGAAGATCGCGATACACGCCGCCGGGTCGGTAGTAATTGGGATGCATCCGGGCGCCGGTGGTCGCTTCCAGAATATCGAAGCAGGATTCGCGCTCGCGGGCGCCGAACAGGAAGACCGTCATCGCGCCGAGATCCAACGCGCACGTTCCGACCCACAACATGTGATTCATGATCCGCGACAGCTCGTCGAACATCACCCGCAGGTATTGCGCGCGCACCGGCACTTCAATCTGCAACAGTTTTTCGATCGCCAGACAAAGTCCATGTTCGTTCGCCATCATCGAGCTGTAGTCGAGGCGATCCACGTACGGCAGACCTTGAAGGTAAGTTTTGTGCTCCATCAATTTTTCGGTACCGCGATGCAACAGTCCGATATGCGGATCGGCGCGCACCACCACCTCGCCGTCCAGTTCCAGGACAAGGCGCAACACGCCGTGCGCCGACGGGTGTTGTGGTCCGAAATTGAGTTGATAATGTTGTTCGCTCATCTCACGCTTTCGGCTCAACGCGGCGTTTCCGCTGGCGGTATCGGCATCGGAGCACCGTCGCCGTAGTGCGGTTCACGAACGATGCGCGGCACGTTATCACGCGGCTCGACGGTCACCGGCTCGTACACCACTTTCTTTTGCTCTGGGTCATAGCGCATCTCGATGTTCCCCGACAACGGGAAGTCTTTTCGGAACGGATGGCCGGTAAAACCATAATCGGTCAGGATACGGCGCAGGTCGGGGTGGCCATCGAAAGCGATTCCGAACAGATCGAAACACTCGCGCTCCATCCAGTTCGCCGATGGCCACAACGGCGCCATCGAAGGAGCGGTGGGCACTATTTCGCTTTCAACAAAGGCTCGAACGCGCAAGCGCCAATTGTGCTTGGTGGACAGCAGGTGGTAAACAACCGCGAAACGCGGCGCGCCCGGCTCACGTCCGGTGAACCCTTCATAATCGACACCAGCCACGTCGGTCAACGCATCAAATAGCAGATTGGCGTCATCGCGCAAGCGTTGCATCGTTGCCGACAATTGCGCCATCGGCACTTCCAGCGCCAGTTCCCGATAGGCTTCAATGATGTCCACGCCTTCGCCGAAAATTGCGATCAGCGCATTTTTGAGTTGTGACAGCGGCAGTCTCATGAGCGTTTCACCGTCCGCGTCCGCCAGATTTTATTCTGCAACTGCAAGATACCGTACACCAGCGCTTCCGCCGTCGGCGGGCAACCGGGCACATAAATATCGACCGGTACGATGCGATCACAGCCGCGCACCACCGAGTAAGAATAATGGTAATAGCCACCGCCGTTGGCGCATGAACCCATCGAGATCACCCAGCGCGGCTCGGCCATCTGGTCGTAAACCCGCCGCAACGCCGGCACCATTTTATTGCACAATGTTCCGGCGACGATCATCACGTCCGACTGCCGTGGGCTGGGGCGAAATATCACGCCGAAGCGGTCAAGATCGTAGCGCGCCGCGCCGGAATTCATCATTTCCATCGCGCAACATGCCAGTCCAAACGTCATTGGCCACATTGAACCGTCGCGCGCCCAAGCAACGAGGCTGGCCAGCGTCGTCGTCACGAACCCCTGCGACGCAACATTTTCGTTCAGAGCATCAGTAGCGCTCCGATGGTCAGGCGTCAGTGAAATCGGCGTTAACACCATGATGTCCGGCCTCAATCCCATTCCAGCGCTTTGCGGCGCCATTCATAGGCAAGTCCCAAGCCCAATAGAGCCAGGAAAAACAGCATCGCCACGAATCCGGCAACGCCAATTTCCTGTAATGCCACCGCCCAGGGCAACAGAAAAATCAATTCGAGATCAAAGAGAATAAAGAGAATCGCTACCAGGTAATAGCGGATGTTGAACGGCGAACGGGCATCTTCCAGCGCATCGAAACCACATTCGTAAGGCAACGCCTTTTCAGGATCGGGGTTACGCGGCGCCAGCAACAGATTCAGCCCGGTCATCGAAAGGCCAATCACAAAGCCCACGAGGATGATGAGAAGAATCGGAAAGTAATTTCCCAGCATGTTGCGTCTTTCTAGGTTGCGTCTCTTAATCTATCCACAGCCACATATTGCGCGATCCGAACACGGCAAATACATTGACGCCGCATTCCCAGACCGTCCGGCAATGCACCCAATACACCATGAACAGACTCTCAGTTGCCCGGTTCTTCCGAGCCTGCAACCCAAGACTCTTCTATCGCCCCCGATTGCTGCCGCGATCATACCATCGAATCCGAAAAAAACAACCATGTTTCAAGAGAGGGAATTTTTTATGATCGCCGTTATGCTCTTTCGCTCAAGCCGTTTTCCGGCGGCTCATTCCTTAGATGGCTTTAGTTTTAAGGGGTATCCACACCAGAAGTCATTGAATGCAACGGGGTGGCGTTAGAAAAAGAAAAAGAGGGGGAAGCTAAGGGCCGTAGCTAACAGGCTGGAATAAGAGAAGTTCCCATCTCCCCAAGGGGATGACTGGGGTGGGATAGGGTTGCTCAGGTATCAGAAGAGCTCAGATCGGGCGTCAGAATGGAAATGGTTCGTGTTCATGACTATCGTCAAGGTTCGCAAGCTCACCCAGATGATCAAGCAGATGATAACTGAAATGATCCTGTGCGATGTAAAGGTAAAGGCAGAAATTATTGCCGCACCGGAGTCGAATACCCTCTCCCGCGAGGGGAGAGGGTTCAGTTTCAGTTCAACGAAAAGCAACGTCTCAGACGGCAACTTCCTTTGCCACTTCCGCGAATTCTTCGATCCGATCGAAGTTCATGTAGCGGTAAACATCCGCCGCTTTTTGATTGACGACGCTGACTTGCGCCAGATACTCTGCCGTTGTCGGGATTTTTCCCATCAGCGCGCAGACGGCGGCGAGTTCGGCGGAGCCGAGGTAAACGCGAGTGTCGATGCCGAGGCGGTTGGGAAAGTTACGGGTGGAGGTGGACATGGCTGTCGTTCCTTTCCGTATCTGCGCCTGATTGCCCATGCACAGCGAACAGCCGGGCGGCTCCATCCGCGCACCAGCTTTGCCGAGCACGCTGTAGTAGCCTTCCTCGCTCAGAATCATCGCGTCCATCTTGGTCGGCGGGGTGATCCAGAGGCGCGCCGGAATGTCGCTCTTGCCGTCGAGCACTTTACCGGCGGCGCGGAAATGGCCGATATTGGTCATGCACGAGCCGATGAAGACTTCGTCGATCTTATCGCCGGCGACTTCGGAGAGCAGCTTCACATCATCCGGGTCGTTCGGGCAGGCAACGATAGGCTCCTTGATCTGGTTCATGTCGATTTCGATTACTGCTGCGTATTCGGCATCAGCATCCGCTGTCAACAATTGCGGGTTGGCGATCCAGGTTTCCATCGCTTTGATTCGGCGCGCGAGGGTACGTTTGTCTTCGTAGCCGTTGGCGATCATCCATTTCATCAGCACGATGTTGGAGCGCAGGTATTCGATGATCGGCTCTTTGGATAAACGAACAGTGCAGCCAGCAGCGGAGCGTTCGGCGGAAGCGTCGGTCAGCTCGAACGCTTGTTCCACTTTCAGATCGGGTAACCCTTCGATTTCAAGGATACGGCCTGAGAAAATATTTTTTTTGCCTTGTTTCGCGACGGTCAGCAAACCTTGTTTGATCGCGTAGTACGGGATCGCGTTGACCAGATCGCGCAACGTGATGCCTTCCTGCATCTTGCCCTTGAAGCGCACGAGCACCGATTCGGGCATGTCGAGCGGCATCACACCGGTGGCTGCGGCGAATGCAACGAGGCCGGAACCAGCCGGGAACGAAATGCCTATCGGGAAACGGGTGTGCGAATCACCGCCGGTGCCAACGGTGTCGGGAAGCAAAAAGCGATTGAGCCAGCTATGGATGACGCCGTCGCCCGGACGCAGCGCGACGCCGCCACGAGCGGAAAAGAACGAGGGCAACGTACGGTGCGTTTTGACGTCAACAAGTTTCGGATAGGCGGAGGTGTGGCAGAAGGATTGCATCACCAGATCAGCGGAGAAGCCCAGGCAAGCAAGGTCTTTCAGTTCATCGCGGGTCATCGGGCCGGTGGTGTCCTGCGAGCCTACCGAAGTCATGCGCGGCTCACAATAAGTACCGGGGCGCACGCCCTTGCCTTCGGGCAAGCCACAGGCGCGGCCCACCATTTTTTGCGCCAGTGAAAAACCTTTGCCGGAATCTTTGGGCGCTTGCGGCAACCGGAAAGCTGTCGATGGCGGCAGCTTCAGCGCTTCGCGCGCTTTGGCGGTCAGGCCGCGTCCGATAATCAGCGGGATACGGCCTCCGGCGCGCACTTCGTCGAGTAGCACCGGCGTTTTCAGCGGCGCTTCGGCAATCGCAACGCCGTTTTTCAGCGCTTTGACGGTCGCTTTTTCGCGGTCGATGACGAGTTCGATTTCGTCGCCCATGTCCATTTGCGAAACGTCGATTTCGATCGGCAGCGCGCCCGCATCCTCTTGGGTGTTGAAGAAAATCGGCGCGATTTTACCGCCAAGGCAGACGCCGCCAAAGCGCTTGTTCGGAACGAACGGGATGTCTTCACCGGTCCACCACAGCACCGAGTTGGTGGCCGATTTGCGCGAAGAGCCGGTACCGACAACGTCGCCAACGTAGGCAACCGGATGGCCTTTCGCTTTCAAGGCTTCGAGTTGTTTCATCGGGCCACGCTCGCCGGGCTGGTCGGCGTTGATGCCGGGGCGTGGGTTTTTCAGCATCGCTACTGCGTGCAGCGGGATGTCGGGGCGCGACCAGGCGTCTGGCGCCGGAGAAAGATCGTCGGTGTTGGTTTCGCCGGTGACTTTGAATACGGTGATCTTGAGTTTTTCCGGCACTTGCGGGCGCGAGGTGAACCATTCCGCGTCGGCCCAGGATTGCAGCACGGCACGAGCGTTGGCGTTGCCTTTTTCGGCCAGTTCGCGTACGTCGTGGAAATAATCGAACATCAGAAGCGTGAATTTGAGCGCGTTGGCAGCAATAGCGCCGACTTCGGCGTCGGCGAGCAAAGCAATCAGCGGCTTGACGTTATAGCCGCCAAGCATGGTGCCGAGCAGTTCGGTCGCCTTGGCGCGTGAGACCAGCGGGCTTTTGACTTCGCCCTTAGTGATGCGCGCCAGAAACTCCGCCTTGACCTGCGCCGCATCATCGACGCCGGCGGGAACACGGTGCGTGAGCAACTCGAGCAAGAATTTTTCTTCCCCGGCAGGAGGATTCGACAGCAGCTGCACCAACGCCTCGGCCTGTTGCTTGGAAAGCGGGAGCGGCGGAATGCCCAGCGCCGCGCGTTCGGCGACGTGTTGGCGATAATCTTTTAGCATTTTTTCTGGCATCTTGAATCCTTTCAGTGCAAAAACGGAAAAATAGACGGGAATTTTAGAGCAATTTTCGGTTACTTACTTACACTTTTTCCGCTCTCCCATAGCGGGATGGAAAAAAGGGGGAAACGGCAAATCAATACCCTCTCCCCCGGCTTTCAAACTCCCTCTCCCGCAACGGGAGAGGGAATAACACGATCAGCCCAGCATTGGCGCAATCGCCGCACGCTCCTCTTCAAGCTCTTTCAGCGTAACGGCGATCCGCTCTTTGGAAAACGCGTCGATCGGCAGGTCGGGTACGACCTGATATTCGCCGTTGGCACAAGTCACCGGGAAGCCGAACATTACGTCTTGCGGAATGCCGTACTGGCCACTTGAGGAAATACCCATCGTGGTCCAATGACCATTGGTACCGAGCACCCAGTCTCGGATATGGTCGATGGCGGCATTGGCGGCCGAAGCAGCGCTGGAAGCGCCGCGCGCTGCGATGATCGCAGCGCCACGCTTGCCGACAGTCGGCAGAAAAACTTCGCTGTTCCAGGCAGCGTCGTTGATTTTGTCTTTGAGTGAGGCGCCACCGCTGACGGCAAAGCGATAATCGGCGTACATCGTCGGCGAGTGATTGCCCCATACAGTGAGCTTTTCAATGCTGGCGACCGGCACACCGGCTTTCAGCGCCAGTTGCATCAGCGCCCGGTTATGATCGAGTCGCAACATCGCGGTGAAGTTCTTTTTCGGCAACGACGGCGCCGACTTCATGGCGATATAAGCATTGGTGTTGGCCGGGTTGCCAACCACCAGCACTTTAACGTCGCGGCTGGCGACGGCATCAAGCGCCTTACCCTGCGCGATGAAAATTTTGGCGTTTTCCTGGAGCAGATCGCTACGCTCCATTCCTGGACCCCGCGGCTTGGCGCCGACCAGCAACGCAATGTCAGCATCGCGGAAAGCGTCTTTGGCTTCGCCGAATCCCTGCATGCCGGCGATCAACGGGAAGGCGCAATCTTCAAGCTCCATCATCACGCCCTTCAGCGCAGCCTGCGGCTTTTCCATCGGCAGCTCCAGCAGTTGCAGGATGACCGGCTGATCCGGTCCCAGCATTTCTCCGGAAGCAATTCTGAACAACAGACTATAGCCGATCTGGCCGGCGGCGCCAGTAACACTAACGCGAACAGGTTTTTTCATTCGAGACTCTCCTTGGTTCAAAAAACGGGGCAGCAAAAAGGGTTATAAAGTAGCATAAAAAGGCAGCAAAAACTTTTTAATGATAGGCCGGACTCCCCGAACTGTAAAGGAGCCATTTTCTTCGCTTGCTAATGGCACACTTTATTTAGGGTTATACGTCAGTAGGGTCATTGCGCGATAAAGAGACTCTTTAAGGAAGTTTTTGGAGAAATTTAGGCAAAGATATGAATAACGGGCGTGACACCGCCTCCGATCTTGCTTACAATGAAGCCCGATTTTTTCATCCACTGAAATAGGAAAGGGAAAGGCCATGACGGAAAAGACTGCGACTATTTCGTTTTCGGACGGTTCACCGGCGATCACGTTGCCGATGTTTGAGGCGAATATCGGACCGGACGTGATTGACATCAGAACGCTGTATGGAAAGACCGGTAGATTTACTTACGATCCGGGTTTTCTGTCAACGGCGTCGTGCGGTTCCACCATTACTTACATTGACGGCGACAAAGGCGAATTGCTTTATCGCGGCTACCCCATTGATGAACTGGCGCACCATTGCAATTTCCTCGAAGTATGCCAGTTGCTGATTTACGGCGAATTGCCGACGAAAGAACAGAACGAAAAATTTTCCAAGACAGTGTTGCACCATACGATGGTGCACGAGCAAATGCAATTTTTCATGCGCGGTTTCCGCCGCGACGCACACCCGATGGCGGTGTTGACCGGGCTGGTTGGGGCGATGTCAGCCTTCTATCCCGACTCGATGGACCTGCTTGACGCCAAGACGCGGGAAATCACGGCGATCCGGCTGATCTCGAAGATGCCGACGTTGGTAGCGATGGCATACAAGTACTCGATCGGCGAACCAATCGTGTATCCCGATAACAATTTGTCGTATGCAGGCAATTTCCTGCGAATGATGTTTGCAACGCCGTGCGAACCGTACAAGGTCAACTCGGTCGTTGAGCGCGCGTTCGATCGCATCCTGACCCTGCATGCCGACCACGAACAGAACGCTTCGACTTCCACCGTGCGGCTGTGCGCTTCTTCCGGCACCAATCCGATTGCAGCGATTGCTGCCGGTGTGGCGTGTTTGTGGGGGCCGGCGCATGGCGGCGCCAACGAAGCCTGCCTCGTGATGTTGGACGAAATTCAGGCCGCCGGCGGCGTCGAAAAGATCGGCGAATTTATCGCCAAGGTCAAAGACAAGAATTCTAATGTTCGCTTGATGGGCTTCGGCCACCGCGTTTATAAAAACTATGACCCACGCGCCAAACTGATGCGCGAGACCTGCCACGAAGTGCTTGGCGAACTTGGATTGGCCAATGATCCCCAGTTCAAACTGGCGATGGCGCTGGAGAAAATTGCGCTGGAAGACGATTACTTCGTGAAGCGCAAACTGTATCCGAACGTCGATTTCTATTCCGGCATTGTTCAGAAAGCGATTGGCATTCCTACGCAACTGTTCACCGCAATTTTCGCGCTGGCGCGTACCGTCGGCTGGATCGCGCAACTGAACGAAATGATCGCCGATCCCGAGTACAAGATCGGCCGTCCGCGTCAACGCTATATCGGCGAGAAGCATCGCCACGTCAAGCCGTTGGCACAGCGCTAAAAAGCACGGGGACTCCTCCGAACAATGGCTAAAGGATAAGAAATGAGCCGTTCCACCAGTATGAAAGAAAGTTTGTCCAGCAGTACATTGTTCGGGGGTAACGCCCCGTTTATTGAAGAGCAGTACGAGCGTTATCTTGAAGACCCGTCGTCCGTCAGCGAAGAATGGCACGATTATTTCGGGCTGCTGCGCGGCGGAGTTCGCGATGTGCCGCATGCGCCGATTGTGCGCGCTTTCGAGCAACTGACGAAAGCGCCAGCGCGGATGGCTGTGGCAACATCCGCCAGTGGCGCTCATGACAGCAAACAGGCAGCGGTACAACAACTGATCAGTCGCTACCGTATCCTCGGTGTGCAACAGGCCAACCTCGACCCGCTTCAACGTCACCCGCCGGTGCCGTTGCCGGAACTTGACCCGGGGACATATGGCTTTACCGACGCCGATATGGAAACCGAATTTGCCACCGGCTCGCTACGCTCGGCATTGCATGTTAAACCCCATGCTAAACTTAAAGACATCCTGCGTCTTCTGAAAGACACTTATTGTCGAACGCTGGGTGTCGAATTCATGTACATCACCGACACCGCTCAGCGCGAATGGTTGCGCGAGCAGTTGGAGGCTGTGCAGGGTCGACCGAAGATCGACGCGGCAACGCAGCGTTTCATCCTGGAGCGACTGACGGCTGCCGAAACGCTGGAGCGTTATTTGCATACGCGCTATGTTGGGCAAAAACGGTTTTCCGGCGAAGGCGGCGAAACGCTGTCGCCGATGCTCGATCATTTGATCCAGAAAGCAGGCGCAGCCGGCGCGCAAGAAGTTGTGATCGGGATGGCGCACCGCTCGCGGCTCAATGTGCTGGTCAACACGATGGGCAAGATGCCGTCCGAACTGTTCAGCGAGTTTGAAGGAAAAGCGTCGTCTGACTTGTTGGCTGGCGACGTTAAATACCACAAAGGGTTTTCGTCGAACGTCACCACCCCCGGCGGGCCGGTGCACCTGTCGCTGGCGTTCAATCCCTCGCACCTTGAAATCGTCAACCCGGTGGTCGAGGGCGCAACGCGCGCGCGGCAGCGACGACGCGGCGATCTGACCGGCGACAAGGTGATGCCGGTGCTGATTCACGGCGACGCGGCGCTGGCCGGTCAGGGCGTCAATCAGGAAGTGCTGAACATGGCGCAAACGCGCGGTTATACGACCGGCGGCACCATCCATATTGTGGTCAACAACCAGATCGGTTTCACCACCTCCGACCCGCGCGACACTCGTGGGACGACTTATTGCACCGACATCGCCAAGATGATTGAGGCGCCTATTCTGCACGTCAATGGTGACGATCCTGAGGTTTGTTTGTTTGCCGTTGAACTGGCGCTGGCTTTCAGGATGAAATTCCATAAAGACGTCTTCATTGATCTGGTGTGTTTCCGCAAGCATGGGCACAACGAAGCCGATGAGCCGATGGTGACACAGCCTCTGATGTACAAAAAAATCAACGCCCATCCCGGAACGCGCAAGCTCTACGCCGAACAGCTCGAAAAGGCTGGTGTGATTGCTGCCGACGACGCCGATAAAATGGTCGCAACCTACAGGGCTGCGCTGGATCGGGGCGAGCATACCAACAGCACGATTCTATCCAATTACACAACGCCACATCCGGCCAACTGGGCGCCATACAAAGACAAGCATTGGACTGAACCCGTCGATACCAGCATTGATTACGCGCATCTGCAAATGCTGGCGCGAAAAATGACTGAGGTGCCCGCCAACTTCAAACTGCAACAGCGCGTCGAAAAAGTGATTGCTGACCGCAGAGCGATGGGCGAAGGTAAGTTGCCGCTTGATTGGGGGATGGGAGAAAATCTCGGCTATGCCGTGCTGCTTGATCGCGGCTATCCGGTGCGGTTGTCGGGGGAAGATGTCGGGCGCGGCACTTTCTCGCACCGCCACGCGGTTCTGCATGACCAGAACCGCGAACGCTGGGACGCCGGTATCTGGGTGCCGTTGCAGCATATCAAGGAAAATCAGCCGGAATTTGAAATCATCGACTCGGTGTTGACCGAAAACGCTGTGCTGGCGTTCGAATATGGTTACGCCACGTCATCACCCGAACAAATGGTCGTTTGGGAAGCGCAATTCGGTGACTTCGCCAACGGCGCACAAGTAGTAATCGATCAGTTCATCAGCTCCGGCGAAGCGAAATGGGGACGTTTGTGCGGCCTGACGCTGCTGCTGCCACACGGCTACGAAGGACAAGGCCCCGAACACTCGTCGGCACGCCCCGAGCGTTTTCTGCAACTGTGCGCCCAGCACAACATGCAGTTTGCAGTGCCTTCGACGCCAGCGCAGATGTTTCATCTGCTGTGTCGTCAGATGCTGCGGCCTTACCGCAAACCGTTGGTGGTGATGACGCCAAAGAGCTTGTTGCGCCACAAGGAAGCGGTGTCAGATTTGCGCGAACTTTCCGATGGCAAGTTCCATAATGTGATCGGTGATGCGACTGTCGATCCGAAGAAAGTCAAACGCATCGTTCTGTGTTCCGGAAAAGTCTATTACGAGCTGAATGCTTACAGGCGCGAGCATCAGCGCGACGATGTGGCGATTGTGCGTCTTGAACAGCAATACCCGTTCCCGCACGATGCTTACAAGGCCGAGATTGCCCGCTATCCGAAAGCGACGGAGGTCGTCTGGTGTCAGGAAGAGCCGCAGAACCAGGGCGCCTGGTACCGCTTGCGGGCTTATCTGCGCGAAGACATCGCCGGCAAGCTCACGCTGGCCTACGCCGGACGTGCCATTTCAGCATCGCCGGCAGTGGGCTATGCTTCCAAGCACGCAGTTGAACAAAAGAAAGTCATTGAAGACGCATTCGCCGAATCTTCGGCATTGGCGACGGGCAACATGGTCACCAAGGGATAATGCGTAAGGAAAAACAGTTATATGAAAATTGAGATCAAAGTTCCGACGCTTCCTGAATCAGTCAGCGAAGCAACGCTGGTGCAGTGGCACAAAAAACCGGGCGACGTGGTCACCCGCGATGAAAACCTGATCGACCTCGAGACCGATAAAGTGGTGCTGGAATTACCAGCGCCAGGAGATGGCGTACTGACCGAGATCGTCGAAAGCGATGGCGCTGTGGTAAAGGCTGGGCAGGTGATCGCCGTACTTGACACTGAAGCCGTGGTCGCGCCGGCGAAGAAAGCAGAAGCTCCCGCGCCTGAAGTCAAACCGGCGGCGACAAAGGCTGAAGCGGCGGCACTACCGGCAGCACGTAAGCTGATGGATGAAAAGAAGCTGGCGGCAACAGAGATTGAAGGCAGCGGTCGTGGCGGCAGAATTACCAAAGCCGATGTAATGGCCGCGGCGGTGAAAGCGCCAACGCCAGCAAGCGGAGCTTCTGCAGCAGCAACGATGGCGCCCCTGCCGATGGCCAGCGACGCGGCGGAGTTCGGTCGCATTGAACAGCGTGTGCCGATGTCGCGGTTGCGTCAGCGCGTTGCCGAGCGGCTGGTGGAATCGCAGTCAACAGCAGCGATTTTGACGACATTCAACGAAGTCAACATGCAGCCGGTGATGGATTTGCGTAACAAATACCGCGACCGCTTCGAGAAAACGCATGGACTCCGCTTGGGCTTCATGGGTTTCTTCGTCAAAGCTGCGGTTTATGCGCTGAAAAAATTTCCACTGGTGAATGCGTCGATTGACGGCAACGACGTTGTCTATCACGGTTATTTCGATATCGGTGTGGCGGTCGGCAGCCCGCGCGGGTTGGTTGTGCCGATCCTGCGCGACGCGGATCAGAAATCATTTGTCGAGATCGAAAAACAGATCGGCGATTTCGGTAAACGCGCCCAGGAAGGCAAACTCACTATCGAAGAATTGACCGGCGGCACGTTCACGATTAGCAATGGCGGAACTTTCGGTTCGATGTTGTCAACGCCAATCATCAACCCGCCGCAATCGGCGATTCTCGGCGTACATGCGACCAAGGAAAGACCTGTAGTTGAAAATGGACAGATCGTCATTCGACCGATGAATTATCTGGCACTATCGTATGATCATCGCCTGATTGACGGCCGCGAAGCGGTGCTGTCGCTGGTGGCGATCAAGGAAGCGCTGGAAGACCCGGCGCGTATTCTGTTGGACATTTGATCTATTTTTCTTCTACAGAAGGTAGATGGGTATGAAAGTTACCATTGTTGCTTTTTCTACATTATTCGCTTCCATGTTTTTATTCGCCTGCGAAGAAGACAAGGAAGCGAAGACCGTGGAATATTATCTGAGCCACGAAAGCGCTCTGGATAAAAAACTGACAGAATGCAAGAGCAATGAAGCGCTAAAAAATACCCCCGATTGCGAGAATGCGGGCGCCGCCAACTATAAGCGCAACGCCCTTTGATGGCCAAACCGTCAGCAACTGATTTTTGAGAAACGTGATGCAAAATACTTTTGACGTAGCAGTGATCGGAGCCGGGCCGGGCGGTTATATCGCGGCCATTCGAGCGGCGCAGTTAGGCTTTGCCGTGGCCTGTATTGATGACGGCGTGCGCACCGACGGCAAACCGGCACCAGGCGGCACTTGCACCAACGTCGGCTGCATTCCGTCAAAAGCGCTGCTGCAATCGTCTGAACATTTCGACGCGGCACAAGCGCATTTCGCCGAACACGGCATCGGTTTGAAAGACCTGAGTATCGACGTGCCAAAAATGATTGCTCGCAAAGCAAAGATCGTTCAGCAGACCAACGAAGGCATTCTCTACCTGTTCAAGAAGAACAAAATCACGTTTTTTCATGGTCGAGCAGCGTTTGACGGTAAGAAAGAAGGCGGCTGGCAGTTGAAAGTTTCACCGCTGAGTTCCGACAAGAACGAGGAAACGTTGGCAGCGACGCATGTGATCATCGCGACCGGTTCGTCGCCGCGAGCGCTTCCCGAAGCCGCATTCGACAGCAAGCGCATTCTTGACAACGAAGGAGCGCTGGCGTTGACCGAAACGCCGAAGCGGTTGGGCGTTGTCGGCGCTGGCGTAATCGGCCTGGAGATGGGATCAGTATGGCGGCGGTTAGGTGCGGAAGTGACGTTGCTTGAAGCGTTGCCTGAGTTCCTCGGCGTTGCCGATGTGGCGGTGGCCAAGGAAGCGGCGAAGCTGTTCAAAGCGCAGGGATTGACGATTCACACCGGCGTGAAGATTACCCACGTTAAAAGCAGCGCCAAAGAAGTTGCGGTAGAGTACACCGATGCGAAAGGCGCAGTACAGAAGGCGTCTTTCGACAAGCTCATCGTTTCGATTGGCCGGGTTCCGAATACGCGCGGACTGAATGCGGCGGCCGTCGGACTAGCGCTTGATGAACGCGGCTTCATCGCAGTTGACAACGATTGCCGCACCAACCTGTCCAATGTCTGGGCGGTTGGCGATGTCGTGCGCGGCCCGATGTTGGCGCACAAGGCCGAAGAAGAGGGTGTGGCGGTGGTCGAACGGTTAGCGGGGCAAAAGCCACACGTTAATTTCAACACGATTCCCTATGTGATTTACACCACCCCCGAAATCGCCTGGGTCGGCAAAACGGAGCAGCAGCTAAAAGCGGCTGGGATCGCTTACCGGACCGGAAGTGTTCCATTCATGGCCAATGGCCGCGCTCGCGCGCTCGGCGATACGCGAGGATTCGTCAAATGGCTGGCCGACGCGACCACCGACCAAGTGCTCGGCTTGCACATCATCGGGCCGATGGCCTCGGAATTGGTGATGGAAGGCGTGATTGCAATGGAATTCGGTGCTTCAAGCGAAGACATTGCGCTTATCTGCCACGCACACCCGACGCTGGCGGAAACCGTCAAGGAGGCAGCGCTGGCGCTGGATGGACGGGCGCTGAATTTCTGAGGCGTAGAGCAGTTTACATAATTGTTTCCAATGGAGCAGGTTTAACCGACCGGCTGTCTTTTTCACCCGCCCTGATCGGCAGTGCGACCACATGGCGCATCACTTAACCGGGCGACGTTTGCTGTTAAATCGGCCGCAAACTTTTCGACATCCACGATTTTTTTAATCTCATCATATTCTTTAAGGGCGACCATTGGCAGAGACGCCTCGAATATTTTGTTCATGTAGCCCATTTCTGCCGGATACCTATAAAACAATTTACCCTTGGGATAGTTGTGCTCTTTTTGCCAAGTCTCGAATTCATCAAGAAAGCCGGTGTAATCCGGGCGGGTGATCTTATTGAAGAAATCTTCGCCTACAATTCTTGCGAAACGATATAGGCCGTGTATTTCAGAAGCAAAACACTTTTTGAGTTTTGAGGCCATCATGGGCCCGGTCTCACCCAGTTTTTGATACGCCTTGCAAAGCTCCAGCAAACAGGCACTGGCTTCTTCCGAGTTCCGATCGATCAACGACAAAAAATAAGAAACAACATATTTTTCCCAAAGAGATATTTTTTTGCCCAAAAATTCATTTGCCTTCCGGATCGCCTCCTCTCGCAAGTCATTTTCCTTGTAGTAAAGCACCTTCAGCAGGTTCACAGAAACTTCCGTATAGAAAACCCCTTTCGAATGCGGCAGCTCCTTTGGGAAAAAGCAGTCGATGATTTCAAAATCGTTACAAGCAAATGCCGATGTTGCATCCATCAATAAGCGGCAATGGTCAGCACCGCTCGCCGTCATCCCGCCATCCAGCAGCTTTTGTCTGGATGTTTGATATAAAACATTGTTCAGCATTTCGTAATCAGGCTTTTGAAAAGCCATATAAAAGCCGAATTCTTTCGTGCTATCCAGAAGGCCGACGTATGATTTCGTCTTTATAACATCGCTCTTATTGGCCCGTAAATGTTTCAGAAAGGTCTTTGTATTCCACTCCTCAAACTCTTCCCAGGCTCGCGGCGGATAGTAACTCCCCCAATCTTTAAAGTGCTTTTCCGCTTTTTCCATGTAGCACTTAAGATATTTCCTGGCGTTGTCCATGCGGGTTAAACCTTTCTCAGAAAATCCTTCTCTCTTCCGTTGGCGTCGGCATCATCTGCGGTTTCAACATCGCCCGCAATTCCGGCATCAAAATCCCAACCATCGCCGAAATCCACGCCGGGAAATCGTTGAGGCACGGGATCAGGCAAAATTCGCTGCCGCCGTTTTTCAGAAAAACATCTTTTCCGCCGATGCCGATTTCTTCGAGCGTTTCCAGACAATCGGCAACGAAACCGGGGCAGACCACATCGACCCGCCGTAACTTTTTTTTGCCCAGCGCCGCCAGAACATCAATCGTATAAGGTCGCAGCCATTGCGTGCGACCAAAGCGCGATTGAAACGATAGCGTCCAGTTTTCTTTTGCCAGCCCGAGCTGAGCGGCGAGGTTTTGCGCGGTGCGTTGACATTCGTCGTAATAGGGGTCGCCGTCCTGGCGCGTTTTTTCGGGGGCGCCATGAAACGACATCACCAGATGTTCTGCAAATCCTTCGCGCTGCCAGTATTTTTGTATCCGCTCTTTCAGCGCCCCGATGTAAGCCGGATGTTCAGCGTAAGAGCCGATCATCCGCAATGTCGGAACAAAGCGCCGTTGCCGTAAACAGGAAGCTACCGCATCGAAAGAGCTGCCAACCGTGCTCGCCGCGTACTGCGGATACAACGGCAACACCAGCAACGAAGTGCATCCCTGCTGACGCAACGCTTCGATGCCACGCACTACCGACGGCTGGCCGTACCGCATCCCCATTTCCACGGCAAAGCCATCGCTGGGAAGCCCCTCTTTTTTAAGCGCTTCCCCGAGATAACCCCGCAACATGTCGCGCTGGGTTTGGGTGTGGATAAGCAGCGGCGACCCTTCGCGCGCCCATATTTTGCGATACTTCTCGGCAGATTTCGCCGGTCGCGTGCGCAGGACAATCCCGTGTAATATCGGCTTCCATAACCAGCGCGGCGTTTCGACCACGCGCGGGTCGTTCAGGAATTCGGCTAGATAACGACGCACCGCCGGCGCAGTCGGCGCTTCGGGCGTCCCCAGATTGATCAGCAAAACGCCGATCCGGGGAGACGCGTCTGAAGGAGGTTCAGGCAGGTAATAAGGCATAGTGAATGGTGATGTTACTATCGCACAAACGGTTTAATTTACGGAAACAGAATAACCCCATCCCCACCCCAATCCTCCCTTTGAAGGAGAAGGCTTCAAAGCGCCCCCTCCTCTACCTCTCTCCTGCAAGCGGGAGGGGAAGGAGCTTTGCCTTCTTCGCGGCTTCGCACCTTCGCGTGAAACGGTTTTCTGGCTTCTGCCCTCTGGCCTCTGCGATTCATTTGTTCTGCGTCTGCTGCGTCAACACATTGGAAAGCAAGCGCGCGGTCACATCGACGATCGGGATCACCCGCTCATACGCCATCCGTGTCGGGCCGATCACGCCCAGAGTGCCCATTACCTGCCCGTCAACTGTATAAGGCGCGGTGATCACGCTGCACTCGTCGAGCGGCACCATGCCGGCTTCGGCGCCAATGTAGATGTGCACGCCTTCAGCGTTCTGCGACATGTCGAGCAGGTGCATCAGCGACGTTTTCTTTTCAAACACATCGAACAAGCGACGCAACTGTTCCATCCGGTCGGAAAAATCTTCAGCGTCCAGCAGATTTTTTTCACCGGCCACCACCGCTTCTGTCTCCCGCAAAACATCCTCACTCAAATCAATCGCAGCGTTCATCAAAGCCGCGATGTCTTCGCGCAGGGTTTTCAATTCGTCGGAAAGGCGCAACCGGATCGCTGGGAACGGCACGCCGGCAAAATGACGGTTGAAAAAATTGGACGCTTCCGTCAACTCGCTTTGCGCGTAATCCTGCCGCGGCTGCAAAATACGATTCTGCACATCGCCCTCAGGGGTGACGACGATGAGCAGAATGCGTCGCTCGGACAAGCGCAGAAACTCCAGATGACGAAACGCCGCTTCTCGCCGCTTCGGCGTCATCACAACGCCGGCAAAATGCGACAGTTGCGACAGCAGATTCGCCGCATTGGCAATCAGTTGTTGCGGCCGCGCATCGGTTTGCAGTTCATTTTCGAGCCGCCTGATTTCCTGTTGTTCAAGCGGCTTGACCACCATCAGGCTGTCCACAAAAAAACGGTAACCGCGTGCTGTCGGAATGCGCCCCGCCGAAGTGTGCGGGCTGGCGATGAACCCCATTTCCTCAAGGTCGGCCATCACGTTACGAACCGTCGCCGGCGACAAATCCAGCCCCGATTGTCGGGTCAGCACACGCGACCCCACCGGCTGCCCGTCAGCAACGTAGAGATCGATCAGCGTCTTCAAGAGGTGGGTAGCGCGCGGTTCAAGCATTCTGCTATTGTACCGCGTGTCGCCCCCCTGCCCAGCCGCGGCCAAGTATGAAATAATCGCCGTCAACTATGGAATAATCACAACATGCTGAATTCCGAAAGCCCGTTCACCCGCATCGCGCTGGCCGGCCGCCGCAACAGTCCCGAATTGCTCGGACCGCTGTCGGTACTGGCCGATTTCCTGTTCCGGCGCGGCTTCCAAGTATCAATTGAGGCAGAAACCGCCGCGATGGCGCCGCTTTCCGGCTATCCGAGCGTTGCCGCCGAAGCCTTGGGCATCAACAACGATCTGGTCATCGTACTTGGCGGCGACGGCACCATGCTGTCGTTTGCCCGTCGGCTGGCGCCATTTGATGTGCCGCTGGTCGGCATCAACCAGGGACGGCTGGGATTTCTGACCGACATCCCGCAGGCGTATATGGAAGTTATGCTTGGCGATATCCTTGACGGCCGGTTCATTGAGGAGAAGCGGACGATGTTGCTGGCGCGCGTACAGCGCGAATCCGGTTCCACGCCGACTGAAGTCCTGGCGTTGAACGACATCGTAATCAATCGCGGCTCCGGCAGCGCAGTGATCGACCTATCCATCGCCATCGATGATCAGTTTGCCTACTCGCTGCGCGCTGATGGCCTCATCATCGCTACGCCGACAGGTTGCACCGCCTACGCGCTTTCCGCCGGCGGCCCGATCGTAGCGCCTACATTGCCCGTTTTCATTCTGGTGCCGGTCGCACCGCACGCGCTGACCCACCGCCCAATCATCGTCCCTGAAACAGCAAGGCTTACCCTCACCGTCGAGCGTGGCAGCGATGTTTCGCTGCACGGTGATTCGCAGTCGCAGATTCCGCTGATGCAAGGAGAACAAGTAACGATCCGGCGCTCATTGTACCGAGCCACGCTGTTGCACCCGGCGCGCTACGATTATTTCTCGATGCTGCGCCAAAAACTGCACTGGACGGAAACGCCGGAGCGGTTGCGCACCGCTCTCGATGAGCCGCTTCTTTGATCCCGCTTTTCTGAATCGCACCTACCCATGCTGCACTGGCTCTCGATCCGAAACTTCGTACTGGTCGAAACGCTCGATATTGAATTCGGCCCGGGGTTCACCGTGCTAACCGGCGAAACCGGCGCCGGTAAATCCATTCTGCTCGACGCCATCGGCTTGGTGCTAGGCGACCGTTTTGAAGCACGCCAGTTACGCGCCGGCACCGATCGCGCCGAGATTGCCGCCGGCTTCATCATCGCCCGGAACAGTCCTTCATATGAATGGCTGGCCGAACACGATCTGCTTGACGACGACACCCATGCGTTGACGCTGCGGCGCGTCCTCGACGCCGGAGGCAAAAGCCGCGCCTGGATCAACGGCCGCCCGGCTCCGTTGACGCAACTTACTGAACTCGGCGCCCTGCTTCTCGAATTGCACGGTCAGCACGCCCACCAGTCACTAAGCCAAAACAAAGCGCAGCGTCACTGGCTCGATGCTTACGCCGGCGTGCTGCCACAAGCCGACGCCGTGCGCGACGCCTGGCGCGCCTGGCGCGCCGCCCAACAGGCGCTTGACAATGCCCGTCAGACACAGGAAACAATGGTCGCCGAGCGCGAGCGCCTGACCTTGCGCCACGACGACTTACAAGCGCTGGCGATGCAAGACGGCGAATGGGAACAACTGTCAGCTCGGCAAAATCAACTGACCCACGCCGAAACCCTGCTCACGATCGCCCGCGACGGCGCCGATCTTCTCTCCGAGGGTGAGGCAGCGCTGCTACCACAACTCCATCACCTTATCCAGAAACTGCGTGACGCCGGGCAATACGACCCGGCCTTCACCGCGCTCTCACAACAAATCGAAAGTGCTACCATTGACCTCGCCGAGGCAGCGCGATCGCTGCGCGAAGCGGCGCGTCATGTTGACCTCGATCCAGAAACGCTGGCCGCCACCGAAGCGCGGCTGACTGTGATTCACGATCTGGCGCGCAAATACCGCACACGCCCGGAAGCCTTGGCGACGTTGGCCGCCGACACCACCCAGGCGCTGGCCCGACTCGATCAGGCAGCCGACCTCGTGGTGCTCGAACAGGCGCTTGCCGACAGCGAGCGCCGCTATCGCGATCATGCGCAAAAACTTTCGCTGCAACGCCGTCGCGCCGCCCGTGAGCTTGCCGATGCGGTCACCTCCGGCCTCGCCGCACTGGCGATGCCGGGCGGGCGCTTCGAAGTCGTCGTCACTTCGATTGCGCAGCCGGAAAGCTATGGCCTTGATCACATCGAATTCAACATCTCCGCTCATTCCAGCCAACCGCTGGCACCGCTCGCCAAAGTCGCCTCCGGAGGCGAATTGTCGCGCATCGCGCTGGCGCTGCTCACCGTACTGGCGCGCGCTGGCAGTGCGCCGACGCTGATTTTTGATGAAATCGACAATGGCGTCGGTGGAGCCGTCGGCCACGCGATCGGTCAGCGCCTGCGCGCACTCGGCGGCGAAAAGCAAGTCTTGTGCGTCACCCACCTGCCGCAGGTCGCCGTCTGTGCCCATCATCATTACTTGGTAACGAAAGAAGGCGATCATGAACAGGTGAAATGCCGTCTCACCGTACTCGACCCGGCGACGCGCGCCGAAGAAGTCGCCCGAATGCTGGGCGGCGCCACTGTGACCGCAAAGACACGGGCGCACGCGCGCGAACTGTTGGAAGCCGCTGTTTCATAGCGATTCCGAAAAATCCGCGTAGAATAGCAAAGATATTCTCGCGTCTTTCTGAGGACTCGCGCCATGAAAAATACTTCGTTTGCTCCGGCTTATGTATGGCTGGGATGTAGTCTGTTTGCGCTGTCGTCATTCATCGCTGTAGCGGCTGACCTTTACAAATGCGCCGGGGACGGCGGCATTCCCGTCTATCAGAACGCGCCGTGCGAAAAAGGCAAGGAACTGCGCAACCTGTCCAACGAGGATACTCTGTCGGTCGTACCAATGCGCGTGGAACCTTCGCGCTTGCCTCCCCCGCCTCCTTCCACTCCGCCGCTGCCCCCACCCGCTGTAACGCCCCCCGCAACAGTGCCAGCCACCAATGCCCCGTCGCCTGGCAGCGCACCGCCAGCAGCCAAAGAAGCGCCCCCTGCGTCTGATGGTGCGCCTCAGATTTCATCTCCAGTGTCCGCCCCGCCGCCCGCCGGGCTTCCCGAAATCACCCCGCTTGGCGCAGCCGCCCTTGCCCGGATGTCTATCAAGCCGGGGATGACCACCGCCGAAGTCGAAGCCAAACTTGGCCCGGCGCCGATGACCACCAGTAACGATGCCCCTGACCAACCGATACGCTGGTTCTACTTTCCGACCGAAGGGGACAACGAAACCATCACCACCATCGTGTTCCAGCGCGGCAAAGTCACCAACGTCGACCGCAAGCCAACGAAAAAAGATTAGCCGATAAAAAGATCTGTATGCGGGTTTTATTACAGCGCGTCACTTCGGCGAAAGTGGATGTTGAAGGCCAAACCGTCGGCCAGATCGGTTGCGGGCTGCTGGCGCTGGTTGGCATTACCGAAGGCGACAGCCAGGAAGACGCCGACTGGTTGTGTAAAAAAATTGTTCAGTCGCGCATCTTCGACGATGAAAACGGTGTGATGAACCGTTCGCTCGCCGAGATCGGCGGCGACGTGCTGGCGGTCAGCCAATTCACCCTGTACGCCTCGACCCGGAAAGGTAACCGCCCTTCCTACAGCGCCGCCGCCCGCCCCGAATTCGCGCAGCCGTTTTTCGACGCCTTCGTGAGACAGCTCGCCGAAACCTTGGGAAAACCCGTACCGACCGGCGTCTTCGGCGCGATGATGCAAGTCTCCCTCGTCAATGACGGGCCGGTTACCTTGTGGCTCGACTCGCGGATGCGAGAGTAAGAAAAGCAGGCAAACCCAAACCGGCGCGAATCAACCGAACTTACGCACCCAGGCAGCAAAGGCATCGACAAAGCTCTGCACGAAATCCCTACTGGCCGGACCGATAGCGCCATCAACGACCAGCCCCTCCTTCCACTGAATGAACATCTCCTGACCAGGCAGCGTCGGCATGCCCAAAAAAGCCATCACGTTACGCAAATGCTGCTGCGCCAGCGCCGCACCGATGGGCCCACCGGAAACGCCCGCCACCGCCGCAGGCTTGCCCGCCCACACGCTTTTGCCCCACGGGCGCGAACCATGGTCGAGAGCATTTTTGAGCACGCCGGAAATCGAACGGTTGTATTCGGGCGTAACCAACAGCACGCCATCAGCGGCTTTGATCGTCTGGCGCAGGCGCGTAACAGCAGGCGCAGGGCTATCGTCATCATCCTGATTGTAAAGCGGCAGGTCGTCGATACGGGCAAACTCTGCCCTGAAGTCGGCGGGAAGTTGCTTGGTCAGCGCTTGCGCAAACTGCTTGTTGACCGATTCCTTGCGCAAGCTGCCGACAATAATTACAACGGTATAAATTTTGCTCATAAGGCGCTCCTTACATAGAAGTGTAGAAAAAGTCGAGAGGCCGCCGTCACGATCCCCCTTCACCGTTGATGGCTGCCCGCAGCGAGTGGCCAAAAAATCAGTCCGCCGGATGCCTGCGTATCCTAGCACGCACACGCCACCAGCGGCATGAGGCAGCGTCCCAGGCTGTTCGAAAAGGCGACCGGTTACAAACAGCCCTTTATATCGGCCGTTTCCTGCCGTATCCTAGCGCCTTTGCTCAACGGCAGGCGATCCGATATTTTAAAAAAACATCGGCGCGCTACTCAAATAACTGGAGAAACGAATGTCAAAGAAAAGAATCGCCGTGGTTGGCTACGGCAACATCGGAAAGCACGCCATCGAAGCCATCGAAGCCAGCCCCGACTTTGAACTGGCCGGCGTCATCCGCCGCAAGACCGGCGAAAAGCCGCGCGAACTCGCAGATGTTCCCGTGACAGACAATATCGCGGCGCTGGGCAAGGTTGACGCAGCACTGCTGTGCACGCCGACGAGAAGCGTTTCCGAACATGCCAAGAAGTACCTCAAGCTCGGCATCAACACCGTCGACAGCTACGATATCCACACCTCGTTCCTCGACCTGCGCCGGGAGCTGATGCCCATCGCGCAGGCAAACAACGCAGTCGCCATCATTTCCTCCGGCTGGGACCCCGGCAGTGATTCCGTGGTCAGGACGCTGCTCGAAGCCTGCGCGCCCAAGGGGCTGACCTACACCAATTTCGGCCCCGGCATGAGCATGGGACACACTGTAGCCGCCAAAAGCATCGCCGGCGTCGCCAATGCGCTGTCGATGACCATTCCGCTGGGCACCAGCATTCATCGGCGGGTGGTGTATGTTGAACTTGCCGCTGGCGCGAACATCGAGGATGTGAGTAAGAAGATCAAGGCCGATCCGTATTTCAGCCACGATGAGACGCACGTCATCGCCGTGCAGAATATTGAGGATGTGATCGACATGGGCCACGGCGTCAATCTGGTCAGAAAAGGCGTTTCAGGCAAGACCGACAACCAGTTGTTCGAGTTCAATATGAAGATCAACAATCCGGCGCTGACCTCGCAAGTCATGCTGTCCTGCGCCAGAGCGACGTTCAAACAAAAACCCGGCGTTTACACGATGCCCGAAATTCCTGTGATTGATCTCTTGTACGGCGACAAGGAAAGTCTGCTGGCAAGATTGGTTTGAGGATCAGGGATCGGAGATCAGTTTCCTGATTTCCGATCCCTGGCCGTAGCGCACATCTGCGCAATGCCCTCGGCCAAGCTGGTTTTGGGCGACCAACCGAGAAGAGCGCAAGAGGCCGCAGGGTCAATCTGAAAACTGCCCGCCAGTTTCTCGAAACGCGCCTTCTGCCCAAACAGAGAACACGTCGCCCTTAAAAGCGTGGGCGGCATCGAAAAAAGCCGCACAGGTTTTCTCAACTCACGAGCAATCATACGTATCAACTCCGGCGTCACTACATCTTCACCGTCGGACGCCAGTAAAACCTGCCCGCCTGCGTTTGGGTGGCAGGCGGCGGTGAGAAGAAAATCCACGCAGTTGGAGACATTGATCAAACTTCTGCGGTTGTCGATCCCGGCCAGCGGTAAGGGGACGCTGCTCGACGCCAAACGCATGAGCGTCGCCATGTTTCCCTTGACGCCCGCGCCGTAAACGAGCGGCAAGCGAACGATCACCGGTTCCAAAGCAACGCAAGACAACAAAAATTCTTCTGCCGCCCGCTTGGATTGCGCGTAAACACTATCGGGGCGCGGCGCGACAGGCGAGTCCTCCCGAAAAGCCTCGCCGGCAACCGAAGCAGCGCCGTAAACAGCCACAGAAGTGGTAAAAACAAAACGGCGCACCCGCGCTTTCAGCGCCGCTTCCGCCAGAGCACGAGTCATTTCCAGATTGTCCTGAAAATAGATCAAGCGCGCAGACGGCGAAGAATTGTCTCCGCGATGCACGCGCGCGGCGAGATGAAAAACCACCTCTATCCCACGGCAAACCTCCAGCCAATCCGCAGTATCCACCGCGCTTCGCGCTACCTGAACATTTTCCAGCTTCTCGTCGAAATAATTCCTTGCCGGTACTGAAGTGCTAACTGCCCTAACCTCATGACCGGCATCGAGAAGGTAACGGACAAGATGCGTTCCGATAAAGCCGCTCGCTCCGGTAACGAGACACTTCACAGCTTTTCCTTATCCGTCAACAGGGCGTTTTCGGCCCAAGCGGCGATCTTCCGCTTTTGTTACTTCAAGCAATGCGTCCATCTCCGCCAGAATGCCGCGCAAAATATTAACTTCTTCGCGCTCCAACCCAGCTCGCACAAAAAGACGCCGCAACCGCGGCAGCAAACGTTTGGGGCGCTCAGGATTCAGAAAACCACAAGCGATCAGCGTTTTTTCGGCGTGCGCGTACAGCCTTTCAATATCTTCATGGCTCGCGCCGATAAAACGCGGCGCCCGCCAAACCGTCCCCGCGCCCAGCGCCATCCGTAATTCGTAGGCCGCCACTTGCACCGCCGCTGCAAGATTCAGCGATGAATACTGAGGATTGGCCGGAATCGTCGCCGCCACCGTACATTGCGCCAATTCCGCATTGGACAACCCCGACATTTCCGTTCCGAACACCAACGCGATGTCCCTCGATGGCGAACCCTTCGCCGCTAATTGCCGCGCCGCTTCTTCGGCCGCTTGCCGTGCAGCCAACACCCGACCAGCAAATTCCCGTGGTCGCGCTGAAAACCCGGCCGCCCAAACGCACCCGGCCAGAGCTTCGGACAAGGTTCCTACCACCCGCGCGCGTTTCAGCACTTCGTCGGCGCCTGAAGCCATCGCTACGGCTTCGGGCGCCGGAAAGCGCGATGGTAAGACGAGAACCAGTTGCGACAGGCCCATTGTCCACATCGCCCGCGCCGCTGCCCCGATATTGCCGGGATGAGAGGTATGCACCAATACAATCCGCACGCGCGGTAATGCGGGCGCTACCGCCGCGCTATCTGAATTTACTCCCGGTACCTTCATTGCGAAATCCGCTTATCCCTGATCGACACATGCACGCCAAAACGTAACAGCCCCTCGCGGGGCTGCTGTAAATAATGCGCCTGCAACGCACCTCCGCATAACTCTCCCTTTCAAGAGAGATAGGCGCTCAGTCCTCTTCGTGCTTGCGATGCTTCTGATACTCTTCTGCCAGCTTTTGCTGCAATTGAAACGGCGCCGGCTCATAGTGCGAAAGCGTCATCGTCCAGCCGCCATGGCCTGCAGTCATCGCCTTGATTCGGGCCGCGTAACCTTCCAGTTCGGATAGCGGCGCGACACCTTCGATCAACAGCATCCCGGCGTGCAGCGTCTGCGTCCCGGTCACCTGCCCACGCCGCCCGGACAGATCTCCGGTGATGTCGCCCATGTTGTCGGCCGGGCAACTGATTTCCAACCGCACCATCGGTTCCAACACGATCGGCTGCGCTTTCATAATCGCGTCGAGGAACGCTTTGCGCCCCGCCGTCACGAAGGCGATTTCTTTGGAGTCCACCGCATGATGTTTGCCGTCGTAAACGATCACGCGCACATCCTGCATCGGAAAACCGGCGACCGGTCCGGCAGCTAGCATCTGCTCGACGCCCTTCTGCACCGCCGGAATGAACTGCGTCGGAATCGTCCCGCCCTTTACTTCGTCAACAAACTCGAATCCCGCGCCGCGCGGCAACGCTTCGATACGCAACATTACTTCGCCGAACTGACCGGCGCCGCCGCTCTGCTTCTTGTGCCGATGATGGCCTTCGGCTTTGCCCGCCACGGTCTCCCGGAACGGCACGCGCGGTGGCCGCGTTTCGACCTCCAGCTTGAATACGCTGCTCATCCGCTCCAATACCGAGCGCAAATGCAAGTCGCCAAGCCCCCAAAGGACCGTTTCGTTAAGCGTTGAATCGTGCTCGATCTTCAATGTCGGATCTTCGGCGGTCATTTTGTGCAACACTTCCGACAGCCGTTGTTCGTCACCGCGCTTGGCCGGCGCAATCGCCACGCCATGCATCGGCGCCGGAAACTCCAGTGGCTTCATATGGATATGATCTTCGTCGTGTGAATCATGCAGCACACAATCAAACTCGATCTCTTCGACTTTCGACACTGCCGCGATGTCGCCCGCGATTACCTGATCGACTTCGACAAACTTGCTCCCCTGCATCAAAAACAAATGACCAACCTTGAACGGTTTGCGCCCGTCGCCGACAAAGAGTTGAGTATCGCGCTTGATGGTTCCCTGATGCACGCGGAACACGCCGACTTTACCGACGAACGGGTCGATCTGAATTTTGAACACATGCGCCAGCACATGCTGCGCCGGATTCTGCGTCGGCATGAATTTTTCGGTGCTCTCACCTTCGCCGCGGAAAAACGGCGGCGGATTGCCTTCGGTCGGATTGGGCAACAACTTGACCATGATGTCGAGCAATTCCTGAATACCAACGCCGTTCTTCGCCGAAGTAAAACACACCGGAATCAGGTGCCCTTCGCGCAGCGCGCGTTCAAACGGCTCGTGCAACTGTGTGGCGTCTATTTCCTCGCCCTGCTCCAGATACTTCGCCATCAGCTCTTCATCAACCTCGATCACCTGGTCGATCAACGCCTGATGCGCTTCCGCCACCGATGAAAAATCCGACTCTCCAGATGGATTGAAGAAACAGTCCACCACCTTTGTTCCGTTCGCTGCCGGCAGGTTGATCGGCAGGCACTCGTTACCGAAAGCCTCACGCACAGCAGCCAGTACTGCCGGCAAATCAACGTTTTCAGCGTCGATCTTGTTGATCACGATCAAGCGACAGAGCTTGCGCTTGGCCGTCCAATCCATCATCCGGGAAGTAATCATCTCGATGCCGGCCTGGGCATTGACGATCACAGCAGCAGTCTCGATCGCATCAAGCGCACCAATCGCCTGGCCGATAAAGTCGGGATATCCAGGCGTATCCACCAGATGCACACGAGTATCTGCCGTTTCCAGATGTAGCAACGAAGTCCGCAGCGAAAGCTGAAAGCTCTTTTCCAGAGGATCGAAATCGGAAACCGTCGTCCCTTTTTCGACGCTGCCCACCGTCTGGATCGCGCCCGTTTTGAGCAGCAGCGCCTCCGCCAGTGTTGTTTTTCCCGCATTGCCGTGTCCTACCAGAGCGACGGTGCGGATGTTTTCGGTATAAAATTGCGTCATGAAGACTCCTGGTTCAGATTCAAGGTCGTAATGAAAAGCGCGTGAAAAATGAGCGAAAAACCAAAGCAAAAACCAAGTTCGGCGACAAACTGGAAATGTACCGTACCCGCGCCCGCCGCGCTACCCCTGCTTACCCTTTAAGCCTTCGAAACCGCCCAGAAAGCGCGTTACCATGATGTTTTCATTGCCGTTTTCAGCAAGTTATTCTTATGGCATCCAGGGGCGCCCAGTTGTAGATATCTGCTTCCGCCGTTACATCGCGCAGGGCTCTTGCACGTAAGGCGAGATTCATCCCTCCGTTCCTATCCGTTCAGCAGCGCAGCGGTGAAGTAACCGTCAAGACGTTCATCCTTGTTGATGGAATTGAAAAAATACTGGGTTCCCTGCTTGAATTTTAAACATTGGCTTTTCGGTTTTTTCAAGGTAACAGATATCCATTCAATCACGCGGGTTACCCAAAAATCAGAAACTGGGAAACCCTTCGGCCATCACCCCCGCTCCGCCCATCGCAAATAGACAGCCACTACCAGACACACCGCCAGACACGTTGCGAGACAGGCGACGATGGCGTGCCAGCCGCCAACGCCCCACAAAGTACCTGAAAAGGTGCCGATGATGCTGGAGCCGAAATAATAAGCCCACAAGTACAGCGCCGACGCCAGTCCCCGCGCCGTCTTGGCGCGGCGGCCGACCCAACTGCTCGCCACCGCATGGCTGCTGAAAAAGCCGAAGGTCAGCACCGCCACTCCCGCGATCACCACCCATAAGGCTTCGGCGAGCGTCAATAGAATGCCACCCAGCGTCAACGCCACCATCACCCACAACACCCGCGACAGGCCGAAGCGGTCGGCCAACCGACCGACCCAAGTCGAACTGAACACGCCGATGATATAAAGGAGGAACACGTAACCGATCTGGCCGGTTGACAACGAATATGGCGACAGCGCCAGCCGGTACGCCAGATAGTTGTAAACGCTGACGAAGCTGCCCATCAGCAAAAACGCCAGCAGAAACAGCCAGGGCAACCGTGCATCGCGGAAATGCGCGCGCGCGCCTTCCCACATCACGGCCAGTTGCAGGGAACGCGGCTGGAAACGACGCGACGGCGGCAACAGCTTCCAGCAACCGATCGCCATCAGCAGCGCCACAACGCCGATCACCGCCAGCGCCATTTGCCAGGATGAATGTTCGGCGATCCAGGCAGTGGCGAAACGTCCGCTCATCCCGCCCAGCGCGTTACCGCTGATATAAAACCCCATCGCATAACCGAGCGCGGAAAATTCGATTTCCTCGGCGAGGTACGCCATCGCCACCGCCGGCAGACCGGCCAGCGCGATGCCCTGCAAGGTTCGCAGAATGAACAGTGTATGAAATTGACTGGCCACTGCGCACGCCACCATCAGCAGTGCGCCAATCAGCAACGAGAAAATCATGATGCCGCGTCGGCCAAAGCGATCGGACAACAAACTGGCGACAATCAGCATCACCGACAGGGTGCCGGTCGTCGTCGAGAGCGCAACACTCGCCTGCGCCGGCGAAATTCCGTAGTCGTGCGAAAAAAGCGGCAGCAACGGCTGCACGCAGTACACCATCGAGAAGGTTGAAAAGCCGCCCAGAAACAGCGCGATCTGTAGTCGGATGAACGCTGGCGTCCCTGACCGGATGCCGGAAACCTCGGCAGTCGGCGGCGGCGACGGTTTGTGTTCGGTCATAAAGCGTTTTATTCGAAAAACAGTCGACAGCTTACCGCAAAGTTTGGCATTAAGCCTATCTTTCCGGCACAATGCGCTTTTAGTATAGGGCGGCGCTTTTAATGATGATTTCCACCTTTGGCCAAAAATTTACCCGGCACACCGGTATCACCCAGTTGATGGACGATCTCAATGACGGCTTGCGCACGCCAGGCGCCATCATGCTCGGCGGCGGCAATCCGGCGCGAATCCCGGCGATGACCGGCTATTACCAGCAACTGTGTGAAGCGTTGCTGGCCGATGGGCGGCTAATGGATGTCATCTGTAATTATGACGGCCCGTGCGGCAATGATGCTCTGCGCGAAACGCTGGCGACTATGTTCCGCGCCGAATGGGGCTGGGACATCAGCGCCAATCATATTGCGTTGACCAACGGCAGCCAGAGCGCGTTTTTCTACCTCTTCAATATGTTCGGCGGCCGCTGCGAAGGCGAGCGCAGACAAAAAATTCTGTTGCCGCTGGCGCCCGAATACATCGGTTATGCCGACGCCGGCATTGATTCGGATATCTTCATCGCCGGCAAACCTGAGATTGAACACCTTCCGAACGGACTGTTCAAATACCACATCGACTTTTCGGCGTTGCCGCTTGACAACGATCTCGGCGCCATCTGTGTATCGCGCCCTACCAACCCGACCGGTAACGTGCTGTCCGATGAAGAGTTGCGCCATCTCGACGAGATCGCCCGTCAGCGCAGCATTCCCTTGCTGATCGACAACGCCTACGGCGTTCCCTTTCCCGGCGTCACCTTCACCAACGCCACGCCGATCTGGAACGACAATACCGTGCTGTGTATGAGCCTGTCCAAGCTCGGTCTGCCCGGCGTGCGCTGCGGCATCGTCGTCGCCCGCCCGGAAATCACCACCGCCATCAGCAACATGAACGGTATTATCAGCCTTGCCCCCGGTGGCGTCGGTCCGGTGCTGATGAACGAAATGATTCAGCGCGGCGATCTGCTGCGCCTGTGCAACGACGTGATCCGTCCCTTTTACCGTAAACGCACAACGCAAGCCCTCGACATTCTGCGCCGCCATCTCTCCGAAGAACATTGCCTCGTCCACAAACCCGAAGGCGCATTCTTCCTGTGGTTATGGTTCCCCAATCTGCCGATCGACGATCAGGAACTTTACCGTCGCTTGAAACAACGCGGCGTTTTGATGGTACCCGGAAATTATTTCTTCCCCGGGCTGCAACAGCCTTGGGATCATACCAAGCAGTGCCTGAGAATGAACACCGTCCCCGAGCCGGCAAAGATTGAGCGTGGGCTGATGGTTCTTGCGGAGGAAGTGAAGCGTGCGCATCAGGAATCTGGGGCAAGGGACCAGAGAAACCTACCGCAAGGAACGTAAAGAACATCTCACGCGAAGGGCGAAGAAGAAAGCCCCCTTTTGCAAGGGGGCGCCCGCTGAAGGCTGGCGGAGGTTTGCTGCCCCTGCCCTTCCAAGAACCCACCCCCGAAATGATTTTGGCCGAGGGCGGGCAAAGATGGGCTAGGAAAACGGTTAAGAGAGAGAACGATGATAGAGATCATGGACACCACCCTGCGAGACGGGGAACAGACATCGGGCGTTTCGTTTTCGCCGCGTGAGAAGTTGAGCATCGCCCGGTTATTGCTCGAGGATTTGCGCGTGGATCGCATCGAGGTTGCCTCGGCGCGCGTTTCCGAAGGGGAAATGGAGGGCGTCAAGTTGATTGCCCAATGGGCCTCCGGGAAGGGATTGCTGGATCGCGTGGAGGTGCTCGGCTTTGTGGACGGAGGTATTTCGCTCGACTGGATCGCAGCGTGCGGCGGCAAGGTGATCAACCTGTTGACCAAAGGCTCGCTGAAACATTGCACCGAACAGCTCAGGCGAACTCCCGAGCAGCATCTGGCCGATATTAAAAAGAATATCGCCCTCGCCAAGGCAAAAAGTATCAGAGTAAATATTTACCTTGAAGATTGGTCGAACGGCATGTTCCACTCGCCCGACTATGTGTACATGATGCTCGACGGGCTGCGCGGCGAGAAGATTGAACATTTCATGTTGCCCGACACGCTCGGTATATTGAACCCTTACAACACCTTCGACTTTTTCCACGAAATAACCGGGCGTTATCCTGATCTCCGGTTCGATTTTCACCCCCATAATGATTACGACCTTGCGGTGGCCAATTCGATGGCGGCGGTCAAGGCGGGCATCAGAACAATTCATACAACAGTGAATGGCCTTGGCGAGAGAGCGGGCAATGCGCCGCTGTCGAGCATCCTCGCTGTGCTGCACGATCAGTTGGGCGAAAAGACGCATCTCGTCGAGAACAAGATCAATCTCGTAAGCCGCATGGTAGAAACTTATACCGGCATCCATATCCCGCCGAACAAACCGGTCGTTGGCGAAAATGTCTTTACGCAGTGCGCGGGTATTCACGCCGACGGCGACCAGAAAAACAACCTCTATTTCAACGATCTGCTCCCCGAACGCTTTGGCCGCTCGCGCGAGTACGCCCTCGGCAAAACATCAGGCAAGGCGAATATCAAAATGAACCTCGAAGCGCTGGGCATCGAGCTTGACGAAGCCTCAATGCGTAAGGTGACGGAACGGATCATCGAGCTGGGCGATAAAAAAGAGCAGGTGACCACCGAAGATTTGCCTTATATCATCGCCGATGTGCTGCGTTACGGTGAGCAGGAGGCCAAGGTTCGGATACTGAACTACAACCTCTCATTGGCGCATGGACTGAAGCCGGTGGCAGCGCTCAAGATTGAAATCAATGGCACGCAATACGAGTCGTCAGCTACGGGCGACGGTCAGTACGACGCTTTTATGCGCGCTCTGCGTCGTATTTACAAAGAACAATTGGGACGCAGTTTTCCGATGCTGACCAACTACACTGTCACGATTCCACCCGGCGGCCGTACTGACGCCTTTGTGCAGACAATCATCACATGGGAGTTCGGCGGCGAAACCTTCAAGACGCGCGGCCTCGACGCCGACCAGACCGAAGCAGCCATCAAGGCAACGCTCAAGATGCTGAACAGAATTGAGAATTAACGCTTAAATCTGCGATAATAAACAGTTCAGTTTTTTCAGGAGTTTCATCATGGCTTTTGACCGCGTCCCTGCCGGTCACGACGTTCCCAATGATTTCAATGTCATCATCGAAATCCCGATGCACGGCGACCCGATCAAGTACGAAGTTGACAAAGATACCGGCGCTGTTTTCGTCGATCGTTTTATGTCCACCTCAATGCATTACCCGTGCAACTACGGCTATATTCCGAAAACGCTGTCAGAAGATGGAGATCCCTGCGATGTGCTCGTGTTGTCGCCGGTGCCTTTGATTACCGGCGTCGTCGTGCGTTGCCGCTCGGTCGGCATGTTACGCCTCGACGACGAAATGGGCGGCGACGCCAAAATTCTCGCTGTGCCTATCGACAAACTTTCTTCGTTTTATCGCAACATCCACTCTCCGCGTGATTTACCCGAATCGCAGCTTCAGCAAATTTCGCACTTCTTCGAGCACTACAAAGACCTCGAACCCGGCAAATGGGTGCGCGTTGGCAGCTGGGTCGAAGCCGAAGAAGCGCGTAAGGAAATTCTCGAAAGCATCAAACGCTACGAGGCTTCGCTGTAAACGCTCGCTACCATCCCCTACCCGTTATCGCCCCTTAGAACGCTCCATCATGCGCCTCTCCCGCTTTTATCTACCCACGCTCAAGGAAGCCCCGGCCGAAGCCGACATCACCAGTCAAAAGCTGATGTTGCGCGCCGGGCTGATCAAGAAGGCCTCGTCCGGCATTTACAACTGGTTGCCGCTGGGCCTCATCACACTGCGCAAAGTAGAGAACATCATCCGTGAAGAAATGAACCGCGCCGGCGCGCTCGAATTGCTGATGCCGAACGTCGTACCCGCCGAGCTGTGGCAGGAAACCGGGCGCTGGGACAAATTCGGCCCGCAACTGCTCAAAATCCGCGACCGCCACGAGCGCGATTTTCTGTTCGGACCAACGCACGAAGAAGTCATCACCGACATCGTTCGCAAGGACATCCGCAGCTATCGCCAACTACCGGTCAACCTGTATCAGATTCAGACCAAATTCCGCGACGAAATACGACCGCGCTTCGGCGTGATGCGGGCGCGTGAGTTCATCATGAAAGATGCCTATTCGTTCGATGTTGATGAAGCCGGGATGTTGCGCTCGTATCAGATCATGTACGACACCTATGCGCGTATTTTCACCCGCCTCGGCCTCGCCTTTCGCGCCGTCGCAGCGGACAACGGCGCCATCGGTGGCGTCGCGTCGCACGAATTTCAAGTGTTGGCCGATTCCGGCGAAGACCTGATCGCTTATTGCCCCGATTCCGATTACGCCGCCAATATCGAAATGGCCGAGGCTGTCGCACCAGCGAAATCCCACCCTGCTGCTTTGGAAGCGATGGAAAAAGTCGCCACACCGCACATGACGACCTGCGAAGCCGTCGCCCAATTACTTGGCCTGCCGCTCACGCGCACCGCGAAATGTTTGATGGTCGTCGCCGACGAAAAAATGCACATGTTGCTGATCCGCGGCGACCATTCGATGAACGAGGTCAAAGTCGGCAAACTGCCCGGTTTCGCGGGCTGGCGCTGGGCATCGGATGCCGAAATCGTTGAAGCGTTGGGCTGCGCTCCCGGCTATCTGGGGCCGGTCAACCTGCCGAATGCCATCCCGCTGATCGTCGATCGCTCAGTCGCGGTGATGGCCGATTTCATCTGCGGCGCTAACGAAGCAGGATTTCACCTGCGCGGCGTCAGCTTCGGACGTGATGTGCGTGAACCCGACGCCGTAGCCGACTTGCGCAATGTCGTCACCGGCGACCCTTCCCCCGACGGCAAAGGAACATTGGCGCTGTTGCGCGGCATTGAAGTCGGCCACGTCTTCGCGTTGGGGCACGTTTACGCCGAAACGATGGGCGCGACCTATCTCGATGCGCAAGGCGAATCGAAAGTGATGGAAATGGGCTGCTACGGTATCGGCGTCACCCGGATCGTCGCCGCCGCCATCGAACAGCACCACGACGAGCGCGGTATCCGTTGGCCGCAAGCAATGGCGCCGTTTACCGTCGCCCTCGCTCCGGTCGGCTACGACCGCAACGAGGCCGTGCGCGCCGCCGCCGACCAGCTTTATGAAACACTCACCGCGCAAGGTGTCGAAGTGTTGCTCGATGATCGCGGCGAACGCCCCGGCGTGATGTTCGCCGATCTCGAACTGATCGGTATTCCGCACCGGATTACGATTGGCGAGCGCGGTTTGAAAGAAGGCAAATTCGAGTACCAGGCGCGCAACACCAGCAATGGAAAAAACGACGCCATCACTGTCCCCATCGGCGAAGTTGTTGATTTCATCCGGAAAAAGCTGGCCGGAGCCGGTTCACCGGCCTGACGCCGCTATCCCTGAATGCCTGTTACTTGTGCGCAGGATGTTTTTCTCTCGACGCAACACCCTCTCCCCCAAGCGGGAGAGGAGGTTCGTTTCAACCCTCGCGCAGTTTTTCTGCGCAGTTTTTCTATCTCCCTCTCACGGAATAGCGAAAGTCCGGAAATGGGAAAATATCCACAGGAATGGCTATAATAGAAGAATGACATTTTTCCGTTCTCTTTTGTTTTTGCGCTCGCTCGCCCACCGCCCGGCTTTTCTGCTGATGGCGCTGTTGGCGAGCGGTTCGCTCCTCTTTGCCTCGCTGGCACACGCCGGCGCTCAGGTTGAGGAAGCATTGGCGCCTTCGGTTGTCGCCGGTTTGCAACGTTCGTTGTCGGATCGCCCCGTCCCCGGCGACTACGCCAACCGCCCCGATGTGCAAGCCTGGGTTTCCGCCATCTCGCCGAAACTCGCCAAACGTTTGCCCGACGAGCGCGAGCGCCGTGAACTGCTCGCCACCCTCCACTACGAAGGCACCCGCGCCGGCCTCGACCTGCAACTGCTGCTCGGTGTCATCCACCACGAAAGTGGTTTCAAAAAATACGCCATTTCAACAGCAGGGGCGCGCGGCTACATGCAAGTGATGCCGTTCTGGGTCAAATTGATTGGCAGTGAAGAGCAAAACCTTTTTCACCTGCGCACCAACCTGCGCTACGGCTGCGTCATCCTGCGCTACTACCTCGACCGGGAAAACGGCGACCTTTCCCGCGCGCTGGGGCGCTACAACGGCAGCCTGGGCCGCCCCGAATACCCGAACGCCGTCGCCGCCGCGATGAAAAATTACGAAATCCGGGAAGCCGCTGCCGAAGAAAAAGTCGCCTCCACAGCTTCCGCGAAACCGTAAACGGATTGAATCGGAACTGTTTGTTGCTCCTTATATCCAGGAGATGTTCATGAAAAAAATAGTGTTGCCCGCGTTTATTCTTTTTTCTATTTTGTTTATTGCGTCTTGCACCAAGACACAGCTCAGGCCTGTCGAAAACAACCTGCAAGACTTCACCATTCCGGCAAACAGGGATGCTTCCTTTACGGCGATGCTTTCTGTGGCGCAAGCTATGGGATTACAAGTCGATGTGATAGAAAAAGCGAGCGGATTGATTCAATTCAAAAACACCGCGCTTTCTCCGATACAACTGGACAAATACTGCCATTACCCGGTTATTAAATCAGAAGGAGGCGCTCCGTTCAGCACTTACACCGAATGGAACACCCGCTCGCTGGAGGGCAAGGGCGGCGCCGTCGCCGGAACCGCAACCATCACCCTGCTGACCTCGGACGATGGAACGAACACCAGAGTATCCATGCGAAGCAAATGGGTCGTCGGTAATCTTGCTATCTCGTATGAGTGCCAATCAAAAAACGTGTTGGAAGAAGATTTCAAGAAAACGGTTTTGGATGTTGTAAGGCGAGCGCGCAATAAATAATACGGTAGGAGGAGATGTGGTGTAATGTGTCGTCCTGCTCGAAGCGAAGCGGAACCACAGAATCCAGCACGGTACCGAGATGAAGCGTAGCGTAACCCCGCGCTGCTCAACGCCCTATCGACAAGCATCGCGTATCGTTTGATCGCTTAAGGTAAACTCACATGGCGCATTGCCCTCGGCCCATGCCTTGAAATCGGGCGTGGGCGTGCAAGCGATATCTTCCACCAGCGCCCGCTTGTTGCCCGGGGTACACAACAAGAGCACAGCGTTGCCATCGACCACCTTGACGGCAAGCGTATTGTTGCCGAAGGGGCTGCACAGCGAGGAATCAACCGCACACGCCTTAGCGATCAAGTCTCCGCTCTGCTGAGCGTCGGACCACAACAAGCCTTGCACTGCCGCACCCAGCCGACGCAGAGCGATTTCCTGTCTGTTCATTTCCTCCGCTGTGATGGTATCGGCGCCGCCCAGCATGGCGCAGGCCTGCAGAAAAATTACAACAAGAGAGATGAAAAGTATGTGCATATCGATTACTTCCAAAAGGTAAGCGTTCCGGTCTCATCTTTTCCGGTATCCATGTCCCAGTTCTTGATGCGCGGCAATCCGGCCTCATTTCCTGCGAGGCAGGCGCGAACGATAATCGCCCAATATTTGCGGGTATTGGCCTTGGCCCTCTCGAAAATCTCCAGATAAGGCAATGAACCGCCATTGGGCGTTTGCAGCGCGTTGATATACGTACCGTCAGGTTTTGTCGGATACAGATAGCCGTCGCCGAGCGCCATGTGACGAGACCAGGGGAAGAAGTGACCCGGAGTAGAGGCAGACAGGAGCGTTTTGAACATCCTGTGCCACGCATGAAAATCCGGTGGCTTATCGCGATACAACTGACTGTCCACGGTTTTCAGCATATACCCCCAAACCGCACAGATGCTCGGATCAAGCCTGTCGGCGTGACCCGGCTCATCACAAGTAGCGATACCGTCTTGCAAAAAGGTGGGGGAATGAAGGTTTCCGACATTCATTGTCTTGTATATAAAAACATCCTGGTGCATTTCGCATGTTCTGTGCGCTTTTTCGTTCCCGACATACGGGCCAACTTTCAATTCGACAATCGGATGGATCGTCGCGTCAGCGATGACGTGGGAGGCGAACCCCAGCAACCAGGCAAGCGCCTTGTATTTCTCCGGACTGGGCATCGCCGTAACATATTGGATGCCTGCTTTCAGCCGATCACCGGTTCGCTGGTGATGCATCGTATCCGCCCAATCCTTGGCCGCGCCGTTGAGGACGCTGAGATAGGGATAATCCGGGCTGACTGCGCCAAGCTCGAAAAATTTGATGTACAGCAATAACGAGCTAAGCATATTTTTTGGCAAGCGCCCAAGCCCGGCAAGTCCGTTGGGACTGTCGAGCAGCGAAACCAGGGTTAGATGGGCATAGGGTCCTGGCATTCCATGCTCCTCAAAATATCTGACAAGCCGATGCAAAATCCGGCGGCAATTTTGCAGGAAACGGGCTATAAATGCGTCTTTATAGCCCTTATACGATGACGATGCTCCGTCATACGCTTGCTGATTATACCGAAAAGGTGGCCAAAGGGGCGGTCATCGCTTTCCGCTGTCCGGCTCATTGCCCTGTGTTTTCGTAAACTCCCAACGTCACCCGTGGCACACCGGCAAGATCGCACACCGTTTCACATTGCGTGAACCCAGCGTCGTGCAGCAACGCTCTTGCCTCTTCGCCTTGATCGTAGCCGTGTTCCATCAGCAAAACGCCACCCGGCCGTAAATAGCCCGGCGCACGATGCACGATGGTTTGCAACGCCTCCCGCCCCGCGCGGCCTCCGACCAACGCCCCACGCGGCTCAAAGCGAAGGTCGCCCTCATCCAGATGCGCATCTGCCGCTGCAATATACGGCGGGTTGCTGACGATCACGGAAAACCGTTCCGCGTCCTGCCGCGGTTCAGGAATCGCCGTGAACCAATCCGACAAGCGCCAAGTGATGCGGTCGGCGTCCTCTCGCAGCAAGCGCGCCGCGTTTTCTTCGGCCAGACGCAGCGCCGCTGCCGAAACATCCGTTGCGCAAAACCGCGCGTATGGTCGCTCGCGCGCGATAGCGATCACAATCGCGCCTGAACCTGTGCCGAGATCGAGCACGCGCGTTTCTTGTCTTTGTGGAAGGTATCGCAACGCGGTCTCGACCAGCGTTTCCGTTTCGGGGCGAGGAATCAGAACATCCGGCGTTACTTTGAACATCATGCCCCAGAATTCTTTCTCGCCGACGAGATAAGCCATCGGCTCGCCCCGCCGCCGCCGATCTGCCAATGCATCGAGGCAATGTTTCGATGCTTCGTCGAGCGTGGCTTCATCGTGCGCGACGGCCCACGCCGATGTCACTTGCAAGACATGGCTCAAAAGCATACGCGCCTCCAGCGACGGCAATTCCGATGCCTGGCTCCATTGCGACAGTGTCAACATCGCCTCAGCTTTCCTCACCAAGACTCGCCAGTTGTTCGGCCTGGAATTCCTGCGTCAGCGCGTCGATCAATTCGTTGAGATCGCCATCCATGATCGCCTCGATTTTGTACAACGTCAGATTGATCCGATGATCGGTAACGCGGCCTTGCGGGAAATTGTAAGTGCGGATGCGTTCGCTGCGGTCACCCGAGCCGATCAGGCTTTTGCGCATACTCGCCTCTTTCTGGTTGCGCGCCTGCCGTTCGCGCTCCAGCAAACGCGACGCCAACACTGCCATCGCTTGCGCCCGATTGCGATGCTGCGAACGGTCGTCCTGGCATTCGACGACCAGCCCGGTCGGTAAATGAGTGATGCGTACCGCCGAATCGGTTTTGTTGACATGTTGGCCGCCGGCGCCGGAAGCACGGAAGGTATCAATACGCAAATCGGCCGGGTTGATTTCGATATCGGCAATCGGATCGGCTTCCGGCATCACCGCGACCGTACACGCTGAGGTGTGAATGCGCCCTTGCGCTTCGGTCTCCGGTACGCGTTGAACGCGATGTCCGCCGGATTCAAATTTCAGCCGTGCATATGCGCCGCCGCCTTCGATGCGGGCGATGACTTCTTTGTAGCCCCCCAATTCCGATTCCGATACCGACACCAGTTCCACGTTCCAGCGCTGTCGCTCGGCGTAGCGCGTGTACATCCTGAAAAGGCTACCGGCAAATAGCGCCGATTCATCACCGCCAGTACCGGCGCGAATTTCAAGAAAAACGTTACGCTCGTCGCTGGCGTCTTTCGGCAATAACGCAACTTGCAATGCGCTCTCCAATGCTTCCATCCGCCCTTGCGCCTGTTGCGATTCCTCTTCCATGAATTCACGCATCGCCGGATCGTCCGTCGCGTCACGCGCCGTGTGCCAATCGTCTTCGGCACGCCGGTAGTCACGGTACAGTTCCACCACCGGCTCAATATCAGCGCGCTCTTTCGACAAATCACGAAAACGATTCATGTCGTCCGCTGCGCCGGGTTGCGCCAGCAGCGCATCAATCTCCGTCAGGCGGTTCTCCAGGTGCCGTAATTTTTGTTTTAGCGAGGCTTTCATATCGAGTCTTGGAAGAATGTTTTACCGCAAAAAACGCATAGAACACAAAGGCGTTTTTCGTGGTTCATGTTCATCAAACCTGGAGGGTTCTTCTTAACCGCGAAAGGCGCGAAAATTTTTCTATGCGATCTTTGCGTTCTTTGCGGTTAAACTGTTTTTGCGCCAAAAGTTCCCTAAGAACTCTGTTCAGGAAGCTGATAAATCCGTTGATAAAGCGCCGCCAAATCGGTGCGCTCGTCGTCTGCAGCATGGTTCAACGCTTGCAACGGCGCGTTCAGGCATTTGTTGACAAGGCCGCGGGTCAACGCGTCCATCACCTCTTCCGGCGGCGTGCCGTTGGCCAGCAACCGGCGCGCTCGCTCCAACTCTTTCTGGCGCAAGGTTTCGTGATAACTTTGCAGCGCATTGATCGTCGGCACCACCGAGCGACCCTCCAGCCAGCGCAAAAACTCCAGCGCCTGCGCCGACACCATTTCCTCCGCTTGAACAATCGCCTCGCGCCGCACCTGCAAATTGCTGCGGATAATCTCGGACAAATCATCGAGGCTGTAAAGAAAAACGTCGTCAAGATTGCCGACTTCTTTTTCAATGTCCCGCGGCACCGCCAGATCGACCATGAAAATCGGTGCGTGCCTCCGCGCTTTGATCACCCGTTCGACCAGCCCTTTACCGAGAATCGGCAACGGTGACGCCGTGCAAGTGACGATCATGTCGAACTGCGCCAAGCGGTCGGGAATTTCGTTCAACGTGATTGCGCCGGCATTGAGCCGTGTTGCCAACTCGCGTCCGCGCTCGATCGTCCGGTTCGCCACGGTGATCGACTTTGGCTTGCGCGCCGCGAAGTGCGCCGCCGCCAGCTCGATCATCTCGCCAGCGCCAATCAGCAGCAGATTCTGTTCGGAAATCGACGGAAAAATCCGCTCGGCCAGCTTAACCGCTGCCGCCGCCATCGAAATCGACGCACTACCGATGTCGGTGTGCGTGCGAACATCCTTTGCCACCGCAAAGGTGTGTTGAAACAATCGGTTGAGCACCAACCCCAGCGTTCCTGCCGCTTCGGCAGAACGTACCGCCTGCTTCATCTGCCCCAGAATCTGCGGCTCGCCCAATACCATCGAATCCAGCCCGCAGGCCACCCGGAAGGCGTGCGTGACCGCTTCGTCCTTCTTCAGCGTATAAAGATGTGGCTCCAGCGCTCGCTGCGGCAGCCGATGAACGTCCTCCAGCCAGTGCGCCACCTGCTCCGGCACGCCACCGCGACAATAAACTTCCGTACGGTTACAGGTTGACAGAATCGCCGCTTCCTTGACCTGGCGTCGCCCCAACAGATCGCGCAGCGCCGTGCTCACCGCATCCGGCGAAAACGCCACCTTTTCACGGACCTCCAGCGGCGCCGTCGTGTGGTTCAAACCAAGCGTATAAAGCAGACTCATAACTCTTGATTATAGCTGGGCGCGAGCCTGCCGGGTGAATTTCATGGGAGCGCAGTAGCGACAACCGCGACAGCCTGCCGCTTTGCCCGGCTTATGCTAAGGGATTACAGACAACCCGCAGCAGGACCGTTTCATTTTGTACGACACAAACAAGGCGCCTTCGGATTCCTGTTTCGTGGGGATGACAAGGAAAATGACGGCGCTGCCGATGAACGCGCCGCATGGCAGAAACGCTGATTCCCGCGCCGTAAAAACGGAGAAGCCGGCATGTTGCCGACTTCTCCTTGTATGCCTCCCTCTTGCTTTTCGCTTCAGCCGGTTAGCTTCAAGCAGCTTTTTTATCCGCTTTCAGGCATTCACGCATAAACGCTTTGCGCTCATCGCCTTTCTTTTCGCTGGCCTGCTGGTTGCAATATTTCATTTTCTCTTTCTGATTTGTCGGCTTTTGCGAAGCGGTCTTCGTTGACAGGCATTGCTTCATAAATGCCTTGCGTTCGTCGCCCTTTTTATCACCCGCTTGTTGGTTACAGGACGCCATCCGTTCCTGTTGTGCCGTCCTCTGGGTTTCTTGCGCCGCCAGCGGCCACGCCATCATGCCCAAAACTGCCAATACAGCCAGTTTACTGCTCCACTGAAATTTCATAATTCGCCTCATTGGTAAAAGAAACGCTGCCGTGTTCACAGCCCGGTTATTGTAAAACGATCATCGCCGTCTGTGGCGTATATCATGACACCCATAAGAAATGTGAACGGATTTGGTTGTATTTTGGTCATATTATTGTAAACTTCCAACGCTTGCCGGCCCCGCCGCCGGCTTTTTCACGTTCCTGACAAAGGATTGCCGCAATGATTCTAGTACTCGCCCCCAACACATCCCCCGATAGCGTCGAATATCAGGCGCTGATTGAACGTTTGAGCCAGTTTCCCGGCATCAAGCACCGGGTCCACCGCGAAGTGGGCGCCGAAGTCACGCTGACCGAAATCTATCTGATCGGAGACACCCGAACGCTGGTTCAGGAAACCATGTCGCACCTTCCCTGCGTTGAAAAAGTCGTTCGTATCTCGGAGCCTTACCGGGTTCTCGGCCGCCATCAGTTCGGCGACGAGCGGACGACATCGTTCGACTATAACGGCGTGCATTTCGGCCAGGACACCTTTCATGTCTTCGCCGGATTGTGCGCAGTCGATTCGCGCGAGTCGGTCGAAGCGATGATGAAAGCACTGCAGGAGAACGGCCAAGTCTGCACCCGGATGGGCGCTTACAAACCGCGTACCAGCCCCTATGCGTTTCAGGGTTACGGCAAGCAATGCCTGCCCTACGTTTTCGAGCTTGCCGGCAAATACGGCATCAAAGTAATCGCCATGGAAGTCACCCATGAATCGCACGTCGATGAGATCCGCGCTGCGCTTAGGGAAACCGGCAACGCCACCGGCGTGATGCTGCAAATCGGTACCCGCAATACGCAGAATTTTGAGTTGCTGAAACACATCGGCCGCCAACAAGAATTCCCGGTGCTGATCAAACGCGGTTTCGGCATCACGCTCGACGAATCGCTGAACGCTGCTGAATATCTTGCCTCGGAAGGCAATCGCAAAGTGGTGTTTTGCCTGCGCGGGATGAAAACCAACATGGGCGATCCGCACCGCAATTTTGTCGATTTCGCGCACGTGCCAGTTCTGCGACGGTTGACCCGGATGCCGGTGTGCGTCGATCCGTCGCATTCAGTCGGCACTCGCGCCGCCAGCTCCGACGGCATCCTCGACATCTTCCACGTCGTCGCCCAGGGCATCATCGCTGGCGCCAACATGGTGCTGGTCGATTTCCACCCGTTTCCCGAAAAAGCGCTGGTCGATGGGCCGCAAGCGTTGCGCCTTAGTGAATTAAAACACTTCCTCGACGACACCGCGCTCGTCCGCGAAACCTACCTGAAACGCACCGCGCTGGCGGCAGCCGCACAGAAAGCGACGGCAACGCCCGCCTGAGCGGCTTCGCCGTCCCGCCACTCATGCCGGGCAGCACAGTATCGTCGCGCGGAAGATATGTCGCCTCTGATTATGTCTGCCCGCGTTGGCTTGCCGGCGCGCATCTGCAAACCGTATGGCCGCTCATGCAACCGCGCGCGCCGGTCGCTTGGCGGCGCGAACGGATCGCCACGTCCGACCACGATTTCTGGGATTTCGACTGGCTCGATACGCCGACAAAAGACAGCGCGCCACTCGTCGTGCTCTTCCATGGTCTGGAAGGCAATTCACACTCGCACTATGCCTGCTCGATGATGGCGGCAGCCGTCCGGCGCGGCTGGCGCGGCGTCGTCCCGCATTTTCGCGGTTGCAGCGGCGAACTCAACCTGACGCCGCGTGCTTATCACATGGGTGACCACGAAGAAATCGCCGCGATGCTTACCGCGATCCGCGCGCGCATACCGGAAAAAACGGCACTCTACGCCGTCGGCGTCTCGCTCGGCGGCGGCGCCCTGCTGAATTGGCTGGGACGCCGCGGCAAAAACGCAACCGATATACTCGCCGCCGCTGTGGGCGTTTCAACGCCCATCGACCTGGAACGTTCTGGTCGCGTGTTCGACAAAGGCTTCAATCGTCTCTACGAACGCTACTTCATGAAAACGCTAAAACGTAAAGCCATCATGATAGCGAAGCGGCATCCTGGTAAAATCGACCCGCAAAAAATCGTCGCTGCGCATACGCTGACCGATTTCGACGAAGCGTTCACCGCGCCACTGTATGGTTTCAAAGACGCCGCTGATTACTACCGCCGCGCTTCATCGCGCCCCTGGCTCGGTAAAATAGGAGTGCCGACGCTGCTCCTCAACGCGCTGAACGACCCGCTCGTGCCCGCCGATTCTTTGCCCGACGAAAAAGAAATCAGCTCCTGCATCTATCTCGAACGCCCCGCTCAAGGCGGACATGCCGGGTTCCCCACTGCCGCCAGACCAGTTCACGCCTGGATGCCGCAACGTGTGCTAACCTTCCTTGAACAGCATCATCAACATTCATAAACACCATGATTTCCTCGCTCCCCGCTGAAATTTTCAAAGCCTACGACATTCGCGGCATCGTCGATAAAACCCTGACGCCCGCTGGCGTGCGAACCATTGGGCAGGCGCTCGGTGCTTTGGCGTTCGAGCGTCAATGCCACACCATCGCCGTCGGCCGTGATGGCCGCCTCTCCGGCCCCGTATTGTCGGCGACGCTGATCGACGGCATCCGCGCCAGCGGCATTCATGTGATCGACCTCGGCCAAGTCGCCACACCGATGACTTACTTCGCCGCGCACCAACTCAACACCGGTTGCAGCGTGATGCTCACCGGCAGTCACAACCCGCCCGATTACAACGGCCTCAAAATGGTAATCGCCGGAGAAACATTGTCCGGCGCAGCCATCCAGGCGCTGCGCGAACGCATTGAACGAAGCGACCTTCGCACCGCGACCGTTCCGGGCGCGTTGACAACGCGCGACATCGCGCCGGCTTACCTCGACCGCATCGTCGGAGACGTCCGGCTTGAACGCCCGCTCCATATCGTCGTCGATGCCGGTAACGGCGTCGCTGGCGCTTTTGCGCCAGCCTTGTACGAACGCCTCGGCTGCAAGGTAACGCCGCTTTTCTGCGAGGTCGATGGTACTTTTCCGAACCACCACCCCGATCCGTCGCAACCCAAAAATCTGCAAACCCTCATCGCGCGCGTACAACAAGAAAACGCTGAACTCGGCCTGGCGTTCGACGGCGATGGCGACCGCCTCGGTGTTGTCACTCGCGACGGCAACATCATCTATCCCGACCGACAATTGATGCTGTTCGCCGCCGATGTGCTGAAACGCGTTCCTGGCGCCACCGTGATTTACGACATCAAATCGACACGTTTGCTGAGCCCGTGGATTCAGCAACACGGCGGCGTTCCACTGATGTGGAAAACCGGCCATTCACTCATCAAAGCGAAAATGAAAGAAACCGGCGCTCAACTCGCCGGCGAAATGAGCGGCCATACTTTTTTCGGCGAACGCTGGTACGGCTTCGACGATGGCCTCTACGCTGGCGCCCGCCTGCTCGAAATCCTTTCGCAACACGCCGACGCCTCGGCAATTCTGAACGCACTGCCCGATAGCGCGTCCACGCCGGAGCTGGCGCTCGCCTGCGCGCGCGAGGGCGACCAGCACGCACTGATTGCACTCCTGCAAAAAGAAGCCTACTTCCCCCACGCTAACGAGGTCATCCACATTGACGGCGTGCGCGTCGAATACGAGGACGGTTTCGGACTGGCGCGCGCATCAAACACCACGCCGACCGTCGTCCTTCGATTTGAGGCAGACGACGAAGCGGCGTTACAACGGATACAGCGCGATTTCCGCGAGCAACTGCACGCTGTTGCAGGCGATGAAATCAAACTGCCGTTTTAACAAACAGGATTTTTTGACTGCAAAGAACGCACAGGGCACAGAGCTCGGTAGGCAGGATGAGCTACGCTTAAACTTCGCGGCTGTCCATTCAGATAGCCCGCTTGGAAACAGGTATTCCTTCTTTATTTTATCTTTCTTCCGCTGTTATCAACAAATTTTCTTACCCGAAGGTCTACAAGTTTATTGGACCTAAACTCCGCCTCGATAAGAGTCAGCTCAGACATAACATCCTTACGAACCGGCGGCCAGTCGAAATCATGGTTTATTTCTTTAACGTACGTCAGCATATCTCCCTCTTCCTTAAACCCGGCAACACCCTTTTTCTTAAATTCCGCTCTATTTTGCCCCAGCTTGAAACCGTTGCCGGTTTCTAACGAAAAAATATCTATTTCCGTTCGGGAGCATTCAATTCCGGGGTTAGTAAGAGAAAGCCTAAAGCCATTGATTGCGTAATCCCTCCCAGCTTTCGGATAATTCTCAAAAATCAAATACGCCTCTTTCGGGCCTTTCGAGTAAACATAGCAGATTCCTATATTTTCGCCCCCTTCTTCCTTTCCAATACGCGCGCTATCAGCAGTTCCATAAACAAATCGAATCTCATCAAACGTCGATTCTCCAATCGTTGTCGTTTTAATAGAGTACGCTGTTTTCGGAAGATAACGCGATTCTTCTGGCTCGTCTTTACATACGCCATTACAGCCGTCATCAAAATTAGCTCTTGTTGTCCAGATTTCCATAAGCTTATCGGATTTAAACCGCGCTTCTATATAGGTTTGCTCATAGAAATAATTTCCGCCCCATCGAGGCCCCCCGCGCAATCCGATCGGATCCTCGCTGATGAATCTCTGCTGGTTGGGCGAATAGTATCTCGCCAGGCTGCGACCAGCTAAAATACTGTTATCTCGCAAATAATCCATAAAACCACGGCCAAAACAAGAGAAAAGTTTCTTACCCAAAAAAGAATCCTAAACTGCCTCAGATAAGGTATTTCCTCTTTATATTTTTTGTAAGCACAAGCCAAAAAATAATCTTGCTCTAAAGCTTTCATTTTCCACCAAGGCGCCTTGAGCAGCTCTTTTTTTGCCTCATCTGCCAACGGATATAACTCTTTCGCTAATTTTCTCCTCTTAAAGTCCAGCACAATAGTTAAAATATTGCCAGAGATAATAATTACCAATATAGTTGCCAATAAGATATATTTCATGTATTCCATATTTTTTCTTAATGCGTGTAGTAATAGTACCCAATTCCAGCCCCTGTACAGCCAATACTAGCAAGCCATCCTAATAAGCCGCCAGAAGCCCCGGCTATCCCAGCACCAATTCCAATCTTTGCGGCTGCTCCCCCATAAGCACTGGCTGCATCCCCAACTTTTGACGCCGCATTGGCTACTGGATCCGGCGGAGGAGTCTCATCATCGCCATTTCCTTTTTTACAAGCCTCTCCTCTTCTTTTGTCTCTCATCCCTTCGTACGCCCCCGCAGCAGAGTACCCTCCCCACGCAGACGCACCGCATCCAATAGCCCCCCAAATAATTGTTCCCCAAGCGATTTGTCCCTGGGGATCCGTGTACATTACCGGATTCCCCCCCCACATACCCATAAACATTGATCCCCCCGCGCAATCCGATCGGATCCTCGCTGATGAATCTCTGCTGAGACGGCGAATAGTATCTCGCCCGGTAGAAGTAAAGCCCCGTGCCGTCGTTCTCTCTCCCGGTATACTGGAACGGGTTGTCAACGATCGCATCCGCCGTCGTGTTGCCGTAGGGATCGTAGGTGTAATCGACGACCTTCGCACCGAATTGATTTGTCAGACGCACGGTCGATCTCAGCGCATCGATCAGATAGCTCAACGTCTGCGCGCTTGCGCCGCTGCCGCTCTGCCGCGCGAACACTTCGTCAATCCCGCCCATCAGGTAAGCAGCCCTGATGTTGGCCTGTGCGTAAT
>Ga0209628_10000012_pt1 | contig 87085 bp, 90 predicted proteins | sample TergutCu122P4_FD_187285 | JGI IMG/M metagenome (GOLD analysis project Ga0209628, IMG submission 187285) | Cubitermes ugandensis P4 segment gut microbial communities from Kakamega Forest, Kenya - Cu122 P4 (SPAdes) (version 2) | ecosystem: Host-associated > Arthropoda: Insects > Digestive system... | reverse complement strand
GAAGCGTTCGAGACGGAACGTGAATTTCTGCGACCATTACCGTCGGCGGTGATGACAGGAAACGAGAGTATCTGCCGGACGGTGCGGAAAGATAACACGATTTTGTATGATTCAAACCGTTATTCGGCGCCGCTGGGGACATACGGAGTACAAAAAGAGGTACTCATAGAGCCGAAAGACGGGATTTTACGCATATCAACGACATTCGGTGACTTTATCTGCGAGCATATGATTTCAAGCAGCAGGGGTATGCTCATCAAGAATCAGAACCACGGGCGCAGCCGCGAGGAAAAACTCGACCGTCTGCTGGAAAAAGCCGACGAATTATTCGACTACGAGGTGTCAGATTTCCTCCGGCGTATTCGCATAGATAAAAACCGATATGCCAGAGACCAGTTCGCTCTGTTAGAAACATTAAGCGTCAAATACGGCAAAACGCCCACGGTTGAGGCGATACATATCTGTGAGCAAATGAATCTCGACAGCGCCGTAGATGTGAAAGACTATCTTAAAAACGTCGTTCCCCTGCCGGATATACCTATACTCAAAATTCCTGTGAGCGACCGAAAGTACCATGTTGCCGCCGAAAAACGATCTATTGATGTTTATGTGAAGGCAGGGGGTGGGGCGCAATGATTAAACCGCTTGACAACGTAAACGCACTAATAGCCGCGCTTCGTATGACTCCCGTGGATTTCGACCGGCTCTATGCGGGCAGGAACAAACTCACCCCGCTGGACAGCGTGGAACTGTTTCTCCTTGAGCAACAGCGCCTCCGCGCCGAAAAACAGAATTTGCTCAGACGCCGACGCGCCGGGTTGCCCGTCGAAAAAACCATCGACACTTTCGATTTCGGTTTCCAGCGCAGCGTTTCAAAAGAGCAGATGCTACGCCTCTGTGACATGACTTGGATTGAACAAGCCTTCAACGTTTGTTTCCTCGGTCCGCCCGGCGTCGGCAAAACGCACCTTGCTCTCTCCCTCGCCGTCAGAGCTTTGGATTTAGGCTATACCGTCGCTTTTGAGACTCTTGACAACCTCATGAAACTGCTCAAAACTACTCAGATTTCCAATACCAGTAAACGCAGAGTCAGCTATCTTTCCAAAGCTGCCCTCGTCATCGTCGATGAAGTCGGTTTTATGCCACTCTCCCAGCAGGAAGCTAATCTTTTCTTCGGTTTTATCTCCTCTATGGACGAACGCGCCTCCGTCATTATCACTTCCAACAAAGGCTTCGATGAATGGGTTGATTTCCTCGGTGATTCCACCATTACCACCGCTATTCTCGATCGTCTTATTCATCATTGTGAAATCATCAACATGTCCGGTAACAGTTACCGTTTAGAACATCGTAAATCCATTACTTAATTGCTTTGCATTTATGTGGCGGAGTTTTGTGTATTTACGTGGCGAAATTTTTTACATTTTTTTGACGTATTTTTTTGTATTTCTATTGACTTCTTACAACTTAACGCATTTCACTGACTACGATGACTACGACGCGAGAAAATTAACAAAAGAAACGGCGAATGTCTCCGTTATATACATCACTCGGTTCTTCATCATAATTTTTGCCCAATCCGTCATTCTGTATTCTCCGACTATTTCTTTCGTGTTTTTCATATTATGCAACTTATTTAAGTTTCCTATAAAATACATAAAACAATAAAAGTGACGAAAATATAGGTATTTCGTCACTTTTATTAAAATATATATCGAGTCTTTGTTTTATGCCATAAATTTATTTAATTTTTCAAGTATAATTCCCTGCGATTACTGTAAAATAAAATGCATTAATTATTTTGCTGCTCATATGATTAATTAATATTTTTTTATCTTGTTTTATTATATATTAAAACTTTTACTGAAAATAAGTTATTTTTATTCGATATATTAATTCCTCCATTGTATTTTTCTAAAGTTTTATTTACACTTAATAAACCCAATCCGTGATTAATATTATTTACATGCGTCGTTTTATATTTGTTATCTTTTATAATAATATTACCATTAAAAGTATTTACAATATTGATACACAAAATATCTTTTTCAAAATATATATCTATTTTGATTTTTTTATTATCGTCTAATTTCGATGTTGCCTCTATCGCATTATCAAGAAGGTTGCCTAATATTATACCGAGGTCAAATGGTTTAATATTTAATTGAGTAGGTATTTTTAATTCAAATTCAATATTAATTTTCAGGTTTTTAGCTTCTTGAAGTTTATAATTTAAAATACTATCTACTAAAATGTTTCCGCTCTTAGCGTATTCGGTTGGTGTTTCGCTCAATTTTATAAAATTATCTATATATTCATTTACTTGATTTTTATCGCCGGATATGGATTTTAATGAAATAAAATGATTTTTCATGTCGTGTTTTAAGATTTTTATATTATTCTGCGCTGTATTCATCGTTTCTATTTGTTTAATATAAAATTCATTTTGTCGCTCGAATAATTTTTTTTCAAATTCTTCAGCCTGTTTTTTATTTAACATATCATAAATATATATAATAGCTACATTAATAAAAAGCAATAATGCTATACAAATAATCATATGAAGCGAACTGCTTTTTAATGGATCGTTCATTATAACAATCGAAATATAAATATTGGAAATCGAAATTGACGATATTATAAATATATATCCTATCGATATTTTTGCATTTGTCCTAATATTTTTTAAATTATTTAATAAAATAACTGCAAAATAAAAAATTATTCTTGCGATGATCATAACGGCTATAAGTTTGTTAGTGGTATCAGTAATTATTTCAGATAAAATATAATAAACTATGCTTTCAATAAATAAACTTACCGAAGTTATCACAAATGTCGCTATTAGTTTTGATATAACAGATGATTTATAATTAAATGTTAGCACCAAATATAATATTATAGTATTAATTAAATTAATATTTGGATTTCTGAATATTAAATATAAACCGCTGTTTATTATATAATAAAATATAAATAGTAATGTTTCAATTTTTTTATTTGTCCTGCACTCTTTTGAAAAAATATATATCGATTTATGTCTGGCATAAATCGACATGGCATTACATAACAAATATATTATATCATGAAAAGTTTCATTTGTCATTTTATTTTTCTCCTATCTTTTTTATATACATATCCCGGACTGCTTTTTTATAATGTCGGCTTATGTCCAATTCTTTGCCGTTAGTTAATATTAATTTATCATATTGAAAATCCGCCACATTGTAATAATTCACCAAATACGACTTATGTATAAAGAAAAAATCGGAATCGGCTAATTTTTTTCCGATTTCAGTTATTTTACCATAAAATACTTTATTTGGTGAATTTTTATTATAAGTGACGATTTCTATTTTTCTTTTATAACTGATAAAGTATAATATTTTATATAAATCCATTTCATATATATCATTTTGAATTTTATACCGAAATGGTTCTTTTTGTCTGTTCATTATTTCTATTATACGCAAAATTACAGTTTTAATCTTACTGGGAGAAAGCGGTTTAATTACAAAATCAAAAGGTCGGATTTGAAATAAATCCATTGCGTACTGCTCATAGCTTGAAATATATATAATTATAGTTTCTTTAAAAAAGCGATTTCTTATTACGTTTCCAGTATCAATACCATTCATACGATCTGAAAGCTGAATGTCAAGAAATATTATATCTAAATCATTTTCGTTTTCATATATAAATTTATGTAAACTTTCCCCGGAAGAAAAGGTGTTAATTTCGTATCCGTATTCTTTTAAATCTTGTATTTGATTTAATATATTTGTCAAATCTCGGCATATATTTTCATCATCATCGCAAATTGCTATCCTAAACATAGTTATCCTCCAATTTTGTATATATGATTGAACAATTATATATTAATTTTAAGTATTTAAGATTTTTTTCGCTTTTGTAACATGATATTCAAGATAAATTTAAGAAATGAAAGGAGTCTATTAATAATATACTATAAATTATCCTCAATTAGTTATAATATTTTTGTATAGTTTGTAAAAATATTTATTTTTGTGCAGATATTTGTTGTAAAGCATAAATAAAAAATTTGTAAGATATATCACCGATAACATGTATATGCGTGATATCTTCTTTTGTTTTTTCATATAAATCTTTCATATAAATAATATTTTCTTTATATAGGGCGCGGCAAATTTTTTTACCCATGTAATTATTGTCTTTTCCCATAAATCCAAATTCATCAAATAATTCAATAATTTTCATCATATTATATTCTATTGGTATTTTAATACCTTCAAACACTACTTGTCTTTTTGCTTCGTCTAAAAATTTATTTATAGTATCTATAGCTTCTGTTTCACTTTTAAATTGAATCATATTATTTATTTCTTTTAAAAATTCTTTAATATTTTTTTCAGAATATCCAAGTTTTTTTAAACTCATAATAGAATACCCTAAATAAATCGTTAATTTCTCGTTATTTTTATCTGTAAAATTCATAAATATACTACCTCTGTTTATTCTCGTTATATTAAAAACAAAAAATAAAATACAAACCCTTTGTGTGATATAATGTATCTGCTACGAAAACAAAATACCGGAAAGGAAATGTATTTCGGGAGTAGGTAACGCCCATCGCAGGGCGCTCCCCTCCTCAGAACCGTACATGCCCAATTAAGGCATACGCCTCCCCGCACAGCCATTCCAGTATTACACTGTATCCCAAGCGTTCAGAATGAGATTATTATTCGGCTCATGTCCGTATCAATCATCAATCACTCGAATTGACCATGCGCCAGTCCCTTCCCTCCGCCTGCTTTCGCAGGTTTCTGTGGTACTATGAACTAGTCGGACTTCCTGTAAGCCTTCTGGTTGCCTTGCATATCGTCTATGTTCGTTCCCATACTGCCTTTACTGAACTGTGTTCAGTTTTGCAGAACCTACAAGACCTCAGCTGTTCTCCCGCATCACTTCTCATGCCGCCTCGCCAAGCTCTCAGACCCCGGAAGAGCTGGGTAAACCTTGCCTTTTTCGGTTTACGCAGTGTTGCTTGCTACCAGCATGACTGTATCAACCTCTTCGTTTCTATAATAATTTCGGGCTCTATCACTTCTGCTTTCGTTTTCGGCTCTGCGACCTCCCTGTCTTACGCTTAAACCTGACGTTACCGCTTCGGCTCCAAAGACTCGGTACCGGCTGTTGGCTGGACTTTACCAGACGGGCTTTTCCCGCTGTGATTTCAGAAACTTACAAATGTTGTGTTTGCACACTTCGAGTGAAATGCTTACGAGCTTCTCGCTCGCTGCATTTGCAGCTCGCGCCATGCAAATATTATAACACAAAAATATCCCAAATTATAAATTAATCAAAACTTTTATTTCAGAGCTTCGTCCTTTCAGCAACTGCATTATCTTACAGGGGGCTAACGTCGGCGGACATGACAGCAACATATCTACATGGTCGCGGCTCACCGCTCCCCGCACTATCGTTATCTTGTTGCTCTGACAGCCCTGTCGCAGTATTTCCCTCAATCGCTCCGCTATCCTGCCTTCCAGTATTTTGTACCCGTATTTCGTTATCCACACGAAATGGTATTCTATGTTATATTTCGTATGACTCCCTTTTTTGTAGTCCACTTGCTTCACCTCTCTACTTTGTTTTACCTACAGTATATCATAACACTAAAGTGTTTCCAAGTTCTGAAACAATTTACCGACTGGAAGTCGGTGGTTTCTACCATTCGCTATTTTAATGAATAACGGATATATAATAAATTAAGATTATCATATTAATATTAATTTATCTATAAATATGTAACCACTGGTATCTAAATCGGTAAAATATATAATAAAAACAAAAAATTTATTAATCGCAATGAAAAATATAAAAATTATAATTTAATATAACAGTTCCTCTATTATATTGGCTTAAAATCAATATAATAGAGGATGTGTATTACTTAAATAATATTATTATAATTACAATATTTTATTAATAATCAATAGATTTAGGATTATTTAAAATTATCATTTCACGTACACTTTTTCTGTATCTCTGACTTATTTCTAATTCTGCTCCATTTATTAGTTTTAATTTTGTATATTCAAAACAAGCCACATTATGATAATTCACTAAATATGAGTGATGTATAAAAAAGAAATTTGATTTAAATAGCTGTTCGCCTATTTTTGATATTTTTCCATTAAATAAAATATTTTCTGAATTTTGCTTATATGTTATTATTTCTATTTTTCGGCCACGGATGACAAAATATAGAATTTTAAATAAATCTATCTTTTTTATTATTCCTTTATCTGTATATATAAACGGTTTATTTTGTTTATTCATTAATCGCAATATAGAAGTGATTATATCATTTATCTTTTTGTATGAAATCGGTTTTGGACAAAAATCAAATGGACATGTTTGAAATAAGTCTATTAAATAGTCTGCATAATTTGAAATATAAATTATTTTTACCGTTTCGTTATAAAATTGTTTTCTTATTGTATTGCCCATTTGGACTCCAGCCATATTATTATCGTCGAATTTTATACTAAGAAATATTATATCAAAAGCATAATTGTTAAGATGAAAATATTTATATAAATCTTCTATAGAATAAAAAACTTTTATATCAAAAAAATAATCACCGATAAAATTATTTTCGTTCGCTATTGTTTTTAAGTAGTTCTCTAAATCAATACATGTTTTTTTATCATCATCGCATATTGCTATTTTAAGCATAAATATTTACCACCCCCCTTTTTGGGATTATTATGATAATATAAAGATTATATCAAAATTAATAAAAATTCAAGGATAAATATCGTTTTTATATAATATTAACATACAATATAAAATTATACGATTTATTACCAGACAATAAATTCTTTATAGATATTTGGTATTATTATATTACATTAAAAATTAATAAATTTACACATTAAATAAATAAAAAGTAGAAAAATATGAGGAAAATGTAGAATAAAATGCGTAAAATTATAATAAATAATTTTTAACTTCCGGATATATTTATAAATTTAAAATTCAATTATTTGTTACTTATAAACCCCAAATGATATTTTTTGTTATATTAATTCTTTGATTTGTAAAAATACTAAATATAAATGTAGCATAAATTATTATACATCTATATATAGTTTCTGTCAATACATCTTTTATTTGTGAGATATAATAATTTAAATAAGAGAGGTGTATTACTTAATATGTATAGAATTTCAGAAATAATCCGTGGTTTGCGTGAAGATAAAGATTTGAAACAAGCAGATATTGCAAAACTAATCGGTACAACACAACAACAATATTCAAAATATGAAACAGGAGATAGCGACCTTCCTGTACGGGTATTGATAATTCTGGCTAATTTTTACGAAGTATCAACTGATTATATTCTCGGCAGGACATATTGCAGAGAAAGCGTTGCGGGATTAAATAAGAAAGTGATTGCCGAATATACAACAGGTAATATTATATCAGATATATTGTCGCTTAATTCAGAACGGCGCGCCGCGGTAATTGATTACATTTCGTTTCAAAAAAATAAAAAGTAAGAAGATCGTTTTTCCGGTTCTTATTTTGCCATTGGGTATTTAATAATTTCATTGAAAATAAAACAAGAGTTTTAAATCTGTGAAAATACAGAAGTAAAACTCTTTTATTGTTTTTCTCGATTTTAATCATTTCCTCAAAAACGCGTAAAAATATAAATGAAACTGTTTCCGGTCGTATATTATAATCAATAAAATGGATATGTGTTTATAAAGACAATTATTCGTCTGCTGTAATATTCGGATAGTATAAATAATAAAAGTTAAATGGATTTTATCCTTAAGATTTTAAAGGATATTCTTCGCAAACTTTTATGAGTAAGAAAAGAAGAAATCAATATCAACAACAGAGATGAAGCGGGGATTTTAAGGATCAATGCAGAGAGTTCCGCAGGAAAAGCGCACGACGAGTGTGATATTGATATTTACGGCGATGATATATTGATAGGATTCAATTCACGGTATTTGGCTGAAGCTTTGAGGGCGGTAAAAGAAGAACAGATACAATTAAAACTCGAAAGTCCGACGAAATCAATGCTTATTATGCCGTATGATAAAAATACGGATGTAAATATTATGGATATTGACGGCGGCAAATTTATATATTTAGTTCTGCCGATAAGAATGAAAGATTAGATTTCTATTATATCGAAAAGATATAATAATTAAAATTAATCCGAGGAAAAACCTGCAATTTTGCGGGTTTTTTTATGTTACAAGAAATTCCCCAGTTGTGAACATTTAAAAATTGTAAGCGTAATTGACGCTTACAATAAAATCACAACCATTAGGCACAAAAAAGATGCACATAAAACTATGAATAATTTTATGTGCATCGGATGTACCCGAATTAATTTTTATTTTGCATTAAAACTTAAAGTAAAAATCATCAGCGAATAATGTAACAAACTTATTTATAATCCATATTAATAAAATTATCTTTATTTATTTTTAATTTTTCGCTTAATGATATCCAATATTCATTGTTTCCTTCTTTAGGTTCTTGTTTTATAAAAATACCATCAGCGCCGTTCATAAGTGTACGATATAATGTTTTATCGTTAATAATACTTATATATTTTGTTTCTTTTGGATTAGCCGGGATTTGTTCCGGTGTCAAGAACATCAAATATTCTGTTCCTATGTGGATATTACCTAAAAGATTTTCTTCATCAATCATTTCGATATTTTCTTCTTTCATATAACCGCCAGCTATTCTTAATATAAATATATCTTCTTGTTTGTCAGATGATGAAATATTATCTATAATTTTCATTACTATATCTGTGGTTATTATTGTCATTGAAGCATTTTCATCGCCGAAAGCCGTCCATTGTGCGGGTAGTATTTCTACAGGAGTACACCGCACGAATTTATCAGAAACTTGATATAATTCATCTAATGAAAGTTCTAATGTCATTCCTGATCCTGTTATTGTATGCTTTGTTTTAAAAAGTTTTGGAGCAATAAATATTTGCGTAAAAATACATGAAATAATCATAAATATACAAAATACGATTATATATGAATATCTTTTTAAATTTTTTGTCATGATAAACCTCCCAAAATTATTTTAAATTTATTATTTACATAAATTGAATTCAACTATTTTTTTCTTTTTTAATATAAATAAAATATTCCTGACATATCATCATAAGATAAATTTCTAACCATTTCACCATAACTCAAACCTTGATACATCACAATGCGTTGTTGAATGCCATTAAAATCGAAATATTTGGTTGGATTTGTATGTCCTAACCCTAAAGCATGTCCAAATTCATGTAATATATTAGATTGCCAATCTACATCCGAACTTGGACAAGTTCCTGTAGATGTATACCACGTTATATTCGAATCGTTACTTATAGTTATATCAAACTCATCTATATAAGTCCCTCCTCCTAAGTAAGATGTTTTCACATAAAAACAATACCCGATATAACCCGCATAAGTAATTTTTGTCACGCAATTCATTCCGTCATAAACATTATAATTTTGCATAAGTGTCACGCCAGCATAAGATAGTCCTGTATATCCCAAAGCATTATTATTCCATGTAGACATAGCGTCAGTAGTACGATTTCGTTCGTTTGTAGTTGTATGACTTGCAATATATACATCTGCTGGAACGCTTCTCAAGCCGCGATTATTAACATAATAAGCATTTATTGATAAAGTAAAAGCAAGCCCTAAAATTATTGCTACAATAACTGTAAAAATAAAAGATTTTTTTGATTTTATATTCATTATATATTCACCTCATTAAAATTTTTAAGAAATTTTTATCAATATAATATAAAATTGCATATTTAGCTGAATATCGGAATCATTCCTCCTTTTTGCGGTATTATTAATTTATTGATTATTTTGTAATGCCTGCTAACGATTTATTCCGTGATTTTTTAATATTTTCCTGTGAAATTGCTAACTGCTGCTTTTTTATGTCAAGCCCTCGAAACATTCAAAAAACATATTAACAGCTTGAAATTTCACAATTTTTCGGTAAGTTTCGTTTCTTAATTCCTACAATAAGTGGGTATGAGAATATACAGCGCATCCATGTTTATAGATGATACAAAATTGTCTTTTAAACTACCGATTGCAGAAAATATTGCACTAATCTTTGTTTTGTACTTATTTTCTGTGAATTGAACAATACCTATAATTTTGTATGAATCGGCATCATTTACCAACGAAATAATATTCACAAAGTCAACACTGTCAACAGTAAAAGTATCTTCATCAAAAACTTTATGCAATAATTTGGTCGGGATTTGTTGCCCCAAGAATTCTTTTTTAAGTACGTTTTCAAAATCCGACAAAACGATTAAATCCAATTCTTGGTTTGCATTTGATGGAAAGTCATTAAAAACATTGTGCCTATCTGCAGTATTGATATTGGTTGAATCACCAACAACAATACTATAAATTTGTCCATCTGACGGAAATAAGTGCATGAGGTTCTTGATTTCTATTTGCTCTAAATTGCCGGTGTTCGGCTCACCCTTGTATTCAGCATAAAAGTTTGCAACAAAACAATTGTTGTATGTTTTTTCTTTGAAGTAGACAATGCCATTAACTTTGTATTTATTTTCACTATTTTCTAATGTTATTTCTTTGACAAACTCGACAGTATCAATAATTAAGACTTCACTATTATAAGTATTGACAAGTGATGGGGGTATTGTAAAACTAATAAGTGCCTCCTCAATTACTTTTTGTAACATAAACTTTTTTATAGGCTCCGGTATTTTTTCTTGTGTACTAAATGCGGTTAATAGAGTAAGTATCAACACTAAAACAACCATCACTAAAAACATTTTTATTTTATTCATTTATAGCCACCTCTGTAATTCAAAGGTACTGTCTCAAAAAATATATTGTAAAATCTGTCGACAGCACCGTTTTCACATAATTTTACACCAATATAAAAAATATAAGACGCTCCCCTCAAAAGAGGTATATTTTGTTGATTTATTTAGAGAGGAGCGCGATATATGCAAAAAATAATAAATTTACGGCTGATTTTATCCAGTCAAAATCAAATCGTCAACACTCTATATATTCTGCTGTTGGGCTAATAATATTTCAATCCATAAGTATTTCGGTTATTACATTAAACTAAATTTCTTTGAACATAATTTTTTCAAATAGGTCCGTTCTCTAACTTTGGTAGTTATTACAAATAAATCCACTCGTAGGCGCCGCAATAATAACAAATCGCTTGGTATTGTGGAGGAACCGTCAGACGCACAAATCCTGTAAGTGTGTATTTAGACATATGGTGTCCAGGTCCATCGCCACAGGGATAATAGCGAATTGCTGGTTCACGGTCTTCAGAGGAATTATCTATAACTAATCCTGCGTATTTAGCATCAAAAATTAATTCATATTCATCGTCAGACTCGATATGAGAACAGGAGGCGCATTCGTGACCACATATAGCAATAGCAGTTTCGGACATTTCACTCACAAAATCGTCAACTTTTTCAACTGCTAAAACATTATAAGGTATAACCGATAACATCATAAAGACAGTAATCATGAGACATAAAATTTTAAAATTTCTTTTTTTCATAAATATATTACTCCTTATTTTTAATTAATTTTTATAATTTTGTATCAATTTTATGACATAATAATTTTAGATATTTTCAATCATAAAATTAATCTAACTTTGTTGGGGGAACGTATCGTAACTACAGTTTCCCATTTTTTTGTTTTTATATTTTTTCAAAATTTATTTTACTCACAAATAAAGTATTATTCGGATTGTCGTGATGTGGAAAATGGTAAACAATATACGTTACCTCGTTGTAAACATCTTTTTAATTGATTTTCATGGAACTCTGTCACGGATATAAATGAATACTGAACATTAACGCTATATATGCCGCTATTATCGTAATACGTTGAAAAATCGTTTCTTAGGTCGGTAATGTTTGTCAATTATAGATTTTAAAATATGCCTTATTTTTTCTTCCGGTATGTTCACTATCTGTCTTTTTATTTCAAGCGACCAGTCAACACATTCGTCTATCAAATCTAAATTCATTTCAATCGCCGGTTTTTATATTTCTGTGTCGATAATATCATTCAGATATTTTTTAGCCTGTTTGCATTGCTGTTTTTTATCAAATCATTGTTATCAATCCTCCTTAATTATTATTTATTTTCATCACTTTTTTGTTTTTATTTTTTTGTATTTTTCTTTACATATAGTAATGTTGCAAAAGCGCAAAGGGGGACAAAACTTTTTTTATAATTTCCGTATTTTGTAGAAATGCACAAAAACGTTAATACGCATTTGTGCGTTTTGTTGAATTCTATTCGCAGATTTTTGTATTTGGTATTTCTTTCTATAAATGTTAAATTTACCTCAAGTAAAAAGATAAATAAATTCAACTTAATTAAAATATTTTCCCATTTTTTATATTCAACACACAATCGGCATAATTCGCAACGGAATCCGAATGTGTAACGATAATTACGCATTTGTTATATTTCAACATCAGATTTTTAAATATACTCATCACGTTTTCGCTATTTACCTTGTCTAAATTTCCCGTTGGTTCGTCTGCGAGAATTATTTCCGAATTTGACGCAATAGCGCGTGCGATTGCAACCCTCTGTTGTTCTCCGCCCGACAAATTTTGCACAATATATTTGCGCTTATCTTCTGGTATTCCGACTTCTTCAAGCAATTCATTAGCCCTTTGCGTATAATCGCTTTTATATCCGCTCACATCTAATATTGTAGTAATATTGTCAACGGCGGTGTAATTATACAACAGATTATAATTTTGAAAAATAATACTGACTTTATTTGCCCTGTAGACGTCGCCGTTGATTTTGGATATATCCGTTCCGTCATAATATATTTTCCCGCTCGTCGGTTTATCAAGAGCGGCTATGATTGATATAAGCGTAGTTTTCCCCGAACCCGAACCGCCCATTATTGCGTACAATTTGCCTTTTTCAAATTCATATGACGCTCCGTTCAGAATATACGGTGCATTTTTTTTATACTTATAAAATATTTCTTCAAGTTTTAAAATCATACTTTTACTCCTAATTTTTTAATATTGCTTGTTGAATATTTTTAGCGGTTCAAATCGTATTATATTGATACAAGTCAAAATCAGCGTCAATATTACGATAACGGTCGTCCAGCCGAATACAATACTTGTGTTTTGTAATACCAATTCAAGATTTGCGCCTGTAGTTAAAGTATCAAATGTTTCTGCCAACACTAAATCCTGCATATTTTTAAATATACGACTTGTAAATATCGGTGAAATAAATTGTGCGACAATCAGAGAAACAAATGTTATGCTCCAAATATAAGCTAAATTTTCTATGAGATAGTTTAATAGAAGTCGGCTTTTTTTCATTCCGATAGAGCGTAAAACGGCTATTTCATATTTACGCGTATTAAATAAAATATTAGTAAAAATAATTTTTGCACATAAACTAACAAATCCTGCGAATCCTATGAAAATTATACTCCATTTCCGCATAGTTTCTGTTAAACTTATGAGATCGTCAGCAGCGGGAAAAAATAAATGAATACGCACGCCTTCATTGTATAGTTCATTTCTTAAAATTATAAAGTTATTAGGTGAATCCAAGTATATTAAAGTTTTATATCCCAGATTAATAAAATCATTTGAATTTATAATATTTATATTGTTCATATCGATTTCAAAAGATATATAAGAAGTCTTAGTTTCACGGGCAATAACATCAAAATATTCTGCACTTTCAAGCGTTGTATATATCATATATCGGTATGTATTTTTAGTGTCGGTAGGGTCTTGTTCCGTTATGCCCACTACTGTAAACTCTTTGTATATGCCATCGTCGTTTTTTATAACTATTTTATCATTTAAATCTAAGTCATTCCAATATTTATTTTCTAAACCCGGATATAACCTGTTTTTATATATAACAGCTTCATCATTTTTTTCAAACATTCTTCCTTTTTCGAGTTTAAATTCGTTTGTTTCAAGGTATAATAATGAAGTGTTATATCCATATACGATAAAAGTTTGAACCGGGATTCCCCATTGTATAATTTTACCGCTTATATGAAGTTCTTTTTTTATTTCGGAAACGTTTTCTTTTAGATAATTTAGGTCAAAGATATATTTAAAAAATTTTATGTCATCAATATGTTTTCTTTCTTTAAATTTTAAAAATTCATCTTTTGTAAAACGCAATTCTTTTTGCTCATTAATACTATTTACACTTGTATCGAATTCCACAATACTGGCATATTCTTTCATAATATTGTCGGTTATTTTTCCCATTTGAATGTAAATAATCACGCATACTGAGAAAATGAGAATTATTACATGATACAAAACCCCAAAAGCCTTGTATTTACTCCTGTATCGGTATATGTTTTTAATTGAATTTTTTATAAAAAACATATTATTACCTCTTAATTTGATTTCGCTAATATTGTTAATGTTGTTTATTAAATATTTTCAAAGGTTGGAATTTCATTATGTTGATACTCGCTATAATCAAAGACAATATTACTACTACTGATGTTCCTCCAAATACGAATCCTATGTTTTTTATTAGCAAATCGAAATTTATACCGTTTTTCAAAGTATCATATACTTGTGCAGAAATCAAATCTTGTGTGTCTGTGAATATTCTTATTGCAATTATTTTTGCTATAAATTGCGAGGTTATTAATGAAATAACGGAGATTCCCCAAATAAATACCAGATTTTCTATTAAATAAGTTATTATAAGCCGGCTTTTTTTCATTCCGACGGATCGTAATACAGCTATTTCATATTTTCGACTGTTCAGGAAAATTATCGTTGCGATAATTGTTATACCAATTATTAACACTCCTGTGAATATTATATAAATTATAACCTCTCCCCCTATATTATCCGATAATTTTGTAAGAGACCTATAATCTTCAAAAAACGGGTCAATTGTTGCACCTCTCTCCTGTGCTTTTACTTTTACATTATCCATATTTTCATATGAATCTAAAAAAATCAGCGCATCATATCCCATACTAATCTGATATTTGCGAAATTTTTCAATGCCAAGTTCAACCAACCGAGTATTCCAATTATCACCCATTGTAATACCCCAACTCCACATCCCCGACCTTTCTCCGGCTATGACATCAAAATATTCCGCGCTTTCAATCGTTGTATATATTAAACAGGCAAATGATTCCATATCAATATTAGGGTCTTGTTCCGTTATGCCTACTACTGTAAACTCTTTATATATGCCGTTATCGTTTTGTATAACAATTTTGTCGCCTATCTCTAAATCATTCCATTCTGAATAATTTGGATTAATTCTATTTTTTTCTATTACCGCTTCGCCGTCTTTTTCAAACATTCTCCCTTTTTCAAGTTTAAAATCATCTTTCCCCATAAGATACATTAAAGACGTATTATATCCTAAAATATAAAAAGAATCATTATGAAAGTCATCCCAGAATACAATATTTCCGTTAATATAGAGTTCTCTTCTTAGTGGCGAAACATTTGATTTTAAATATAAAGTAGTAAAATTATATCTATATAATTTTATATCGTCAATGTGTTCTATGTTTTTATATTTTAAAATATCATCTTTTATAGCGCGCGTTGATGAACTGGATATATAAGGGCTGGACGTTTTTGTGTTGTTCGCAGAGCTGCCGGGAATGTAACTAAATTTTAAAATGCTGGCATACTCTTTATTTATATTATCGCTGACTTGCGCCATTTGAACATAAACATTTATACAGACCGAAGACGTAAATATCAAAATGAAGTATAAAATGCCAAATATCATATATTTGCTTTTATAACGGTATACATTTATAACGGCGTTTTTAATTGTAAACATATTATATTCCTTTATTATAATTGATATAAAGCTGGTAAAATATTTTAATTTTGATTGATTTACGAATACTTACTTATTTATTTTCGGCATTGTATTATTGTAATTTCTTCCCAGACTGTGCTAAAAATCAAATTGTTTTTGAAATACTACTTTAAGATCGTATTCTTTATAACTAAAAATTTAACACAGTCTGGGTCTTAATGATTAACAAATTTTATTTATGAAATGAGTCGCTTTTACAAAAAATCGAATTTGAAGTGGATAATCAAATGTTCACCCCAATGCACTTATATTAATTGTATCAAACAATTACTGTTGCTGCATATATAACCGATAACTTGACCATTCGGGTTTGTTAGCGTAACCATAGAGTGAAGACCTGTTTTCCCAGTATCTCCGTACATCAGAAAATAATAACCACAACCTGGAGCTGTGCACGTTTGTGTGTACCACCCTGTTTCATACCAACAATAATCATTTTTATTTTTTGTGTATCTTGTTCCCAAATTAAAGTATGAAGAAGCTGTATAACCGGGATGAGCACCATTCGGACATTGACCTCTAGTCGAATATTCCACATTTTCATGATCATGGTTTATATGTTCATCTGCATTTATAGCTTGTTCTTCTAAAATGGCGTTCATTTCGTCAATCGTCATCGTTTCATCAGTTATTAATATATATTCATTTTCATACAATCCCGATTCTTCTAAAATGTCAGTTTTTTCGACATCAGCCGCCAAAGCAGTATAAGACATAGTTGATAAAATCAAAAAGACAGCAATCACAAAGCAAAAAATTTTAACTTTTCTTTTCATAAATATTTTACTCCTTAAATTTTTAATTAATTTTAATTTTTGTTTGGTAATTATTTAATAATTTTATGTTATATTACGTAAAGTACATATATTTTTGAATGAATTCAAATTGTATTTTTTAATTTTTGCAGGGTTGGGCGTTCATACATTAATGTTGAGGATAACGTATCGTAACTACGTTGTCCTTTTTACTTTGAGTCAATTTAATTCTAATAAATCAAAATTCTTATTATTAGTGAAAAGTATGATTATTAGTAGTATGGTCAGGGTGAGTGATATGATAAATGATATGCTGCACTTCGTCATAAATAACTATCGCTTCGTCGTATATATCATGGAAAAGATCTTCGTGAAATACTGTTAGTGACACAAACTGGATACTGAACACCAAAGCAACACAAGCTACAATTATCATGAATACATTGAGAAACTTTTTTATTTTTGGTATGTAGTGCCTGCCGACGATGGACTTGGTGATCTTTTTGATGTTTTCCTGCGCGATTTCTATCTGCCGTTCTTCTATGTCAAGCGACCAGTCAACACATTCTTCAATCAAATCTGAATTCATCTCATCCACCGGCTTTTGTATTTCTGTGTCAATAATGTCATTCAGATATTTTTTCAATCCATCTGTAGTGCTGTTTTTGAACGTATTATTTTTATCAATCCTTTTTTTATTTTCTATTTTTCATCACTCCCTTCGGTTTGAATATTAGCCATGAGCAAAATTCAAAGTAGTGGTAGAATGGCGATAAATGCTCATGACAGAAAAATCTATCACCGCAAAATAAATGAGATTTTAGAGAAAAACAAATTCAATCCGCAATGTATCGCAAAATAAATTGGTTATTTTATACTAAAATTTAGGCTAAAATAATTCCGATTATGTTTTTTAGTTCATATAACGCTTTTTTCAGCTAAAATACAGGTTTTGAGTTTTGCTCATCCCTATTTGAATATTTTTGAATTTGTTCTTAACATATAGTAATGTTGGAAAAGGGCGAAAGGGGACAAAACTTTTTTTATATTTTTCGTGTTTTGTAGAAATGCACAAAGATGATAATTAATCTTTGTGCATTTTGCAATATTTTATCTATTTATCTTCTCGTATGCCGCTTCGGTTATCTTTTGCCTGAGACGATATAGCCGCTTTTTTAAGTTTTCCCTTGATATATAAAGCTGTTCGTAAATTTCGTTATATGGTATTCTTTCTGTAAAAACCAAATTGAATAATTCTTTTTCCCCTTCAGATAATCCGTTTAAAATTTCGTCTTTATATATTTCTATATCATCGTCGCTGACATTATCAAAATCTTGTTCGTATGTAAGGTTATTTACAGTGAAATCGTCTAAATCGTCAATATAGGTTAATTCTTTACGTCTTTTTTTGTTTTTTCGGAAAAAGTCATTAAGCATATTATCCGCTGTTCTATACAACCATGCTTTCACGTTGTCTTTATGTAAATTATCCCATTTTTCACATAGCAATACAAATACATCATTCGTAACGTCGGAAGAATACGATTCGTTGGAATCTAACTTTTTATAACAATATTTATATATCAACATATAATATTGTTCCGATACGTTTTCTAATTCCGTTCTCGAATTCTTTTTTTGAATTTCGGGAGTTGTTATTATCCAGAATATCATAATATACACTCCATTTAAAGACAATTAAGTTGAATTAATTTTTTGTTAAATATGAAAAACAATATATTTAGAAAGTATTATAGCATAATATTATTCGTTTGGATTATAATTGACAAAATCAATGTTTTTCATGTAATGAAACATAGTTTTATGCATATAATATGTTTTTCAATGTTATTCTATAAGATACCTTATTTTATACATAATAAAAAAAGGTGACTTATGACATTAAAAATACTGTTTTTTACAAATATAAAATAAATTTAACTTATTATGTTATAATATCCTTATAATATCATAATTTACTTTTTTACCAAGCGTAAATAAATTTAACTCTTAGATTGAAGTATATGGGTTATGAATGTAACAGGAAAGGTGCGAGGTGTGGTATGCTGTCTGAAATTTTTACGCCGTTCAAATATTTAGCAGGTTTAAACGAAGAATCCGACCGGTTGGATATTGTTACTTCGGTAAGTACAATTGCCGGATTATCCGCGAAAATGAATAAAAAATTAAATACCCATGTCACAATCCTTTGGGAACATGAAAATAATATTGACCGGGATGACAGATACGGCATTTCAGGTGAAATACGCCCTATATGCAAATTAATCAAATATTATTCGCATGATAAAAATAGTATGGATCAATCTGAATCACGCAAAGAAGATCAATCTAAATTATGTAAGGCCTGCGATCAATATCATTATGAATTATTAAAATCAATTAAAGAAAAAACGAATTTTAAAAATAAAAAGCCGGATTTTTTTGCAGCGGAATATATGAATCCGAATATTATAAGTAACGAAACAAAAGATATTGATTACTTAGAATATCGTTGTTCTGTAAATGGGTATACAGAATTACTTTTTTCAATATATATTGAAGGTGTTTTTTTAGGAGCTGTATTTGTCGGACAAATTTTGCGTGAAAACGACACGGAAATGCAACGGATATTTAACAATTTTTTATCAAATCATCCTGATAAACTTTTAGAAAATATTCCATCGAAAGACAGATCAAAACATTTACGAAACCGAATTGATTTATTGCGCAAAATGAGAAAAGCCGAAATCAACGAACCCTATAACGATGAAGATAGTCTAATATCATGTTTAACCGACTATCCTAATAATATTTTAAACGAAACGGAATACAAAAAACTGGTTCAAGATAGCATAATATGCGTTCAGGAACTTGTGTCCGAATTAAAAGATATTATAAGGAAAAAACGGGAAAGAAAAATTCGGGAAGTCCTTGACGAACTTTCCAAAAAAGCGGACGAAATGTGTTCTGAAACGGATAGAAACCCTTTAAGCATAAAAATGGTCGATAATTATGAAAAAGTATTATGCCAATATTTTACTGATGAAATGAGGCAATTTGGCGTTAAAAGCATACGTATTCTCGGTTTAAAAAAGAACCCCATGATTACCTCTGAAAACCACATGAAATTAATTTTATCCAATTTTTCTGATGAAAAGGACATTGATAAAATATTGGAATTTGAAAATTTAGATAATTATAATAAATATACCGGAATAAAAAAAATCCATCCGTGGGAACCTATCTGCAGCGTTGAAGACGGTAAACAGAAATTTACAGAATTATTTTTTAATCTTTTTCGTTCGGAACCGGAACAAAACACAAGTAAAAACAAACTGCATATCACAATGAATTCACATATGGTCTTGCTTTATCAAACATGGTGCGTTTTAATTGAAGCGGACGATATTAAATCAAGGTTGGATATATATTCTTCGCTTTTAAAAGAATTTAAAGGATTGATCACTACATATTTAAGCAGATATGAAATCAGGCTGTCGAAATTTGTCACAGACAAATATATGCTTACATTAAGATTGTACAGGCATGAATGCGCTCAAATTGCCAGCGCAATAAATGCGAGGAATAACAACGACTATAGAAAACTTGTCGATAAAATTACTAAAATAAAAGAAAATCTCGTAAATATTAATGTCGCAAAGGATAATCTCGCCAAAGATAATTTCAGTAAAACTTTCATTGATTTTGTATCGCATATAAGGGACAAAAATCTACAAGCGGTTTGCGATGATGTTGACGCTAATGTAAAATTAATCATACATATGGCGGATACGATAGGTTTGATTACTGAACGCATCAACCGAAATAATCTTGACAGGCACGAAAAGCGCTCTGATTTCGCCCTTGGGCGTGATATTGTAACAAAATGGGAAAAAGCTTATCAGAATGAATTAAAACAGAAAGAACGGAACACCAGAATAAAAATAACAAATTGCAACCGCAGATTATATTTTAATAAAAATACAAATATTTTGGAAGAAAAAGAAGAAAGAGATATATACCACAGGAGACGCCTGATTGATATGGTTATTTACAATTTAATAGATAATGCGCTTAAATATAGCCATTGGGGTACGAATATATATATTTCAATTGCCGATGAAAACACGAGAGAATCTTCCGAGTTTCCGATTATTATAGAGAATTACGGCACATATATCGAGCCTGAGCCTGAAGCTTTTAAACTCTATTATCGCGGCAATAAACAAGGTGAAGAAACGCCTCTTGTTGACGGCGACGGGTTAGGTTTATATATTGTTAAAACAATATCGGAAATTTTAGATCTTAATATTACATACAAATGCGATGACATTGATAAACCTACAGCCATGTATAACATAGGATTAATGGACGAATATATTAAGAGGGGTGAAAATAGGAAATATGCCGAATATCTTAAAGACGAACGGAAATTGAAAAATAATCTATATAATAAAATTATAAATATCGAACCACCGACCCCGGTTTCTGATAATCCGATGCCGACAAAAGTGCTTGAAGCCGATATATATAAGCCTACGTATCATATAGAATTTAAATTCCAAATACAAGTAAAATCAATGATATAAGAATAAATTATTTTAGTAAATAGTATAATAAGATTAAAGGATGGTTTTAAAATGAGAAAAACGATATTAATAGTTGAAGATAATTTGGTTACTTTGGAAATAACCGCAAATGCGTTAAAAAATGACGGTTATGATATAATAAAAGTTAGCGGTATTGCCGGCGCTGAAGATTATTTTCCGGGGAAAATTCTATATCAACCGTTTGACTGCTTAATTATAGATTTGAATATGGATAATACATATCTGACATCGTCAAATGGTGATGCCGAAGAAACAAAGAGATTGAAGAAAAAAACACATGGAGGGGCGCTGACAGGTTGGGTATGGTTATATAATTATGCAAGATCTATTATCAATAAAAATGTAAAAATAATTATTTTTTCTGCATTTATTGATGAACTTGAAAAAGAAATGTTACCATCCAACAATAAAGTTACAAATGAAGAACGCGCATATTTCAAAAGCATTGAGATTGTTCCGAAAACAGAAGCAATAAACAGTAATACCATTTTAGTAGATAAAGTAAATGAAATTTTTAATAGAAAGAAGAATTAATATGGGGAAAAAAGATTCTGGTAAATTAGACTATACCATAAATGTCATAGTTAAAATATTTATTATTTCAGCAATTATGATTGCCGTTGGAATATTGATATTTACATTTATCAATTTCACCGGCAACCAAAAAATGTTCACGGAAAGTTTCGATGAAACATTGGATATCTTCATCAAAGACGATGATGATTTTGTTTCATATACGGAAGAATTACTTACCCTCAGAATGCAATATTTGGAAAAAATAAGTGAATTGCATAAACAGGCTTCAAATAATGACTTGTTTGTTTTTATGTATGGATTTCTTAGTTCTGTACTCATAGGAATAAGCGCCTATATGGTTAAAAAAGGACAGGAACAACTTGAAACATTGTCAGGCAAATATAACGAAATAGGAATTACTGCGAATAATATAGAAAATCGGCTCAACAGCCATGATAATTCTATAAAAATCAACTTAATTATGCAAACTTTATCCGATGCGTTATTATCAATTGTGTGTTATAATATCGCTTTAGGCATAGGGGATCTTATTAGATTTAAACAAAATCTTCGTGAAGTAGCAAAATGGTGTGAAGATATTGATTTTTCAAAAATTAATAGGCTTACTATCGATAAATTTGGTCAAAATCTCGGCACTATCAAAAGTGTATATGACAGCGCCTCAATTAAAGAAGGAAGTGAAATAGACGAAGTCCATAAAGCAAATGTTTATAAAGATTTTGCAAAAATCGAAAAAAAGTTGATTGAAAAATCGGAAAAATAAAATATATGGTGGAGAAATAGCCAAATTGATGGCGCTATCAACAATAAAAGTCGGTAATTCGGTATTATTATCAATATAAATTTATTCGTGTATAAAATATAGATATCTTTATTTTTTTAACCACGATACGAATACAAAAATTTGCCATCGAAAAGTATTTCTTAAAATATAAGTTTCTATTTTTAAAATAATTTTCAAGGGGTTCCCGCGCGAAAAGGGAGCCAGACAAAAGAAAACCCGCTGAAGAATTGAAGGTTTTCCTCATCTTCGGATATAAAAATTTTATTCGTTGAAACGAAAAGGCATTTAAAGTCTGTATTTATCAACAGATTTAAAATGCCTTTTAATTTTGCGATTTTTAAAATGCCCATCTTTGAACCGAAACGGATTTTCTGATATAATTGGGCTATGACACGGGAACATTCATGCCGAACCTTAATGAAGCGGCGTTTGAATAATTTTTCTGTATTTTTAATTAAAGTCAAAAAATAAAACAAATCCGGGTATATTTCGCGATTTTAAAATAATACATCAGGGAGAGGTTTGGGCACATTGAAAATAGTATAATTATACCGCAGGGTTTTTATTATAGTATAGTTATATTCATAAAAATTGTTTTAAATTAATCTTTTAACTTTTCGCCGTATAAATTCTCCCGTTTCAAAAATCGCGAGTGAATCGCAATTTAAATGAACACTCCCCGTAGCAAGACTACGGGGTATCTGGTGGAAACCCCAAGGCTTAATCGAAAAATGACAACTGTAACGGTTGTTTTAGCATGGTCTTATACTCTTTTTCTTTGCCTTGATTCCTGACGTAATTGCTTATCGTCTCTTCATTTCCATGTTGACCTACCGTACTAACAAAATAGCCATCTGTCCAAAATTCTCCGCCCCATAGTTTTTTCTTGACTTGTGGGCAACGCGCAAAAATCTCCCTCGCTGTTATACTCTTTATTGTTCTTATGATTTGCGTCGCGCTTACTTTGGGGACAGACTGAACCAAAAAATGTACATGGTCTCTTTCTGCTCCTATTTCTAAAAACCTGATGTCATATCGCTTTTCTATTTCAACACAGACTTCTTTCAGTACTGCATCTACATCGTCGTCTATCACTACTCGGCGATATTTTGCCGGGCATACAAAATGGTATATCATAACTGACACATTATGAGACTTGTGAATTGTTTCACTCATCGTCTATTTCCTTTGCTTTGTGTCTTCTATTTTACCACGTTTTTTCTTTCGCAGCAAGACTGCGGGGAATTATACCCGCTTTTTATTAATAAATCTATAATAATTACGGTAAAACCTTGACTTTTCGTGTTTTTTGTGATATAATTTACTATACTATAATAATTAAACCTGTTAAAACATTTATAATATAAATAGATTCATAAAATAATGTATAAATTAATATAATTGGTTAAAGATAATATAAAATGGGAGGGAAGAGGTTTTGTATGGATATTTTAAATAAATACCCCGAATTAAAAAATAAGCTTGAATTTTTATTACAAACAAAAAGGAATGAAATTTTGAGCCAACTTTTGGAATCAAACAATGAATATAAAACGCTATGCAACGAACGAACACAAGCGAGCATGGCAGTAAAAAATATGCTTGCTGGCTCGGAATCAGATATTTTATTTGAGGTATATTCAGACGCCATATATGCGCAGGAAGTTTACGAATTGAATTCCGTTTACAGGCAAGGATTTATTGATGCCATAATCGCTTTACAGGAAGAAAAACAATTATAAAATTAAATAAAAAATAAACCATCTATAAGTCATGTTTTTTTATCAACATGAACTATAGATGGTTTATTTTTATATAAACTTATGTTACAATAAACAAAGTATCGGAAATTGTAGAATTATGGGGGATAAAATGGATAGCTTCTATAATGTAAAAGAAATTGGCGATCGAATAAAACAGAAGCGGTTGGATATGCAATATACCCGGGAAAAACTTGCTAATATAGCAGGTATTAGCGATAAATTTTTGTACGATATTGAAATTGGAAATAAAGGCATGTCTGCCGAAACATTATATAAGATTTCAAAAGCGTTGGATATTTCGGCGGATTGGATTTTGAATAGCGCAAATTAAATATAAAGTAAGTGATTGCGAAATAAGAACAAAATTGTTAATTCGCTTAATATTTCAAATTTATAGGGGGAGCAGGATATAAAGATTAATAATAAAGAAGTGTTTTAGCTATTAACATTTGATATTGAATTATTTATCGAAGCACTGCCATAAAATACCAAACTCAAAAGTCTTATTTTATGCGGTATTCAAAAGTTCGCAATTATTAATAATATAAAATTTTTGAAAGGAAAACGGAAACGATGGAAACCATTAATACTAAAGAAGAAATGAAAACTATTAGTTTTTATTCATACAAAGGAGGAGTCGGACGTACAATGCTGACAGCGCAATTTGCGAGAATTTTGTCGGCGTTAGGGCAAAAAGTCGCTGTTGCAGATTTTGATTTTGACGCACCGGGGATTCCTGTACAATTCGGCAAAAATATGGAAGACATAGAATGCGGACTTCTTGAATTAGCAGGTGAGTTTTTCGTTCGAGACGATGATGACGAATTCCGAAAAAAACTTGAAGATGATCTTGAAAATAAATGGCTGCAAAATGTCGGATTTTCTTTGAAAGGCAACGATATAAAAAATCCTGGAAGTATAAGTATTCTGCCTTGCGGAAAAATAGACAGAGACTATTGGGAATCCATTTCCAAAGTCGAGATTGATCTCAAATTAGATAACGAACAAGACGACCAAATAGAAAAGGATATTGCTGAAGCGGAAAATATGATTGATCCGAATGAGCGTTCCGAAGATTTTATTTGGTTAAAATTCCTAAATCCTCGCGAAAAAGAAAATGAAATGTCGCTCGCTTATTTTATAGAAAAATTTTTCAAACCTGTGCTTAAAAAAAAAGGCTTTGATTATTTTCTCATTGATGCACGGGCCGGTATAACTCCTTACGGTGATGTGGCAAGACATGTTGCCGATTATCAAATTATGGTTTTTGCGCCGACTCTTGAAATACAATATGCATTAGGGGATTTTCTTTTAGAAGACTTAAATAAATTTTATAGCAAGAGGAAAACCTTAGAAAAAATCGCTTTTGTTGTGAGCCGTATGCCGCCAGAACAAATAAAAACAAATGAAAATAAAGATAAAGAAGCAATTTTTGCTGATATGGTGAAGTTAATAAAAGGTAATGATAACGACAAAAAGAAATTATCTGATGAACTTCAGGCTATTAGCCATATTTTCAGGCTTCATGCAGATTTAGAACTTCAGATCCATCCTACTATTAGAAATATCGAAGAACATTATAAAATAAAACCAAAAAAAGGTGATCCCGACGATCCTAAAAAAGATATAGTCCAAATACACGAAGATATATTTACAATTTTTTCTTATATGTTCCCTAAATTAGTGTCTAATGGAATTAACAATAAAGACTTCAAAGAACAGGGGCATATCGTCTGGAATACGATTTTCCCGAAGAATGAATTTCAAATAACATATAAAAATCGCTTATTTAATTTCATGGAAGAAACTGGTGCAATGGTAAATCCAGGCGATGGGCAACGAAACGTTGCATTTAAAGTTGCGACGTTTATTGGACTTTTGAATAATGTTTATACAACGCTATACCCTGTACTTGCCGAACGCGGTACTGAGCTCTTTGAAGAAGCAATATTTACAGCAGGTTTGCATTGTGGCGATAAGTTTGGAAAAGACATTGCGCCAAAATGGAAAGAATATAATACAAGCGATAAGATAAGCCATTGGTGCCAATTCGATGCAGATACTGGATTTGGTTTATTGGAATATGATGAAAAAGACAAAATTTTGAAAGTGGAAAATCCTTTTATTTTAGATGTGGCTAGTGGAGCGCAAGATAATCTTAAATTTTTTACTGGATATGTAACAGGTGTATTGCGCGTTTTAACAGGGACAGATAAACTTGAGTTACCAGACCCTGATAGAATAACTAGGCAAGGCACTACCATCATTGAATACAGAATTGAGGAGATATAGCCATGATATCGAATGAAAATCGCTTATTTATAGAAAAAAGCGGCGAAATGGTAAATACGAGTGATGGTCAACGAAATGTTGCGTTTAGAGTTTCAACATTCCTTACTTTGTTGAATAGTTTTTACGCGGTATTATATAGTGAATATGCGGAAAAAGGTACAGAACTCTTTGAAAAAGCAATATATACGGCAGGTTTGTCTTGTGGAAAAAACTTTGGGAACGATATTGCGAAAATATGGAAAAAAGATGGTACATTTGGTACAAATGATGATAACATAGACCGTTGGTGCAAATTTGATTCAGATATCGGGTTTGGTTTATTAGATTATAATAAAAAAAATAATATTTTAAAAGTTACAAATCTTTTTGTACTGGCTTCAGGTGGAGTACAAGACAATCTTAAATTTTTTAATGGATATGTAACAGGTGTGTTGTGTGCTTTAACAGGAATGGAGGATCTTGAGTTACCAGATCCTGATAGAATGATACGACAAGGCATCGCTGTTGTTGAATATAAAATCGACGGTTTAAAAAAATTAAAATATGAATGATTTATTTTATGACTTAAAATTTATACATGAATGGAGCAAGCATAATTCGATATAAAGCATAATTCGATATAATATGAGATGTTCTCATTTGAAAAATTTAGATAAATTTAAAAATAAATTAGGAGGTATACAATGTCGAAAAAAAACAATAAAAAAGTTTTAATGATATGTACGGGAGGCACAATCGCTATGCTTCATGCGATTGAAGGAGATGCAAGCAGTCCGCTTGTGCCGGCAAAGTGGAAAGAACTGGAGAGCCATTCTCCAGCTTTGAAAGAACTTACATTTGATGTTGACGTGCAGGAAATGGAATTGATTGATTCGTCGGATATGAATCCTGATTACTGGATTGATATCGCAAAAAAAATCCGCGATTGCTATGCTGCTTATGACGGGTTCGTGGTATTACATGGAACTGATACTATGGCGTACACAGCGACTGCATTATCATTCCTTTTGGAAAACCTCAGCAAACCTGTAATTGTTACTGGTTCACAATTACCTCTTGCAAAACCACGAAGCGATGCGGCGCAGAATTTAGTAACCGCATTAATGTTTGCGGCATCTGACGGTGTACCAGTTATTCCTGAAGTATGTGTATTTTTTAATAATAAACTGTTGCGAGGAAATCGTTCCCGTAAGACAAGTTCAACTCAATTCGAAGGTTTCACATCGCCAAATTATGATAAATTAGCAGAGATTGGCGAACATATAAAAGTTGATGAAAAGCTTATACGAAAAATGCCAGCTTCGGATCAAGGATTTTTTATAAATGAATTTTTGTCTTCAAATGTAATGCTTCTTGATATTTTCCCAGGTATTGATCCTCAAAGTCTCAGACAAGTTTTTGAAATTAAAGGGCTTAAAGGTGTCGTGCTTCGCACTTACGGCACGGGTAACGCTCCCACGAGTTCTAAATTTTTAAAAGAAATAGAAACTGCTATCAACAGAAAAAATATCACCATTGTTAATATCACCCAATGCACACAGGGAATGGTTGAAATGGGTTTATATGGCGCTAGTGTGGGGCTCTCGCGGATTGGAGTTGTCAGCGGAGTAGATATGACTTCGGAAGCAGCATTAGTAAAAATGATGTTTTTATTAGGTCAAGGATACGAGGGCGATCTTTTTAGGGAACAAATGCAAAGAGACCTTAGAGGTGAGCAAAGTTTTAATGTCTTTAATTTTATATATGATGACGCAGAAACGGATGAAAAAGTTTACAAATTAAAAACGCAGATGATTCCTGCGGGAATTGTCAGGGAAAAAATCGCAAGAGCTAGTATCCGATTCGATTTCAGAGATAGTGTGAAAGAAGACGAAATTGTAAAAATTGCTGTTTTCATGAATCATCCTAATGTTACCGCGGACACTTCTGTAGATGTTCCCCAATGTCTTGGTATGATAAAAGATAGAACAGAATTATTGGAATGTACCGACAAATTCAAACAGCTTCTTGTTGATACGACGCGCCCTCTTAATCTTACGGTCGTTTCGTATGGCGGCGATATTTCTTGGGATGGTATCGTGTTTTCTATTTATACGGACGTCGATTAAAATTCAGGTAATTTTTCCGACACCTTTTGTTTGACAAATATTGATATGTCGAGCGTATTATAATCGTAGGAGGGATTAGTCTTGTCATTAAAAGACGTTCATATAATACTTAAAGATAAAGATATTGATTATCCACTTTTTGATATTTTTTTAAGCAATAATTCAAGGATAAAAGTGGCGCATTTTCAGCCTTACGGACATATTGATTTTTATAATGATAACGGATGTATTCCAAGGGATAAAAACGGAAACAGGAATGATAAAATCCTTGCATTTCTTGATAAAGCAAATTGCAATTCCTGCGAGCTTTTGATGATGCCTGAATATTCTGTTCCTTATGAATTGCTAAATAGTATTATTATTGATGAACATAAATGGCCCAAGAAAGGCAAGTTATGGGTGTTCGGCATGGAAGCGATTAGAACAACTGCTTTTGAAAAATTCGCCGCAAAATTTAATGATAATGAAGATATAAAAATTAAATGTATTATGCCGTCGTTTGCTTCGAATTCATATTGCAATTTGCTTTTCTATATTTTTATAAGTGAAATAAAATTAGCGAATAACGAAAAAAAAGAAATTCTTGTTTTATTGCCGCAGTTTAAAAATATGCCTACTAAAGAAGAAAATGAAGGAATGTCTTGCGGACATGATGTTTATGTATTTAAAGATAGTATCCAAAATACAACATCTATGTTAAGTACATTAATATGTTCAGACGCATTATCAAAAAACGCTCAGGAATATTTTCACGGCGAATATGCGATTTATAAAAAGCTTATTCTAAATTTACAATTGAATCCCGATTTTTCACATGAGGGATTCGACTCAATGTATAAAAATTTTTATATTTATGCTGACAGACCTTTTTGTCAAATCCTGTCTCTCGGCTGGGCTTCCGGCACAAAAATTTTTACAGATGATAATACGATACCTGCTAAATATATTAAACATGGTTATACATCTTGGTATCAAAAAGATAACGGGCGTAGCGTTGACGATGATGAACTTATTAAAGTTAGAACTCATTCCGGTCTTAGCAAAGGAATATTTAACTATATTAACGCATGGTATGCGCCTTATATAGAACATGTATTAATATTTTCTATATTGCCGTTTAATCCGCCACCAGCCGTGGATGCCCTTATTAGTTCACCTATTGCTATAACAGAAACAGATAACAAATTGTATTTTTTTGATGGGGATAACAACTTAAATGCCGAAATACAGGATGAGGATTTTCGATGTTTAGTACAGACTTGGTATTGCCCTGTTAATTGGAATTGGTTGAAAGAAATATTCGGGCTTCAATGCGAAGCGACTCATACAAAGAAAATATGTCTTGGGATAAAAGTCAATCAATTTATAAATTTATTTTCTGTTAATAAAGATTATAGTTTTCAAATATTAGGAGGAAGGATTTGTATCGGTTATATCAATCCAGAATTGTTTGAGGATGCCAACATTGATAATTACCTCGGGAAAAAAGCACAATTGGAATATATCGGCAGGTTTGTATTAGGTTCAATAGGTACGTGCAGATTTCCGAAATATGTGGCTTATCTGACCGATGGATTTTATTTCGATTTAAACTGCGTGCCGAAAAGAAATATAAGTTTCAATGTAGGAGATGGTCCACAAAGTCTTCGTATTGTGTTTTGTAGTACCAAAATCCGGGCGAAAAATTGGATCGAAGAGCAAAGGATTGAAAATCAAAGGGGTAATAATCAAAGCACAGGAGTGAATTACCGAAAATATGACAATTACAGCGAAAAAAATATTTTAATTGGCGAAAAAACATTAATTTGCTATAACACAGATAACGGAATTGATTTTTATCACCCTGATGATACTTCTTTTCTTTCAGCGGGAATAAATAAAGATATAATTTCATATTAATAATAAAAAATAAATTTAGAAAGTGTATTAATAAAATGGCGGGTATAAAAGAATTTACAGAAAATACGAAACCTGTTTATGAAATACTGCAGGATTTACAAAATGATAAAGTAATTAACATGGAGATTCAAAATGCTAAATGCAACGAAGAAACGATCAAATATTATCGTTGCAGATTACAAATAGAATTATCTAGTTCTTTCTATGCGGAATATAATATTATTGATACTACAAGCATGGCGAAAAATGCGATAAAGTATATAGAGTCTACAGATGGCTTCGAGGAAATACACAAAGCAGTAATCGGACAAAAATTTTATACCTACGAGGGAGATAAACGGTATAATATATATTTTATTATCATCGTAGATTCATTACAGGAATTATTGGAATTAACTCCGAAAATGCGAGAATATATACGTAATCATTACCGCTCAACGCGAAATTTGATTTTGACGCTTGAAGATGCCAATAGATTTTTTGCCATCCACAAGGTATTTTATAGGTTAGATAATGATAAATTAGATTTAACAGAATTAAGGGAAAGATATAAAAAATTTACCAATATCAACAGCGTCGATAAATCCATAATTGAAAATAATAAAAACGAATACTGTATCAAATATCTTGAAACACTCACAATGAAAAGTTATAGGGTATTTCAATCAGAAACAATTATCAATTTTAAACAAATAAATTTATTAACAGGCGTCAACGGATCCGGGAAAACCTCTACCCTTGAAGCAATAAAAAAATCTATTTTGCAAGAAGTACAAAAGAATAGTTTAATATCGTTAAAATTTGAAAATAAAAACGGAAATACAAAAAAAATTCAAACACCGGCAAACGAGCATGAGATAATTTCTGATATGTTCACTTCTATTTTGTATCCCTCTGCAACTCCAGAAGGCCGGAGTGCCTTATTTGGGATTACAAACTATTTTCGCTCCGAAAACACCTTAGAATTTGCGGATAAAAATCAGTGTCCTCATAATGTTGTCCTTGATCATCTTTTCCATAATTTCAAGGATGTAATATTAGAAAAAAGAAAAAACTTGACTGATTTAAAGGTTTCTTTTGAATCATTTCCCAAGGATTATTGGGATTTAACAGGAGTTATAGAAATAACAAAAGAGCATTTAAATAAATTAAACGAAAATATGGAAAAAATGCAAGAAAATATTAATAATATAATAAATTATAATAATATTAATAATAATGGAATATTGCCTTCGCCAGACACAGAAAAAATTATGAAATTGAAAGATTTAATTCGCAGACTTAAGAACACCGAAAGAAAAATACAAATCGTTTTTCAAAGTATCGAAGACACCGAAAAATTCAAAAAAGATTGTGAGCAAAAAATTTCCAATCATATATCTGAAATATATTATATGTTGACAAATAAGCGGGATTATAAAAAACTTGACCCTACTGATCAAGGTATTACAGCGACGAGAACGATTGACGATAAACAAATCCCGATTGCTGACATGAGTACAGGGCAAAGAGCATGTTTTTCGCTAGCTTCTATTATTGCGCTGTTTGCGTCAAACCCCAATGCTCCCAACTTTCTTATATTTGACGAACCTACTGCGTATTTAGATACGCAGCACTTCTTGAATTTATTAGATATACTGCGACAACTGGCTATTCGAGGAACACAAATCTTTTTTTCATCAAACAATCTTCAAATAGAAGAAATGTTTCGCAGGAAATTCAGTTTTTTCGATGATGAATTTAAAGAATTTGCTTTCTTAGAAGAAGGGCAAATTGAATTGAAAAATTAAGCAATAAATTATCGGAACTATTGTCGTTAAAAAGGGAAAAAGTTATGATTAAATTAAAAGAAAATGTGAAACTTGCAGAAATAAAGAATACGGATAACGAGGAAGATATAATTTTATCATTTAACAAAATGCCGGATATAACTTCATATTATTGTATAGTTGCTCCCAAAAATATATTTGATATTATTTTTATGTTTAATGGTCTTTTCGATATAGATGACATAAAATCCCCAAAGATAAACGAATTTTTCAATCACAAATTGATAGAAGAAACAGAAGATTTTTTCCCCGACCATTATACCCAAGCGAAAAATTTAAGCGGCTATACCGTGCATTTCCCAATGATTTCAAATATTAATATCATGATAGCCACGCTTTTACAAAAATTGAAAGTAAAAAGCGTCTTTTATAATGACGGCATTATAACCCAAAATGACATGAATAGCAATATATATTTCGAACATGATGATATAGGTAAATCCGTTTCCACAGTTTTACGGAATATCAATTTTGTATCCTATCCATTTGAAGAAACAGTCCTGAAAGAAAATATAGATATAATTGTAAACTCCGATTGCACGAATTGGGTAAACAGCGATAAATGCATTGTAATAAACACATGGAACTATAAATATATCCAGTTTGACAACTTCAAACTTTTTGGCGATAAAGTTGCCATATCCGACGATTTAAAAACACTTATTGAAAATTATAGTTTGGCTATCCGCGCCATAGACGATATGATTTATAGTATTCAAGGTATTTATACTTAAATAAAACGATATACGCAAAATGTTATAATTTATTTAATTGCGTATCCCTTTAAAACAGCATATATCTTTTAGGGCAACACATAACGAAAGCGGTTATATAGGTATATTAGCGTGAAAACATGGAGATACAGGGCAAAAACGCAAAAAGGGTACAAAAAACTAAGCCTATCAAGTAGACCGATTTTTGAACCCGTATTTCCACCTAAATCAACAGAACAGTCCAATGCACCTGCACAATCACAAACAAGTAGGTGGATAACCTTGGAGTGACTGCCGGGAGGATATGTTCTACAAAAAATTATAACATAGAAAGCGCACAATGTCAAGACGTTTTCATGACTATTTGTGCCTTTCGCAGAAAGGAATGGATTTTAATATGGAGAAATACGGTATGAATATAAAAATGATTGTGACCGACCTTGACGGTACATTGCTGCACGAAGATAAAAGTATATCAGAATATACTATAAAAATTTTAAAACAATGCCGTGCAAAAAATATAAAAATTGTTTATGCGACCGGCAGAGGAAACATTTCAAAAGCTGCTGTACCATCCGAATTCTTCGACGGATTTGTTCGTGTGAACGGTGCAATAGCGTATATCGGCGATATGATAGTTTATGAAAAACGCATACCTATAGAAAATGTACGTGATTTGTTGATTGCCGCGGACAATACCGGAATAAAAATTGTCGCTGAATGTAGCGATGTACATTACGCAAATTTTAATGTCACAGAAAAATTTAAGTGGGTAACTCATTATGAAAAAGCGGATTTCAATAAACTTGATATCGACGCAGAAAAGTTATATGCGCCGGCAGAAGACCCGCAGGTTATAAATTTTATAAAAAAATACATAACAGACGGATTATATTTGAGCGTCAGCAATACTAATGTCGCCATGGTTATGCATAAGGAAGCAGTAAAATCCAGGGCTGTAGCCGCTCTTGCAGAACGTTGGGGGATAACGCAAAATGAAATCGTAGCCTTCGGCGACGACGCGAATGATGAAGATTTACTGCAATATTGCGGAATCGGCGTAGCCGTATATAATGCTATTGATGAAATAAAAATTTCCGCTGATTATATCTGCGATACAAATGATAACGACGGAATTGCGAAATGGCTGGAAGAGAATGTACTTTTAGAAAAATAAATACCGTAAAGGACATGAAACGAATATATTACATATCAATTATTGGCGGATTAAATGATTGCCTGCGATAAATCATTGAGTTATGGGACGGTTTTATTCGGACTATATTTTCTGTGAGTATAATGAACATATATCCGGTATTCAGGTAAGTATTTGGCGTGTTGAAATAAAATATTAATCAAAATGGAAAACAGAAGGCGAATCCTTATGTTTTTTATATTTTATTATTATGATTTTTTATTAAAATTAATATTATTATTAAATTTTAGAATTATTTTATTGAATTTTAATATATTCCGTAGTATAATATACATCAATGATTATGTTGTTAATTATACGAGAAAGGGCGAAAAAATAAATGTCGTTGAATCTTTCGGAGAAAATAAAAATTGCATATAAGAAACTAAAATCAAGCGTTTATTTTGATAAAACACTACTTCCGCTACGAAACGATATAGTAGAACATGCTTCAAGCGACATAGATGAAAAATTGGAATATATCGCCGAATGCCTTGAAAATCCCGACGATTCTAAGTGGATAGAATATTCAAACGGCATTCTTGATGAAATCAATGTGCTTGTATATCCAAAACTACTTGATGAAATAAGTAATGAACAAATTATTTTCAATTCTGATAATGAGGCTATCCGTTTAAAACAAGCGCAATATTTTATTGATCTTCCTGTAGAAGGCCACATATTAGGAATATTATGGATTTTAAGCATTGGTTTAACCATTGACGATAGAAATATATCAGAGAACCCTCGTATGTATGAGCATTCATACGGAAACCGTTTAAGAAAAACGCTGACTAATAAAGATTCAAAAGACATAACATACTCTCCATACTTGTTTGAGCCATATTTCTCTCAATATGAAAAGTGGAGGGATCAAGCGTTAGAATACGCAAAAGAAAAATTAGAAAATAAACAGGATACCCTTGTTTTATCTCTTGATTTCAAAAGTTTCTTTTATAGTGTTGATATTTCAAAAAATGAGTTTTTCTCTTTATTGCCGAAAGAATATGAAAATTGGGAAAATCGCATTCATAACTTTGTATATCAAGTATTGCAGACATATTCAAAGTTGGTTTCACAAATAAGTGTCAATTCGGAATTAAAAATCAAAGAACGCACAATCCTTCCAATTGGTTTTCACCCATCATACATCTTGTCCAACTGGGTATTAACCCCATTTGATGATGCGGTTATAAAGCAGGTGAACCCTGTTTATTATGGCCGCTATGTGGATGATATAATAATCGTTGATAAAGTCGAAAAAAATAGTCCGCTGAGAAAAATAGCAAATGGTAATTCGTCGAATGATTCGCGGCTTACTGTAAAAGATATAATCAAATATTATTTTATGTCATGCAATGCAGACCGGGCAGAACGAATTGCATACGAAACTGAAAGCCAAATTTTCGTTAAATTAAATGATAATGAACTTACGCCGCGCCAAAAAGCTGAGGATGCTGTTGTATACCGTATCAATCCTAACATCTTTATGCCTGAACAGGCAGATGATTGTAATCCTGATATTCAAATTCAGAATGAAAAAATTAAAGTCTTTTATTTCCGGGAAAGTTCTACGCGCGCATTACTCGATTGTTTTAAATCGCAAATAGCTCAAAACGCAAGTGAATTTCGTCATTTACCCGACATAGAACCAATCTTGAATGAAAACGATTACAGTGAGATATACCGGCTTATCGGCGATGGTAGTCCAAATAAACTGCGCGACGTTTGCGGCGTTAAAATAAACAAGTTTAATTTGTCTAAGTTTCTCGGTAAATATACAAAAGCCGGAGCGATGATTCGCGATAAAAAAGAAAATGCGTTTGATAAAGAATTGCTAACCATTTTTAACAAGCGTGATCTTATAGAAAACTATACAATCTGGGAACGTTTGCTTGAAATTATGATTATCAACGAAAGATATGCCAATTACGAAAGCTTAGTAAAACAAATGGTTGATGCCATTGTAAGCTTGGAAATCCCTATTGATATTGTTAAATTTTCAGATATAGCAATAAATCACAAGTATGCTTTAATAAAAACGCTTTATGACGTAATTTGTCGTACCGCCGCTTTGTGTTGGGGAACGCAGATGGCGAAAGCTATTCAAAAAATTACTAAATACGCAGAAGAACAGCTTAGGGATATGTGTTTTCCAACAAAAAAAATCAATCAAATGCGAAAAGATTATTGTATACACCGGATGGTGAATAAGTATGTAATGCCCCTTTTGATCGATTGCCTGAAAAAAGATATATTCACGGATGACCCGGGTAAACGGAATTTATGTAAATGGGAGGATGTTTCTAATCATATATTGCCAGACTGGGAGATTAATGTGGAGTATAAATATTATCCATATATTATAACGCCGCAGGAAATATCGTTTACACTTGCTTCCAGCGATATAAAAACGATAAAACCCTTATATAATCCCCAACAGCAATGCGCTATTATCAATGAGTTATACCGGATAATGAATTACCCTAACATAAATATTCAGAATATTGAATGCGACGATTCGGATTTCGCCCTTGATAAAATTAAAGTCGCGCGACATTCCCCAAATCACGGAAGAGAAGATCCGGGAGCAGGCGGTAGTTATGGTATTTATATAGAAAGCCCGTCTACCGACAATATAACTGTTGCTATCGGAAACGCGCATTTGTCTGAACGCGATTTTGTAAACGCATTAACCGGACACCCAAATCGGTCTTCTGATAGATATACGCAATTAAAAAAGCTGCTTTCATTTGCAATCGACGAAAAGGTGGAAATGCTGGTCTTGCCGGAATGTTATCTTCCGTGGGAATGGGTTCCGATAGTATCCAGATTTTGTGCAAACAACCAGATAGCAATCATTACCGGGGTAGAGCATGTTGTTTCAGGCGACAAAGTATATAATATCACCGCCGTAATGCTCCCATATTCTCATGAAACATATAAATACGCGCATGTAGTTTTTCATCAAAAGGCTCATTTTTCTCCGGAAGAAAAACGAAATATAACAGGATATAGGCTCGAACCGTTTAATGGAAACGAATATCATTTATTCCAATGGCACGATGTATGGTTTCCTGTTTATTGTTGTTTTGAATTGGCTTCAATCCGGGATCGTGCAATATTTCAAACTATCGCAGACCTTGTAGTGGCGGTAGAATGGAATAAAGATATACCATATTTTAGTAATATTATCGAATCTTTGTGCCGTGACCTTCATTGTTATTGTATTCAGGCAAATTCATCTAATTATGGGGACAGCCGGGTTATTTCGCCTTCCAAAACAGAATTGCGTGACATTATAAAAACAAAAGGCGGAACAAATAGCGCGATTTTGGTAGATAAGATAAATATTAAAGCGTTAAGGGAATTTCAATTTAAAGAATATGAACTGCAACGGCAAGACGAACGTTATAAGCCAACTCCTCCTGAATGGAATCATGAAATCGTGAGAGCGAAACAAGAAGGAACATTATGGGAATATCTTATAAATAACAGATATTTTTAACATTAATAAACTTTGCTATAAAAAATTATATGTGTATTTATAAAAAATATTTTAAATACCAAGTAAATAAAAAATTGGAGGAATAATTGATGATAAAATTAAGAAATAGCGCTGTGGCTTTCCTTTTTAACGAGGATAAGGTTTTGCTGCTTAAAAGAGCCGCAAGTATGCAAATTGCTCCGAATAAATGGAGCGGCGTCGGCGGGCATTTAAAGGAATCAGAAATCAATTCGCCGTTGACCGCGTGTTATCGGGAAATATGTGAAGAGACAGGTATAAAAGAAGAAAATATTTTTGATTTAGAATTAAAATATGTTATTTACAGAATGGATCGTAATGAAATTCGGCAACATTATATATACTTTGGAAAAACGAATAAAACAGAAGTGATTAACACGACTGAAGGAGATTTACATTGGATTTTAATAAAAGATTTATTAAACAAAGATTATACGATGACATTTAAAAAAATGCTGGAGCATTTTACGGAGACAGGGCAAAAAGATAACTGCGTTTATGCCGGAATAGTTGTGAATGATAATGAGCGGTTGAATATAAATTGGTCTATTTTAGAAGATACGGCAAAATTAAATTAAAACAAATTTTTATATAAATATAAAAAATGCAAAACGAATAACCGTGTTCGTCTTGCATTTTTTATTTAAAGTTCTTTTATGACATCAAATATACGACTTTTTACAATACTGACTTAAAATAGAAATCTTGTGATATAATATTATTTAATTAAAATATAAATAAAAAATATTAAGTGTAAAATTATTCCTGCTGTATTCGTGAGAAGAATTAATCCGAATACTAAAACCTATTTAATAAATCACATATAAGCGAATATTTCGTTTACGTTTTTACAAATTTTATATGTTATTTCTCAATTTATTTTTTATGGTCTATATATAAAAATATCATCTACGGTTATAATTTCGTCAACCTAAACTATAGATGGTTATTCCATGACGAAATTTGTAATATAATAAACAATAATAATAAATAGGAGAAAGACATGGATAATTTTTATATTGAAATTGGGAAGCGAATTAAACAAACACGGCTAAGTATCGGTCTTACAAGAGAAAAACTCGCGAGCATGGCATATATCAGCGATAAATTCTTATACGATATAGAAGTGGGGAACAAAGGTTTATCTGCCGCAACATTACACAATATTTCAAAAGCATTAAATGTTTCAGCCGATTGGTTGTTAGACGGATAGATTCAGGATAATAAACTTAAATACCAATGGTATAAATGATTTAGAAGAAGACACAGAATATAATGATGGATACCGATTTACAGAAGTAAACGGAATAAAGATTCGTATATCTTCTGTCCCTTTTCGGGATTCATAGAATTGTTTCAAACAGTATTCGTTAAATTTCGTTTAGTCTCTGTAAAATTGCCGTATCACGATTCTTACTGAAGTAACATACTCCCGCCGCTTAACCTAACGGTTTGAAACGGAGGTATTCTTGCGAAGACTGTATAAATAGCGATATATATTATCAAAAGACAAAAAGTAGATGATTATTTATTAGAAATATCATGATTTATTTTATATAGATTATCAAAATTTGTATATGTTCAGTAAAAGAGTACGTTTAATCCGTCTATCATGGGGTATAGCAAACTGAAATGAACCCAAAATACGCTTATGTTTATTAGGCGTATTTTTTACATTTAATATAAATAAATATTAACAAATTTGATTTATACTAAAAGTAATATGCTATTCTTTATAAGTTAAAATCCTATACAAAAAATTTATAAAAAAAGAACAGGGGTATGCGAATGGCGGTGCCACAACGAATAAAACCCGTAAAAAGCTGATAGCGAAATACGCAAATGCGGCGTGTCTCTTATACGGCGTGATCAGCGTTTCCGAATTTACAGACGTTTTCAATCATTATGAGAATGGAAAAACCAATCCGGAAGAAATCGAATCGGTATTGCAGGCGACCGCCGAAAAAGATGATGCGGAATATACGTTGTTCAACGGTTTAATATACGGTCCTGATTTTTTGCCGGAATATGCCGATAACTTGGAAAACGCAAAAATAGTCCGGGAAGAACAGAAAGGCAAACCGCGTTATCTGCCAGCTAAAGATGAATTTTTGCGGTATTGCACCGACGATTACCGCGAGCCTGAACAGCCAGCCATACGCCGATTTTAAAAAATATATTTTAGATAACCGTTTCTGCGAAAGAGAAGGAATTGACGGTATAGACGGAGACCTTATGGATTTTCACGAAATAATACAGAATGATGTCCCGGTATCGGAATGTTTCCAATATTTTGTTGACCGAAAATATCCGCTTGACAGTCTCGATAAAATAAATTCTTTCATGCAACTGATAATGAACGCGCATAATAATACGCGAATGTACGGAAACAACGGATTTACTCCAGCCGAGTTGTTTGAAAAATTTGAACGGCCGGAGTTGAGATCATTACCGAAAGAACCGTTTGATATATCGGGAATAAAAAAAGCCGGACGCAATGAATCGTGTCCGTGTGGCAGCGGTTTAAAATATAAAAAGTGCCATGGAAAATAAATATATATTTAAAGAAAGTGAAATTTTCTATTATGAAAAAATCCAAATTTTCAATGAAAGATATGATAGGCAGAACCTATTCGTTTGAATTTTTTATTTCAGATAATCATACCGACAGAGTCTCTGGAAGCGGTGATCTTGATATATTATCCATGTCCGCGCTGACCATAATGATGGAACACGCAGCGTATGTATTATTGGAAGAGGTACTGGAAGAAGGACAGACATCAGTGGGCACAGATATCAATATAACTCATACTCCTGCGAGTCCGGTAGGCATAATTGCTGCCGTCGAAGCAAAGATTGTTTCAGTCCGAAGCGGCGTTTTCGTTTTTGAAGTATCAGCCAGCGACGAAGCGGGCGATATATGTAGCGGCACCCATACTCGGACCATAGTCGATAAAAAAGAGTTTATTAAAGAAGCGAATATGAGGCGCACGGCGAATAATTGATGATGACCATTGGTAAAAGAGATGATGGTCATATAACAATTATTAATGCCAGAATAAAAAATTTTATACGAAAATTGCCTAGCGGCAAAGAAATGAGAAAAGGAAAATGGCAGCGTATAATCAAATAAAAATTGAATGGCAAGGGACGATTATTTCCATACAGCCCCGTACCCGCGTCTGGCGATATTTAGTTGATAACCGTACACATTATCATATAGGATATAACTTATTTATCGACGGTATTGCCAACGGCGTTAGTGGAAAGTTTTGCGTGGCGTTGTCTGAGAAACAACAGCAGATCGGCGGTTTCCGCATAGGAGATTTGATCCAAGGAACCGCTTGGACAAAGCAATACCCTGAAAGGGAATTTGCCGATTATTACAGAGTGGGGTCTTTGAAACTCATACCAAAAGCGACGGATAAAATTGAAACAGCCGCTCCGCCGTGGGTCGGCGCTTTGCCCGATATGCAAACTTACGCGGACAGGGGTGCGCGAATGTTGAGCCGGAGTTCGTGGAAAACAAAATGTTTTAAATGTATTTGGGCAACTATGGCGAATGTAGAGGTGCAATGGGATTTTGACCGGAATATAAAAAAATATCGGTTTGAGAGTTTTTGTTACGGACCGAAATCTTGTAAATACTACAAAATGGGCAAACCTCGCGCTGTACCGTACAAAGGCAGAAGCGCGGCGATGGACGAAGGTTGGCTTGACGATTTATGTACAGAAAATAGGGATTATGATGAATAAAATCTTTATCAAAATTAAACAGGAGATAAAATATGGCAGCAAATAAAATTTATCAATTTTACGCGGAATTGGATGATTTTAAACCGAAGATATGGCGGCGTTTCCAAGTAACGGACAACACAACAATCGATCGTCTCAGATATATCGCCGAAAGAAAACCAGGGGAATTTGTATAATGATGTAAAAATATCGTTGAAAACGAAATTTTTACTACTGCAATGACGTTTTATAGATTGGATATGCAAGTGAAAAATTATCTTTAAAATTTGTCTTAAAAGATGGAGATATTTTATATCATGACGCATGTTACTTATTTTACCATACTTCTGATATCCCTTTCAAGCAGAATTATGCTGTAATATACCAAAATTAACGTGATTATACATAAAAAACATCAAGAACCTGCAAGTTCTCATTGATAATCAACTTCGCACTTGCAGGCCGCACTTTCAAAGAATTAAAACATTAATGATATTTTTAGATATTTAGTTGGCAGATTGATTCTCTACACATTTTAAAATGTCTTCTATATCTTTTGACAATTTATGATATAACGCCATATCTGTATAAAAATCAAGTAAAACTTCCGTTGAACCCAAATTAAACGGTACAACCTCGTAAGGTGAGATTTCCATTGAACAATATGCGTTTACCATAGCGTAAAAATAATCCGAATCAATATCTTTATATTTTTTATATGATTCTTTATTTGTGGATATAAAATCTTTCGAACATTTTTTGTATTCAGCTTTAAATATATCTATATACGAATCATATTTATTTATGTATTTGTTTATATATATATCTGCGAGACGGTTATACTGGACTTTCGCGTCAAATAGCAACATTTCGACCGGTTGCGTTTTGTAAACTTTTTTATATACTTCTTTGTCCCAATCACTTTCAGCGGTAATATAATCAACCGGCTCGGTTATCAACGTATTATAATATTTATTCATCGCTTTGTATATATGAAACCTTTCTTTAATTTGCAATTTTAAATTTGTCATTGCATCTTTATACAAATCGTGATTATCAGTATTTAAAAAATCGATTATACCGTTTTCTTTATATATTTCATCTATTTTATCTTCAATTTCACATATATTGAGATCATACCTTTTGTCAATCTCGTCTATGCAAACGCCAAGTTCTATACTTTTATTCTCTCTAAATTTTTCATATTTCAATTTAAGTTTTTCATATTTTTCTATTATTTTCGCTTTCAACATAAGCGGATTCGACGTAATAAAATATTCGAGTTTTAGTTTTGTTTTGTTGAACTGCCCGTCAAGCATTTGTTTGAGTTTGCTTAAATCTTTAATGCGGAATTTCGAGAATGTGGCGGATGTGCAGCACATTTGGAGTAATTTGAATGGTTTATAACTTAATTTTATAGTTACGTCCTGTTCATGTGCGGCTTTTTGCTTTACCGTCATTTTGTCGCATGTGTTGACTATTGTGATCTTTTGTATTGTAAGATCAGATATTCTTTCGCGTCTAAAACTGAAATTGGGAAAAACTATATTAATCGGTTTATAACAGTTTTGAGCGGTTATGCCATCTAATTCTCTTGAACATAAACAAATATTCTTATATTGTTCAGGTTTCCATTCAAGTTTTCCATTTTTATTCTGTTTATACTGTCCGGGGTCTTTAACAGACACTACCGGAGTTTTGCATATATCGCACAAACGTATCGCCGGGGTGTATTTGTAATCGTAATAAACTCTTTCCCATTCTTGCAAATCGTCGCATAAACGCAATAAAAAAGATACTGGATTTTTTTTGTAATACGGTCTGTAATATTTATCCGATTCATTTTCTTTGTTTACTGCACGGTATTGGAGATGGTGATCGTACATCGCAACGGCGGCAACTTCGGCTGCTGCGCGTTTTATAGTGTCGTGAAACCCGTCAAACGAACCGTTTTCATAAAAATGCAAAAGGAATGTGACAGCGGAATATACACCATGATCTTTTTTTTCCAAACGACTTTTGATTTCATCGTGAGGGATTATTTTAAAGAACAAACTGGAATCAAGTAACGAAGCAATACGGTTGAAGTTACTTCCCGTATCGTTGAAAGAGTAGAGCAGCGAGATATATTCAGTAAGCCTTTCATTGAATTTGGCGTTATGTTCTATAGGATATCCGATATCATGAAAAAGCGTACTCATGGCGCAGGCAAGTTTCATGAAATATGTAAATATGGTTTTATAGAGATAATCATTCCAATCGGATTCAAAAGTTACACGATTTTTTTTAATGCTTTCCATTATGGATTCTATTTTGGTTTTCTTGTAAATGATTTTATCGTTTTCATCTAAAGTTATATATTTTTGTGTGTTTAATGCCCTATTTAATTTTTTATTGAATTCAACATCCAATGAAAAAAATACATCTTCATAAAGAGTTTTTTCCCGTTCATAATGCTGTATATCATGCAAACAACTGTTTACGGCACTATTTATGTACGAAGGTATCACGTCGCTTGTACGCATTTTAACTTCTTCAATTGCTTCAGCCAAAAAATTATATTTGCTATCGTCAAGCAATACCATCGTTGCATAAAAATCGCGTATTTGGTGAATAAAATGATCACGGTAGTAGTCGTGGGCGGCTTCATCATATTTTATGCGGGTATGCATATCCCACTCAAAATCAAAGTATTTTTCAGAAAACAGACGCTCTATACCATTTATATTTATAAACTGCCTGACGACGTTCTCTCTGGTGTTTGCAAACAGTTCCATCATATCGCGGACAACATTTTCTTCGGTATATATCAGCCGGACATTTTCATAAGTGGTCGAATATTCGCGCTGGATTAATGTTATGGGATAGTCGTGTAATTCGTGTCTTTCCAGCCTCCTGTATATTTTATCGAAATCTTTGCTTGCAAAATGTTCCGGGGTAAGCCCGTATTTTTCTGTTACATAATCAAACCCGTCTATAAATTCAAGTAGCGATTCTCTGTTTATTATACTTAGATTATTTGTATCGTTCATTATTATTTATTTCCTTTATGAATATTATAGAATTTGTGTCAATAGTAGGATCGGGTTTCATTTCGGTTCGCTGAAAAAACGACATTATATATTCACGAGTTGGTCAGGTTTATTTATTTCCATAATTTTTGAAATTATTTAAAAAGGTCTACCACATCTTTTGCTGCCATAGGAAGTGCATTTTCGACATTTATGTATTTATATATCATACTATTTATTTTGCCATCGCTTTCAATAAATTCATATGTATTTTTGATTTTATCATAACTTAAACAGTTGCTTGATAAAGAACTTGGTGTAAGACCGTGTAATACTGATTCTCTATACTTTTCGTTATACGGGAACATTATAAAATGTATTTTATCGTAAATGTTATTAGGAATAGAAAGTTTGCCCATGATTTTTTCTTTAATTTTTTTCATTATTGCTATTCCGTTCATATTGTTAGTATGAATATCTTTTCCGTATATATCGTTGACTACAATAAATATATTAATGGCGGGGTGTATTTCTCTATGTATCCCGCTGGTGTAGAAATTACATATATTTTCCACAGTTGAATCAATGTGAGAAACATCATGAGTTGTCATATGAAATATATTTAACTTGTCTTTATTGGCCTCTAATTTTATTTTGCTGAGTTTGTTACTGTTAAGATTTAAAAATATATCATAAATGCTTGCTGCAAACCTTTCGGCACCCGGGGGCATATCAAGCACGATATTTTTATAGGCTTTCACCACATTTGTCGGAATATTTTTCAACAATGCACACAGCTTGAATTTAAAATTACTGACATTTATCTCTGTGCTTTTGGTACCCCGAAATCTTAGCTTTTCATTATAATCGGGACTTGATATGATTATATCAAGATAAGAATGTTTTAGGGGGGTTGAAACGGATGCTGAACTATCAACGGAAGGATCAATAAGGGGCGCAATTGCGGCAGAAGTGTCATCTGTTAAAGGGAAATCCAGTTTTGTAATAAGTTCGTTATATTTTAAGTCGGCATCAAGTATCGAATTGAAATATTTTTTAGCTATACAAATCTGCCCATTATCTTTAATAAACGAAACGCCGTCTTCTTTGATGCCTGAAATTCTGGCACTTAAATTTTTTATATTATCATCATCATGCGGTTTTCCTACAACTGGATCGTTAAATAAAATGCTTTCAAGAGATGTACCCACAAAATCCACATCAATATATAATGCGGGGTTATCTTTATCAACCTTGCATGTAGCGCAACATGATCTATCAGCGCATTTATCGCAAGCTATACTTTTTTCGAGCATATTCAAATAAAGAGCATGGTTAAGCGCAAAACACGTTTTTCCAGAACCACCTTTTATGGAATCAATGATTGAATAATTCATAATATTATATCGTACCTCCTACAGCTTCAATATTTGTGAGCAAATAACTTCCGGTGTAGCCATATCTTTCGCAAACCGTTTTGATATCCTCAGCCACTTTTTTTACGTTGTTCCCGTTTATTTTTTCGATCACGTCTTTTATCGAGTATTGTTGAATGTAACTGATTTTTACTTGATCGCATTCTTTCATTATGTCACTATACATTTTTTTGTCCTCGAAATATCGGAGTTCATATTCACTTGGATTAATAATGATTTTTTCCGGTTCGCTTTTTTCCAATTGGACAAGAGCGTAACGGTCTCGCAAAAGATGTAGATAAAGCATATCGTCAATACTTTTTACCGAACTGTAGAGGGCTGTGTAAAAATTAAGCTTGTATACATTTAAAAGCGATAAAAATTCATCACCGGGCATCATATTTTCTTCAAATAAAGTTTCCGATAATAATTTTACTATTTTGGCAATTTTATTGTAATTATCTTGCAGTTTGATCAAGGTTTTGTCTTTTCCGAATCTATTATCATCTATATAATATTGTATTTTTGTTTCAAATATCCCATTCCGGCCTTTTCCTGCAATTGCCTGATATGAAAAACAAATGTAAACCGCTCTCATCCTGTATATTATATCACAGACGGTCTGTTCTTTTTTCGGATCTTCCCCCGGGAACAACACGCTGTATAAAACGGGTTCTGATATAATATCCCTGTCGATGTTCTTAATGATCTGATATAGGCTTAAAACGATCGTTCCCTTTGGTTTTTTTGATGTATTTAAAATATCTATTTCAAGTTTTTGGATTCCTTTGCTGTTATTGTGTATATTCACTACATCGAAACTTTTTCCGTTATAACGTTCTTCGCGAACTATGTTACGCTTATTGTAATCGGAATCCGCCATAGCGGTATCTGAAGAAAGAAAAATATAAATGCTTTTATATTCTTGTTGTTTTTTAATATATCCACGCATATAGTCTATCATCGTAATGTTTACTTTATGAAAGACTTTTCCGTGTTCGGCTTTGTTATTCAAGCTGTGGCCGGATATGTTCGACATAAGCCCGAATGTAAATCCTGAATTATATAAATTTCTATCAAGGCGGTAAATTTCGTAATAATCGCGGAACCCATGCTTGGAAACATAGTTAGTGTAATAATCCGTGGAGTTTATCGTTTGAAATTCATGTGCATAATATAAATTCGGACAATCAAGAAAAAACATGAGTGAAAATTTATTAATAAATTCTTTCAATTTTTTTGTGCTTTTTCCATTGATTTCTTCAAAAAAGCGATTTGAATCATTACGGTCATCGTTGAGCGTGATATTTATTTCACATTTACTGCCTTTACCTGCTGGAACCGTTATTATTACGCCGTTAGTTGAAGAATTGTTGCTGTTGTCCTGTCTAAGCAAATACCATTCGATGTCAATTTTATATTCGCTGTTAATTTTTTCTTCTTCAAAGTCATATTCCAGGCATTTATGCAAAGTTTCAGCTAATTCCTTTAAACGTGTTTCTATTCCATTTCGATTCTTGTTCCCGCGGATATTGCCGATAATCCCAACAGTAAATCGCGGTTTATTATTATCCGTATGCTTACTTGGCTCTGATACGGGAAGTGTGGTGCGCCATTCTTTAAACGCCATCATGATTTTTTCGCCGAGCCTGACCGGGCGTATGTCTTCAATACCACCGGTTTCTGAGAGTGGAACACACTCGCAGGGACTATCTGAACCGCCTATTTTAATTAATTCGACCGCAAGGCTATCGTTGTCGCGTTTATAAATAATGTAACGTTTGAATCTAAGTTGCGCATTATTAACAAATATATGTGTGAAAACTATTTTTAAAATATCTTCCTTTGATAATTGTTTGAATTCTATGCAATTTGTGTATTGTATCACATTATGAACAAACATAAAAGTCGCGGATGCAACATGAGGAGAATACATCGTGACATTGTTATTTTCGTCGATTCCGAGTTTTAATACATCGGGAATAAACGGCATAGCGATGTTTGTCCCCTGGTTTACATTGCTCAAATAAACATATCTGAGGATTTCACTGTATGTGTCTATGTACTTTAAGAGGTCGGATTCAAAATATAAAGTTTTTATTTTGCCGTCAATAAATTCCGCATATTGTTTTTCTAATTGTTCAAACCTATTCAAGGCTGATTTTAAATTTATTTTATGTTCGTCATTTATATATGTATAGTCAATTTTATTTTTGATTGCATCGAATTTTTCACTTGCTTTTGCGCTATCGTATAAATTGGACGAATCGGCATAATTTTGCGCTATATCCAAATAAACGTCCAAAAAACCCTGCTTGCTTTTAATTGCGGGGCGTTGGTTATTGATGTAGTTTTGGAATGCGGTATTTAGTATTTTATCCAATAAATCATTATTTCCGCTCATATATACTCTCCGTTTGTTTATAAAATGTAATTTATCATGTTTTACATTTTTTACTACGAAGATCCGGGCGGATCTACCTCCGTATTTATATCATTTTTTTCTTCGGTTTTTGCGGTGGGATTAGTTCCAAGTAAATTGCCCTCAGGGTTGTATAACCCGTAAAGATAAAGTATGATTTCAAGCTTTGGATCTTCGGTTTCTGAAAATGGTGAATATAGAGCATCGTAGAGCGGTTTGAACTCTTTATTGAAAATTTTGGAAATGTTTGTGTCGTTATTGAGCATATAATCGATCTTGGTTTTTATTGTAGATACACCCGCAGAAAATTCTCCGGAAAACGGCAAAATAATATTTTTTACGTAATCAAACAATATTTGTAATTTTTTATTATCATTGTTCAACTTGTTCAACAACTTATATATTTTTATATCATTTAAAATATTAACAGAAGGCTCAATTTTTTCATCAGGAGATGCAAATATTTGGGATATTATCGCATATCTGATAAAATATATACTATCAATAAAATTATTAAATAAAATACCATTGTATTCAAAAGCTCTACATAAAATATCTAAATACTTATTTTGATCCAACCCTAATAGAGCATACATGACAACGTCCGGATAAACTTCGGTTATAATTTCATTAAACGCTTTTTTTGTTTGTTTTTCAACATAGCTAAAAAAATTTTCCCATATTGAATTGAGCCCATTTATTTCATCAAATTCAATATTATTAAGGTCGTCTTTATCATTTTTAAGTCCTTTAAGCTCTTTAACATATTTTTCTATTCTATCATCGCTCGAACATGGACGATGCTCAAAGTGTTGATTTTCAGTTATACTTTTAATTTGATCATTAATGTATTTTTCAAAAGGAATAAATATATCGCTATTTAATGCAGGTAAATTATTTTTTGCACACTCAATTTCTTTATACTCAATTATATATCTTTTTATATTTTCCAATATCCATATACATCCGCTTTTTGTGGAAACCAATACCGGTTGTTGTTTTATTATTTCATTTATTGCCGGATAACATTCAGAAATTATTACGTGTCCAAGTTCATGAGTGATAAAATCAAGGACATTTGCGACATCGAATAAAGTTTCTGAAGGAATTTTGATTATTATGAGTTCTTCATTTTTAGACCTTAACTTCTCAAAAAGATAATTTATATCAATTTTCGACCGCGTATCCGCTACCACTAATACATGGTAATGGCAATATTGATCTATGTCAAGCACTTTAAGTATCATTTTCGCAAAGTTCATATATGCCGTTAGCATTACGGCTACATTTCCGAGAAATGACGGTTCCCTTTGGGGATATTCAAAATCGCGGTAATAATCTATAATGGTATTATCGATCAGCGTATTTATTGCGTTTATACCGTTCACAATGGAATCCATTTTTCGATTGATATCGTCAATTTCGTTTGCCGGATAATGGATTGGAGTAGAAGAAATGTCATACTGAACTTGATCGTTTGTTTTTTGATAATCACCAAGAAGAACTGCTTTTGCCTCGTTCACAAAAAACATGATTTGCTCCATATATGGCAAAAGTACACGCCCTGTATGTATTGATTTCAATGTTTGACTGACCCTGATCATAAGGCGTTTGAAATCCTCGCATAAATTCGGCGAAGAAGATTTATAAGCATCCAATAATGGAATGATAAGATTATCTAATTCTTCTATATAACCATTAATTTTAATATATGCTATGCTTTCGTTATTAAAATTATCACCATTAGGGGGAAAATTATTCATTTTTTATTGGCCCTTCTCTCTTTTTTAGTTATCTTTCTGTTTGTATAATTGGATTTTATATGTAACGAAGTATTATACAAGAGGAGATTATGATTGTCTTTAAATTTATTGTCGATATATAATTTGGCCAATTTGCGGCAATCATTAATTTTTCCGGTAACGGTGTAATCATATCTTCCCGGCACAACATATATTTCTTTCGGGGCAGGGTAAAATATTTTTTCTTTGCTTAAAGTTTTTATTAGCGAATCTTTCTTAAAATCCTCCGTAAATTTTGCTATGAATTTTATTGATGCGGTGATCCCGCCGGATTCTTTCCAATTTTTATAATTCATTTCATGTGGATCTAACCCCAATGTAGAATAAGTATTTGTGATTTTCATATTTTTATCCGTTAACGGAGAAATATTTTGTAAATCAGTTAAAAATTCAATAATTTTGCCGTATGAATTTGACCTGAATACAGCAACAATAGAATTCGGGAGCAAAGTGCCGAATATGTGATATTTTATATATTTGTTTGATTTTTTTCTTTTTATATAATCATTTACAGTTTCACTAATTTTTTGTCCCCCGCCGAATATATCCGTAAGCGAATCGAATCCTATAATCGTTACTACAATAACCGGGAGACCATTTATTTTGTTTTCAGAATATTTTCCGTGTGAAAATAGTTCCCCTGCGGAAGCGTTTCCATAATTACTTTTATCATTGTTTATATTCTTATGCAAGCAGAATATTGGCAATTTTTGACGTTCAAGATATAATATCTTGCTTTTGGTTTCATCATTATGATTTGTCAATAATGACTGTTTTTGGATATTCTCGAAAGAATCTATGGGAATTATATCGATACCATCAAATGTATACCATGCCATAAAATTGAAAGTTCGCGGCTCGATAACCGGGTCTTTTTCATTTACTGAACGTATAATACGTTTGTAAAATTTTAGGATGTAATAATTTTTTTCTGCTATTCTATCCGCTCCCATACTTTCTCCATATCCTTTGTTTTTAATAGATTGGCCTCAGTGAAAACAAAAAAATTTCGCATCGAATTCAAAAAATAACAAAATCAAATAATGATACTGGATGAATCCGCCGCGAAAGTTTTAACTGGGATTATAATATATATTTAACTATTTTTGAATGCCTCATATAATTCTTTTAGTTTTATATATTCGGCATCATTTTCTAATTCTTCTTCATTAACATCACCGACAGTAATAGGGATATGCATTATGGTTCCGAAAGTATAAACGCGAACTCCTCCCTCTGCAAAATAGGGTTCCTTCGCATATGTATCAATAGTAGCTTTAGCTACCTCGTTTTCTTTCTTTTCCATTTTTATATCCTTCCTGTTTCATCATTACTGTTTCATCATTAAATCATAATACACATCATACAATATAAAAAGCGCCTTCTCTCTTTGAAAAAGAACAAAAGGCACCCCTCCCAACCGTTTCACCGGTTGGGCTTATACGATTCTTTTGTCAAGAATTCTCATGATTTTCATGATTTACATTCCTAAAATTTAAATTTGTTTTTTGCAAAATCGAAATATACATTCATAAAGAATGTAATTCCGACTTATACCACAACCTATCGCCTATTATACCACATTTTATGTAAAAATGTCAACAGTTTTTTATAAATAAATAAAATTTCGTACATATTGCACAAAATTTCAACATTAATTTTGATGATTTTATACAATACTTTTATGCGAACATAAACTATTTTATTACCGTTGAATAAATAATAATTATAAAAAGATTTTATAGGATATTATCCAAAAGTATGCGGTCGAAATATTAATAGATTTTCGTAGAAATCGAAAGCAAATATGGCGTGCTATTGATCATCTATAATCAAGAGCAACGCTATTGCCAAATTATTCCCACCGTATTTATCAAAATAGCAAAAACATCCAAATGAATTCTTTTTTCGTTTTCTATCATGTTTCTATTTTATCGTATCTTTCTTTTTCAAGGTTTTAGAACTGGTCTACTATATATGGTTGCATTGGAAGCGGTTCTTATTTCGACATAAAGGCCTACGTTTTTTGCGGTTCTTCCTCGAATTTGGGTAAAAGTTAAAAAAAAGGACATCGAAAGGTGTCTTTTTTTATGATATAATGCAAAATAAAAACAGGAGAATGCAGAAATGAAATATAAGGAATTTAATATAAATAAAAAGTTGTTCGGAGAAAAATATCTGATTTACGATTGGTGTGAATTAGAAGACATAACTCATATTTATGTTAAATCCCAAAGTAGAACGGGTATGTGTCCATTGTGCGGTGAGGCAAGCGAAAAATATCATGCGACATATAGGCGCAGCATACAGATAATACCAATGAATAGAAAAACAACATACGCCAAAGTAATTGCGTACAAATATGATTGTTGTAATGAAAATTGCCTGCAAAAAGTGTTTATGGAATCGCTGCCATTTGCGCTGCCCTCGCAAGTGAGAAGTACAGAATTGAATCTTTTGATTTTGGCAGTTTCTCTTTTTTTGAGCAACGAGGGGGCAAGCAATGTACTTCGGCTCATCGGAATCAAAGTGAGCGATGACGCAATAAAAAGACTGTATGACACAATACAGATACAAGACGCTCCTGACATAGAAGCCGTTGGTATCGACGATGTGGCAATTCGGAAAGGACAGCGGTATGCTACTGCCATATATGATATAAAAGACCACAGTTTGATAGCACTTTTAGAAGACAGGGACGCGGGGACTTTGAAAGAGTGGCTGAAACATCATAAAAAAATCAACCTTGTCACTCGTGACAGATTGAGTGGATATGCTTCTGCAATTAGCGAGATATTACCGGACTGCGTTCAAGTCGCAGATCGGTTTCACCTACTTGCTAATCTGATAGAAAAGATGCGCGATATATTCCGTGAAGCGATTCCCGAAGAAATATTCATAAAAGATGGCCAGATATTGGACTTTCCGCCGGAAAGGGTAAAGAGATTAAAAGTATCACCCGCTTCGCCGTTGTTGAATCAATATGAATACGATAACACAATACCGTTAGATGAAAATAGCGAACCAATTACTTACGACAATAAAAAGCGCAACCTTGCCAGTAAACAATACAAGCGGCAAGCCGAAAGCCGAAAAAAAAACAAGATATGATATGGGCAATCCAAAAGAGATGGGCGGAACTGCCCAAGAAAAGAATCAACACCATTTCCAACGAATTTTTACTCAATCATCGTTCCGCAAAAAAATACATATATATGCCGGAAGCTGAAATCAATAGTCTTGACGCTCCGGTTAAATACAAAAAAAGAAAGACGATAATGGACGATTACTTGAACGTCATCTACAAAATGCTTCGCGATAAGAGAAAACCCGAAATCATCATGGCGTATGTCACAAAAAAGGGATACAGCGGTAATTTACATAGTTTAGAAAAATATATAGCATTATTAGCGAAAAATAACTTTGAAATTAGACTGTACAATGGTTTCGCGTATGGTTTTTTCTATCCTGATGATGTTACAGTAATCCGAAGAAACGAATTGATTAGATATATAGCAACTAAAAATCCCAAGACGAAAAAAAGTGAAATTGTGGCGCTATATTTTGAAAGTATAAAAGATAAATATCCCGTTGTCGCTGTGTTAAAAGACGCATACGATGAGTTTTATGAAATTTTATTGGGGGGCGTTCCCGATAAATTAGACTGTTTCATTAATAAATATAAAAATTCTGTTGCAGTCGGCTTTATTTATGGACTGTTAAACGATATTACACCCGTCAAAAATGCAATATCGCATACAGAGAGTAATGGTTTTGTTGAGGGAAACAACAATAAATTCAAACTTATTAAGCGGATTCTATATGGCAGGGCTAATTTAGATACGCTTTTCAAGAAATGCTATCTCGCTTTCAATGTTAATTTGAAAGACTTTGACTTGGCTTGCTTACTATAATAAAAATAAAGATGCCTCTATTTGAAGCATCTTTATTTTTGCTCACTTTTTTAACTTTTACCCAAATTCGAGGAAGAACCTTTTTTGCGCCGGCTTTTTTACGGTCAATATTATGCTTTATATGGCAAATACCAGTATTATCTTTATTTATACATTCAATTCCTTTTTCTTTTATTATTAATGAAATAAAATTTTCGTTCTTTTAATTAAATTAATTTCAAATTATTATTTTTTATATATTTTTCCGCTTCCCTTTTTGTTTTAAATGAAGCCAGCCAAAAGCCATTCCCCGCCAGATATCCCTCATCCACTTCGATACTATAATACCATACGCCTGTATCATTGTTATGATTAATGAATACCCTGGTATTTGGATTATTGATATAATTATTGATTTCGTCCGCAAGCCATTGCGGAATTTCTTCAGTGAATTTTTTTTTTATTCCCATAATATTATCTCCATTTATATCAGCGTTTTCTAAAAATTCGCTGTTGATTAGCTAAATTGATAATTTCATTTTGCATTTTACTTGTCCAACGATAATTTATATTGCGAACTCCGGCGGGTTCATCCACATCAAGAAATCCGGCGATCGTATATACCAGTTTTACGAATTCATCATCAAGATGCGGCGGCGTCCACATGCCGGAACGACATATAAATATATAGTCTATCCCTTCTTTTATGGTTGGGTTATAATATAAATCATGTATTGAACCGTATACCTGTCCTATTATTTCCGAATTTTCACATTGACTGTCAGAGCGTTTTACCCACGAAACACTATTGATTATATTTCTGTTTATCAACAGCTTCGCCCAATTCCCGCAATTTATCTCTGAATGACCGCTATCATAACAGTCGTCGTGGAAATCTATATTATACACGTTTATATTTTTATTTGTCATTGAAATATCATGGCATATCTCCGCAATATCTTTATGGGACTCATGGATTGATAATTTTGTATCTTCCTTTTTATATTCGTCAACGAGGCTATACAATTCATTTAATTCGTTATTTAAAACTTGTATTTTTCTCAGATCGGGTTTTCCAAATAATTCATTGCCGATATCGGAATCGGCATATAAAGACATCCAAATAAATAATTGAAGACCCCTTTCAATATTTTCTGTCTGCGAGTCCGGGAACATAAAAGCTCTTTGCTCTATGGTTGCATCGATGAAATAATCCCAGTCTATGCTTAATATATTTATATATCTTCACCCTCTTTTATGGCAAAATTCCACATTAAAATCTCAAATAATACGAGTTTATATTTAAGATTTTAAAGGGTTTTCTTCGCATACTTTTACATCATGGAGATAACTCTTAACGATATTTTTAAAATCGCCGTTAAGTATCCCTTCCACGATATATTCAAAGGAAGGTTTTTTATTTTCGCCGATTCGCTCAAGTATTTTCTCCCCATGCACGAAATTTTTCATACCAATCTCGCCGATAGATATATAAACTTCAATATCATATTCGATATGTTCGCTGTATATTTTTGTTTTGGGATTGCTGCTTAGGAACAGTAAGGAAATAAATTGATGTTTTCAATTTGAATCGCTGGCAAAATCGTGTTTATTTTCAAACGCAAATAGTCAAGTTATTGTTTGACTGTTCCTTACCTCGACATGAAGGCATACGTTTTCCGCGCCGGCTGTTTTCCGGTCAATATTATATCTTATAACGTAAATATCGGCATTATCTTTTTCGTACATTTAATTTCCCTCTTTTCTGTCATTTTTTTATTTATTTTAATTTTATTGTTTTCATGTAAATTTCGAAATTTTGTTTGTAATTAATCATTTTATATTTTATTTTTAATCGCCGGACAAAAATATTTAATGTAACTAAATAATGATATCAAAAATTTTTTTGCCGTCGATTTCGATCCATTCCGCTTTGCGTTCTTTATTAGATTCCTTACGAAAATCGAAGGTCAATAAAAATCCTGTATCGGCATTTTTGATTTTGAGATAGTTGGCAAGTTGAGCGTATGCCGATTTTTGATATTTCGGGCCGTGCCATATTTTTAATTCGACGATAAACTGCTCGCTTTCATAACTTACGATAATATCTATTTTAAAATCGTTTGTCTGGCTTTCAATATAGAAAAAACCATGCCCGTTAATTAACGGCTTCAGATAACTTAAAAATAATAGCCCGCCGTGACGCTCTAAAAATTCTATATCTTTTATACTGTAAATTTCGGCGTAATGCTGCGCGAATTTTTGAAGGCATAATTCCATGTTGAATCGTCCGTTTTCGACTATTTCGCTTTTCTGAGGGATTTTGACATTCATTTCGCCTGAAATTTCATTGTGCGAAATAAAATAATTATATATCCGCATTTCAAATATCCTGTTTGAGATTTTTATTTGATTATTTTCATCTTTGAAATATCCGAACATATATCCTAATTTTATCGTAGGATTGTCTATATTAAATGATTTATCTTTGCCGAGGAACAGCAGTTCATATAAAATATTTTTTAAATCCGAATAGTTTTCAATATTTTTAATCAAATCGGCAAATAAAGTATTTTCTTCTTTGAGCAGTATTTGTACTACTTCCTGTATTCCATCAATAGTCCAATTTTTATCCAGTTTTTCATCAATACGCTGACAAATCCTCGAAACCAAAAATGGATAACCGTTCGTATATTTATAGATTTCATCGGATATTGCGCCTATATCCATGCCTGTATTGTGATCCGCTTCGTATTCGTTCAGCATCGTAGCGATTTCTGCCGGGTTGAACGACATATCGACTTCAAAATCTACGGCAATATTCCACGGCGAATTATATATTTTGGTTTCTGTTTCAGCCGGAGTATATAACCCTTCGTTTATCATTTTTAGTTTTATATTTTTTATATCATATACGCCCGCGAGAATTACGCTGTGGAAAGTATAGTCGTCGCCGCTTTTCCGGGTTAGAAATTTACTTCTGAGCAAACTTAAAAAATGAAGAAAAACTTTATTGTTGCTTATTTTATCCACTTCGTCTATCATAAGCACAATTTTTTTGTCTCTGCACATATTTGTTATGTGCCTGCTGAGCGATTTAAAAGTCTGCACGTCGTAATTCAACCATTTTTCAGTATAATCGGTTTCAATATCCATTAATTGCAGCGCTTCATGAATAAGTTCCATAAATGCGGCGCAAAAATTTTTATCCGATTCAAAACAATCTTCACCCAAATCTTCAAAACTGATTTTAACGGCCGTATAATCGTCTTTTATATATTTCCTCAATTCATATAGCGTTGTTGTTTTGCCGTATTGCCTCGCCCTGTTTATAGTAAAATAACTGCCGTCGTCAACCAGTTTTTTGATTTGCGTTATTTTATCATGAATATTTACCATATAATCTTCTGCGGGAGTACATATTCCCGTTACATTAAATTTTTTCATAATCTACCTTTCGGAATTTTCCCATATATATCTTTAATATTTTTATTATACCATATAAATATAAAAATTTCAATACGCAATATTATAAAATTGATTTTTAATCGCTGTATTGCGTCATATAACGGATTGGTTATAAGTTACAACCATTCATCTTCGAAATTTTACTGCCGGGGTGATTTAACGGAAAAAAACAAAAAAGCCATTTTAAAATGACTCGCTTGTTTTTTTATATATGGTAATTATACAACATATTTTTTCCACCGAAAAATTGAATTTCTATTTTTTACAAATCGAAAACTTTAAAATTAATCGCAGTCGTAATAAATTTAAAATATCCTGAGACTATTTTATTACTTTAAGATGTGATTTTCAACATTTCATCGAAATATGTGTAATAAGATTCAAATTGACAACCGCCATATTTCCTGATAAAATTAAATGTATATTAGATTATATTTAAAATCTCGATATAAAAATTTGACAATGATTTAATTTTTTTGGGTATAATTTTATAAATATTTTTTATAGGTGATAAATTAATGTTTTTATTTTTAACCATCGGCGGCAGAAATGATTTTTCAACGGAAGAATTTAATAATATTTGTGAAAAATACTATTTTGACATATATAAATATTGCGCGGCTCGTTTGGATAAATCAAACGCTGAAGATATAACCCATGACGTATTTTTTTTATTTTATAAAAAACGGAAAATTATCGAAAATAAAAATTATAAATCTTGGTTGTACGAAACAGCTAATAATCTCATAAAAGATTTTTATAAAAAACAAAAACGTAAAATAGAAAATGAAATGTATATAAATGAATCAATAACCGAAATACTTTCATACGAACAAAATTTTGAACTTATTAACGATTACGAGATAGAACAATACAAAAATGAAATTTTGGCAACATTATCAGATCAGGAACGACATTTATATAATATGAATTACATAGAAAAACTATCGCATTATCAAATTCGCGAAAAACTTTCAATAAATGAAAAAACATTAGAGAAAAGATTATACCGTTTAAAACAAAAAATAATTATCGGTATAAATAATAAATTGAATAATCACAAATAAGAAAAGCAAAATACACAAATTAATACGCTCGAATTTGTGCAAATATACAAAAACATAAGAATATTAAAAATCTTTTGTCTGGTTTTGCGATTTCGAGCCATTAGTATATAAGGAGTCATTAAAATGAATATCAATTTTGAAAAAGGTGATAACAATATGGATAAGAGGAGGTTAGATAAAAATGATTTATTAAATAGATTCAACACGGCCGAATTAATAAAATATTTGAACGACATTATAGACGCCGAAATAAAAAAATCGAGCGAAATGGATACAGATATGATCGATGAGTGCGTTGACTGGATGCTTGAATTAAAAGGAGTGGAGATCGAACTTTCGGAAGAAGATATAAAAAAACGTGTAAATTTTATAGTTGAAAAGAATTATACTCCGAAAAAAAGACGATTTTTATTACTAAAAATAGCTGCTGTTTTTATAATCGTTGGATTTTTCATTCAAACCACTGCTGTTATGGCATTTCATGTAAACTTTTTCGGAAGTATGATTAACTGGACTCAAAGTATGTATTTAGAAATAGTTGGTACAAGTATAGAAAAAGACAACATAAAAATTGAAGCATCCGGTTCACGACAATATAAATCTATTGGCGAACTTGAACAGGCAGAAAATATTAAAGTGCTAAAAGCGACTTATTTACCGAACTATATAAAATTAGATTCTGTAATATATGCGTATGACTTTGAAAAAAAACAGATAAATATTTTTTATGACGATTCCCTTACATCATTAATTATCATGTTAAATAATAAATTAGAAATAGATAATACTGCTGAAAATATTTATCAGTGCAATGGAATAAATTTCCGAGTATTCATAGACAAAAATACAATATTATGGGAATATAATGATAATTCATATCATCTTACTTGCGGCTTCGATATTGTCGAAGAATACGAAAATATTATTAAAAATGTAAAATGAAAGGGTTTATAATTATGAAAAAGTTAAATAAAAAAATATTATTTATTTTGTTAATCGTTGTAATAGGGACAATAGCATCGCAACCTTTACAAGCATATAATAACAGAGTTTCCCATATACACGAAAATAAATGTGACTGTGAATATATTGAATACGAATATAAAAACATCCCCGAAGAAAAAGTAGAAAAAATAACGAATTTTATATTAGAAATTCAAGATGATTCGCCGTCAAAGAGCAATATCTTTTGTATATTTGGGCACGATATACAAACAGGAATCGTTAATATATATGAACACAACATCTATCCGACTACCCCAAAATGTAAACTATCAACATCATCGGTGGAATATTGCGCTCGAAACGGTTGTGATTATTTTAAAGTAACGAAAACATATGTCAGTTATGTTACGTGTCATTGAAGCAAAACGCAAAAAGATGGGGATAAAGAAAGAAACAGCGTAGTGCAAATACGCTGTCTCAGGAAATAACGATAATATACCCCGTGATATTATGGCAGTCCCGGATATATTATAAAGGAGGCGAGTCCAATGGTTTAGTTAATATTTTCACGAGCGGCAAAACTCTGAAAGTACGCACATACCTTTTTGAACCCTGCTGAAATATCCTCATTTCATATTATGCCATAGAATTATGAATTTTTAAACAAAAACGAAAAAATAAGGAGTAAATTTACATATGAAAAGAAATTTTAAATTAATTTGCTTTATGATTGCTGTCATTATGATGTTATCCACTATGTCTTTTTCCGCATTGGCTGTTGATGAAGCAGTAATAGCTGACAGCGTAATAGAAATACCCGTATGTGGCGATGACTGTGCAGACCTTCACGACGAAGAAGAACCCGGTGGAAGAAATGTGTTGTGTTTTTTATTTGGATGTGATTGGAGTACCCAGTCTTATCCAGAAACTGCATGGGACGGTACTTATTGTATTATGGTACGATATTATGTTAAATGTCTAAGGTGCGGTGATAAATATTATGGTGGTGGATGGACTTATGGTCCCACGCATGTTTGGACTCCGAAACCCGGCGGAGGATATATATGCAAAAATTCTTTCAGATATTCAAATGGAGACGGTACTTGGACGAGTGCTGATTGTAATATGACGAAAAATTAATTAAATTTATTATTAACCAAAATATATGAAACGACTTTTAAGTATTATGCAAAGGATAAGGAAATTTAACTTTCCTTATCCTTTGGATGAAAATTAATAATTTAATAAAGGTAAATTTATGTTTATAATAAAAAATTCAATTAAAAATATATACAGATATAAAAATAAATATATATTATTTGGGATTTTATATCTAATAATAATATTGGTCGCTTCTCTCTGCGTAAATATTTTTGTACAAATGGGGAAAATCACTGATAATATTCTTAAAGAATATGCCGGTGTTGTAAGATTTGATACGGGTATTAACTTTACAAAAAATAAATATTTAGAATACAAAAATATAGAACATATTGAAAACATGAAATTTTTTAGATATAATTTCGCTACAAATTTTCTAAAGGAAAATGTTTCTGAATTGGAAGTAGAATTTCATATTGCCGATAATGTCGAATTGTTGAATCCGGGTCCCCCAGTTTTTATTTTGGGATATAATATGTCATTATTACACCTTGCAAAAGAAGATTTTAAAATTGAAACTGGAAGAATGTTTGAAAATGATGACGAATGTGTAATAGCGCAAAATGCTGTTCGTAGAAATTTTGAAATAGAGCATGGATGGCAAGACGATCTTGATAATTGGAACTACTTAGACATAGGCGATATTATAATTATTAAAAATGACGAAGGAATTTATAAAAAATTTACGATTGTCGGAATACAAGAAGAAGATACTGCCAATGATGCAAATACAATAAGAAGAATGTTATATACAACATTAGAAGGTGCAGAATATTTTACTGCTATTGCTTCCAATGCAAGCGGACTTAGTTATATAACTGCGCCAATTGGAGAAAATATCAATCATTTAGATTTTAATCCTTTAAGAAGGATTTATATGGGGCTTGATGTGTTGATTTATTTAGATTCACCTGAAAGTTATTTTGATTTGAGAAATATAATGCACAAAGAAGCAGACATAATAATTGAGCCATTATTTCCGAATTTTCGCACTCTTATAAATTTAACACAAAATATGCAGACATGGAGTATAATTTTTATGATAATTATCGGATTAATAATCATATCTATAACAATTATTTCAGCAATAATTTTATTGAACAACCGCAAATATGAAATCGCTGTTTTGCGATCTGTCGGAATGAAAAAAAGTAAACTTATAGTGAGTTATCTAATAGAAAATCTTGCGTTTATTTGGGGTATTAGTATTATTTCGTTGATAACTGCACAATTTATAACAGGGATATTTACGGGCAATGTATTTGCAGGTATTCAGAATTTGGTATCTCCCGAAATGTTTGAAAGTCTAACTCATGGTGCAAATCTTGAGTTGTTGTTGAAAAACATAGGCATTGTATTCGGCGGAACAACTGTTGTTGTGATGTTGTCGTTGATTTTGGCGTGTATCAATATAATAAGATTTGAGCCGTTGAAAATATTCAACAAACAATATTAGGAGGATTGGTGAATAATATGATTTTAAACCTTGAAGATATATTTTATAAATACAGAAAAAACTCGCAGTATATTCTTAATGGCGTGACGTATGAGTTTGAAAAAGGCAAGCTGTACGCAATTATGGGCGGTTCGGGTTCGGGTAAAACCACGCTTATTTCAATAATAGCCGCTCTTGACAAACCGACAAGCGGCAAAATATATTATGACAACGTAGATATATCAAAAATCAACGGCGACGAATACAGAGCAAATAAAGTCAGCATTATTTTTCAACAATATAATTTATTGTATAATTACACCGCCGTTGATAATATTACGACGATATTAAATGTGAGCGGATATAAAGGTGATTATATGCAAAGAGCCGATGAATTGTTAGAAGAAGTCGATATAGCAAAAGAAAAACGAAAATATGTCGTGCAGAATTTATCAGGCGGAGAACAGCAGAGAATAGCGATAGCACGGGCGATAGCGTCAAATTCGGAAGTGATTCTCGCAGACGAACCTACGGGGAATTTAGATAAAAAAAATGGAGAGAATGTGATGAGTATATTTAAGAATTTGATGTTAAAATATAATAAATGCGTTATTATTGTTACACATTCGGATTTTATAGCAAATTACGCAGATTTTGTATTGAAAATAGATAATGGTAAAATAATGTATCATTGAAAGAAGCAAATTAACATGGGGATAAAATAAAAGGGACGACATACCGTAAATATGCTGTCCCCGGAAACAAGATAATATACCCTGTGATTTAATGGCAGTTCCGGATATATTATAAAGGAGGCGAATCCAATGGTTTAGTTAATATGCGCACGAGCGGCAAAATTCTGAAGTACGCACAGTGACCTTTTGAACCCTACTGAAATATCCTCGTTTTAATATTATGCCATTAATTTATTACCAAATTATTAAAATAAAGAAAGGGTTAAAAAATATGCTAAAAATAAATAATCTAATGAAAAAATTTATTTCTATCGTTCTTATTGTAATTATATTAGCTTGCTCATTATTCGTTATACCAGCCGATGCTACTACATATGATGTATATTTATCTCGTTTTGAACAGGAATCGGGAATGACAGCATGGTGTTGGGCAGCGTGTGCTGAAATGTTGGCGCGAAACCAAGTTAGTACATCACGAAGACAACGCGATGGAGTGATATATGTATATGGGTCAGCGATTAATGAAGCTGGCAATTCTTTGGATACAAAAAAAGCTTCCGATTATATCTCTAATAATAGTATTAGTACGATACGAGGAGATGTTCCTTTGATTGAAAGTGCCGTAAAAACGAAAATTTCTTCCGGGTATCCAATTATTGCTGGTATTTCTGGTTTATCAAGTAATGACTATTTTCACGCATTTGTTATAGACCAATATACAGATACTACCAGCAAAGTTAGATTGGTTGACCCCTGGATAGGTAATACATCTCGCTATTCATATAATTATTCTGACCTATTAATTGGTTGGTCTTATATAACTGGTTGGGGAAATGGTTTTTGGTATTGGTATGTATCAATAGTATAATGGATAATATATTTTAACGAAGGGAATTGATTTTATATGAAAAAAATAATGATTATAATATTGCTCATTTTAAGTTTTACGTCTTTTATGACAGTATTTGCTGAAAACAATGATATATTACAAATCGAAAGCATTGAATTTGAAAAAAGCAAAGATGAAATTTATGCGCTTAAAGATGAAATAAGTGAATATATTAATAATACTATCCGCGACGAAAATGAACAACATCTTTATTCAAATAAAACCCACAATTATATAACTGCGGAAGATATTAATTTTACCAACATGTATAAAGAATATTACAATATAGATGAAATTTTAACGAAAAATTTAAAAGGTAAAAAAGCAATAGATTTTTTTAAAAATTGCGATTATGTCTGGATTATGCCGTTTTCCTTTGATGATATTTCTATTATTGTAGTTTTAACACGCGGACAACCCATAGACGAAGAAAGAGCTTATTCATTAATCGACGAAAACGGAAACAGGTTATTAAGCGATGAAAAAATTGCAGAATTAAAAGCGAGAGAAGGACATTGGTATATTAATTCGATAGGTATTGACTATTTAGATACAAGATACGAAAATTCAATAATACAAGCTAATGATGTTCAATACACAAAAGCAATTAATAATACTCTCTATTATATATTTATACCTAATTTGCATACTTCTGCTGCTTTTATTGCGACAAATGATGGAAATTATATAAATTGTTTCAATAAATATTTACTTAATGAAAACAATATAAATTCAACCGAGATTTATATAAAACAAAATGAAATAATAAATCTATATGAAAAATATGCTTTAGCTTACCAAAATATAAATGCAAATGGGGATATGCGTGCGGGTGGTGTATTATCCGTAGATACACCCGAACACAATTCTAATTCCATAAATCCCGTAATTATAAGTATTATGGTGATTATTGCGATATTAATATTTTTATTCGCTAAAAAATGTAGATTTTCGGGAATAAAAAAAATATAGTTTAATATTAAGGATGAGGATAAAGTAAGAGGGACAACGTAGTACAAATACGTTCTCCCCCAAATATCACGATAATATATGCCGCAATTTTAGGCGATTTCAAACATATATTATCAAGAAAGAGAGGTAAATCCATGAGTCCACCGGGTTAAATAAATATGCGCACGAACGGCAAAATTTTTATAAGTGTGCAACCCTTTGAACTATTCTGAAATATCCTCAATATTAATATAATGACATAAAATTATTACAAAAATTATAAACATAAAAAAATTAATTGAAAATTTAATCTGTGATGAATAATTAACTATTTATCGTAATTAAATTTAAGAAAGAAGGAACAAAAATGAGTAAAACAAAAAAAAGGGTAATTATGTTATTATGTGTCTTTGCCCTTATGACAGTATTGATGACTTCCGCATTTGCATTTAAATACAAATGTACAGGTGGAGGCGACACGGATGTACCCGCCACGCATTCTTTTGGACCGTTTTGGATGTATTCTCATAATTATACATACAACTGGCATAATGCAATACCATTAGATGGAGGACCAAATTTTGGTAGCTTTACATATAAAGAATATGGTCATTATGTAGTTACTGGTTGCGGGCGAACCGATTTCGACAATCCTTGCCCCGTAAATGGAACTTTTGATTGGTAAACCGTTATAAATAACGTAAACACTTCATTGGGGAAATATAATTTTTCCAATGAAGTGTTATTATAAAAGAAAGAATAAGTTTTTATGTTGAACAAATTATATTTAAAAAAGAATATTATAAAGAATCTTAAACAATATATACATTTAGCATTGATATTCATTATATCCATAGTAGTTGTTAATATTCTAAGTATTTATATGGATAGCCTTATATATGGCGACAAATTAAAATATTCTGAATATTTAAATATTTCCGCTGTGTCTGTTGAGCAAATATTTTTATTTAATATATTAAAATTTGTTTTTACTACTTTGGCGACAATTTCTATATATTTTATATATACTATATTCATTGTGGACAAAAAAAAGGATCTCGGCATACTTATGTCTTTGGGAATCAAAAAAAAACAATTATTGAGGTTATTATTTTTTGAATTGTTTGCTGTGTATATTTGTTCTTTTTTCATCGCTATGGCAATCAGTAATATTACAATGTTTATACTGATACAAAAATTTCTTTCGGTAAAAAATGAGAATCTTATATATATCGTGTATAAATTTTCTATACCGAGTTCTATATTCGCGTTTGTACTTTCGTTGTTTTCATTAATAATCGCATTTACAATAACCGCACAAAAAATATTAAATATTCCCATTATTGAAACAATTAATAAACCAGTAAATATCAATATAAACAGAAATGTGAATATCTGGAATAAATCATCGGCAATAAAATATCTAATAAAAGCAAATTTATTCCGAAATAAAAAGCATTTTATTATTTCTTCTTTACTTTCAATACCAACCATATGTATATGTATTTTGTTTTTTAATTATACGAATTTACTTAATCTTCCGCAAAATGAAAGCGATTTTACAATATATAATATAGATTCCGGTGAATATAAGCAATCGGAAACCGTATTAAAAAGTATTGAAGAACTAAAAAATGTTTACGAAATCGAAAACATAACTTACAGCATTTATTATAATAATTACCTTATGAAGCTCGATACGGCAAAATTAAAATTTCCCGTATATATTACTATTGACGGAGTAAATTATTCTCACATTTCAATTAAAGTTATATCAAACACAAACATTGAAAAATACAGAGAAAATTCAAGGGGCAACATTGACAATTACAATTTGGAAAATTATATTCTCTTATCAAAAAATATTCCATCGTCAAAATATTCTGAAGGCGATCAAATTTTTATAGAGATTTATCGTCACAACCATGAAGATAGCAAAAATTCATATGAACCGCATGATGAAATTGATATGAAAACGTTGACGATAGCGGGGTTTATCAACAGTATTCAATATGCTGACGATTTTTTGGATATTTTTGTAACGGAAGAAAATTTCGAAAAAATCACAGGTTATCCTCCTATACCAAATCTTATTCATATAAATATAAAAAACGGCACAGATATTGAAATTATGGAAGAAAGGTTATATAGCATATTTGGTAATAATGAGTTATTCCAAATTATAAATAATATTGGCGACATTTCGAAAAAGCAAGCTGAAGACCAATTTATTAAAGGAATCATAATTTTAATTACTTTCTTATGTATGGTATTGTTTATATGTATAATTATTTTGTTGTGGGTTTTTATATCATATTATGTATACGCCCAAAAGCCACAAATAACTATTTTGAATATATTGGGCGCGTATAGAAAAACAATTACGAAAATATCTGTTTATGAAGCGGCGATAAAAGGGGTTGCAAATAGTGCGGCAGGGATTGTGCTGGGAACTTGGATTTCATATATGGTAATCAATATGGCTAAATATAATATACTGATTAATATTTACTCATTTATCGTGTATGGAGTAATCATAATAATAACAATTTTGGCACATATCCTTCCTTCGTTTATAACTGTAAAAAAAATAACATTTGAAAATGAAAAAGTTGGAGGTAAAAAATAAATGATGGCAGTACTACGAACATTAAATTTATTAAAAACATTCAAACAAGGACCGAATATTATCTATGCAGTCAACAATGTTAATCTTATCATACAAAAAGGGCAATTTATAGCTATAACAGGAGCATCGGGATCAGGGAAAAGCACGCTTTTGCATTTATGCGCGGGTATTGATAAACCTTCGGGCGGAAATGTGTTCATTGATGATATTGATATAACAAAGATTGATTCCGACAAACTCGCGGATATTAGGCGTAATAAAATAGGATTTGTTTTCCAACAGTTTAATTTATTATCTATGATGACAATCCGTGAAAATATAATAATTCCCAATTTACTTAACAATAAAAAACCCGATAAACAATATTTTGACGAAATAGTTGAAACTCTTGGCATATCAGATAGGTTAGATCATATCCCAAGCGAATTATCGGGGGGACAAATACAAAGAACTGCGATAGCTAGAGCACTAATAAATAAGCCATCGATTATTTTTGCAGATGAACCAACGGGTAATCTCGACAAAATAACATCCGGCGAAATAATAAATTTATTTAAAACAATAAATAATAATGGAAATACTATAATAATAGTCACACATGATATGAATATCGCTAATCAAGCAGATATTATTTACAAGATGTCTGATGGAAAAATCGAAAAAATAAATAGTTAATTATTATAAAATTTTTTAGGTTGAAATATAAAAATTACCAATTAATAAACAAATTAATAAATAACAATATTTTACTTATATAAATTTTAATTTAAAGAACTATAGTGAAAACAGGGAGAAACAAGGCAAAAACATAAAAAGGGTATAAAAAATTAAGCCTATTAAGTAGATTGATTTTTGAACCCGTATTTCCACTTATCAACAGAACAGTCCAATGCACCTATACAATCACAGACAAGCGGTGGATAACTTAGTGTGAATGCCGGGAGGATATGTTCTACAAAAATTATAAAACAGAAAACGCCCGATGTCAAGAGGTTTTCATTACTATTTGTGCCGCCGTTGCGCGGCGGAATGGAGTTTATTATGCATAAAAATAAAAAAAATATATTAACTGATAAACAAATAAAAAATATGTTTTATAAAATTCATACCCCACCATATAATTTTATGGAAAATATTGCAAAAGGCATGAAAAAGCGAAAAAAGACATGAATCTTATTGGAAATATTTTATATAATACAATTATTAGAATACAGCAGGGATAAAATCGGCTAATCTACAAAAAGCCATATAATACCGACTTCTTTAATATAATAGTTTGCTAATTGTTCAGTTTTGCAATATTAACATCAACTTTTTCTAAAAAGTTGATTGAATCGTCATTTTCTGGATTTATGTGTAATTATTTTTGAATAGTAACAATAATTTATATAAATACAAATATCATAACTTGGGCAAAGAGAACGGAATATATAATAACCGTTCTCTTTACCTTTTTACAAAAAATTATATATTCATTTTTCACCAAAATGATAATAGGCATAAAAATAAGAATAGGGTGTTTTTTGAACCATCCTGTGTAGTTATGTTACTAAATATTTATTATATCATAGTATTTATAACTTGTTCATTTCCAAACACATACAAATAATAATCTTCAAGCGTAGGCGTAACATTTAATACATCATTTTCTTGCGGTTTATTTTCCGATAATACCCGTAATTCTACGCCTTCATTAATTTTCGATATATTTATAACTTTGTATTTCTCTTGCATTAAGGACACGTTTTCTGCGCTTGTGACGATGTTCCATACCTTGTTCGATATTTTTTTCGTAAGTTCAACCGGAGGTTTTATATCGACAATTACGCCTTTTTTTAATATGATGATTTCTTTCGCGATAAATTCAATATCAGAAACAACATGGGTAGCTATAATTACGATTTTATTAAATGCGATTTTTGAAATATAGTTACGTATCGCTATACGTTGTTTTGGGTCAAGCCCTGCCGTTGGTTCATCAAGTATCAGAATTTCAGGATCGCCGAGGACAGCCTGCGCCAATGCGAGTCTTTGTTTCATGCCACCCGATAACGAACCAATTTTTTTACGCAGTATATCATCCAATTCGACTGCTTGTAAAATCCGTTTTATTTGTTCCCGCGCCATTTTTTTGTCAATACCTTTCAAAGCCGCCATATACCACATGAAACGCTCAACCGAAAAATTTGGGTACATACCAGGATATTGCGGCATGAATCCGAGTTTTTCTCTGAACCTCACACCCATTTTTATCGTATCTTCGTCGTTATAAGTTATATTTCCCGAATCCGCTTTCAAATTATCAGTTATTATATTCATCAGCGTGGATTTGCCACTACCATTTGGTCCAAGAAGTGCGTATATTCCACTTGTTAATGTTAGCGAAAAATTATTCAAAGCTATGTTCCCGCCATATTTTTTTTCGATATTATTTATTTTTAATTGCATAATATAACTCCTTTATTTGGTAGTTTATCTTATCTACAATAATTTTTATAGGATGTATAATATAATAAGGTACTAATTATTAATATAATTGATACAAATATAAATACATATCCATAATCTCCAAATATCTTAGTATAAATTGAAAATTTATATAATTTATCTGGAGCCATAAAATTTGTAAAATCAATATATTTACATATATGTATATCTAATTTACTAAGCATATGGGGAATAAAAGTTAGTAATACAATCAATGAATATGCAGGAATTGCTTTTTTTAATAATTGAGAAATTGTTACAGATATAATCGAAAGAATTATAACTGCCAAAGCATAAATTACCATAATTATTAATAAATATTGTATGATTGATATATTAAATGAAATATTTTCATAGCTTTTTATACTTATAATTGGTATATTAAGATTTGGAATTTTATAATTATAAAAAATAAAGAAAATATCAATAAAATTAAATATTATATAAGAAAATAACGCTATACATACAGATGTAATTAATTTTGTTTTGAAAGTTTTTTGCCGGCCATTTTTTGTTGTTCTAAGCAAATAAGAGAAGGGATAGCCTGAATTTTTATTATTATATTCACAAATGTATAATCTTCCTGAAAATAGCATGATTATTATATAAATTAATATATCAAATTTACGCTCGATTATTTTTAATAATCCAGTGTCGTAAATAAAACAAGCTTCGATATTATATAAGTTTTTTATTTTTAATAAATAATCCGCTTGCTCTTTTATTTGGACGATTATATCTTTTCTTGCATATGAATATTTATATTCTTTTATATACGCTTCATATTCACCAAATGTAATTTTTTCAGTTATGTATTTTTTACTCATTTCTTCTATAATATTATTAGTATAATTAATATATTCAATTTCTTTATCAATATATTTAACTTTTTCATCAGTGATAATTCCGGCAAGATAAGTCATATATTCTTTGTAAGCATCATCATTAAATGATTTTTTATAATTATATTCATCAAATGTATAATATACTTTTATTATTATAAGAAGCAAAGAAATAAAAATAAATATTTTGTGTTTTGATACTTCCCATGTAAAAAATGATTTTGGATAATTTACTATATTATTTTTTTTATATAAATTTTCAAAGTTAATAATTTTATACTTGAATAATTCTAATTGTTTTTTTATGTTGTTATACAGAATGAAATTTATATTAAACTTGTGTGATGGAAATACTAAAACAATACCTATAATACATATTATACAAATAATAATTGCTGTAACAACTGCTACAATTAAAAAATTTATAGCTTCATTAAAAATTGAAACAGCATGATAACGCGACAACATATCATATGTTGATGATATGGAAAGCAAATTTAAAAATTTATATTGGCTTGATGTATTAGTGATACTAATAATATAATTTATAGCTATTAAAAACGCCCCTCCAAATAATGTGAACGCATATTTGTTAAAAAATACCGATATAAATGATACAATTAGAACAAATACAATACACGAACCGATTTTTAACAATGAACTAATAATATATGCGCCGACGAAAGTTGTATTAAAGGGGCAAAGCAGATAATCTGATAATAATTGTACTGCGTTTAACGGATTTGAATATCCACGAAAAATGCCGATGATTATAAAAGTTGATAAAGAAAATGATATTGATATTATTATAGCCAAAATTATACCAGCAATAATTTTAGTCCATATTGTCGGATATTTACCTTTTTTTGTTGTTTTAATAATTACATCAATACCACAATTTTTGTCATATGAAAAAATCACACATCCTATAAATAGCAAAGTAACCAATCCCAAAAATCCAGAGCTATCATAAGAAAATAATCTATCCCAACCATAAACATAATCAAATTCAAAATTTACTTCATTTAAAAGTCTATTATATTTTGATATAATTTGATTTTGGTAATTATAACTAAACGAAGTTGCATTATTATCAATATCTTCAATATCTTGTTTCATTCGGATTGCTTGATTTATATATAATTGTAAATTTTTTTTATAATTTTCTACTTTATCCCGATATTCAATAAATGAACCAAAAAGGTCAAAATCAGTAAAGTTTTTATAATTTATATAATTAAATTGCATAATAATAGGCAATTCAGGCTCACCATTTTCAATTGCGTGAACGAAAGCATCTACTTGTTTAAATATATCTTCTCTTAAGGTTATATTTGTATCTTCTACTGTTTTGGGAGAAATTTTATATATTTCCATTACTGCGTTCCAATATTTATCGGGTATTTTATTATTATCTTGAATAGCTGTGAATATACATAAAACGGCATTTATGAAAAATATTAATAGGCATAATGATCCAATAAATTTTTGCGAGAAAACTTTTTTTATTTCATAAAATATTAAATTCATTATATTTCTCCACTCTAAGGATAAATCCCTTTTAATTCTGTTTTTTCTTTGTTAATGATATTATATATGAATAAAGGAGTATCATCAAAATTACTATAAGGTTTTGTCAAATCTGTCTGTACTCTATATAAATCATATATAATATAATTTTTATCACCTCCATAAAATGTCAATAAGTCAAATCCGTTATTTTCTATTTCAACACATATTTTACCTGTTGTCATATCATATGAATAAATCGTTCCTGTTCCATTAAAATAAAAATCAAAATCTTGTTTTTTAGAATCAATATTGTAACAAAACCCTAACCCTATATACTCTGGAACAGCTTGACAATAATAAAGTTTATTATCGACTACAAAACAATATGGTAAAATAGAAAAAAAGACATTTTCAATGATTTTTTCAGGAATCGCATTTAAATTATCAAGTGATATTTTGTAAAAATTACAATTCATTATTTCAGTCGTTCCCATTGTTGCGGCAACATCATAATCATCAGCATAATATAGATAACCGTTATATATGTATGCTGTCCCCATAGTGGAATTAGTTTTTAATAAAAGGGTACTTGTTTGCAATTTTATATCTGACATATATATATTACCAAACCAATCCGAATAATAAACCAAATCATTTTCTGCTGCCACGAAAATGTATGAATTATTATTTGGATTATCAAGAGAATATTTATTTTTTCCATCTTTTGTTATAACATGTATATTATGTCCACTATCGCCATCATCTGTTATATAAAAAACATACTTTTCATACAAATAAAAAGAAGTAATCAAATTAGGCACTTTTGAAACGATAACCTCAGTAATATTTTTAGCACTGTCATATCTACTTATTCTATAATTCCCATCTAAAGATGATTCGGAATTTGCACTCCAATATGATAAATAAATAATTGGATAATTCTTGTTTTTAATTGATTCTTCTTTATCTATGGCTAATATCTTGTAAAATCTCCATCCTAAAAATAATGGACATGATTTAGAATTGTGTCCACATAAAGAATCAGAACAAAGTGGAATAGCATCTATAGATAAATCATCTAATCGTTTGTATATCACAGTATATCCGTTAAAATAGTATAATCTGTTATTATATATTTGTATTGTTTTTGAATTTTTATTTGGTTCATTAATAGTTATACCATTATTATCCAAATTATTTGTATTTTTACATGATATTAATAAAATTAATATCATAATTAACATAAATATTTGGACAATTGATTTTATTTTTATCATAAAAGCACTCCTTTTGATTAAATGGTACAATTAATTATGGGACTTACATTTCAGCAAGCCCCATAATTAATTTAATATGAATACATGCTTATTTACCGTAAATTCTGCGGTGTTTAATTTAAGTCAATTTAAAATAATGTTTAATTTGTTGAAAATTGTATATAAAAATTCAAAATATTACTTAAAATTATTATAATTGGGGAACTGAAAGAGATAATCCGTTACCTGAGTGTACTTGAATCCAAGAACCATTCGCAATTTTAAAGTCATGTTCACTTCTTACCCATTGTACATTTTCCGTGGAAGTAAATACTACTTGGTCTGTATTTCCCGAAACACCACTTGCAGCGTTTCCTGAAACATTACCTTCCCATGGAGTGGGTAGACCATGACGATATAAAAATGTTCTCGCGGTAACTGTTCCTGTTCCAGTTACATAAGTTCCTGACGACGCTAAACGTATATAATCGTTTACTCGCGTCGCATATATATTCCCTTTTGCTGTACAACCTCCAGAAGTTACTGGATCTGTATATATTTGTGCCGCCGAAACATTAGAAGCAATCATAATGCAAAGTGCAAATACTGTTAAAATAATTATTGCTATTTTTTTCAATTTTCTCATAAATACTCCTTGTTTAATTAATTTTTCTTTTTGTTTTTATCCGTTGCAACGAATATCTATTTCATTGCCGCGAAATGCCGTGAAAATTTGTTTTGCAAAACATTTTATAATTACCTCCAAACCGTGCGCATCAGTTCAGAGGAAATTAACATACCAAAAGCATAGTCAATGCTAAAAATACGTTTTTTGTCGTTTTAAATATATTAATAAAAAGAAATTTCAACCAACTATTTCACGGCTTTCAATAAGGATTCATAGTTAGAGTTCACCACAGTTTTCCCGCGGTTCACACTTCTTCCTGCCAATATATTTTTTATCCAGTTAATCATATCCGTTTTCCGCATACTTCCTGTCATTATCAATGGCTGCGCGTTTAAGTGATTTGCGCTGTCAACGACATATAAGAGCCTGTTATTGTCTAACTCTGTCAACTGGTCTTTTGCCCATGCCTTAACAGGGTCAGATAAAGCGTTGTTTGACATCGTATTTTCAAAATGATTACGCAAATACTCGTACATTTCTGCTTCTGTGTAATTTTTTAATTCTTTGACTGCGGGGCTATTAATATTGTTGTCGGCAGTATTATCATCGTCTAAATCAATCTCGTTAAGATAATCGGTGCTGAATGAACCGCAACTTTCGCAATATGATGCCCGTTTCTGATACGCGCAAATCGGTTCTTGCGAGTTTTTGGATTCATAGTGAAAATAAGTTATTGTATAATAACAGAGATAGCAACCGTATGTCCAACAAATATCTTTCGGTTCCCGCCAATTTCTTTCAATATTTGCCGCAATGTGTTCAGTCCTGTCTTTTTTTGCCAGCCAAGATGTGTATTTGTCGGATAATGTCCAATTTTCATACATAAGCCGAACGGTTTTAGGCAATACGCCGTAAGAACCGGCAAAAATAACTTCCTTGCTGTCATTATAAAAATTGACATTTATGTCGCCGTGAATAATACCATAGTTTAATGCGAACGAAGTTTCAAAAATAGTGCTTACTCTTTTTGAAGTTTCGGGGTCTATTATCAGTTCATCTCTCGCTACAACCACAGCATTTTTAGGGAGTTCGATTGTCGTTCCATTTTGTAAGTTTATTTCATTTGCTTTTGCTATTACCGCCGTAGGAGGAATTGTTAAAATCAATATGGCGATAAGTAACAGCATTGTAATAATTCGTTTTCTAAACATTGCAATTTACCTCGTATTTAAATTTGTTCTTAAATATTCATCTTCGGAAATTGTCATCCTGAGTTTGCGAAGGGTTTTGAAATGAAGATTCATCGCTATGCTCAGAATGACAAATAAAGGTTTCCGAAAAAATTTATTAAAATTACCCGCCGCAAACTGTACACGGACCGCCATTCGGTTTATTATGGGCGTAAGGTCCGGAGGTAACAGTGATACTAACAATTTCACCGAGTTTTCCACAATTTTCACACATCGTCATTTTTACAGTCCCTAAAACGTAGCAATATCCATAGGGAACGAGCGGACCGCCAATGACACGAGTGTTGTAAAAAAATACAAAAACTTCGCTGGGCATCGAACAGCAATTAGCAGAAGTTATAGCCATATTTCCATTAAAATCGTTTACTAATAGGGAATTTTCTTGAAGTGATGTAAATTCTTCTGCGGACGATACATATATTGAATCGGCGTCTATTTGAATATTTTCGACAGGTACGCCAATTTCCAAAGCGATTGCTTCTGCGATAAGCGCTAACTCTGCGTCATCAAATATGTGCGAATGAAATTCTGCGGCGACTGATGTTGGAAATGCTAAACAAGCGAAAACTAAAGAAATAAACAGGATAAAGGATACTAATTTTGTTTTTTTGAATTTTTTCATGATAGAAACCTTTCTTTTTAAATTATTAATTTGTTTTTATTTTATTCCGCCGCAACAAACAGCTTCTTTATTGTGCGAAATATTTGTGAAATTTTTTGCTTGATAAAATGCTTTATAATTACCTCTAAACTTCGCGCGTTGGCTCAAAGGAAATCATCGAAATAAATAAAAAAGAGTGCTTTCGTTAAAACGTTTGTTTTTATTAATAGGTCACTTCATTGCTGTAAGTAGTAATTTCATCATAACCACCGCCGATGCCATAACCATAATATATCGCTTTTACCCTGTATTTATATCCAGAAGTCACATTAGATGTTTCTGTCAAAGTTCCTTTATATGTATTAAAAGTGTCTGACCAATTCGCTATGTCCTGCCACAAACCATTCTTATATTGCTGTAAATATAAGTAAACTTTTAATTGTGTCGTTACTCCCGAATATCCTGTAACATTACCTTTGGCTGTTGCCGTGCCTGATGAAATGGAGATTGTGGTTAATGTGGTATCAATATAAAGACTTCTTGCGAAAACAGTTGTGCTTGCGAAAATTGAAAAAATGATACATAATGCGATAAATGCGAATAGATTTTTTCGTGTTTTCATAAAAAACACTCCTTTCTTTGATTTATATTTTTTCTTTGAGGTTTTCATTTTTTCCTCTCATAATATATAAACCTAAAAAAGAAGTGTTTGGGGACAAGATTCTTAAAAATATTTTATTTTTTTTATTTTTCTGCTTTTACAGATTCCGCTATTTTTTGCAATAACTCTTTTTCGATTGTACCCCTGACTAAATAACCGTAATAATCATCATGCCATATAATTACATTTTTACCTTTGTTGCTGTAAAATAGTCCTTGATAGTCGTGTATAAATATGATTTCGGTGATAATCCCCTCTGTGTTTATTGTAATACCTGTCGCAAGAACATATTGCCGAAAATCAATTTCGTTTCCATCTTTATTAGCATAAATTAATTCTCGTATAATATCATCGCCTGTGTCTTCATATAAAGTATAACCGGCCGGTATAAAATCAGGTGAATATAACACCTCAAGCGTCGTTGGTAAAGTTAATTCGCCGTCATCGTCGTTGTAAAAAAGTATTGACGAAAATTTTTCGTATATAGTCACACAAAATTTAATTATCGGCGTTCTTACAGCTTCGATACTCATAGAAGCTGTAAATATAACTATAATACAAACCGCTACTACCGCTATACGTCTGATTTGTAAATTGAAAATATAAATATATTTTATTTTTGATTTCTTTTGTAATTTTTTCATTTTCGCTTCAAACTCATTTGAAAATGTATGAGTTTTGGCTATTTCCTCATCGCTTGGTATGTCGCTGTAATCTCGACTAAAAGCCTCTATCAAGGCTCGTTTTAATATATCATCATCCATAAATTATCGCCTCTTTCTTTAGCTTTTCAATTAATAATATTTTTCCCCGTTGCAACCGTTTTTTTGCCGTTTCATTCGGTATAGACAATTTTTCCGCTATTTCAACTATCTTCATATCCATAACACAATCCAAATATAACACATCTTTATATATATCTGGTAAATTTTGCATTTCATTTACTATTTTTTCAAAATTTATATTTGAAAGGCATTCATTTTCTAAATTAAACCCGCTGTCTTCCTCTTCAAAAAAATTATCATCAATTATTGATATTTCATGGCTTATACCTGAGTTTATCATCGACAATGCAACGTTCTTAACTATAGTAATCAAATAATTCATCGTTTGGGGACAATAAACGTCGGATATTTTATATAAATTTTTTATAACCCGTAAAAAAGCTTCATGAACGGCATCTTCTGCCAAATAAGCGTCTTTTAAAATTTGATTTGCTTTATAAAACATTTTTTCTCTGTATGCTTCATATAACAACGTAAATTTATTTTGATCTGTAGGGTCATTTATCATGCCTAAATATATTAACAGCATTTAATTCTCCAAAAATCCAATCTTTTAAAATTAATTATATGCCATTATACCATGTATTTATACAAATATCAAATGTGGAAAATTAGATTATTTAATATTTAAATATCTCAATTTTCCCATAAATATAATTAAAATTGTCGAAAAAATTTATACGTTTGGTAATATTTATAATCATATTGTATAATTATTTATAAATTGTTAAATATTAATAAACGAATATAATAAAAACTTATGTTTTATTACGATTGTTTCACAAGTTTTTCGGTTTTATATATGAGAAGATTGGGTTCATCCGCAAATATGCGTATAAAAAAATCGTTCTAATGTTAGATACTCATGGTAAATTGAGAATAATCTCACTATCCATTCTTTGCGTTTTATTAATAATCTTTATATGGACTTATTGCCCATACTACCGTCACTTACGGCAATTCCGCATACACTTTTTTGAGGATTAGCCGAAGATTGTATATTGATTGTTTTACAATTTCCGGACAATTAGTTAAAGTATTTTGCGGTGGATAATATAATGTCATTGATAACCCGGCGTGTTTGTGTTTGTATGCCATTTAAAATTGATTTTATATTTTATATATTGAATATAATTAATTTTTCTGACATTTTCATACTCCTCGTATAAACGGTAATATGGACTATATAAAATATAGTCCATATTACCGTTTGTTTTTTATTATGCCATATCTTCAAATATGGTTATCTGATTATATTGCTGTTTTTTTGATACATTAGCCGCCGTTTCAATTTCTATGATTCTCTTTATCCCAAGTAATTTTTTCGCTTTGATTTGATCTAAATCCTTCATTTTGTCATAACCGAGAGTAAATATTTTCTTTTCAAGAACCTTTATTTTATTCTCTTTATATGCTATTCTCCTTTGCTTTTTAGATTCTTTTTTCGCCTTTATTTCGTCGTTTGCGTGGATTATTTGTATGCCGTCTTGAATATCCTGTAAATCTTGAAATAAATCACGCGACGGGCGGGCCTCGCACCGAATATTAAATATTTCTTTATGAATATCGGGATATTTGATTTCTTCCCTGAATTGTATATGACTTTTTTGTTCCCTGATGCGCCATCCCGCATATTTGGCAATCGCTTCGCAAATTGTAACTGATACAGAACGTTCCAGTAACTTTATACCTTTTCTTATTGTTACTCTCGTTTCATCAGGAATCAATTCGTTTCCTTTGTCAATCCAAGTCTTTTTTTCGTCGTAATATACATTACCTTTTTTCTCGGATATATCTTTTTGCAATAAATGACAATATGTGCATATATTATTAGTACAATATTCCTGCGGGTTATAATAAATATGCCATGTTCGTGTTGCGCGGTTATAGTGGCTGTGATGCCGGCAGGCTCTCCCGTTATGCTTTTTATTGAATTCTTTGAATAATATATCAGATTCCGCATGTACATCGTCGTGCGCTTTTTCAAGGCTATGTTCGTATTCATACGGTTTGTTTGATAAATGACACGCGCAATGTATTATTTTTTCATACGATCCAATCGAACTATTTCTTAATAATTCGTGATTTAACTCGCATGGACCATCCCTGTTGAATTTCGGACAGCAGACTACATAATTATTATTTTCAAACGTAAAATCCATACCCATATAAGCCATCGTGCCGCCGTATAGTTCCGCTCCGCTCACCAATAATCCGCATGGCGTCTCAAAAACCAAACGATATATTATTTTATGATTGTATGTCCAGCCGCCGTAAAAATCATTCCATTTTTCGACGAAATCGGGCGGTTCTTCTTTGGTATATCCCGCGTTTAAAAGTAATTTTGTTAATTCATTATTTTTCATAATTATGTACCCATACACGGACGAAGTCCGAAAAAATGCTCCATTGTCCCGCGCAGTTCTTCAACGCTCATATCATATTCTTTGCCGATACAATCTTCGCATAAAGCGTTTTTATATTTCAGCGCATTTGAACATCGTTTATCCCAGCTATTCAATTGCCGCCCGCATATATTACAATATTCGTCAAGCCATTTTATTTTTTTCATATTCTACCCCTTTCAAATTCTGATTCAATAAAATTATATATGCCTTTTTAAGCATATCCAAATCGAAATAACCGAAATGACATTCTTCTTTGGCGATATTCAACGCTTCCGATAACGCCTCGTAACATTTGCTTCTGTATTGCCGGCGTTCGTTATTGGCTTTAAACTGCCATAAACCGTCAAATAGACTGTGGCATTTGATTTTCCATTTACGCATTTCGTCGTTTGCGAGTATGCCGAACGCTTCTGTGGGACGACTTTCATGTGTTCCGACATACGATCCGCAATTACGGCATAAATAACATTTTCCGCTTCCGTGCGTTCTCCCGTAGATTTCGGCATTCGTGGTATATTCTACCTTTCCGCCGCATAAATTGCATTTTTGTGGTTGTAAATCTATCATCTTTAACTACTCCTTGTTCTTTTGTTTTTTTATTGGCGAGAGCGGTTTTAAATAATACTTATATTATTTTCGACCGCTCTCTTTACCGTTTTATTTTTATATGATTTTTATGTTTTATTTAATATTGTTTTTACATGATTTAATATCGTTTCCAATATATCGTTATCGTAAATACTATAACGGAAGTCTGACGATATTTCTTTTCGGGTTCCGTGAAAAACCGTATATACTTCATCGGTATATATGCCATGTACCGCGAAAAGATTTTTCGGTTCAACAAATGTATGGTTCTGTTTCATCATGTCATTTAGCATATCAACAGGATCGTCGAAAAATCCGAATGATTTGAAATATTTTCCGCCGTTAGATATGAGCATTGATTTGGCTTTATCCAATTCAACGTTTAAATATGAAAAAAACGGATTTTGTTTATCTTTATATTCGATACGGTTCATAACATAGTATTCACATCCGTCTTTTGCCATATATACCGGATAACGGATGCCGCCAAACGGATCTTTCCAGTCAATAGGTTCTTTTTCGGTAAATTTTATCATTTTTATTTCTCCTGTAATTTTAATTTTTGATGGTAAACTTCTTTATTTAAACATTTATGTAAATAATTAAATGCTCCTTTTATCGTTTTGAAATATTTATTCCATATGATTTCTTTTGGGACAAGCGATATTTTTTGTCCTAAACAAATATCATAAATTATTAAGTCATTTTCAAATTTACTGTCTTCCATTAATGATTTTATTTGTTCTTCCTTTGACAACGCCAAAAATTTACTGCTTGCCAGACTTGCGCAAATACCTACAGAATAATCAAGCCTTTCATCAACAGCTTTTATAAATGCTCCGCCGCTTTCTTTATCCGAATTGAAACGTATTATAATATCCGTATTAAATTCTTTTTCTAATTTTTTACTAATTTTTAATACTTCATTATCTAACTCTTTTGTTTTTCCTTTATATCCATTTCCGACAAAATATCCGGGTATCCCACTATAAATACCTACAGAACGTGTAACCATATTTTTTATTACTCCTTATTTTTGTTTATTTATTTTTTGATTGGTTAATAATAATGCGCTGGAATCAATTAATTCTTTTCGTGTTTTCCCGCCAGTTCAGGCAAAAGGAAACGGTTGTCATACGCGAAACAAATTATATCGTAATCGCCGGGGCCCGGTTTACAACGGAAATAATACGAATAATTTTGAGTCCGTATGAAATAGCCATTTCCCCGTCTGTTCAGTTCCTTGCCGGGGTTCATGGCGCAGAACGCCGATAAATTATTACGGCTGGCAAACGGCGGGGCATTCCCGTCCTCACGCAGCGAATCTATAACATTTTTGATTTCCTCTTTGAAACTGACGGTATTCAACCGTTCCTGAATGTCAAACCATGTATGCCAAAATTCTTTGCCGGTTTTACCGAAATCCATACGGGTATAACCTATTGCGCCGTGCCTTTCGGAGGTTTCTTGTTTCATTCCGAAAAATAACTTTTCGTCGTCTTGCGACGGTATTAATTTAAACATTTTTTATTTCCCCTTTTCATAAATTTTTATATTTCTATCGGCTTTTTGCCAATTTCATATTTTATACTTTTATTTGTTTTGCTATCATGTAAAATAAATCGCCGTACCATGCCATAATATTTAAAATCATCGGGATAACCAAAAGAATTATATTTCAAATAATATGTTTTAATATTTTTCCTGCCGTTTTGAAATGTGCCGCTGTTTCTTTTTGTATATTCGATTTCTGTGATTTTCCTGCCTGTTTCTTCATCGCCTATATACAATATAAAATCTCCGGTTTTCTTCATGTTTTGTTCTCCTTTTTTTGTTTTAATTTTGATTTATAATATATATTTGCTTATGCGGCGATACCTATATTATCAATAAATATTCCGCGTTCGTTCATTAATATAACTTGTCTGGCTCTATCCAAACATTCCGTTTTATAGCTTGTATATACTTTTCCTCTTACGGCTTTTGAGCTCCGGCCGACGTTTTCCGCGATTAATTCATACGAAAATCCGCTCTTGATTCCTGATATAAGAATATTAATATCTTCTGTTTTCCATGAATTGGCGTGACTGTCCGCTCTCAGCGGACGTTCTTTTACGCCTAAATCGCATATTCGGCGCTGTATAGCCCCGCACGTTCGTCTGAGCATTTTCGATAAATCGCCGTATGAGTATTTAAACAGTTTCAAATAATATACAAGCTGACGGTCTTCCGTTTTGGTCCACCGGGTTGTTTTATATAATTCAACCGCGGCGCTGTCAAGCCGACGCTGTTCGTTTACCCATGCAGGCTCATTGCCTAAAATATTTTTTTCGAGTTTTGCGAAATTGATGAACGTTCTGTTCTTTTCCGCCCAAATCCAAAATTCATCCATATATACTACTCTTACCTGTTTGCTTACAATCGTCTTATACTTCAATGGAAATCCTCTTTTTTCGACCCAGCTTTTCAAATTTGATGAATGGAAATTCGTTTTATTGAACGCCAGCATGAATTGATTCACGGTAACATAAACGCCGGCTTCTAAAAAATTCCCCAGTTTCATTTTTTGAGCTTTCAGCTTGACAGCATTGACGGACCTGTTCAGTTTTTTTGCTATTGATTTGATGCTGACAGTTCCCCAGCTTTTTTCTAAATATTCTTTTTCTTTGTCATTCCATTTGTAAGCCATATTATTTTTCCTCCTTATTCCTGATATAACGGACTTATACCGTGATTTTTAATTGCTTGTTCTATCATTTCCGCAAACGGCATATCCATTGGTTTCCCGCCGCGCATATTTTTTGTTATTTCCCGCGCCGCTTTCTGTACTTCCTTTAGTGTATTTCCACTCGCCACCAAAAGCCCCGTTTTCCCTTCCGTGATTTTATATACCGGTTTAGTATAAGCGATAAAGAAATCATAACCGTTACATTTCCATAGCCGTCCTTTCGTTTCTATAAACTCAACATTTTTTGTTTCTCCGGTTCCGCTTAGTTGTTTTTTATAAAATATATCGTTATATTCCGCCTGTTCTTTCGGTTTCTGCGGTTTATATTGTTTCGGACGGGTCGTATAATCCGCTTTTGTAATTATTTCGAGCTGCTTCCGGCGTTCTTTTTGCGTTTTGGCAAGTTTGATACCCGTTATGTATTCAAATGTCTTGATACTTGCGGTATTGCCGTTGTGCAGCCATCTTATCAGGTCTCTCCGGCAAAGCGGACTTCCGATATTATCAATCAGGACTAAAAGCGTTTTGGCGTGTTCTTCAAAATTCCCGACAATATCTAAAAATATATCGCGCATTATCAAAACTTTTTCCCCTTCTGTGATCCCTTTTACATAAGGATCGACGATCAAGCTGCCATAATTTTTTGCCGCTTCAATTAACCATTTTTTATGTTTGGCTTCCGTCTGTTGTTGTATTTCCGCATCCGCTTTTTGTTCTGCTTCTATTCTGGCGGTTTCATTATCAGCTTTTTCTTTTTCGGCGGTTTCATTATTGATTTTTTCCTGTACCGCTTCAAATGAAGTCAACCCTTCGGAAATCAACCATAGAGCGAAGTCATACCCTGTCTTTGTTATGTTGACGCCGTATTTTTCGCCCCATAAGTAATATTCTATTTTCCCTTTTGTGCAAGATTCATCAAAACAACGTAATACCTGACAGTTATTGCAGGGTTTATTCGCATACATTTTCAATTTGTAGCCTTTCTGCAGGGCATATACGATAAATTCCGATTCTTTCAAAATTTCCGTTGTTCCGTTTATGCCATCATCTGAAATTGAATAACGATACTGTTTTTCCAGTATGGGTATAGCTTTTGCCTTCCTCATTGGCGGTAAAGTTTTTTCATATCCCAAAAGGGCGTCAAATCTGTTAATATCCATATTATTTATTCCTCGCTTTTTCATTTAATTTATTTATTTTTTCACATAATTGCTCAAAACTTCCTTCAAATATCTTTTTATTATCTTGATAAATTGTAATTAACTGATTATCATAATATTTATATTCCAATTTTGAACTGTCCTCAAGTTTAAATTCGCCGGCAGAAACTTGTATCATATTCGAGGCTGGGTTATAATTACCCGCGTCAAATTCAATATTTACTAAATCTGTTTTTTTTCTTGTATAATTTGTTTTTTTCTTTGTATAAATAACTACATCAAAATTTCCGTTCATGTTTAAAACACTCCTATTATAAAGTTTTTATTGTATGTTTATAGTCTGAACATCCGGGAAATTCAGCCGTTCGATTACGCCGATATGAAATAGCCAGTCAATCACGATTGATTCGGGAATTTTTTTATTCCGCGGATATATGAAAAGGCTAATCCAACGCTTATCCCAAAATTCTATACTTAGTAAATTTCGGTCTATAAATTGCTGCGTTTCTATGTCATAAATTTCAAGCATAAAATTGACTACCGGATTAAATTCATCCTTTTCGCTTATTTTAACGGTGATATTGATTTTTTCATTATCATTTATGAAGTAATGGCCTGTTTCCTGTAACGCCCATACCAAAAGCTGTCCGTCGTTCTCATTTATATCTCTTATATTTTTGATCATAAAATAATCCTCCAAATCAAAAAAAGTTTGTTTTATATTAATTCCGATTCTGCTATATATACTTTTGTATGTTTGGCGTCATACCGGCCATTTTCGTATGCTTCCCAGGACGAATCGCTTTCTTCAATGACTGTATCTTCATCGTTTTCATCCCAATTTTCTTTTTCACCTTCGATTATATTTTTCATTTCCTCCAATGCCATATCATAATCATTATAGGAATTACGGATTTCGACGCCGAATTCTCCATGATTAGCCCAATCCAATATGATTATGTATATTGTAGCGGCGCTGCCTGTTGTATAAACAAATTGCCTGATAATAGATTCAGGTATCTGCGGGATCATTCTGCGGCAATAATCGTATTGTTCTTTTTTATTCATACCGTCGGCATATTCCAAAATATTTTCAAACATTTCACGAGCCATTGGATTTTCGTTTATTGTATAATTTTGATAAATCCATTGGGCAAATTCTTTTCTATCCATGATAAATTATCCTTTCTGTTCTTTATATAATAAATTGTTTTAACTGCTAAATTCCGATCCGATGAGATAACCTAACCGTTTTTCCCAGTCGATATCGTCTTTTAACAATGTTTTCGCCGCTTCGCGGATTTTTTGGACGCATTCGTCTTTTGTACGGCAGCCTTTATAATCATTAATGTCCCATACAAACGGAGTAAATAGAGAAAACATATAACAATCCTCTATATATTCATCTTCGTTTTTACCGGCGTAATAATAATCTCCTTCGATTTCATTGAAAACGGCAAATTCCACTTCGTTTGATCCGATAAGGGGCGGATAATAATCTGCGTACCATTCCGATAAACAAGAATCTGAAATGATTTTATTTGAAATGTCGGAATAATCATATATTGAATCAATATCAAATTCCAACACTTCACAAAGTTTAGCAACCGTTTCACGATTGAATTCATTATTGTATAACGATGTTTTTATATCGTCTGACAATGTAAATTTGTATATGCGTTCACATATTGTTATAATGACTTTAGCCGGATCAAAATCTTCTTTTTTTATAATTGCTCCGGTTATATAAATACCATAATTTCTGCATGACATATTTTTTACCTCTGTTTTAAATTTTATTTTTTTGTTTTTCATAACGCGTTTCTAATATAATTTATAATGAATATTTCACAAGCGACCAAACTCCGCGTTTAGGGCTGGTAAATATATTTTTGTAAGATTGAAGCGTTTGCCGTACTTTTTCTTTCCAATACTGTTGTTCTGACGTGCGGCTGTGCTGCCCGATTTTCAGATATATTTGTTCCAAATCCGCCGTTCCGTGAAAATCTTCCATAGCATCCGCGACAATATCGCGCCAAGTTGCGTTTCGCATATCGCGGATATCGACTTCATACTTACGGGTCTGCATCATTTGATAAACAAGCGGATTGTCTTTACGGAGATAGCAGGTATTCATGCAGTATAGGTATGAATTTTCCGCTGTATTGCGTATTGTTTGAAACACAATTATGCTGCACTTTGATAATGACATTTTCGAGCGCGCCGGGTTTGACAATTTCGCAAATCATACTGTATAATTTGCATGACTTTTTATACCCATTGCATTTGCCGCGTCGCGGGTAGTATTGCTGCCGCACATATAGTCGCAGATTTCCGTCAGACCAAAATGGGAAATAAGGTCCTTGATTATTTCGGGGGAGCAGTTCCCCCGGTATTTGCTGTTGCCGCCGTCGCCGCGTTCCGGGTAGGAAACAACGCTGGTCAGCGTTCGTTCTATTTGATTTATCATATTATTTTGTTCCTCGCTTTTCATTATTTAACGATTCCTTTATTATTATGTTTACATTACTCGGCATATCGCGGTAAAAAATTATTATCAATTTTACCGGTAATCCTATTGATGTTTCCGCGTATGCCTAAAATATCATGCACAAAGTTAAAATCGTCAGAATTTAATAAATTCTCAAGTTTTAAGCGGCGGCCATTACAATGGGTAGC